>JAESFW010000200.1_pt1 | contig 80172 bp, 78 predicted proteins | sample 9269481 | NCBI WGS metagenome assembly JAESFW01 (sample SAMN14515350, study PRJNA621654) | algae metagenome | isolation source: Lyngbya sp. HA4199-MV5 and co-occurring heterotrophs from soil with... | place: USA: Ahupuaa O Kahana State Park, Hawaii | collected 2009-07-21 | reverse complement strand
GCATCTCCGGTGCCATCCAGCACCTCGCCGGCATGAAGGATTCGAAGGTCATCGTCGCGATCAACAAGGACGAAGAGGCACCGATCTTCCAGGTCGCCGACTACGGCCTGGTTGCCGATCTCTTCGACGCTCTGCCGGAGTTGCAGAAGGCGCTTTAAGCCTTCGCCGATGACCCTGCGCCGCGCCCCTGAAAAGGGCTGGCAAAAGCGCGGACTTGGCATTAACAATCTACCGGGCCGGCCAAACCGGCCCGGTTTGCATGTCTGACGGCGGCCCCACCGCCAACCCTTGAAGATGGATGTTCGCTGCGATGATCAAGACGGTCGGAATTATTGGTGCCGGGCAAATGGGCTGTGGCATCGCGCATGTTTCGGCAATCGCCGGATACAAGGTACAGATCTACGATCTGGCCGCTGACCGGATCGAAGCAGGGCTTGCCACCGTCAACGGCAACCTCGCCCGCCAGGTATCCTCCGGCAAGATGACCGACGAGGCCCGCAAGGCGGCGCTGGCGCTGATCAAGGGCTCATCCGATATCAACGACCTGTCGCAGGCCGACCTGGTGATCGAGGCCGTCACCGAAGACGAAACGATCAAGCGCAAGATCTACGGCCAGGTATGTCCGATCCTGAAGCCGGAGGCGATCCTCGCGACCAACACGTCCTCGCTGTCGATTACCCGCCTTGCTTCGGCCACCGATCGTCCCGAGCATTTCATGGGCATCCACTTCATGAACCCGGTTCCGGTCATGAAGCTGGTCGAACTCGTGCGTGGCATCGCCACCGACGAGCAGACCTTCAAGACCGCCAAGGAATTCGTCGCCACCCTCGACAAGACCGTGACGGTCGCCGAGGACTTCCCGGCGTTCATCGTCAACCGCATCCTGCTGCCGATGATCAACGAGGCGATCTACACGCTTTACGAAGGCGTCGGCTCGGTCGAAGCGATCGACACGGCGATGAAGCTTGGCGCCAACCATCCGATGGGACCGTTGCAGCTTGCCGACTTCATAGGCCTCGACACCTGCCTGTCGATCATGCAGGTCCTCTATGACGGCCTGGCGGACTCGAAGTATCGCCCCTGCCCGCTGCTGGTGAAGTATGTTGAGGCCGGCTGGCTCGGCCGCAAATCCGGGCGCGGCTTCTACGACTATCGCGGCGAAGTGCCGGTTCCGACCCGCTAGGAGCCGAGCAGGCATCACGCACGACAAGAAAGGCGCACTCCGCGCTGCAACTAAAAATTAATAATCCGATCGAATTCACGCAGTAATGGTAATCTAATCTAAAGACAGGACTGTTACCTCTCCCCGTCAGCCGGGAGAGACCATGCGTTCGAAAGCCATATCCACAATCGCAATGCGGTTGGTCCCCTCATTGTCGAGTGCGAAGGCGTGGCGCCTGGCGCTGATCCTCGGCTTGGCGCCCAATCTTGTGATGCTTCTGGTGCTGCCATTTTATGTGGCCGTCCGAGCGATTTCACCGCTCCTCTATCTGTTTGCCGGCCTGCTCGCACTGCGCACCGGACATATGCTGGCTTTCCTCATTTTCCCGCTCGTTGCCGTGATCGATCTGGGTCTAGTGGTTATGGCGGCGTTCCATTTGCCGCCCGCTGCGGCGCTCCAGTCGGTCCGCTACATGGCCTCCCTGGATCTCACCTCATCGGCCTTCTATGTGGCGGTCTTTGGCTTTTTTGTCGCGAATGGCGTCGCGATTGCCTGCCTGGTCAATCGCAATCGGCAGGCCTTGCATGGCGCGACGGTACTGCCGGCGGTTCTGGTTGTCATCGGCGTGGTGGCGGTGGAGCAATACGTCAACCGCCCGTTCCTCAAGCAACCCGCTCAATCATTTGAAAGCGCCTTATCGATCACTGATTTTGACCCCGCAACGATCGCGGAGAGTGGCCGCAACGTGCTGTTCGTCATGGTCGAGGGGCTTGGCGCGTTGGCTGACCCTGCCCACGCGGCAATTCTCTCGGAGCGCCTCCAGCCTGCCCTGAAAACCGGGCGCTATACGCTTTCAAGCGGCCTCAGCAACTTCCAGGGCTCAACGACCGGGGCCGAATCCCGCGAACTTTGCGGTCAATGGGGCGATCATACGGACTATCTTGACCGCAGGAGCTACGATTGCGTCCCCGCCGCCATGGTCGATCGCGGCTATCGCACCATCTCCTATCACGGCTTTTCTCAACAGATGTTCGAACGGCAGACCTGGTATCCGAGCATCGGTTTTCAGGAATCGCACTTTCTGGAGAGCCTCGCGACCGCCGGCGATCGGTTTGGTCAGCGCTGCGGCAGCGTCTTTGCGGGTTTGTGCGACGATGATATCGCCGGCGCTGTCCGTGATCGTCTGCTGAAACATCCGACCGAGCGGAAATTCGTGTACTGGCTGACGCTGAACTCCCACATACCTTACGTGCCGGATCCGGACGGAAACCTGAAGTGCGGCGGGAACGACGCCGCGATAGCCAACAGGCGCGTCTGCGAATTGACCGAGTTGTGGGCCGGCGTTTTTGACGGCGTCGCGACGATCGCCATGGACCCGGCCTTGCCGCCGACCGACATCTTCATCGTCGGCGACCATCCGACGCCGTTGTGGGAACGTGCCGCGGCCAAACATTTCATGCCACACAAAGTTCAGTGGCACCTCCTGCGCGACAACAGAGCATCTCGCTCCGAGGTGGGGTCGCTGTAGGCGCGCCATGCGTGAGGGCGCACCGACCCGGAGTTAGCCCTACCCTCCAACGGCAGCCGTGATCAGCGCCTTGGCGTCGTCGCTGTCCCAGGCGGCCGGGCCGTTCATCGAGCCGATCAGGCAGCCCTTGTCATCAAGCAGCAGCGTTGCCGGCAGACCGAAGGCAAGGCCCTCCTTCTTCATGTTGTTGAACACGCCCATCGACGCATCGCGGTAGTAGCCAAGCTCGTGCACCGCGGTTTCGTCGAGGAACGCCTTCGGCTTCTCGTCGTCGCCGACGTCGATGTTGATCGCCACCACCTCGAACTTGTCGCTGCCGAGCGATTTCTGCAGCGCGTTGAGCGCCGGCATCTCTTCACGGCAGGGCACGCACCAGGTGGCCCAGAGGTTGACGAGTAGCGTCTTGCCGGCAAAGGCCGAGACATTGGTCGGCTTGCCGTCCGGCCCGTTGAAGTCGAGTGCGATCGGCCGCGGCGACGACGCCGGCGACATGGCGGCGACCTGCCCCTTCATGAAGGGTGTCAGCGATGCGACCTTGGCGGATGTCAGCGGGCAGCTGGCACTGGTCGTTTCGGCTGCCTCACCATTGCCAGACCCGGTCTCCTTCACGTATACCGCTGCCGCACCGACGATCACGCCGAACAGGGCGGCGAGCGCGAACAGTTTCACGGCCGGGGGGGATTTCTTCTGGTCGGGCATTTCATTCTCCAAGGCGGGCATTCTTCATGGCTGACGGCAATTCCGAGACGAAATCCTCCAACCAGATGTGGGGCGGTCGCTTTGCCTCGGGTCCGGACGCGATCATGGAGGAAATAAATGCCTCGATCGGCTTCGACAAGAAGCTCTATGCCCAGGACATCCGCGGCTCAATAGCGCATGCGACGATGTTGGCGCATCAAGGCATCATTTCGGCTGAAGACAAAGACAAGATCGTTCACGGCCTCAACACGATCCTGTCAGAGATCGAAAGTGGTGCGTTCGAGTTCTCTCGCCGCCTCGAAGACATCCACATGAACATCGAAGCGCGGCTCGCAACGCTGATCGGCCCCGCCGCCGGCCGCCTGCACACCGCCCGCTCGCGCAATGATCAGGTGGCGCTCGACTTCCGCCTCTGGGTCAAGGAAGAGCTGCAGCGGACCGAAAAGGCGCTGACCGGGCTGATTGCCGCGTTCCTCGACCGCGCCGAAGAACATGCCGACACCGTCATGCCGGGCTTCACCCATCTCCAGACGGCACAGCCCGTCACCTTCGGCCACCATTGCATGGCCTACGTCGAGATGTTCGGCCGCGACCGCTCGCGCGTGCGCCACGCCATCGAGCACATGGACGAAAGCCCGATCGGCGCTGCAGCCCTTGCCGGCACCGGCTTCCCGATCGACCGGCACATGACCGCCAAGGCGCTCGGCTTTACCGGCCCGACCCGCAACTCGATCGACACCGTGTCCGACCGCGACTTTGCGCTCGAGTTCCTGTCGATGGCCTCGATCACCGCCACGCATCTGTCGCGGCTTGCCGAAGAGATCGTCATCTGGTCGACGCCGCAGTTCGGCTTCATCCGTCTGTCGGACGCCTTTTCGACGGGCTCCTCGATCATGCCGCAGAAGAAGAACCCCGATGCCGCCGAATTGGTGCGCGCCAAGACAGGCCGTATCAACGGTTCCTTGATCGCGCTGCTGACGGTCATGAAGGGTCTGCCGCTCGCCTATTCCAAGGACATGCAGGAAGACAAGGAACAGGTCTTCGACGCCGCAGAAAGCCTCGAGCTCGCGATTGCCGCGATGACCGGCATGGTGCGCGACATGACCATCCGCGCCGACCGCATGAAGGCGGCTGCCGGTTCCGGCTATTCGACCGCGACCGACCTTGCAGACTGGCTTGTGCGCGAGGCGGGCCTTCCTTTCCGGGACGCCCATCACGTGACCGGCCGAGCCGTGGCACTTGCCGAACAGAAAGCCTGCGACCTGGCGGATCTTTCGCTTCACGACCTGCAGTCGATCCATGCCGATATCACCGACAAGGTCTTCGACGTTCTGACGGTCGAAGCGTCCGTTGCCAGCCGCACGTCCTTCGGCGGCACCGCCCCCAACGAGGTGCGCAAGCAGATCGCCTGGTGGCGCGCCCGCAACTAGGCGAAATGCGGACATTTGCGGGCGGTTTCCGCCCGCAGAAACAGGGTGCACAAGCGCCTGAAAAATCGGTAAGACATCGCACCTGCATCAGTTCCCGCGAAGGAAAATCACGATGACATTCACGAAGGCGGCCCGGCTTGCGCTGCTGCTGGCGATCCCCGGGCTGGTTCTTGTCGGTTGCGGACGCAAAGGTGACCTTGATCGCCCCGGCTCGGCCGCGCCGATCAACACCCTGGCGCCGGCCGGCACCGTCGAGCAGAAGGAAAAAGCGGACGACCGTCCGTTCCTGCTCGATCCCATTCTCTAGTTCATTTGCAATTACGCAATTCCGGACGGAAAACCGTTTCATGCTTTTCCTGGAATTGCTCTAAGCGAGCTTCATGCCGTGAACCACTTCCAGTACCGCGACGGAATCCTTTATGCCGAAGACGTGCCGGTGACAGACATCGCACGCGCCGTCGGCACGCCCTTCTACTGCTACTCGACGGCCACGCTTGAGCGCCACTACACGGTCTTTTCCAACGCCTTCTCGGATGTGGAAGCGATGGTCTGCTACGCCATGAAGGCCAATTCCAACCAGGCGGTACTGAAGACGCTCGGCCGCCTCGGCGCAGGCGTTGACGTTGTCTCCGGCGGCGAACTGCGCCGCGCGCTTGCGGCCGGCATTCCGGCAGAGCGGATCATGTTCTCCGGTGTCGGCAAGACGCCGCAGGAAATGGACCTGGCACTGGAAGCCGGTATCTATTGCTTCAACGTCGAGTCCGAGCCGGAACTCGAAGTGCTGAACCAGCGCGCCGTGCGCGCCGGCAAGCGCGCCCACGTCTCCTTCCGCATCAATCCGGATGTCGACGCCGGCACCCATGCGAAGATCTCGACCGGCAAGAAGGAAAACAAGTTCGGCATTTCGTGGGAGCGCGCCCGTACCGTCTACGCCCATGCCGCCACCCTGCCGGGCATTCAGGTCACCGGCATCGACATGCACATCGGCAGCCAGATCACCGAGCTGCAACCTTTCGATGCCGCCTTCAAGCTGCTGCGCGAACTGGTGGACACGCTGCGCTCCGACGGTCATTCGATTGACCACGTCGATATCGGCGGAGGCCTGGGCATTCCCTACAAGGATGACAACAACCCGCCGCCGCTGCCCGACGCCTATGCGAACATCGTCAAGAGCCAGCTGCAGTCGCTCGGCTGCAAGATCGTCACGGAACCCGGCCGTCTGATCGTCGGCAATGCCGGCATTCTCGTGACCGAAGTGATTTACGTGAAGGATGGCGGCGACAAGACCTTCGTCATCGTCGACGGTGCGATGAACGATCTCATCCGCCCGACGCTCTACGAGGCCTATCACGAGATCCGCCCGGTTCGCATCTCGGCCGCCAACGCGCCGCGCATTCGCGCTGACGTCGTCGGCCCGGTGTGCGAGACCGGCGACTACCTGGCCCTTGACCGCGAGATGGCGATGCCGAAGCCTGGCGATCTGTTCGCGATCAGCTCGGCCGGAGCCTATGGCGCCGTGCAGGCCAGCACCTACAATTCCCGCCTGCTGATCCCCGAAGTGCTGGTCAACGGTGACCGTTTCCACGTGATCCGTCCCCGCCAGGACTACGATGCCCTGATCGGCCTCGACTCGGTTCCCGACTGGCTCGATTGATCCGGCCGGCGCGAACGACGACAATCTGTGGATCGGCCGTCCGGACGATCACGATTGTGTTTGCGCCCTCGTCTTCGCCACAAACGATGGTATCCTTCAGGTCAGCAGGATGAGCGAAACCGCGCGCCGTTTTCCGGAAGCGCGTTCGCCTTTACTATATTGGGTCAGCCACGCGCGTTAATGGGCGACCGAAAGGAAACTTGGGCGGATGACGCAATTCCGGCAGGATGAAACGCCACAACCAAAGCCGTTTTCGAGAACCCTGGCGCTGAAAAGATGGCTGGCGCGCTCGGTGCTGGTCGCCGAGCAAATCCTGCCGCGCATCCTTTTGCCCGGCTCCGTCGCACTTCTGTTTCTCGCCTTCGCCTGGCTTGGTTTCTTTCGCACGGCACCGCTCTGGTTGCATGCCGTGGTGCTCTTTGTCTTTGCCATCGGCTTTGTCGCATCCCTCGTTCCGCTGACGCGGATACGCCTGCCCCAAAATGCCGATGCCGATCGCATGCTGGAAGAGCGCAACGCCCTGCCGCATCAGGCCATCCGCGTCCAGGATGATCGGCCCGCAACCGACAATCCGCTTGGGGAAGCGCTGTGGCGTGAACATCAGGCGCGTATGGCGCGTCTGATCGGCGCCCTCGACGCCGGACTGCCACGCCCCGATATCGCCCGGCACGACCCCTTCGCGCTGCGGGCCGTGCCCGTTCTTCTGGCCTGCCTCGCCTTCGCCTATTCCTACTCCAACCGTGCCGGGCTGCTCAGCGACGCCTTCCGGTTGCCGCAGGGTTCGGTGGAGGCCGCCAACATCCGCATTGATGCCTGGGTGACCCCGCCGCCCTATTCCGGGCGCGCGCCGATCTTCCTCACTGGCAAGCCTGAATCCGCCGCTGCGGCGGAGAATGCCGGAGCCATCACCATTCCGCAGTTCAGCGACCTGACGGTGCGCATCACCGGTGCTGGACCGGATGCGGCTGTCCTCTATGCCGAGACCGGTGCGGCCGAGCCGATCGCCATTCCTTCGGTCGGTGACAACGCCAAGGAAGAGACGCCCCAGTCAAAGGCAGCCGACAACACATCTCAGGGCACCCAGCGCAACCCGAATGCCGTGCGCAACCACGTGTACAAGGTCGTCAAGGATGGTGAGCTCGTCGTCGGAGGCCAGCGCTGGGCCTTCAAGATCACGCCGGATGGCGTCCCGCAAATCGCGTTCGATGGCGTCCCCCATCCAACCGTCAATGCCGCACTGGAAGTGACTTTCGCCGCGACTGACGACTATGGCATCGCTCAGGCCTGGGCCGAGATCAAGCCGCTCGATCAGCCTGCCGAAGGTGCGCGGCCGCTCTACCCGCTGCCGGAGTATCGGCTTGACCTGCCGCGCCGCAACGCACGCGAAGCCAAGGGTACGACCAGCCGGAACCTCAGCGAACATCCGCTCGCAGGCAAGCGCGTGCAGATCACGCTCGTCGCCCGTGACGCCGCCGGACAGGAGGGCCGCAGCCCGCCGCAGGACATGATCCTGCCGGCCCGCCAGTTCCTGCAGCCGCTCGCAGGTGCTGTCGCCGAACAACGCCAGGTCTTCGCTCTCAATGCCAACGACCTGCCGCGCGCCATCGACCTCAACGACGCTGTCACCGCATTGGCGGAAAACTGGATTCCGAACCTCACCCATTTCCTTCTGCTGAAATCCGCGCGCACGCGCATGGCGCTCGCCTATAACGACGACATGCTGCGCGATGCCGCCGGATACCTCTGGGAGATCGCGCTCGGTATCGAAGACGGTGACCTGTCGCTCGCAGAGCGGCGCCTGCGCGAGGCACAGCAGGCGCTGTCGGATGCCCTGGAGCGAAACGCCTCCGACCAGGAGATTGCCAAGCTGATGCAGGACCTGCGCCAGGCGATGCAGGAATACATGCAGGCGCTGGCCGAGCAGGCGATGAAAAACCCGCGCATGACCGGCAAGCTCGACCCCAACAACATTATGCGCCAGCAAGACCTCGAAAACATGATGAACCAGATCGAGAATCTGGCGCGGTCCGGTGCCCGCGACGAGGCGCGCCAGATGCTGTCCGAGCTGCAACGCATGATGAACAACCTGCAAGCGGGCCGCAGCCAGCAGCAGATGGGCGAGCAGAACGACGCCATGCGCCAGCAGATGGACAAGCTCGGCAAGCTGCTGCAGCAACAACAGCAGCTCATGGACGAAACGTTCAAGCTCGACCAGGCGCTGCGCGACAGGATGCAGCGCGGCGATCCGCTGCAGGGCGAGGACAACGAGCTTTTCGGTCAGGATATGCCGCAGGAGCCGGGACAACAGGGCGACCCGAATGGCCAGCCAAACCCGCTCGACGACATGACGGCCGAACAGTTGAAGGATGCGCTGAAGCAGCTGAAAGAGCAGCAGGACGCGCTCGGCAAGCAGCTTGGCGAACTGAGCCAGGGCCTTGAAAGCATGGGCATCAAGCCTGGCAAGGGCTTCGGCGACGCCAAACGCGAAATGGACGGCGCCTCCGGCGCGCTCGGCAAAGGCCAGGGCGAGCAGGCGGTCGGCAACCAGGGCCGCGCGCTGCAGGCGCTGCGCGAAGGCGCGCAGGACATGATGAACCAGATGCAGGGCCAGGGTCAGGGCCCCGGCATGGGCGTGCCGCAATATGGCCAGAACGGCCGCGACCCGCTCGGACGGCGACAGCAGAACCTCGGCCCGAATTTCGGCGATCAGGTCAAGGTTCCCGACGAGATCGACTCCCAGCGGGCCCGACAGATCCTCGAAGAGATCCGCCGCCGGCTCGGCGACAACCTCTCGCCGGAAGCCGAACGTCAGTATCTCGAGCGCCTTCTCGACATGCGCTAAGCAGGCAACCGGTCAGCAACCTGACCGGTTCACGGAAACGCCACCTGTCAGCACGTTGCAGCCACGACGCATGGGAGCCTCCCATGCGCCGGAAAGAGACGTGCGTTCAGTCTCGAGTTAGCCTGGTCGCCTCAGGCGGCGAGCGCCAGCGCCACAGCCTTGCGGATATCGGGAAGGGAAAAAGGCTTGGAGATGACGTCGACGATCTTGTCCGTCAGGTCATCGGCCCGCTCGCGTTGCTCGGCATAACCGGTCATCAGCAGGATTTTCATTGCCGGAAAGGCGACAGAGGCCTGGTGCGTGAGCTCGATGCCGTCCATGACCGGCATGCGGATATCGGAAAGCAGAAGGTCGAAAGCCTCTTCATTGAGGCAGGCAAGGCCGTCGGCGCCGTCGCCCGCCTCGACCGTCTCGTGACCATCGAGCCTCAGGGCCCGCGCGACGAAGGAACGCAATGCATCCTCGTCCTCGGTAATCAGGATCTTCGCCATCATGGCCTCCGCGTTCGCTTCCGAGTCCGGCGTTCACGCCGGCACCCGCACCTGATCCAAACGTACAGCGGGCGTGGGTCATTAAGGGACGCGCTACGCTGCAGCACCGCCGAACCCATCGGCGAATCACAGGCGGTACGCCCCAAAACAACCAGCTTTTCGTTTGTGTTCGGTAAACGCGGAACGACCGGATTTCAGGACAGACGCCCCAAAACGATACAGCTTACTCGGCGTCGCCGGTGACAACGCCGACAAACGGCAGCTCGCGGAAGGCATAGGCGACGTCCATGCCGTAGCCGACGACAAAGTGATCAGGGCATTCGAAACCGACATAATCGGCTTCGAGATCGACCTTGCGCTTGACCCGCTTGTCGAGCAGCACGGCGATCGTCACATTGCGCGCGCCACGCTCGAACATCAGTTCCTTGGCAAAGCGCAGCGTCCGGCCGGATTCGAGAATGTCGTCGATCAGAAGCACGTCGCGGCCATGCACGTCGCTGTCGATATCCTTCGTGATCTTGACGCCCTGCGAAACGGTGCCGGTGCCATAGCTCGACAGCGTGATGAACTCGACTTCCGGCGCAAGGCCAGCCGAATGCATGGCGCGGATCAGGTCCGCGGCGAAGATGAACGATCCCTTGAGCACCGCGATCACCAGCAGATCCTGATGCGGACCCTTGACGATCATGTCAGCGAGTTCGCTGTTGCGTGCGGCAATCGTTTCGGCCGTATAGAGGGGTTCGATAGTCTTACCGCGAACGACAGGCATCCAGGCTTCTCCAGCGTTTCTTCCGGAAGACTTGCGCCTTCCCATCCGCGCCGCTTAGCACAATCAGCGCGGCGAAACACCGTTTTCGGTGAAGGAAACCGTCACATCGGGCATTTTTCCACCTGCATAGGGCAGCTTTGTCATGAAATGGCGGCTCTCGCCGGGCGCAATCGCCGCCCCTTCCGGCATCACGCGCGTGCTCGTCACTTGACGTCCGTTGGACGCGACCCCCACCACGACCAGCGGCAATCGCTGCTCGACGTCGGAACGGTTGTCGATCGAGCCGTAGACCGAAAGCACGCGCAGGCCGCCCGAATAATCAAGCGTGCTCGTGACGCCCGTTATCGCCAGCGGCTCGACGTCGGCCTGCCCATCGCCGGCAAAGCCCACGATCGCCAGGAAGGACGCAAGAGCAAAGCCCGCCACCAGCCCGGCGAAGCGACGCGCGGGCATGTCGCGAAGCCGCGTTTCGGCAAGGCGCATGAGCCGGGTGGCAGCTGAGCTTCCGTCCGTCACGACCGTCAGCGTCGGTCGCGCTCGATGGCCCGCCTTGGCACTGTCGTTGAAAACCGGATAGGGCGTTCGACGCGACGAGGCGGAAACCACCTCGAACTCCGCATCGACATAGTCGGTCCGTCTCGGCGCTGCCGCGCCATTGCGTCCGCCGCGCTCGGGCGGCAGAAAATCAGCATAGGCGCTCGCGCCTGCGGTCTTGCTGCGAAATGCCTGCATGATCATTTCCTCCTGTCCCGCAAGAGGACGCAGCGCCAGCGGCCTGCCCCGATCCGCGAAACCATCGGGCAATGCTCTGACCCCCGCGGTGCAAGAATCTGGGCATTGCATCAAATCTTTCCGACACGTAAACCGGAATGGTTAATGTTTCGGAAAGACGTCGTGAAAGCGGCACCTTTTCATGAAAAATTAACCATCGCTTAACCATGATTCCGCTGGCGGTTTTGCCTTTCGTGGCTGGTCGTCCTATGCGCGGAGGACCGGAACCGGCTGTCGGTTGCAGGGCCGCAAGAGAGACTGGGCTGCCGCTTGATTCACTTTGAGAACGTCGGACTGCGCTATGGCATGGGACCGGAAATCCTCCGGGACCTGACTTTCGACATCCCGCGCCGTTCGTTCCAGTTCCTGACCGGCCCCTCGGGCGCCGGCAAGACCACGCTTCTGAAGCTGCTCTTCCTTTCGCTGCAGCCGACGCGCGGCCTGATCCGCATGTTCGACCGCAACATTTCGTCGATCCCGCGCGAGGAATTCCCGATGCTGCGCCGCCGCGTCGGCATCGTCTTCCAGGATTTTCGCCTGCTCGAACATCTCACGACCTATGAGAATGTCGCCCTTCCCCTGCGCGTGCGCGGCAAGGAAGAGGCGAGCTACCGGGCCGACGTGATCGAACTGTTGAAGTGGGTCGGCCTTGGAGAGCGCATCAATGTGCTCCCGCCGGTGCTTTCAGGCGGCGAGAAGCAGCGCGCGGCGATTGCGCGCGCGCTGATCGACCGGCCGGAGATCCTGCTGGCGGACGAGCCGACCGGCAACGTCGATCCGCCGATGGCGCGCCGCCTTCTCAATCTCTTCCTCGAGCTGAACCGGCTCGGCACGGCCGTCGTCATCGCCACGCACGATCTGTCGCTGATGGACCAGGTGGAAGCGCGGCGTATGATCCTCTCCCAGGGACGGCTCGACATCTATGAGTGACAGCCGCACCAAGCGCGAGATCAGCGCCCCTGAAGAAAAACCGGAACAGCAGCAGCGCCGGACGGAAATGCGGGTCCGTCCGACCGGGCCGATCGTGCCCTCGGCCAATGTCTCCGGCAACGCGCTGATGTGCGTCATCGCCATCATGTCGTTTCTTGCCTGCCTGACGCTCGGCGGCGTCAGCATGGTGAGAGCCACGGCCCAGAGCTGGCAATCCCAGATCTCCCGCGAGATCACCATCCAGATCAAGCCCGACGACAATCTCGACATGGAAAAGGCGCTTGCCGACGCCCGCGACCTGGCGCTGACCTTCAGCGGTACGACCGATGGCAAGATCGTCGACCGTGCCGCCACGGCCCGCCTGCTCGAACCCTGGCTCGGCGAGGGCCTCGACCTCGACGAATTGCCGGTGCCGCGGCTGATCATCATCACCATCGACGAGAACAACCCGCCCGATTTTGCCGCCATGCGCAAGGCGCTGACGGAGACGATCCCACAGGCCTTCCTCGACGACCACCGCACCTGGGTCGACCGGCTCGTCGCCATGGCCAACACCACCGCAATGATCGGCACCGGCGTCCTGACGCTCGTCTTTTCGGCCATGGTGCTGACGGTGGTGTTCGCCACCCGCGGTGCGCTGTCGGGCAACCGCCACATCGTCGAAGTGCTGCATTTCGTCGGCGCCGAGGCTGGCTTCGTTGCGTCGGAATTCCAGAAGCATTTCCTGAAGATCAGCCTCAAGGGTGCCGGCGCCGGCGGCCTTCTTGCGGCGCTGTCCTTCGCACTTGCCGGCTTCTGGCAATCGCGAACGCTCGCCACGCCGCAGACCGATCAGGCAACCGCGCTTTTCGGCACGTTCACCATCGGTTACGGTGGATACCTTGGCATTGCCGCGATCATCGTGGTCATCGCCATCCTGACCACTTTGACGGCACGCCTCACCGTCATGCGCACGATCTACGAGATCGACCTCATCCGTTCCGACCCCGGCCGCACCGACCTCTACCAAAGCTGAACCGCCCGATGTTTCACCGCTCCTCGATCTATTCCTTGCCGCAATCTGCGGCTATGTGAAGAGAATCATGATGGCGCGAGAATTACGCGGGAGCGGCATGGCCGGAGGAGGCAAATGGCAGGAGGGAGCCGACAATCGCCGGCGGTCCCGCAGCCTGCTGCGCAAAATTCTCCGCCGGACGTTCTTCGTCCTGCTCCTGCCGCTTGCGATCCTCGTCGCCGCCTTCCTGAATTTCGCAGACACCGTCGCGTCGCTGCAGCCCCCCACCCATCCGAGAGCCGATGCGATCGTCGTTCTGACCGGCGGTTTCCAGCGCATCGACCAGGCCGTCGATCTCTTGAAGTCGGGTGCAGGCAAGCGCTTGCTGATCTCCGGGGTGCATCCGACCACGACGGGCCGCCAGATCCGTCGCAACACCCAGAGCTCGGCGGATCTCTTCAAATGCTGCGTCGATATCGGTCATGAGGCGATCGATACCATCGGCAATGCCACGGAGACGGCGCAATGGATCCGGGATCGCGGCTATACCAGCGTGCTCGTCGTCACCAACAACTACCATATGCCGCGCAGCCTGCTGGAATTGCGCCGCACCCGTCCGGAAACGGAGTTCATCGCCTACCCCGTCGTCAATTCCGACCTCAAGACCACGAACTGGCTGCGCAATCCGATGGTGTTGAAAGCCATCCTCCTCGAATTCGGGAAATACTCGGTCGCGTCGCTGCGCGATCTTGCCGGCGCTCGCCCGACCAGCGGCCTGCGCACCGACCCCTCGCGCGCCACGCCGGCCGAAGAATAGGGCAAACGCGAGACGCTTCGCCCGCAGCAAAGTGAAACAGGGCGGTTTTCCTTCGGCGTTTATTCGTGTAGGCAGCGATCAGTCGGCCTCAAACACCGGTCCCCAAGAACTCGCCTACGAGAGCGTGCCCGATGATCGTCTTGCGTTCGATCCTTTTCAACGTGGTCTTCTACGCCAATCTGATCGTGCAGATGATCGTCTTTACGCCGGCATATTTTCTGCTGCCGCGCAAGAAGGCGTGGTTCGTGCCGAAGAACTGGGCGCGCAGCAATCATTGGCTGCTTGAGAAGATGGTCGGCACGACGTTCGAGGTCGAAGGCCTCGAGAACATCCCTGAGGTGCCCTACATCTTCGCGCCCAAGCATCAGTCTTTCTGGGACGCCTACGCGCTCTTGCCGTGGCTCAGCGATCCCCTCTACATCCTCAAGCGCGAGCTGACCTGGATCCCGCTTTTCGGCTGGTACGTCCTCAAACAGCGCATGGTGCCGGTGAACCGCGCGGCGCGCGGCAAGGCAATGACCGGCGTGATGAACCGGACCAAGCAGGAACTGGCGACCGGCCGCGAACTCATCATCTATCCGGAAGGCACCCGCCGTCCGCCGGGCGCACCGCCGGAGTACAAATACGGTATTGCCCGCCTCTACCGTGACCTCAATGTGCCGGTCGTTCCGGTTGCCATGCATCCCGGCCTCTTCTGGCCACGCCGCAAGTTCCTGCGCTTCCCCGGCCACTTCAAGGTCCGCATCCTGCCGCCGATCGAGGCCGGCATGGATCCCGACGCCTTCCTCGCCAAACTCGTCGAAGTGACTGAGAAGGCCAGCGATGAGTTACTGATTGAAACAGTGAGAGACAATCCGCACCTGCCGCTGCCGCCGACGGCGGAGCAGCGGCTGCAGGAATTGAAGGCGGCGGGCAAGGCCTGAACCGTTCAAGCCTCGGCGCGTGGTCGCGTCTCTTGAAGTAGTCCGACCACCTCTTCCAGCCAGTGATCGCGGATCCCCATCTCTCTCAAGTGGGACAGCGTGTTGAACACGTACTCGCTGTTCGGCCCGGATTTTCCGGTCGAAACCGCCACGATGCCGGCAGCCTCGGCCGTGCTCAGCGTGCCGGCATATTGGACATGGTCGCGGTCGATCACGTAGGCGAGTGCCGGCACCCGTCGCCCATCGGCGAGCAGCACCGGCATCGTGCGCTCCTTGTAGACATGCGTCACCAGTTCGCGCTCACGCAGATAGTCGACGACACTTGCCTGCTGCGCGCGCTCGACGCGAAATGCCGTGCCGATGCAGGAACCGCCGCGGTCAAGCCCGAGGACCAGCCCCGGCCGCTGCTCGGTACCGCGGTGAACCCAGGAATGCACGCAGAGTGAGCGGCGAAACCCGAACGCGCGCGCCGTCAGCTTTTCCTCAAACGCGAAGCCCGGGTTCCACATCAGCGACCCGTAGCCAAAGACCCAAAATTCGTCCATATCCACTGTCATTCAACCCGCGCTGTCTGCTCTCGCCGCCGAATCACGATCGGCCCCATGGGACGGTCAGCCATGTCGGTTTCTACGGCACAGCATCCCGGCACGAAAGAGACAAGGTCGTCCTCGTGCACCCGAAGAAAAGAATAGTTTTGCGGATTGACGGCGCCACCCGAAAGGCAGCCGCGATCCGGATCAGAGTGAGGTAATCGCGCCCATGTCGGCAACCGCAACTTCCAACCCCTCACCGGTGAGCCGGAAATTTCGCTGGCTGACGGCAGGTGTCGTGCTTGTCGCCGGCATCTATTCGGCCGGCTGGTACCTGGCGGCCGATCAGGTCGAAAAGCGGTTGGCGGCCCGCCTTGCCGACGGCCAGGCCGCCGGGCTGAGCGGCGAGTGCGCGAACATGGACGTGCGCGGCTTTCCGTTCCGCATCGGGCTCTTCTGCGACAAGGTGCACCTCGACGATACGCGCCACGGGACCTCGGCCTCCTTCGGCGCGCTACGCACGGCCGCCCAGGTTTACCAGCCTGGACATGCGGTGATCGAGCTCGACGGACCGGCCGAGATCCGGGCCTCCCCGGGCCTCAACATCTTCGCCGACTGGACCCTGTTGCATGCGAGCGTGCGCGCGACCTTGTCCGGTGTCGACCGGACATCGCTGACCTATGACAATCTCACCGGTCGTGTGCGCCTGCCGCTGTCCGGCGACGGTCTTGGTTTCGGCGCCAGCCACGGCGAACTGCATCTGCGCCAGAACGGCGCCGATCTCGATGCCGCCCTGAGCGTCGACAAACTCGATCTTCGCCCGGAAAAAGGTCCGAGCTACGCGCCACCGGCGACCGTTGCCGCGGACCTGACTTTCACCGACAAGGCCGGATGGATGAAGGCCACGCCGACACCGGAAATGTTTCGCGGCAGCAAGGGCGAACTCAGGCAACTCACCCTTGACCTCGGCGCCGGCATGAACGCCAGGCTCTCCGGTCCGTTTTCCGTCAATGATCAGGGGCTGATTTCCGGGGAGTTCTCGCTGACGATGACCAATATCGAGGCCTGGCGGACCAACCTCGTCACCCTGATCCCCGACAATGCCAACCTCGTCGACAACACCGCCAACATGTTGAAGGCGCTCGCCAACGGCAAGAACGAGGCGACAGTGAAGCTCAATGTGCGCGACGGCACGGCGTTCCTCGCCTTCATCCCGATCGGCGAGTTGCCGACGCTCTAGGCCGATTGTTTCTTTAACCTCACAGTTTTCCCACCGGTTTCGAGCGGAAAATACGCCTGATCTCGCGTGTTTTCCGCACGGCCTCCTGCCGCCAGGAAGGATGGGGCTCGCCGCCGAAGCGGTCCCAGCGCCGATAGTGGGGTACCTCGCTCAGAAGCGTCAGAATTGCCAAGGGGATGGCGAGATAGCTCCTTCCGACCTGGAGTTGCCGCCGCCGCAGTTGAATTCGCGACCGTATCCCGAACGACAGTGTAGAAGCGCTATCGATTTCGAACAGCGCAAGCGCCGTGAGGATTTGAGCGTCTACCGCGTTTCGTTCGTAACCGGCAGCAAACAACGACCGCAGTTCCCCCCAGGCGACATCGTCGAGACGGGCAAGCTTCACGATGTCGAGCAAGTGGCGCAGATCGATCAGGCCACGCCAATAGTCGCCGTCCTGGAACTGATCATGGAGGATTAGAAAGACAATCTGCACGAAGGCAGACGGGAGATAGACGTGTTTTCCTGCCAGGGTGATCCGCCGGCTGCGGCCGTACAGCCATTCGATATCGCCAAAGGAAGCCGGACCTTTCGGCCGGCAATGAAGATCGATACCACCGACATCGGCGGGGCGCTCCAAAACGGCCGGCAAGTGGTATCTGGGGTTTCCTGGCCAGGAGCCGCTATCCAGCCGGATCTCGTAGCCGATGGCCTCGAGCGCTGTTATGGAGACGCGCATATCGGCTGGGCGAACGAATATGTCGAGATCTGTCAGCATTCGCGCACCGATCTCGTCGGGCGCTTGCGCAAGCAGAATGGCTGCCCCCTTCATGACAACGGGCTCGACACCGGCACGGTTGAGATGCTCCACCGCCTCCATCAATTGTGCCAGCAATCGGCGATTACGCTCAGCGTTTCGATCGTGGATCACCGTCAGGTACTCGCACACGTCCTGCGGCAGGTTCGGCGCGTTTCTTGTCGCCAAGGCGAGTGAAGAAATGGTGAGGCTCTCATTGGCCAACGCGATGATATCGTCCCAATTCATGTCGTTGGGCGGATTGCCATCGAGGCAGGACGCGAGTGCAACCAGGTTTCGATAACTATGCCGCTTCATGGTGCCGACTGAGCGCCTCCACGGCTTCGTCGAGTTGCGAATAGGAAAATTCGATAATGCGCGCACTGCGCACGGCGCCGAGCAGGGTTTCGAACTGCGCGCGGTCTAGGCGCCTGGCCGGCGTGAAGGCGCCGGAAAGAAGTTCTGACAGGACCTGCGCCGGTTCGACGGCGGACATTGACACCGCGCCTTTCTTGCGGCGACGAAGCAGCACGATGCTTCGAAGCGCGACCGCTTCCTTTGGCGCGTGAAGCGACGCGAGATAGCGAACACGCTTCTTGTCGAGGCGCCGGTGGATCGGGGCCGCAGCGATCGTTTCTCCCATCGCGTCGATCAGGCCCCACGAGCCCGGCTTGAGCGCTGCGGCAAAAGGAACGCCGCGCACGAGCCCATCCTCGCCCAAGAGCGCAATATCGTCCCCGCCACAGGCAAAACCAGCGCTGAGAAGAGCAAGCGCCAGCGTCGTCTTGCCGGCCCCGGGCGCACCACAAATGAGCAAGCCCTGGCCGTTCTTCACGAGTAGCGCTGCATGAAGCGCCACTTGCCGCCTCAGGCCTGCGAGCACATCGTCCGTCAGCATGGCCTTCAGCGTGGGAGCAATCTCGTTGACCGCGACCGTCATTCCACGGGAGCGATTGCGGCTGATGCAAGCTCCTCTGCCGAAGGCTGCCACCTCGTAGACGATCGAAGGCTGTCGCTCCGCTACCCCCAGATGCTCGAAGACGGGCAGGACAAGCTCGGCAAGCGATCTGTCGTGATAAGCGATCGAGACGGCCGTCCCCGCAAGATCAAGCACCTGGTCACGCACAGGCGGGCCATCCTCACCGTCGATAAGAATGTCGAGCAAGCCTTTTCGGGACCAGCACGTAAGGTATTTCCGCACGGAGCGGCGCGCCGTCTCACGGGTGGCGCCGCGCGCCACGAGCGCCGTCTCCAATTGCGTCAAAGACGCTGGCTCGGAGAGCGCACACGTTAAAAAAGCTGTGAGGTCATCAACCTCAAAGATCTGCTGCGACGATTCGACAAAAATCGTCTTGCGCTGCCCCAGCAGAAAGAAACCCGCTTCCTCGGAGACGCGGAACTTCATTCCAATCCCCTCGCCCACCGTCGCCAAAGGCGACTCCCACGCTCAGTTCCCCAACATGCGTGCCTACTTGTCGCCGAAAATCCTTGCTGCGACCAGCCCTCGACGCCAGTGAAATGGCAGCATGACACGTAATAAAAGCCAGTCATGGTTTGTGACCAGATATAGCCCCAAAGCGCTACATCCCTTATTCAATAATTTACTGTATGATTTATTTCTAATGAAAGGGGGAAGTTGCACATGGAGAAGGGTAACAACGAAAAATCTCTCGCGCAGGAGGACAGGCGCGAGTTTTTGAAAGCTTGTGGCCGTTTCGCGGCAATCACACCACCTGCGGTGACGATGCTGCTTTCGACCAGCCTGACATCCGAGGCGATCGCGAAATCGGGCAGCGGCGGCGGTTCAGGCGGAAATAACGGCAACAACGGTAATAACGGCAATAATGGTAACAACGGGAACAATGGCAACAACGGGAATAACGGCAACAACGGCAAGGGTAAGGGCAAGCCCTAACCCCAACCCCTAGCGACGCCCGCTGCGACCGGTTCCTCAATGCGGCAGCCGCGCCTCCTCGATTCGATGGCGCGCCTGACGCTCGGTAACTCCGGTCGCCCGCCACGGCGCAAAGGGACAACGAACGCGTATCTGCAACTGCCGTTACGTCGCTACGGTCAGGCGCCCTGGCAATCCCCCGGCTATTTTTGGTCCATGGCATGCCGGCCGAAGTCCGGCATCGCGGTATCCTGGCCTGCCTGGATGATCGAGCGGCGGATGGCGCGGGTGCGGGTGAAGAGGTCGAAGAGCTTGTCGCCGTCGCCCCAGCGGATCGCCCGCTGCAGATAGGCGAGATCTTCCGAGAACCGCGCCAGCATTTCCAGGATCGCATCCTTGTTGTGCAGGCAGACGTCGCGCCACATCGTCGGATCCGATGCCGCAAGGCGGGTAAAATCGCGGAAACCCGACGCGGAATACTTGATGACTTCGGACTCGGTCACCGTCTCCAGGTCATCGGCAGTGCCGACGATGTTGTAGGCGATGATGTGCGGCAGGTGCGAAACGATCGCTAGCACCTTGTCGTGATGCTCGGCGTCCATTTCCTCGACCATCGAGCCGAGCGTCTCCCAGAAGCGACGGAGCTGCGCAATCGCTTCTTCGTCCGCGCCTTGCGGTGGCGTCAGGATGCACCAGCGGCCACGGAAGAGCCCGACGAAGCCGGCGTCCGGGCCGGAATGCTCGGTACCGGCGATCGGATGCCCCGGCACGAAATGGACAGTGTCCGGCAGGTGCGGCGCCATCTGGGCGATGACGGACCCCTTGGTCGAGCCGACGTCGGTGACGATCGCACCGGCCTTCAGATGCGGTGCAATCTCGGCAGCAACCGCGCCGGATGCACCGACGGGAACCGAGACGATCACGAGGTCGGCATCGCGAACGGCGTCTGCCGCCGACAGCGTATAACGATCGCCAAGGCCAAGCTCCTCCGCACGCTTCAGCGTCGCCTCGCTGCGCGTGGACACCACGAGCGTGCCGGCAAGCTGCTTTTCGCGGATGTCGCGGGCGATCGACGAGCCGATCAGGCCGATACCGATGAGGGCAATTGTCTCAAACTGCTGTACCATTACTTCCGTCCCATGAATTCGGTCAGCGCCGCGATGACGCCCTCGTTGGCTTCCGCGGAGCCGATGGTCATGCGCAGCGCGTTGGGGAAGCCATAGCTGCGCACGGCGCGCAGGATGTATCCACGGCTCGTCAGGAACGCGTCGGCCTCTTCGGCGCGCTTGCCGTCGGCTTCCGGAAAGTGGATCAGCACGAAGTTCGTGACCGAGGGCGTGACCCGAAGGCCGATCGCAAGAAGCGCCTCGCTGACGCGATCGAGCCAGGTGAGGTTGTGATCGACCGCCGTTGCGACAAGGGCCTGGTCACGGATTGCGGCAGCACCGGCGGCGATCGCCGGCGCACTGAGGTTAAACGGCCCACGGACACGATCGACCGCGTCGATCACGTCGGCCGGCGCGTACATCCACCCGATCCTGAGGCCCGCGAGACCATAGATCTTCGAGAAGGTGCGGGTCATCACGACGTTGCGGCTCGCCGAGACAAGCTCGAGGCCGGCGGCATAGTCGTTGCGGCGCACATACTCGGCATAGGCCGCGTCAAGCACCAGAAGCACACCCTCCGGCAGCGCTGCATGCAGACGACGCACCTCGTCGACCGGGATATAGGTGCCGGTCGGGTTGGCCGGGTTGGCGAGAAAGACGATCTTGGTGCGCTCGGTCACAGCTGCCAGAATGGCGTCGACATCGACGCGCGCGTCCTTCTCCTTGACGGTAATGGGCGTCGCCCCTGCCGCCTGGATCTCGATCTTGTAGACGAGGAAGCCATGCTCGGTGATCAGCCCTTCGTCACCGGGACCCAGATAGGTGCGGCACAGCAGCCCGAGCAGCTCGTCGGAGCCGTTGCCGCACATGATGTTTACCGGGTTCAGGCCATGGACGGCGCCGATCGCCTCACGCAATGCTTTCGCCTGGCCATCCGGATAACGTTCCAGGTTGAAGGCAGCCGCCTGGAAGGCCTCGATAGCCTTGGGACTGGCGCCGAGCGGCGTCTCGTTGGATGAAAGCTTGTGCACCTTGGCAACGCCCGGCGCATGCTCCTTGCCCGGGACGTAAGCGGCAATGTCCAAAATACCGGCACGCGGCGCAGGGCTCTTCGAGGCAAGGCTCATCGGATCAGCTTTCTATGGCCATCAAAATGCTACAACGACCTTTGTCGCGCCCAGGAAGACGCGCCGCGCTGTAGACGGGGAAAGAGGTCAAGCCATTACCGGCGCACGCGGCTTTTGTCGAGGGTCCGCCGCGATGGCAGCATGGTTCACCGCGGCGATCGCGGCCGCTCGCGCGTGCTCGGCACGCCCTGCGGCGCCAAGACCGGCACGAAGACCCGGCGGGAAGCCCGTGCCGCGACCGGTAATCCCTGGTAAAGCCGCTTCTGCGCCTCGACGACGATGACGCCGGAGAAGACCGGCCAGAGCCAGCGCCCGAGCCGCTCGAAGCCGCGCCTGAGGCGAAGGATCATCTTGAGCTTCGACGGCGGAAAGAACAGAGCCTCGGACGATGCGCCGGGCGTAAAATTCGTTTCTCGCAGCAGCGCCGTCAACTGGCTGCGCGAATAGGGCCGGCCCGAGCCGAAGGGCGTGTGTTCCATGCGCGCCCAGACGCCGCGGCGATTGGGCACGACGATGACCAGACGGCCACCCGGCGCCAGCACCCGCCAGATCTCCTTCATGGTCTCGCGGGGACTTTCGGCAAACTCCAGCGAATGCACCATCAGCACCCGGTCGATCGAGGCGTCCGGCAATGGCAGCTCCTCGTCAAAGACCAGGGCCGTCGACGAAAGCTCGGCGACCGGCCAGTTCACGGCCCCCTGCCCCGCCGGCATGAAGGCGAAGGTGCGCTCCGTGTCCTTGCGGAACCGCTCGAGATAGGGAACGGCATAGCCAAGACCGACCAGCCGCTCATCCGGCAGGCGGGCCCAGACGGACGAAAGCGCCATGGTGACGGACTGCTCCGCCATCCGGCCAAGCTCGGAGTGATAGAATTCGCGAAGGTCGACAATATCGGTGTGCATTCGCAACATGTTAGCTTCGAAGCGGTAGACTTCAAGGTAAGGCTCGCTACATTCGGCAGCATCCCCTCTCCCTCGACCGGAGGACGTGCCATGGCCGCGCTCGAACTCGACCTCTTTCTCTGCCGCACCGACAATTTCGGCGTGCTGCTCCATGATCCCGAAACCGGCCTGACCGCTTCGATCGACGCACCGGAAGAGCAGCCCATCCTCGAAGCCCTGGAGCGACGGGGCTGGACACTCACCCACATCCTGACCACGCACCATCACGGCGACCACGTGGCGGCCAACGATGCGCTGAAGCAACGCTACGGCGCCACGATCATCGGCCCTGCCGGTGAAGCCGCGAAAGTACCCGGGCTCGACAGATCGGTTCGCCACGGCGAGCGCTTCGAGTTTGCCGGCCACCCCGTCATGGTCATCGAAACGCCGGGACACACGGCCGGGCACATCTGTTTCCATTTCCCGGACGACAAGCTGCTCTTTGCCGCCGACACGCTGTTTGCGCTTGGTTGCGGCCGCCTGTTTGAGGGAACGCCTGAAACGATGTGGCAGTCGCTTAGCCGATTGATCGCGCTGCCCGACGACACGACGGTCTATTTCGGCCACGAGTATACGCTTTCCAATGCCCGCTTCGCCGTCACGGTCGACCCTGACAATGCCGAGCTCAAGACGCGCGCGGCCGAGATCGAGGAAACGCGCTGCGACGGCGGCTTCACGGCACCAACGACCATCGGCCTGGAAAAACGTACCAATCCGTTCCTGCGTGCCGCGGACCTAGGCATTCGTGCACATCTCGGCCTGCTCGACGCCAGCGATGCCGCGGTCTTTGCCGAGATCCGCAAGCGCAAGGATAATTTCTAGTGGCCGGCGCACAACCGGCTGCAGAGATCATCAAGGCGCTCGGCCTGGCGCGCCACCCGGAAGGCGGTTGGTATATCGAGACCTTTCGCGACCCCTCCGGTGGGGCGCGTGGTCATTCGACGGCGATCTACTATCTTCTCGAGCGCGGCGAGCGCTCGCATTGGCACCGTGTGCGCGACGCGGCTGAGGTCTGGCACTATCACGCCGGTGCGCCGCTCGAACTTGGTATTGCCGAAGATGGGAAGCCGGCGGCGACAGTGCGGCTCGGGCCAGACATTCTGAACGGTGAGCGCCCCCAGGCAATCGTCCCGGCCGACTGGTGGCAGTCGGCCGCTTCGCTCGGCGACTGGACCTTGGTCAGCTGCACGGTCGCGCCGGCGTTTGATTTCTCGGCCTTCGAGATGGCGCCGCCGGGCTGGCGGCCGCCCGGTTCCTAGGAATGCTCCGGCCTATTCGGCCGGCTGCGCCGCCGCCGAGCCCCTTCGGAAAATCACATCCTGGGCGGCAAGGGCTGCACCACCGGTAACGAACAGGCAGGCAAGCGCGATGCGCCAGGACGGCTCCGCAAAGCCGAACAGGATCAGGATCAGCGTCGACAGGACAGGCGCCGCATAGCTTGCCACGCCGAGAAGCTGGATGTTGCCGTTCTTCACGCCGAAGTCCCAGGCATAGAAGGCGGCCCCGACCGGGAGCAGCCCAAGACCTGCGACCGCCAGCCATTCAAACGTCGTCGTCGGCCAGACGGTCGTCTCCAGCGCAAGATGGCAGGCGAAGGACAACAGCGAGGTGGCAAGGCAAAAGCCGGTGACGACATCGGTCGAGACGGCCTCGAAGCGACGCGTGATCAGCGAATAACCGGACCAGGTGAAGGCGCATAGCACCGCAGCGCCGTAGCCGAGCAGATAGGCTTCATCGAAGGCGACGCCGTCGCGTGCCACGATCAGGACCGTGCCCATGAGACCGGCAAGCGCACCGGCCACGTGATACCACCTGAGCCGCTCTCCGGGCAGAAACGCCGAACCGACGACGATCAGCAGCGGCCAGAGATAGGCGATCAGCCCAGCCTCCACCGGCGGCGCGTTGCGAAGCGCGGTGAAATAGAGGAAGTGATAGCCGAAAAGCCCGGCAATACCGGTTATCCAGACCTTGGCTGGCTGCTTCAGAAGCGCCATGCGCTGCGGCTTCAGCGCCAGGACGACCAGCCCCGGCAGGCTGCCGATCAGGAAGCAGATCGCCGAAAGCTGGAACGGCGGCATCTTGCCCGACGCCGCCGTGAACAGGGCGAGCAGCGACCACATCAGGATCGCGGAAAAGCCGATCAGCGTTGCCTTGAATTTCATAATTATCCCCCCGCGCGATTTCTCTGCCGGAAACCTGCGCCGATAAATCGCCCGCCAGTTGAAATTTAACCTTTTAGTTAAGCGCCAGTGCGCGTCAACCACCAAATCGCGTGGCCGAGACTGTCACCGGCCCGAGCTTGGTGGGGATGCGCACATAGACGGGCGCATAGACGTTCACGGCCTGCGCCTTGGCGAACCAGATCTCCATCGTCTGCAGCCGGCGCAGATACTCGACATCCTCGCGCCCCTTCCGGTAGCCCGCCTTTGGGACGAACCGGATGCCGCACACGATCACGTCGCCCTCGAATCCCTTCGTCTTGAAGGGTCTGGTACCCTTCGACGAGAGCTTGATGTCGAGCCGCGACTCGCCATCGAAGATCGGCAGGGTATTGGGGCAAACGCGCGCCTCGGCGGGAATGATGAGGCCCGAAAGCGGATCGAGAACGTCGCGCATGTCTCGCGACGTGACCGGCACCCAGTTCTTGGGCAGCGGCGTGCGCTTCGGCGTCATGCTTGCGCGCACCACGTCGCCGTTGCGATAGGTGACGCTGATTGCCCTGCTCTTCGAGCCGCTGCGGTAGGACATCTGATATTGCGACGCGTGCAGGTAATCCTTGCCGACGACGCCCGATACCCGCGTCTGGCCGGAGGTGCGGCTGATGATGTCGAGCAGGCCGGCCGAATTCAACGTTCCTGAAATCGTGTATCGATTCTTCTGGAGCTCCGTATGGAACGAGGCACGCGCCACCGGCAGCCCGGCAAGCGAGATGCTGTAATCCGTCAGATGCTCGACATCGGCGGCCGACGATGCTGTGGAAAACAAGACCGCGGAAAGCAACGCCGCCGCACGAAAGCCAGTTCGCAACTTCATGCCCTGAAAAATCCATCACTTGAAAATCGCTGCAATACCCTGAAATGCAGGGTGTTTGCGGCTTTTCTGCGCCACGTTTTCTGCCGCCGGCCACCGGGGCGATCATATCACCGATACCACCCGTCACGCGTCCTCATTGCAAGCAATAGCCCATAGCAAAACCGCTTGGAATGGGTCCTGGGTGCTATTATGCTTGTCCAAATAGCCCCTCAGAACTGCAGAACCAGCGGGAAAAACCGCGGTTTTCCGAGAATGCAAGAGGTTTGGCTTGACGGGCGGGCCGTCTCTGACTATAGAACCGCGACTTTCCAATAATGGCCTAGGAACGCGGCCTGGGCTCTGGGCCCGCTACCGCATTGTCCGGCGGCGATAAAGAAATAGGTGTACCATGTCCCGTAGTTGCGAATTGACCGGCAAGGGCGTCCAGTCGGGCAACAATGTAAGCCACGCCAACAACAAGACCAAGCGTCGGTTCCTCCCGAACCTGTGCAACGTCACGCTGATTTCCGATGCTCTCGGCCAGCGCTACCGCCTGCGCGTTTCCGCAGCAGCTCTTCGCTCGGTTGAACACCGTGGCGGCCTCGACGCCTTCCTGCTGAAGTCGGACGAGAACGAGCTGAGCATGCGCGCTCGCCTGCTGCGTCGCCAGATCGTCAAGAAGGTTGCTGAAGCCGCCTAATCGGCGCCAGCGTCCTGTCTTTGACACGCGTTTAAAAGGCTTGCGGGTTAATCCGGCAAGCCTTTTTCTCGTGCGCATGTTTATACTCGTCGGCCGGATGCTTGATCCGGCTCTCATCCCTCTAGCTGGTGGCATCTCCCAGGATAAAAAAATGCTGATCAATCGCACGTTCTTCGTCTATGTCGCGCTCATGACCCTCGTGGTCGTGGCCTCGAACTTCCTCGTCCAGTACCCGCTGCCAGGCTCGATCGCCGGCATGCAGCTCGGCGACCTTCTCACCTGGGGCGCCTTCAGCTATCCCTTCGCGTTCCTGGTCACCGACCTTACCAACCGCCAGTTCGGCCCGCGCATTGCGCGCCGCGTGGTGGTCGTCGGCTTCATCGTCGCCATCCTGCTTTCCTTCATCGCCGCCACGCCTCGCATCGCGATTGCCTCGGGCTCGGCGTTCCTGTTTGGCCAGCTGCTGGATATCTCCGTGTTCAACAGGCTGCGCCGTCAGAGCTGGTGGCATGCACCGCTGGCCGGCTCGCTGATCGGCTCGGCGCTCGACACGGCGATGTTCTTCTCCTTCGCCTTTGCACCGTTCTTCGTGTTCTTCGGTCCGAACGACGGTTTTGCGCTGGAAACCGCACCGCTGCTCGGCGTGCTTTCGGCCGAGGCGCCGCGCTGGATCTCCTGGGCCATCGGCGACCTCAGCGTCAAGATCCTCTGCGGTCTCGTCATGCTGCTTCCCTATGGCGCACTGATGAACGTGATCAAGCCGATGCCGCCGGCAGAAGCGAAGCTGCCGGCCTGAGGCGATCTCCGGGTACACCCCGGTTGACGGACCAGACATGGTGGAAACCTGCGGGGAAGGATGGCGACACCCTTCCCCGCAGCCGGCCGCTAGAGCAATTCCAGCAAAAGCGTGCAACGGTTTCCCGTGCGGAATTGCGTGGTATCAAACAGGCAGATCAATTCACTGTTTCGATGAAACGGTGAAATGATCTAGCGGCCTTTCAGAAGCATCTGGGCGTTCTCGAAGGGCAGGCCCTCGTCGTCGCTCGGACGCCGCGACACTTCCTCAAACCCGAGGTTCTCGTAGAAGGCATAGGCCTGCGCGTTGGCGGTGTAGACCTCCAGCCGGAGCTGACCCTTAAGCGCAAGCGCGTGTGCTACCAAGAGGCGCCCGATGCCGGCGCCCTGATGTCGCGGCGACACGAACAACCCGCCGATGAAATCGTCGAGCAAGCTGACAAACCCGGCCGGCACGCCGTTGCGTGTCGCGACCCATGTCTCTGCCTGTGGCAGATAGACGGTTTCGATCAACACACGCTGCTCTCTGAGGCGATCTTCGCCAACGAACGCGTGCGCCGTTATCGAAGCTTCGAACCAGATTTGAGACAGTTCTTCCATATCCGCCGCCTGATAGGCGCGAATGATCACATCCATGTTTTTCATGATTTTCCGTTCAGATAGATATGCGTCAAGAGACAGCGCCGGTCGGGCGCCGTGAACAACCGCAATTGCGGACAGATTTTCAGCCTCTGCGCATAGGTCTCCTTGAACGAACGACCGGCCAATAGGCCCACGCGGGAAAGGTGTCAAGCACAGCGCGGTGCCAGCCGTACCGCATTCCGGGCGCGGCGGCCGGAGAGGCGCAAACCTTGACGTTTTCTCGTTTGAAACTTCGCAATCCCGGACGGAAAACCGCTGCGCACTTTTCTCGCGGCAGCTTTACTGCGTCAGAGCCGTCGTGAGCCGGAACTCGAGCATCAGGTTGCGCTCGAGGATCGAGTGATTGTCGTCCGAGACGACGATGACGCGGACTTCGCCGTCGGGCCGCACGACGACGTCGAGGCCCTCCATGTTGTCGATCTGGTGGCGCATGTCGGCTTCGAAGATCACCTCTCCATCGACCACAGCACCCGGCTTGATCGCATCCCCGGGGATACGGCGGATCTGCATGCCAAGGCCCGAGCCGAACGAGAAGCGCCGCTCCAGGAGCAACAGGTCGCCGTTCGGCAGGAACGCACCATCGGTCGCCGCATAGGGGTCCTTGCGCACGACGGAGAACGCCCCGCGCTTGGGCCCGTCGAGGATACCGGCCAGCAGATTGTCCGCCTTGTCGACGCTGCGCTCGGCAATGGCAATCATCGCGCCGGCGAGCGGGCTGTCCTTCGGCGAGACGGCAATCGTCTCGATACCGGCATTGCTGCGCAGCTCGCCGATCGGGAACGGCAGAGACAGGCTGCCGATCGGCGTCGATGCGGCAAAACCCGGATCCGGATAGATGTCGATGCGATGCGCCTGCTCGTAGCTGACGACCGCCTGCCCTTCTCGCAAGGCAAGCCCTTCCGAATCCACCTTCCATTTCGCCAGCCCGACGTCGCCGTTGCGGTCGGCCATCGGCGTGGCGGTGAGATCAGTAAGGCCCGAAAGCCGCCCCTCCGCGTCGCGGATCACGGCACCTTCGAGCCAATGGCCCGTATCCATCACGGCAACGAAAGAGCTGCCATCAGGACGAAAACGGATCGCCGAGACAGCGCCGAACAGCGGATTCGGCGACGTCACCTCGAGCCCGCCGACGAACTCCAAAGCGCCGAAGCGGGTGGTGCTCATTCCGACTTCGAAGTTGCTGATCTGGCGGCTGCGGATCGGCAGTGTCTCACTGTCGGAAGCGGACCATGCCGAGCTGGCGGAAGCCAGAAGGAAAAGGGCGAGGAGTCCGCGACGGAGCATCGAGAAGCATACCTTTAGGGAGCATTGGATAAGAGATGGTGTGCGGCAGCAAATAGCAGCACCACCCACAGCAGCTTGGTAGACTGTAAAACTATGTCCGTAAATTGACCTTGGGTCACGAACCGCCTTGCAGCCTCGGATGGAGATCGGAGGCGGCATGATTCCGCCCTCCGACACGCGCGTCAGCCTGCGCGGCGCAGCCGTGAGGAGCCGCGGCGCTGGCTTTCATCCTCGAAGAGCGCGGCCAGCTGCTCGGTCATGGCGCCGGCGAGTTCGTCCGCGTCGACAATAGTCACAGCGCGGCGATAGTAGCGCGTCACGTCGTGACCGATACCGATGGCCAGGAGTTCCACCGGCGAGCGCGTTTCTATCTGCTCGATCACCGCGCGCAGGTGGCGCTCCAGATAATTGCCGGGATTGACCGACAAGGTCGAGTCATCGACCGGCGCGCCGTCGGAGATCATCATCAGGATGCGGCGTTGCTCGCGCCGCGCCATCAGCCGCTCATGCGCCCAGATCAGCGCCTCGCCGTCTATGTTTTCCTTGAGCAGGCCCTCGCGCATCATCAGGCCGAGATTGCGGCGCGCTCGGCGCCACGGCGCATCGGCAGACTTGTAGACAATGTGGCGAAGGTCGTTGAGCCGGCCCGGCGCCTGCGGCTTGCCGCCGGCCAGCCACTTTTCACGCGACTGCCCACCCTTCCACGCCTTGGTGGTGAAACCGAGGATCTCGACCTTGACGCCGCAGCGTTCCAGCGTGCGCGCCAGGATGTCGGCGCAGGTGGCAGCCACGGTGATCGGACGGCCGCGCATCGAGCCAGAATTGTCGATCAAGAGCGTCACGACCGTATCGCGGAAATTGGTGTCCTTCTCGCGCTTGAAGGAGAGCGGCTGCATCGGATCGATGATGATGCGCTGAAGCCGCGCCGAGTCGAGATACCCCTCTTCCAGGTCGAACTCCCAGGAGCGGTTCTGCTGTGCCATCAACCGGCGCTGAAGACGGTTGGCCAAGCGCCCGACCGCGCCCTGCAGGTGGGCGAGCTGCTTGTCGAGGAAGGCGCGCAGCCGGTCGAGTTCGGCCTCGTCGCAAAGCTCTTCCGAAGCGATCGTCTCGTCGAACTCGCGGGTGAAGACCGTGTAGTCGACCTTCTCGTTGAAGTCGGCAAAGGGCTGGTTCGGGCGCTTGACTTCGCCGGGCGTCTCGCTGTCTTCGTCACCCTCGTCCTGCAGGTCGTCGTCGGAGATCTCCGCGCCGTCCATCTCGCCTTCTTCCATCTGCTCTTCGGCAGCCTGGTTCTCATCGGCGGGCGCGGCATCGTCGCCGGCTTCCTCGTCGCTGGCGTTCTCGTCCTGCTCCTGGCTGCGCGGCTGGTCCTCGTCGGTCTCGCTTTCCTGCTCGTCCGGCTCGTTGTCGTCGTCGCCGTATTTCTCGGCAACCTCCATCGAGGTCAGCATATCGCGCACGACGCGGGCAAAGGCCTGCTGGTCGTTGATCGCAGACGACAGGTTCTTGATGTCGCCGGACGCCTTGCCCTCGATGAACTCGCGCCAGAGGTCGAGCACCTTGCCGGCAGATGCAGGCGGCTTCTCGCCGGTCAGCTTCTCACGCACGAGAAGCGCCACGGCTTCGCCGAGCGGGGCGTCTGCCTGGCGCTCAATCGTGCCGAAGTTCGCCTTGGCGTATTTTTCCTCGAGCATGACGTTGAGGTTCTTGGCAACGCCGGCCATGCGCAGCGAACCGATCGCCTCGACGCGCGCCTGCTCCACCGCGTCGAAGATCGCGCGGGCGTCGGCCCCTTGCGGCGACATGGTCGCGTGGATGCGGGCGTCGTGACAGGCCTTGCGCAGCGCCATGCTGTCGCCGAGACCACGGGTGACGGAAAGCTCCTGCAGCGTCGGGCGCTTGGAAAGCTCCGGCAGGCGAATGCGCTCGCCGGTCATGCCCGGCCGCTCGTTGGCAAAGGCCACTTCCACTTCGGCATCGCCCGCGATCGATCGGATGCAGCCGGAAAGCGCCCGCTTGAACGGCTCCGCAGCATTCTCGCGCGTTGTCGGCTTTGCCTTCGAGTTCGAGCTCACGACAGTTCCTTCTTCAGCCAGATGCGGTGAAATCCCGGCGGGAAATCATCGAGTTTGCCATAAACGTCATAACCCAGCTTCTGATAGAAGCCGTCGCCCTGGAAGCTGAACGTGTCGACATAGATGTAGCGGGCGCCGCGACTTGCGGCGATCGCCTCGACACGCGCAACGAGCTCTCGCCCGCTGCCCGATCCTCTCAGCACTTCGTCCACCCAGAGCAGTTCGATGAAGCACCAGTTCCACGCGGTGTAGGCGACGATGCCGCCTACGATTTCGTCGCTGTCGTCACGCACCGAAACGGCGAAGCGCTTGTACTTGGCGCTTCCCGCCTTTTCGAGGTTGAAGGCCTTGAGGCCTCTGAAGACCGCATTGGCGGTCTTCGTGACGCTCTTCTCCTCAACGAAGCGAAGCGCCGGTGCGCCCTTCGCCTCCGCCATGGCTCAGGCGGTGGCTTCCAGCACGATGTTGGCAGCGCTTTCCTTCAGCTCGATGCCGAACGCGCGCTGATAATGCTCGGCGACCAGCGCCCGCTCCAGCTCATCGCACTTGTTGAGGAAGGTCACGCGGAAGGCAAAGGCGATGTCGCCGAAGATGTGCGCGTTCTCGGCCCAGGTGATCACCGTACGCGGGCTCATGACGGTCGAAAGATCGCCGTTGATGAAGGCTGCACGGGTGAGATCGGCGACGCGCACCATCTTGGAAACGGTCTCGCGGCCCTTGTCGGCGGTGAAGCCCTTGACCTTGGCGGCGACGATGTCGACTTCCTTGTCGTGCGGCAGGTAGTTCAGCGTGGTGACGATCGACCAGCGGTCCATCTGCGCCTGGTTGATCTGCTGCGTGCCGTGATAGAGGCCGGTGGTGTCGCCGAGGCCAACGGTGTTGGCGGTCGCAAACAGGCGGAAGGCCGGGTGCGGACGGATGACGCGGCTCTGGTCGAGCAGCGTCAGTCGGCCGGAGGATTCGAGAACACGCTGGATGACGAACATCACGTCCGGGCGGCCGGCATCATACTCGTCGAAGACGAGCGCGACATTGTGCTGGTAGGCCCAGGGCAGGATGCCGTCCTTGAACTCGGTGACCTGCATGCCGTCCTTGACGACAATCGCGTCCTTGCCGACGAGGTCGATACGGCTGACATGGCTGTCGAGGTTGACGCGCACGCACGGCCAGTTGAGACGGGCGGCGACCTGCTCGATATGGGTCGACTTGCCGGTGCCGTGATAGCCAGACACCATCACGCGTCGGTTGTGGGCGAAGCCTGCGAGAATGGCGAGCGTGGTTTCGCGGTCAAAGAGATAGTCCGGATCGAGGTCCGGTACGTAGGCGTCGCCCTTCGAGTAGGCAGGAACGCGCAAATCCGTATCAATACCGAAAACCTCCCGGACAGAGATCGTCGTGTCGGGGAGGTTGGAAATGTCGAGGTCAATCTTGCTCATCATGTCTCCAGAGCGGCCACCGGACGGCACCCGCGCATTCGCCTGCAAAAGTGCTTCTGTATTAATCCGCGTTGTTAGCAGAAGCCAGCCTGTTTTAACAATTGGTAGGCTTGAATAACCGCGCGAAAACGCTCTTCCGATCCTCTATCTCCGCCATTGGCATCGGGGTGATGCTTCTTGACGAGATCCTTGTAGGCCGCCTTGATGTCGGCAGTCGTCGCCGAAGCACTCAGACCGAGCGTTTCGAAGGCCTTTGCCTCAAGTGTCTTCAACTTGCGCTGGCGCGGCTCCGGACGGCCGGAACGGGCGCGCGCCTCGCTGACGAAGCCGAAAGGATCGCGCATACGGGCCTGCGCGCCTGCAGAGCCGGAGCGCGTCTGCGACTGGGTCGGGCCGTTCTTGGCATTTTTATTGACGCCAACGGTCCAGGTCGGCCGATGGCCGGTAATCGCTTCCTTCTGGTAGCGCGCGACCTCGCTGTCGGAGAGGCCCGAGAAGAAATTGTAGCCCTTGTTGTACTCCTTCACGTGCTCGAAGCAGAACATGAAGTACTGACCTTCGGCATTGCGACCGACGGGGGCCCGATGCACGCCCTTCTGGTCGCAGCCGTCCCACTGGCAGACGGGTGCCGCCGGCTCAGCCTGCGGCTCAACCTTGCGCCGGGTTCGAATGCGATCGAAGTATTTTGAATCGAGTCTCATGGCGCTCATTATGGGGGTTGGCCGAAGCCACAACAAGAATTGACAAAGCGGAATGTTGCTGGCTTTGTGCGGGCATTTTGCGCCGCCGAGCCCGCAACCGTCGGGTATTGCAGAACTGCAAGGGGGCGACAGGCAAACAGCAAATTGGGACGGAAGAATGTCGCTCACGGACACGATCGAAAAGAAGCTGATTGAGGCCTTCCACCCTGAAAGGCTCGCGGTGATCAACGAGAGCCACATGCATGCCGGCCACCAGCCGGGATTTGATGGCGGCGGTGAATCCCACATGCGGGTGCGCATCGTGTCGAGCGCTTTCACCGGCATGAGCCGTGTCGCCCGTCACCGCGCCATCAACGACCTCCTCAAACCCGAACTCGATGCCGGCCTGCATGCGCTCGCAGTCGAGGTCGCCGCCCCCGGCGAGCCGACCCGCTGGTAGGCAATCATCACTTCGGTCAGGTTGGCGGCGCGCCCTCTTCCGCCGGGCGAATGCGCAGCTTGGTGATCCGGTTCTTCACCCGCTTCATTACGATGAAGCGCTTGCCATGGAAGGTGAAGGCCTGGCGTTCCTCGGGAATGCTCTTGGATTCGTGGATCACGAGACCTGCAACCGTCGTCGCCTCCTCGTCCGGCAGCGACCAGTCGAGCGCGCGATTGAGGTCGCGGATCGGCACCGAACCGTCGACGACGATCGAACCGTCCGCCTCCTGGCGCACGCCCTGGATATCGAGGTCGTGTTCGTCAGCAATGTCACCGACGATCTCTTCCAGAATGTCTTCCAGCGTCACCAGGCCCTGAACCTGGCCATATTCGTCGACGACGATCGCCATATGCAGCTTGCGGCGCAGGAAGGCGTTCAGCTGGTCCTTGAGGTTGGTGGTATCGGGCACGAACCAGGGTTTTTGCGCGATCTTGACGATATCGAGGTTTTCCGGCTCGACATTCGGCTCGGCAAGCGCCCGAAGCAGGTCCTTCGAATGGACGACGCCAATGATGTTGTCGGTCGAGCCGCGCCAGACCGGCAGCCGGGTGAACGGGCTTTCGAGAATATCGCGAACGCAGCTTTCCGGCGGTTCGTCGGCATTGATCGCCCGCATGTTGGTGCGGTGGATCATGATGTCGGAGACTTCGAGCTCGCCGAGATCGAGCACGCCGCCCAGCCGGTCGCGGTCGGCCTTGATCACCGAACCCTCGCGGTGGAGGAAATCCACTGCGCCGCGCAGTTCTTCATGCGCCGAGAGCATCGACATGTCGGCGGCCAGATTGACCCCGAAGAGATTGAGCAGGCGCCGGACGATCCCGTTGACGAGGCTGGAGACCGGCCCAACGATCGCGACGAAGGGGCGGACAAGTGGCGCAACGGCAATGGCGAACCGGTCCGGCGACGCAATCGCCCAGCTCTTCGGCAGCACCTCCGAGAAAATCACCAGCAGCACGGTCATGGCAAGCGTTGCGATGGCGACACCGCTGTCGCCGAAGAGACCGATCAGCAGGCTCGTCGTCAGCGACGAGGCGAGAATGTTGACGAGATTGTTGCCGATCAAGAGCGTGCCGATCAATCGGTCACGGCGCTCGATCAGCCGGTTGACGATGCCGGCGCGCTCCTCGCCGTTGTTTTCCAGTGTGTGCATGCGGGAGCGCGAAGCTGCCGTCAGCGCGGTCTCGGAACCGGAGAAGAATGCCGACAGCAGGAGCAGGCAGAAGACCGAGAGGATCGACAGCCAGTATTCCGCCAGGAAGGCAATGAAGGCTTCGCCGGTCATTGCGGGTGCTTTTCCCTCAGGAAGCTCAGGACTTCGGACGCCGGAACGTCGTCGGCAACAAAGGATTGGCCGATGCCGCGCGTCAGGATGAAGGTAAGCTTGCCGCCCTTGACCTTCTTGTCCTGGGCGATCGCATCCATCAGCCGTTCGGCCGGCGGCAGCGTTCCCGGGATTTCCGACATGCGCGTCGGCAGGCCGACAGCCTTCAGATGCGTCTCGACGCGGGCAGCGTCGTCAGCGCTTGCAAGGTTCATGCGCGTCGAGAACTGATGCGCCAGCACCATCCCGATCGAAACGCCCTCGCCATGCACCAACCGGGCGCTGTCGTACTCGGTCGCCGCTTCCAGCGCATGGCCGAAAGTGTGGCCAAGATTGAGCAGCGCGCGCAAACCGTTCTCGCGTTCGTCGGCTGCCACGACATCGGCCTTGGCCTGGCAGCTGACGGCAATCGCCTCGATGCGAGCCGCACCGCCGGCAAAGACCGCCTGCCAGTTCTTTTCAAGCCATGCGAAGAAGTCCGGCTTGTCGATCAGCCCGTATTTCGCGACTTCGGCATAGCCGGCGCGGAACTCGCGCTCACTCAGCGTGTCGAGCACGTCGGTATCGGCCAGCACCAGATCGGGCTGGTGGAAGACGCCAATCAGGTTCTTGCCGTGCGGCGAATTGATGCCGGTCTTGCCACCGACGGAAGAATCGACCTGGGCCAGCAGCGAGGTCGGGATCTGGATGAAACGCGAGCCACGGCGCACAACGCCGGCAGCAAAGCCCGTGAGGTCGCCGATGACACCCCCGCCAAGCGCGATGACCGCGTCGTTGCGCTCGATCCGGGCGCCGAGCACGGTTTCGCAAACCGGGATCAGGTGTTCGAAGCTCTTGGTCTTTTCACCGGCCGGCAGCACGAGGGACACGGCATCGATATCGCGTTCCTTCAAGCTCGCCATCAGCGGTTCGAGGTAGCGCGGCGCCACGTTCTCGTCGGTGATGACAGCCATTTTCCGCCCCTTGAGGCGGGCTGCGATTTCCTGGCCGGCAGCGGCGATCAGCCCCGGACCAATCAGGATATCGTAGGAACGGTCGCCGAGGTCGACGCGGACCTTGCGTTCGGCGGCGGGCATCGCGTGGCTATTCATGGTGCTTCTTGTCCTGGTGTTCGATGACGGCGGCCAGAACTTCTTCGACCATCGTCTCTTTCCTTACATCGCGCGACAACACCGTCAGATCGGCTTCGGCATAGACCGGGTAGCGCGCATTCATCAGGTTTTCGAGCGTCTGCCTGGGGTTTTCCGTCTTGAGCAACGGCCGCGTGTCGCGCTTGTTGACGCGCTCCCAAAGCACGTCGAGCTCGGCATTGAGCCAGATCGTCAGGCCGCCCTTCTTGATCTGGCGGCGCGAGCGCTCGTTGATATAGGCCCCGCCGCCGGTCGAGACCACGCGCGGCCCGCTTCTGAGCAGGCGCTTCAGCACCCGCGTCTCGAGCGCCCGGAACTCTTCTTCGCCGTAGCGGGCAAAGAGGTCGCTGATCGTCATGCGCGAGACACGCTCGATCTCATGATCGGAATCGACGAAGGGAATGCCAAGTGCCTGGGCCGTCAATCGCCCGATCGCCGACTTGCCGGCGCCCATCAGCCCGATGAACACGAGATTGCGTTTACCGAGTACAAGCTTCGCCCGCTCGGCAAGCGTTGCGGAAACCGGTTCGATCACGTCGTTCATTGGACTTCTTATTCCCCATTCCCTTCCGGTATCGACAAATCGGGGATGAGCGTCAAGTCGTCGCGCACGTTGCCTCACGGTTCTTGAACTCGGCCGAAGTGGCGTTCATATAGGTCTGGCACCCGCCACGGCGCGGCGCCTTCGCATCGACTGCGTACGCGGCCCTGGCAGTTCGAACACCTGCATGGGTATCCCGACGTCCGCTTGCGATCACAGGGTACATGCACAGGAGACTGAAATGCCGACGCTCTTCCGGTTCCTGTTCTTTTGTCTCGTCATCACCGGGCTAGTGTACGGCACGATGGTCTCTCTCGTCACCTTCGTCGAACCGGTGGAACGCGACGTGACCGTGAAGATCCCGTCGGAGCGGGTGAACAAGGCACAATGAGCGATCTTTCCGCCGCCCATGTCGAGGCCTTCCTCGAAATGATGAGCGCCGAGCGGGGTGCGGCCGTCAACACGCTGCAATCCTACGAGCGCGACCTGGAGGATGCCGCCTCGCATCTGCGAACGCGCGGAACTGTGCTGACGGGAGCTACGCCCGACGACCTTCGCGCCTACCTCGCCCACCTCGCCGGCCAAGGCTTTAAGGCCTCGTCGCAGGCGCGGCGGCTGTCGGCGCTCCGGCAATTCTACAAGTTTCTCTACGCCGAAGGGCTCCGCACCGACGACCCGACCGGCATTCTCGATGCCCCGAAGAAGGGGCGCAGCCTGCCGAAGACGCTCAGCGTCGACGACGTTTCGCGATTGATCGGGCAGGCGGAGACCGAAGCGTCCATCTCCGGCCCGGATCGGCTCGCGAAACTGCGCATGCATGCGCTGATCGAACTGCTCTATGCGACCGGCATGCGCGTCAGCGAACTGGTGTCCCTGCCCGCAACCGTGCTGGCGCAGAACGGCCGCTTCCTCGTGATCCGCGGCAAGGGCAACAAGGACCGGCTCGTCCCGCTTTCGCAGGCCGCCATCCGGGCGATGCGGACTTACGGCGAGGCGCTTGCCGAGGAGATGGCCAAGGAGGAAGCGGGCAATCGCGAGAGCCCGTGGCTCTTTCCGTCCTCCGGCAAACAGGGCTTCCTGCCGCGGCAGGTCTTTGCCCGGGATCTGAAGTCACTCGCCGCGCGTGCCGGGATCCGGGTCGCGACAATCTCCCCGCACGTGCTCCGACATGCCTTCGCCAGCCACCTTCTTGCCAACGGCGCCGACCTTCGCGCCGTGCAGGAACTGCTCGGCCACTCGGACATTTCAACGACACAAATCTATACGCATGTGCTGGAAGAACGGCTGCACAACCTTGTGCAAAACCATCACCCTCTTGCCAAACAGGCGAAAAAACAGGATTAGGACCGCGGGGCACGCTGGTTTTGGCCCGCAGGCCCCTGTCGCAAAATGATCGGAAACGCATCTCATGCACAACTATCTCGATTTCGAAAAGCCCATCTCAGACCTCGAAGGCAAGATTCTTGAACTCAAGAAGCTCGCCGGCGAAGACGAGAGCGTGAACACTTCGGATGAGATCGAACGCCTGGAGACGCGCGTCCGCGACGCGATGGCCGAGATCTATTCCAAGCTGACGCCCTGGCAGAAGACCCAGGTCGCCCGTCACCCCTCGCGCCCGCACTTCCTGGATTATGCCGCCGAGCTCTTTACCGAGTTCACGCCGCTTGCGGGCGACCGCAACTTCGCCAACGACGACGCCATCCAGGCCGGCCTTGCGCGTTTCCGCGGCATGCCGGTGGCCGTTCTCGGCCAGGAAAAGGGCAACGACACGAAGTCGCGCATCAAGCACAATTTCGGCAGCCCTCGTCCTGAAGGTTACCGCAAGGCGATCCGCGTCATGGAAATGGCCGATCGCTTCGGCCTGCCGCTGATCACGCTCGTCGATACCGCAGGCGCTTATCCGGGTGTTAACGCCGAAGAGCGCGGCCAGGCGGAGGCGATTGCCCGCTCGACCGAGATGTGCCTCAACGTCCGCGTGCCGATCGTCACGGTCGTCATCGGCGAAGGCGGCTCGGGCGGCGCGATCGCGATCGCCACCGGCAACCGCGTCTACATGCTGGAACATGCGATCTACAGCGTGATTTCGCCGGAAGGTGCCGCCTCGATCCTCTGGCGCGATTCCACCCGCGCCAAGGAAGCGGCCAGCAACATGAAGATCACCTCTGAAGACCTGAAGGCGCTCGGCGTCATCGACGGCATCATTCAGGAACCGGTCGGCGGCGCTCACCGTGATCCGAATGCTGTCATCGGTCGCACCGGCACGGTCATCGCCGACGCGCTGAAGGAGCTTTCCGGGCGCAGCGGCGACCAATTGCGCACGGATCGCCGACAGAAATACCTGAATATCGGCCGCAATCTCTAAGTTCGCGCTGGGAAGCGGGCCGACGCCCGCTGCTCTTTCAGCCGGAGGCCTGCGATTGCGGCAGCGACTTTCGCAACCGCAAAGCGGACTATGGCCAAATCTTGGCCATATTCATGAGGTCATGAACAGCGCATCGGCAGGCGTCCCCTGCAGGGTTAAGAATTCGTGAAGTATAATCGCTTAGTGATTCTCTAAAGGGCCCTCCCCCACGGACGCGGCTCTGCTAGTCGAGTTTGGGTTTGAACGGGCCTCTGCTGATGCGTTTCAGAAACCTTGTAGCCTCCGCCGCCATCGTCACCGCGCTTGCCGGCTGCACCAACGAAGCGCTCGACGCCACGACGTCGGTCGATATCAAGTCCGTCAAGAACAAGACCGAGTATCAGGTCTCTGCTCCGATGGTCAAAAAGATGAGCGAGCTCGGGATGCAGAAGCAGGCCCCGATCGCGCTGCGTATCTTCAAGGAAGAGGGCACGCTCGAGGTCTGGAAGGCCAATACGGCCAACCGCTTCCAGCTTTTGAAGACCTACAAGATCTGCGCCTGGTCGGGCAAGCTCGGCCCCAAGGTGAAGGAAGGCGACCGTCAGGCCCCGGAAGGCTTCTACCCGCTCTTCCCGCGCCAGATGAACCCCAATTCCAATTACTATCTGGCCATCAACACCGGCTACCCAAACGCATATGACAAGGCGAACGGCCGCCAGGGCACGCACTTGATGATCCATGGCGCCTGCTCGTCGTCGGGCTGCTACTCGATGACCGACGAGCAGATGATCGAGATCTTCGCGCTCGCCCGCGACAGCTTCAAGGGCGGCCAGGAGAGCGTGCAGCTCCAGGCCTTCCCCTTCCGCATGACGGCGGAAAACATGGCGCGTCACCGCGACAACCCGAACATCGACTTTTGGAAGATGCTGAAGGTCGGCTACGACCAGTTCGAAGTCACCAAGCGTCCGCCTGAGGTCAATGTCTGCGAGAAGAAGTACGTCTTCAACCAGCAGGCCTCCGGGCCGTTCAACCCGGGCGGCCAGTGCCCGGCCATGTCGACGCCGCCGGCACTGCAGGTGGCGATGGCAAGCTTCGAAAAGAGCTATCAGACCGACTACGACAAGGCCATGAAGAAGTATGACGGCATGGTCTGGTACGAGCCGAGCGAAGCCGAGCGCAAGGCGATCGTCGCCAAGCAGCGCGTTGGCCGCGAACTCGCCTATGCGCCGACCGGCAACTCCCTTGACGCCGGCAAGATGATGAAGGCGAGCGATCTCGAAAAGAAGATCGCCGATCAGAAGGAAGCGGAAGAGACCAAACTGGCCGTCGAGATCCAGAAGAAGGAACTCGAAAAGGCGACCCAAGGCGGCAAGCACGTTCCGGTTCCGGCCGCCAACCCGATCCCGCAGCCGGTGATGCAGGCCGCCGTCGAAGAGCCCAAGAAGTCCTTCTGGAGCCTGTTTTCGAAAAGCGAACCTGAACTGCAGATGCCCGCTCCAGTTGTCATAACGCCGGACCAAGAAGCAAGTGGGCAGCAGGCCGTCGTAGCGCCGCAGGCTCAAGAGCCGGCAAAGGCGATGAAGCAGACGCGGGCTGCAGCGTCTGCGGCTGCAGGACAGCAGACGGCCGCCGTTGCGACGGCACCTGCACCTGACGCTGTGGCGGAAACACCCGTCCTCACCGAAGAGCCGCCGAAGAAGCGCCCCTTCTGGAAAATCTGGGGCAATTGATGCCGGACGAACACAAGATCGTCTACGACCTGAGGGGGCTTAAATGCCCCCTTCCGGTTTTGAAGACACGCAAGCGCATGGCGTCTCTTGCGCCAGGCGCGCTGCTCGAGATCGAGACGACCGATCCGCTGGCCGTGATCGACATCCCACACTTCTGCAACGAAGACGGCCACACGCTCGAAGCGTCCGCGGCCGCTGACGGCGGCCACCGGTTCTTGATCCGCAAGGGTGCCTGAGACGCCGCGGTATCTCAACGCGCGCTTTAAATTGTGATTAGAACCGCATGCCGGGGACGGCGAGCGGGTTATCGGACAGTGCCTGGGCGTCCGGCCGGTCGATGCGCGGCTTGCCGGTGAATGCATCGAAGAGGTCGCGGACAAACTCCTCCGTCAGCCCTTTGGTGATCAGCACCATGCGGGTGCGCCGGTCGTTGGGATCCGGCCAGGCAGCCAGTCTTTCCGGCGTGTGGAAGACATTCTGTACGCCGTGCAGCACCAGCGGTCGCTCCGGCCTGTCAGCAACCGCGACGATCGCCTTCATCCTGAGCAGCTTCTCGCCATGCGCCGAGCGCAGGAGGTCGATGAACATGTCGAGCGCCATCGGCTCGATCGGCCGGTCGTGCACGATGCTGAACGAGCGAATGTCGCCGCCATGCCGCGTCACGTCGTGATGATGGTGGTGGTGGTGCTCGTGCCCATGATGATGAACATGATCATGGTCGTGGTCGCCATGATCATGTTCATGGTGGTGGTCGTGATGCGCTTCGTCCTGCAGCCAGCGGCCGACGTCGGCGATCTTCGAGGACGGGTCATAAAGACCGCAATCAAACATCGTGGCGCGTCCCGCCTCGGCGCTGTCGCCGTCGATCAGCGGCGCACGCGGATTGAGCGCGCGGATCCGGGCCGTCAACGCATCGCGCTGCGAAGCGTCTGCAAGTGCCGTTTTGCTGATGACGATGCGGTCTGCGACGGCGACCTGCTTCAAGGCCTCTTCGTGATTGGCGATCGTCTGCAGGCCGTTGACCGCGTCCACGACGGTGACCACGCCATCCAGGCGAAAATTCTGTGCGATCACAGGATTGCCGATCACCGACTGCAGCACCGGCGCCGGATCGGCAAGCCCTGTCGTCTCGATGACGACGCGCTTCAGCGGCTTGATCTTGCCGGTCTGCATCCGGTCCATGAGATCGGCAAGCGTATCGACCAGCTCGCCGCGCACGGTGCAGCAAAGGCAACCGTCGGAAAGCTCGATCACGCCGTCGCTGGAGGCTTCCACCAGCAGATGGTCGATCGAGACATCACCGAACTCGTTGATGATGACGGCCGTGTCCGAGAGATCGGGGTCCTTCAGCAGCCGGTTGAGCAATGTCGTCTTGCCCGCACCGAGAAAGCCGGTGAGGATCGAGACCGGCACCGCCGGCAAGGGGCTAACCATCATGAACTCCGATCAGAATGTCGGCCGCGGCACGGGGATCGGCACATTGACGGCGTCACCTTGTGCGGTCTCTTCGGCGACGACCTTCGGCGCCTTCTCCCCGCTGCCGGCAATGAGGCCGGCAAAGGCGAGCTTCAGCGGCCGGTTGATTTCGTGGATATAGGGCGACAGCAGTTTCTGCCGTCCGGCCTCGTCGCGGCCTTCGCTGCGCACCTTGGCGGCCGCCTTCGAGCAGATCTGCTTGCTGACGTCGGCCACCATGTCGCGCGTTTCGCCATAAGGTGGAATCTGCACCAGCGACGGTTTTCCGGTGCCAATCGTCGTCAGCGCCATCTGCAAAAGACGTGCGGATTCGTCGGTACGCGCGCCGAGGCTATCTTCGCCGAGCACGACCGATACGACGCTGCGGCCGTCACGGGTGGCTGACGATACCTGGTTGAAGCCGGAGGCGCAGATGAAGCCGGTCTTCATGCCGTCAGCGCCTTCGAAGCGGCCGATCAGCTTGTTGTAGTTCGGATAGTTCTTCTTGCCGGTCGTAAAACCTTCGAGCGAGAAATAGGAGGCGTATTGCGGGAACTCGCGCTTGAGCGTGATCGCCAGCACCGCGAGATCGCGGGCGGTCGTGTACTGGCCGGCGCCGGGCAAGCCGTTGGGATTGATGAAGTTGGACGAGGTCATGCCGATGCGGCGCGCCTCGGCGTTCATGCGCTCGATGAAGGCGGGCTCGGAACCACCGACCGTCTCGGCAATCGCGACGGCGACGTCGTTTGCCGATTTGACCAGCATCATCTTCAGCGCGCTGTCGAGCGTCATCGCCTGGCCGGGCTTGTAGAACATCTTGCTCGGCGGTTCGGCCGCCGCGTTCTTGGTCATGACGACGGGGCTTTCAAGCGTCAGCTGCCCGGACTTGATGGCGCGGAACGTCGTATAGGCCGTCATCAGCTTGGTCAGCGATGCCGGATACCATTTCTGGAAGATATCCTGGTGCTCGTAGACCTTCAGCGAATTGACGTCGACGACCAGCCTTGGATTGGCCGCGGCCGGCAGAGCTGCAAGAAGCGTTGCGCAAGCCAGCGCCGTCACTCCAAGCGCCTTCATCTTGCCACGCGTGAAAAATCCTGCTGTCACCACGATAGAACCTCGAAAATCCGCTGTTGCCTCGTCTCGTCCGGCTATTTAGCCTATATGGCGAGGAGATGGCAAAGCCCATTCACGCGGGCCACTGCCAATCCACGACAGATACTCTAGTGATCGAACAGATCGACAGGACGAACCGATGCCCATACTCAACCGTGCCGCCGAGCTCCAGAACGAAGTCGCCGAATGGCGGCGCCACCTGCACAGGAACCCGGAGCTCCTGTTCGCGGTCGAAAATACGGCATCCTTCGTCGAAAAGAAACTGAAGGAATTCGGCGTTGACGAAGTCGTGACGGGGCTCGGGCGCACCGGCGTCGTCGGCCTGATCCGCGGCAATCTCGGCGCGGGCCGCACCGTCGGCCTTCGCGCCGACATGGATGCGCTGCCGATCACCGAAACCAGCGGCAAGCCCTGGGCGTCGGAAACATCCGGCAAGATGCATGCCTGCGGCCATGACGGCCACACCGCCATGCTGCTCGGCGCCGCCAAGTATCTGGCCGAGACCCGGAATTTCGCCGGCCAGGTCGCCGTTATCTTCCAGCCGGCCGAAGAAGGTGGCGGCGGCGGCAACGAGATGGTCAAGGACGGCATGATGGAGCGCTTCGCGATCGCCGAGGTCTACGGCATGCACAACATGCCGGGCATGCCCGTCGGCCATTTCGGCAGCCGCGTTGGCCCGATCATGGCGTCGACCGACGAGTTCACTATCACCATCAAGGGCCGCGGCGGCCATGCCGCCCAGCCGCACAAGACGATCGACCCGATCGTCGTCGGCACCCAGATCGTCACCGCACTGCAGACGATCGCGTCCCGCACCGTCGACCCGCTTGCCTCCGTCGTCGTTTCCGTCACCAAGTTCCACGCCGGCTTCGCCCACAACGTCATCCCCGAGGATGCGGTTCTTGGCGGCACCGTTCGCACGCTGATGCCTGAAGTGCGCGACATAGGCGAGGCGCGCATCCGCACGATCGCAGAAGGCGTGGCCGGCATCTACGGCGCAACGGTCGAGGTTGCCTACAACCGCAACTACCCGGTGACGGTCAACCATGCCGACGAGACCGGCTATGCGCTGCAGGCAGCGGCCGAGATCGCCGGGACAGGCAACGTCAGGCCGTCGCTCGACCCGATGATGGGCGGCGAGGATTTTTCCTACATGCTGCTCGCACGCCCCGGCGCCTTTGTCTTCATGGGCAACGGCGATACCGCGGGGCTGCACCACCCGGCCTATGATTTCAACGACGAGGCGATCCCGCACGGCATCTCCTACTGGGTAAAGCTCGCGGAAACGCGACTTGCCGCCTGAGGCACCGGTGGGAGGCTCCATGCATCAGATCGACAAGATTGACCGTAGAATTCTCAACATCCTCCAGGCGGATGGCCGCATCACCAATCTGGAGCTTGCCGATCGCATCGGCCTGTCGCCGACGGCGACAAGCGAGCGGCTGCGCCGGCTGTTGAAGGAAGGTTATGTCTCGGGCTTCGGCGCGAGACTGGACCCGCACAAGCTCGGCTTCGGCCTGCTGGTCTTCATCGAGGTCATGCTCGACAAGACCACACCTGATGTCTTCGACCAGTTCGCCGCAGCCGTCAAACAGGCACCGGCCGTGCTCGAATGTCATATGGTGGCGGGCGGTTTCGACTATCTGGTGAAGACGCGCTTCGAGGATATGGCGGCCTACCGCAACTTCCTCGGCCAGGTGCTCTGGACGCTTCCGGGCGTCAAGGAGACCCGCACCTACGCCGTGATGGAAGAGATCAAGAACGACGGGCCGCTGCCCCTCGTTTGAGCCCGCTATGGCGGACAGAAAACGGCCCGGCATTCAATGGACGCCGGGCCGTTTCGTTTCTGCTTAGGCAGCGTCCTGCAGCGACGCCATGTCGATGACGAAGCGGTAGCGCACGTCGCTCTTGACGACGCGCTCATAGGCCGCGTTGACGTCCTGGATGCGGATCGTTTCGATTTCCGAAACGATGTCGTGCTTACCGCAGAAGTCGAGCATTTCCTGGGTTTCCTTGATCGAGCCGATCATGGAGCCGGAAATGCTGCGGCGTGCGGGCACCAGCGAGAAGGCGTGCACCGGCACCGCGTTTTCCGGAATGCCGACCAGCACCAGATCGCCATCGACCTTCAAGAGGTTGAGATAGGCATTCCAGTCGATCTCGGCGGCAACCGTGCAGATGATCAGGTCGAACGTGCCTGCAAGAGCCTTGAAGGTTTCAGGGTCGTTGGTGGCGTAATAGTGATCGGCACCGAGCTTCAGCCCGTCTTCTTTCTTGGAAAGCGTCTGGCTGAGAACGGTGACGTCTGCACCCATCGCATCCGCCAGCTTGACGCCCATATGGCCAAGGCCGCCCATGCCGACGATCGCGACCTTCTTGCCAGGCCCCGCCTTCCAGTGGCGCAGCGGCGAGTAAAGCGTGATGCCGGCGCAAAGAAGCGGTGCGGCCGCATCGAGCGGCAGGTTTTCCGGGATCGAAAGGACGTAGCCTTCCTTGACGACGATATGATCCGAATAGCCACCCTGCGTCGCTGTCTTGCCGTCGGCTTCGACGCCGTTATAGGTCACGATCAGGCCCGGCATGTAGTGTTCCAGGTCGAGGTCGCGGGTGGCGCAGGTGGTGCAGGAATCGACGAAACAACCGACGCCAGCGCGGTCACCCACCTTGAATTTGGTAACCTTCGAACCGACCGCCGTGACGATGCCGACGATCTCGTGGCCGGGCACCATCGGGAAGGCTGAGTTGCCCCATTCGTTGCGGGCCTGGTGGATGTCGGAGTGGCAGACGCCGCAATATTTGATCTCGATCACCACGTCGTCGTCGCGCGGTTCGCGGCGCTCGAAGGTGAAGGGCGTCAGCGGCTTCGACGCATCGGTCGCCGCATATCCTCTTGCAATGGCCATCAGTCTGTCCTCATTTTAGGAAAGGGTGCAGGTCCGGAGGAAGTCCGGCCTGACGCACCTCGGACTATGGGTGCCCGGCCGCAACAAGCGTTAGAGCGATCCTGCAAAGTTTTTGCACAATCCTACAAGATTGACAGTGACGCGCTGGAGATGGCACGTCAGTGTCCTACCTGAGCATTGCCTCACACAATGCTAAGCCGCTGGAAAGACCTGAGATTATGACAGCCACGCGACAGACCGCCCGCTTCGAGATGATTGACGTCATTGCCCGGTTTGCCGAAAGGGACGGCGACCACCGGACAGACATTAACGGTCTGACCCTGCATCGCCATGGCGGCGATGCCCCGGTCAACTGCTCCGCCTACCGGCCAAGTCTCGCGATCATCGTGCAAGGCACAAAACGCGTGGTGCTGGGCGGGGAAACGCTGATCTACGGCGCATCCGACTATCTGCTGACATCGATCGATCTGCCTGTTCTCTCCCAGGTCTGCCAGGCTTCCGCCGACGAGCCCTATCTCAGCATGGCCTTCACGCTCGACCCCGGCAAGATCCAGGCCCTGCTTGCGTCGCTGTCGCAACTGCCGGCGCCGAACACCTCGGCCCGCGGCATGAGTGTCAGCAAGATCATGCCGGATCTCGAAGACGCGGCCCTTCGCCTGCTGCGCCTGCTTGAACGACCTGATGATATCCCCGCGCTCCTGCCGCTGATCGAACAGGAGATCCTTTATCGGCTTCTGACCGGCCCGCACGGTCACCGCCTGCGGCAGATGGCAACGACCGACAGCCAGCCGCACCAGGTCGGCCGCGCCGTTGCCTGGTTGAAGGAGCATTATTCGCGGCCGCTCAAGATCGACGACCTTGCCAACCGTGTTTCCATGAGCGTCTCGTCGCTGCATCATCACTTCAAGGCGATCACGGCGATGAGCCCGCTGCAATACCAGAAGCAGCTGCGGCTGCAGGAGGCGCGCCGGCTGATGCTGGAGGAAAGCCTCGACGCCGGCGATGCCGGCCATCAGGTGGGTTATGAGAGCCAGTCGCAGTTCAGCCGCGAATATGCGCGTCACTTCGGCGAGCCGCCGATGCGCGACATCGGCCGTGTACGCCGCTCGTTGCTCGAAAGGCTCGCTCCGCAAGCGGAGTTGCTGAGCGAGGGCTAGCGCAAGCCCAGAGTATCGGCGCTGGCCGATATCTCGAAGTATCAGCTCCGCTCGATATCTCTCCTGAGCACAATCGACGTCGTCAGGTCTTCGACATTGTCCATCGTCGCCACCTCGTTGCGCAATTCGTTGAGCGCGTTGATCGAGCCGACCTCCACCTCGACAACGAGATCAAGTTGGCCGCTGACCGACGATACCTTGCGCACAGACGAGAAGCCGGCAAGGCGATCAAGCACCCCGATCGAGGGCGTGCGCTTCAAGGTAACGAGCAGGAAGGCCTGGATCGTGCCGTCCTCCAGTTGCCCGATATCAGCGCGATAGCCGCGAATGACGCCGGCTTTTTCAAGCCGGCTGACCCGCTCGGTCGTCGCACTGCGGGAGAGACCGATGCGCCCCGCCAGAGACTTCATCGGGATGCGCGCTTCCTGCGACAGGATACTGAGGATGGTGCGGTCGATCGCGTCAATGTCCTGCATATCCGCTCCTCCTGATCGCGCCGACAAGATGACGGTTATTATAAACATAGTGCCGGTGCAACCGGCATATTGCCGGATGCATCATGTCGCCGCTCATGTAACTCTCGATCACAGATGAGGGTCCCCATGAACGATATGCTGAAGACGACGCCTGACTTTTCGACCGATGCCGCAGCAGAACTGCTGAAGTCGCACTATGGCCTGACCGGCGCGCTTTCGCTCCTTGCCAGTGAGCGCGACCAGAACTTCAAGGTCGAGACCGAGGGTCACGGCACCTACATCCTGAAGATCGTCAACGGTGCCGAACCGGAAGCCGAAAGCGACTTCCAGACGGCGCTGCTCAGCCACGTCGGCACCCATGCCGCCGATCTGCCGGTACCGCATATCCGTCCGACGCTATCGGGTGAGAGTCTCGCTTCGACCACGAGCGCGCGCGGCGTCACCCATCGCCTTCGCCTCGTCAGCTGGGTCGAGGGCCTGCCGCTGGCCGAAACCGGTCGTAGCGACGCCGCCCTCCAGTCGCTCGGGCAGATGCTCGGCCGCTTCGACGCGTCGCTCAGAGGTTTCATGCATCCGGGTGCGCTACGCGATCTCGACTGGGACATCCGTCATGCCGGTCGCTCGGCCGATCGGCTGCATCACGTCACCTCCGCCGAAGACCGGGCGCTGCTCGAACGCTTCCTCGCACGCTTCGAAAAATCCGTCGCGCCGCGGCTTGCGACCCTTCGCGCTCAGGTCATCCACAACGACGCCAACGATTGGAACGTTCTGGTCGCCAAGGCCGACCATGACACCATCTCCGGCCTGATCGATTTCGGCGATGCGTTGTACGCGCCCGTCATCGCCGAAGTGGCGATCGCCGCCGCCTATGCCGGGCTCGACCATCCCGACCCGATCGGCGCTGCCGCCGCGATCGCCCGTGGCTTCCATCAGGAATATCCGCTGACGGAAGAAGAAGTCGACATCCTGTTCGATCTCATCGCCATCCGGCTCGTGACCTCGGTCACCATCTCGGCGTCGCGCCGCGCCCACACCGACGACAACCCCTATCTCGCGATCAGCGAGCGTCCGGCCTGGACCTTGCTGCGCAAGCTCGACCGGATGAACCCGCGCTTCGCCACCGCGATCCTGCGGCATGCCTGCGGTTTCGAGGCGACCGCAGGTGCCCGCAATGTCAACGCCTGGATCAACGCCAACCGCAAGACGCTGAAGCCGCTGCTCGAACGGCCGGCCGCCACCTACCCGGCAGCGCTCGTGCCCTATGGCGACCCCACACACCCGATGACGGTGAAATCCGCGGGCGAACAGCCGGACGAAGCCCAGGCGATCTGGGAGGATTATTGCCGCGAACACGGCATCGCGCTCGGCATTGGCCCCTTCGCCGAGGAGCGCACGGTCTATGCCGGCGAGATGTTCGTCTCGCGCTTTATCGACCACACCCGCCGCACCCATCATCTCGGGCTCGACCTGTTCATGGCGGCCGGCACCAAGCTTTACACCCCGCTTGCAGCAACCGTCGTCAGTGTCGAGATCGAAGAAGATCCGCTCGGCTACGGCTGCCTGATCGCACTTCGCCATCAACCGGAGGGCTGCCCGCCCTTCGTCACGCTCTGGGGCCACATGGCGCATGAGGCGATGCGCCGTATCAAGGCCGGCGACCGGCTGGAGGCTGGCGCGCTCGTCGGCGAAATGGGCGCGCCGAAGGAAAACGGCGGCTGGGCGCCGCATCTGCACCTGCAGCTTTCGACCGACACCAGTCTCTCGGCGACCGAAATCCTAGGCGTCGGAGAACCGCAATTCCTCGACGTCTGGGCGGAACTCTTCCCCGATGCCCGCACCTTCGCCGGCATCGCTGAAGAATTCTACGAGAAGAAGGGCCGCTCGCACGAGGAAATCGTCAAGCGTCGCAAGGAACTGCTGCTCCCCAACCTCTCGATCTCCTATGACAAGCCGATCAAGTTCGTGCGTGGCGAAGGCGTCTGGCTGATCGACGACAGCGGCCGCGCCTATCTCGACTGCTTCAACAATGTCTGCCATATCGGCCACGCCCATCCGGCGGTGGTCGAGGCGATGGCGAAGCAAGCGGCGATCCTCAACACCAACACCCGCTACCTGCACGACAACATCGTCGCCTATGCCGAGCGACTGACGGCGACGCTGCCGAAGGAGCTGACGGTTGCCGGCTTCGTCAACAGCGGCTCGGAGGCCAACAGCCTCGCCTTGCGGCTGATGCGTGCACATACCGGCCGCGAGAATGCGATCACCCTCGACTGGTCCTATCACGGCACGACCCAGGAGCTGATCGATATCAGCCCCTACAAGTTCCGCCGCAAGGGCGGCAAGGGTCCGAAGCCGCATGTGCATGTGGCGACCATTCCCGACAGCTACCATGCACCGGCCGACTGGCCGGTCGAGGAGCACGGCAAGCGCTTTGCCGAAAGCGTCGCCGAACTGATCGCGGCGATGCAGGCCAGGGGCGAAGGTCCGGGCTTCTTCATCGCGGAATCGATCCCGAGCGTCGCCGGCCAGGTGTTCCTTCCGGAAGGCTATCTGAAGGAAGTCTATCGCCTGGTGCGCGAGGCCGGCGGCGTCTGCATCGCCGACGAGGTGCAGGTCGGCTTCGGCCGCGTCGGCAGCCATTGGTGGGCCTTCGAGACGCAAGGCGTCGTGCCCGACATCGTCACCATGGGCAAGCCGATCGGCGACGGCCATCCGCTCGCAGCGGTCGTCACCACCCGTGAGGTCACCGACAGCTTCAACAACGGCATGGAGTATTTCAACACCTTCGGCGGCAATCCGGTCTCCTGCGCCGTCGGCCTTGCCGTGCTCGACGTCATCGAGGGACAGGACCTGCGCGGCAACGCGCTTACGATCGGCAACTACCTGATCGACGCATTCCGCGCCATGCAGGCGCGATACGAGGTGATCGGCGACGTGCGCGGCATGGGCCTCTTCCTCGGCATCGAACTGGTCACAGACCGCAAGACCAAGGCGCCGGCCACCGAGTTCGCCCGCGCTGTCTCCAACGGCGCCCGCCGCCGTGGCGTGCTGATGGGAACGGAAGGCCCGCATGACAATATCCTGAAAATGCGCCCGCCGATGATCTTCTCGAAACGCGATGCCGATCACCTGATTGCCGTGCTCGAAGAGACCTTCGAAGACGTATCGAAAACACTCGGCTAAGGCCGGTGCACTAGCAGGAAAGACAAAGCGAATTGGCCGGGATGCAGGCGCATCCCGGCAGCGAAGACGCATGCCCAAAACATCAAGAAGAGGAGAACAGGACAATGAAATTTGGAGTTCTAGCACTGGCGAGCGCGGCGTTTCTTGCCGGCACCGCCGCCAACGCCGGTATGCTCGACGTCATCAAGGAGCGCGGTGAGCTTCGCTGCGGCGTCAGCCAGGGCGTGCTCGGCTTTTCCGCGCCCAACGACAAGGGCGAGTGGACCGGCTTCGACATCGATTTCTGCCGTGCGGTCGCAGCCGTAGCCCTCGGCAATCCCGACAAGGTGAAATACGTGCCGCTCTCGACCAAGGAGCGTTTCACGGCGCTGCAGTCGGGCGAGGCCGATCTTTTGTCGCGCCAGACCACCTGGACGCTGTCGCGCGACACCGATCTCGGCATGAGCTTCGTCGGCGTCAACTACTATGATGGCCAAGCCTTCATGGTGCGCAACGACCTCGGCGTGAAGAGCGTCAAGGAACTTTCGGGCGCCTCCGTCTGCACCGAGACCGGCACGACGACCGAGCAGAACATGGCGGACTATTTCGGCGCCAACAACATCCAGTACCAGGTGGTTGCCTTCGAAAAGGCCGACCAGACGATCCAGGCCTTCAACACGGCACGCTGCGACGTCTATTCGACCGACGCCTCGGCGCTTTACGCCCAGCGCCTGACGCTCAACGATCCCGATCGTTTCGTGGTGCTGCCCGAAGTGATCTCCAAGGAACCGCTCGGCCCGGCCGTGCGCCAGGGCGACGACCAGTGGTTCAAGATCGTGCGCTGGACGCTGTTTGCGCTGACCGAGGCCGAAGAACTGGGGATCACCAAGGACAATGCCGCCAAGCTCATCGAAAGCGGCACGACCGCGCAGAAGCGTTTCCTTGGTATCGAGAACGAAGCCGGCAAGTCGCTCGGACTTGATCCGAAATGGGCCTACCAGGCGGTTTCCGCCGTCGGCAACTACGGCGAAGTCTTCGAACGCCACCTCGGCAAGGACAGCCCGCTGAAGATCGACCGCGGTCTCAACAAGCTCTGGAGCAATGGCGGCCTGATGTACGCTCCGCCTGCACGCTGATCCCGCGAGCAATTCCGACGGGTCTCCGTTCGGAATTGCTCGATCGAGAGAAAAGCGCCAACGAGACGCCGCGGCCCTCCCCGCGGCGTTTTCGTTTTTGGCGTTAACGAAAAGCGATTGCCTTCAGCCTGACAGGCCGAAGCGCATCTGGCACGCTGGAAGCTGACCCGTGGCCATTGGTGCCACTGCCAATGTCCAATAGCCCGGTTCACTCGCGATGGATTGAGAAATCCTGAGGGGCATCTCGCAATCTCCCTCAGCCCTGTGCTTGTCACAGGGGTCCAGTCAGCCCAAGTCCTTGGGCTGAAAAGAGTCTACGACCCGACGGACGTCGAGTCGCTGGATCCCCGCCACAAGGGCGAGGATGACGGAGTATGAGGTGGGCATTAAGAGAAAATATCTGTCTGTCAGCTGCCTAGTTCAGTAGTAACGCACGGCACCGCGGCGACGGCCGCAACTCCTCAGAGCTTGACGATCGTCTTGCGGGCAAGCAGCCCCTGCGGTGCAAAGAGCAGCACGCCGATCACGAGCAGGATGGTAAAGGCATCGCGGTAGCTGAGCAGGCTTTCCGGCAGATAGGCCTGCAGGAACACCTCGATGAAGCCGAGCAGGAAACCACCGGCTACGGCACCCGACAGGCTGCCGAGCCCGCCGATGATCGCGGCGATGAAGGCTTTGAGCACCGGCAGGAAGCCCATCAGCGGATCGACGCTGCCACGCTGCGCCACCCAGAGGATGCCGGCAACGCCGGCAAGCAGGCCGGAGATGGCAAAGGCCGTCGCAACCACCGCATTGGCACGGATACCCATCAGCCGAACGATGGCGAAATCTTCCGAGGCAGCGCGCATGGCACGGCCAAGCACGGTGGTGCGCAGGAAGAGATTGAGGCCGACGAGCATGATGATCGTCACCAGGATCGAGGTGCCCTGGATCAGCCCGAGATGCAGGCCGCCGATCTCGATCGTGCCGGAAAAGCTTTCAGGCATCGGCACGGGCTTCGGCCGTGCTGAAATGAAGTTCTGGAAAATGACGCGCAGGATGGCGCTGACGGCAAAGCTCGTCAGGAGCAGCGTCGTGCCGCTGGCGCCACGCACGGGCCTGAACGCGATGCGCTCCATCAGCATGGCGAGTGCAATCGCGATCAGGAGCGCACCGCAGACAGCGAGCGGAAACGGCAGGCCGAGGAGAAGCGCGAAGCAGAGACCGTAGCCGGCAGCCGTCATCAGCTCGCCATGGGCGAAGTTGATGAGCCCCATGATCGAGAACACGACCGCAAGGCCAAGGGCTAGAAGCGCATAGGTACCGCCGAGGCTGAGCGCGTTGACGAGCTGCTGCAGGAACATGTCCATGGTTTTGACCTCTACGCCCCGGGCTTCAAGCGCCGAGATAGGCGCCCTGGATTTCAGTTGAATTGCGAAGCTCGGCGGCCGTGCCCGAAAGAACGATGCGGCCATTGGCCATGACGTAGCCGGCATCGGCGATCTCGAGCGACAGCGACACGTTCTGTTCGACGAGCAGGATCGTCAGGCCCTTTTGCCTCAAGCCCGCGATCAGGTCGAAGATCAGGTCGACGATCTGTGGGGCAAGGCCAAGCGAGGGTTCGTCGAGCAGAAGCAGGTCCGGCGACGACATCATCGAGCGGGCGATCGCCAGCATCTGCTGTTCGCCACCCGAGAGCGAGCCAGCCTTTTGGGCGAGACGCTCCTTCAGGATCGGGAAGCGCGACAGCATGTCTTCGCGCACTTCTGATATTGCGCCGCGCGCCTTGTGCATGGCGCCGCCGAGCAAAAGGTGTTCGTCGACAGTCAGGCTCGGAAAGATCCGCCGGCCCTCCGGCGTCAGGGTCATGCCGAGCCGGACGATCTGTTCTGGAGCGAGGCCTGAAATATCCTGACCGTTGAACGAGACGCGCCCCGCCTTCTTTGCCGCTAGCCCGACAAGCGAATTCAAGGTCGAACTCTTGCCGGCACCGTTGGCGCCGAGCAGGGTCACGATCTGCCCTTTGCCGACGGTGAGATCGACGCCCTTCAGCGCCTCGACCGCGCCATAGGCGACCTTGAGGCCGCTCACTTCCAGAAGCGGCTTCGGAACGGGAATTTCACTCATCATCATCGGGGCAAAGTCCTTGCCGTGGATTGCGAAGCAGCGGCGGAAGAAGCGGTCCCCTGTGAAGTCGGGGACCGCCACTCGAGGTCGATCAGGGTGCCGGAATGTCGGCAGCCGCCGGAACGCCCTGGCTGATCAGCTGGCGGTTGCCGCCTTCGATCTGCACCAGCGAAACCGAACGCATCGGCATCCCTTGCGTGCCGGCATAGGTGATCGGGCCGGTAACACCCTTGACGTTTTCGAGCGAGGCGATCGCGTTGCGGATAGCGACAGGATCGATGCTGTTGGCTTCGGTCACCGCCGCATCGATGACCTTGCCGAGGTCGTAGCCGTTGGCGATGTAGACCGTATCCGGCTCCTGGCCGAACTTCTCTTTGTACTTCACGTTGAAGTCGGCAAGCGGGCTGCCTTCGCTGGCAAAGCCGGCCGTGGTGAAGACAACGCCGTCAACCGTGGCGCCGAGGCCGAAGGTGGTCGGGGAATCGATGCCGTCACTGCCAAGGATGGGAATGGTCACGCCGGCACCGCGCAGCTGGCGTATGAAGGCCGGGAAATCCGGCTCATAGGCAGCGGTCATGATCACGTCGGGCGCCGGGTTCATCGCCTTGATCTTGGTGACTTCGGCGCCGAAGTCCTGCTGACCCATGCTGTAGGTGCCTTCGCCGAGAAGTTCGCCGCCCTTGGCCTTGAAGGCCACGCCGAAATATTCCGGCAGCTTCAGTGTATAGGCGCTATCGGGCGACTTCAGGATATAGGCCTTCTTGTAGCCCTTCTCGGTGGCATAGGTCGCAAGCACCGAAGCCTGGACGTTGTCGGCCGGATAGTTGCCGAACATATAGTCGCCGACGGCAAGCGGCATGGTCGGCGTCGTGGCGCAGAAGGAGAAGGCCGGGATCTGGGCGGCTTGCGTCACTTGGCCAGCGGCGATCGACGGGTCGGCGTCGCAGGGGGTAATCACGATCTTGACACCCTCGTCGACCAGTTCCTGCGCCACCAGCGCCGTCTGGGCCGCATCCGAGCGGGTGTCCTTGGCAACGAGCTTGATCGGGAACTTGCCGGCGGCACCACCGGCCGCGTTGATTTCCTCGACCGCCATCTCCAGGCCCTTCAGCGACGGCTGATCGTAAGGCGCGAGACCGCCTGTCTGCGCGGTCGCAAGACCGATGACCAGGTCTTCGGCCAGAGCCGGCAGCGGCGACAGCGCGATGCCAGAAAGGATTGTGGTGAGGCACAGGGCCCTGACGTTCTTTTTCATCCGGAAAGCTCCCTCTTTGATTATGCAGGTTTGTGAACGCCCGGTGCACCGGACGGAAAATCGGACGTCGCGGCGGCTTCGCTCCGCGGCTGGGCCGTCGAGCGACGACGGCCTATATAGGCCTCGATGACATCCGGATTGGCCTGGATCTCCGCCGGCGTGCCAATCGCGATCTGCTGGCCCTTGTTGAGCACCACGACGACGTCGCAGAGCCGCATGATCAGTTTCAGGTCGTGCTCGACGACGAGCAGGCCGAGACGATATTTGACGCGGATGCGGTCGAGGACATGCATCAGCTCCTCGGTCTCGATCGGGTTCATGCCGGCAGCCGGCTCGTCGAGCAGCAGATAGCGCGGCCTCAGCGCCAGCGCCCGGGCGATTTCAAGCCGTCGCTGCGCGCCGTAGGAAAGCGTTCCCGCGAGCCGGTGGGCAAACTCCGCAAGCCCGACTTCCTCCAGAACCGCCAGAGCGCGGGCGGCCGGATCTTCGCCATCCGCCTTCAACGCGCTTGCCGCGACGGTGACGTTTTCGAGAACCGTCAGATTCTTGAACAGGCGAATGTTCTGGAAGGTGCGGGCAAGGCCGGCAACCGGAACCGCATGGACCGGCAGTGAGGCGACATCCTGGCCGTCGATCAGCACACGCCCGGTCGATGGCGGCACGACGCCGGAAACACTGTTGATCAGCGTCGACTTGCCTGCTCCGTTCGGGCCTATCAGGCCGGTGACGAGGCCGGGTTTGATGTCGAAGTTGGCGTTTTCGAGCGCGACGAGACCGGCAAACTTCTTGCCGAGGTTTTCGACCCGAAGCGTGCCTTGACCGGTTACGGAAACTGGTGTTGCCGTCGTCGCGCCGACCGGCGCCTGGCTCTTCGCCGTCGGGCGCTTGAACCAGCCGAAACGCTCGTCGAGTTCACGCACGCCGAAAAGGCCATCCTGCAGGCGGTACATCACGACAAGGATGGCCACGCCGATGCCGATGTCGGTCAAACCGAAAACCGTCGGCAGCTTCAGGAAGCCCAGATCGACGCCGCCTTCGAGTTTACGCAACAGCTCCACGATCAACATGATGACGGCAGCCCCGCCGACGGCACCCGAGACCGTGGTGATGCCGCCGAGGATGAGCATCGCCAGGAGCATGAAGGTGAGGTTGAAGTAGAAGTCCTTGGGCGAAAAGGCGCCGAGGAAATGGGCAAGCAGCGCGCCGGCGGCACCGGCGAGCACGGCGCCGAGAACCCAACCGAAGAAGCGGTGCAGCTTGACATTGACGCCGACGGCGGTGGACGCAATCTCGTCCTCGCGCGAGGCCCGAAGCTTCAGGCCGGCGCTCGAATCCCGGTAAAGGCGCGCGACCGCGATGGCCGCGATGGCAAAGGGCAGCGCCACCCAGAGATTGACCGCGCGCGGAATGCCGAAAAAGGTCTGGCTGCCGCGGGTGAAATCGGTCGAGGCGACGAGCACGACGTGAACGATCACGAGAAAGCCGAGTGTGGCGATCGAGGCCGATGAGCCGCCAAGGCGCGCGACCGGAATGCCGATCAGCACCGCGACCAGGGCGACCACGACAAGCGCAATTGCAAGAGCCGGCAGGAAGGACATGCCCGTGCCCGCCAGCCATTCCGGCAGATGCGGCAACGCCGTCTTCTGGATGATCGGGTTCAGCGTCAAGAGGCCAGACGTATAGGCGCCGATCGCCATGAAGCCGACATGGCCGAAGGAAACGATGCCGGAATTGCCCGCATAGATGCCGATGCCAAGCACGGCGATGACGTTGATCATGTAGAGCGTCACCAGACGCTCGCCGCTGCCCGGAAAGAACAGCGAGGCGACGGCGGCGGCTGCCAGAAGCGGCAGCGACGTCACAAGGATACCAACGACGGTTTCTCGCCTGACGCGAACCATCCGCATTCCCCCAGATTTTCGGCCCGCCTCATCTTTTTGGCTCGGGCCCGTTCCCGAAATGAACGTTAACGCAGATCGATCAAATGTCAATCTTGTTTCAAAAAACATTCTCTGCTAGCAATTATGTAACAAAAATTAGAAAACAGGATTCACGCCATCATTTTTGGGAGGCAGAAATCGTGGCAATCCGGGACCGACTGACAGACGGCGCAATCACCTTCACGCGCTCTGAACTGAAGATCGTCAGGCAGCTTCTGTCGAACTATCCGGCAGCGGGCTTGAACACCGTCGCGCATCTCGCCGCCGCCGCCGGCGTCAGCAATCCGACCGTCGTGCGTTTTGCCAACACGCTGGGCTTCGAGGGCTATCCCGAATTCCAGAAGGCGCTGCTGAGCGAAGTGCAGGAGCGCATGAGTTCGCCGCTCTCCATGCTCGACGAGCGGCGCCCGTCGCTGGAGCAGGAGAACTTCTACCAGTACTTCCTGCGCGCCAGCATCCATGCGTTGGAATCCTCAATGCAGATGCTGCCTTCGGAAGATTTCGAGGCCGCGGTCGATGCGGCCGCCGACATGAGCGCCCGCATCCACTGCCTCGGCGGCCGCTTCAGTGGTTTTCTCGCCGGCCTCCTCTGGTCGCACATGAAGCAGCTGCGCGGCGACACGCGCTGGATCAACGGCAGCCAGGCCGACCAGGTCGACCAGCTCGTCGATCTCGGCAAGCGCGACGTGCTTTTCGTCTACGATTACCGCCGGTACCAGAACGACACGATCCGCTTTGCCCGCCAGGCGGCGACGCAAGGCGCGCGCATCGTGCTTTTCACCGACCGCTGGCTCTCGCCGATCGCCGATTTCGCGACCGTGACACTGACGGCACCGGTCGACACGGTCTCGCCCTACGACACGATGGTACCGGCGATCGCCCAGACGGAAGCGGTGATCGCGGCGCTGACGGCCCGGCTTGCCACCCAGTCGCGTGGCCGCATCGAGCGCATGGAAGAGCTGCGCCGCGGCTATCAGATCACCGAGGACGCCTTCAATCCTTGAGGTCGAGGACGACCGCTAATCCTTTTTGCCGTCATGGCGAACCAGACGAACCGAGGAGAATTCGAATGAGTGCAGTCACTGTTAAAGTCGGAGACGATCTCTTGCGGCGCGACAGCGCCTATGAGGCCGGCCGCACCTCGCTGCTGTTCGTCGACATGCAGCGCATCTGGTGCGAACCCAATCTCGACCCGACCCATCCTCAGGATGCCGACAGCTACTATCACAGGCGCCTGCGCCAGACGGTCATCCCCAACCAGGTGCACATCCTGGATGCGGCGCGCAAGGCCGGCTGCGAGGTGCTGCACACGATCATCGAGAGCCTGACGCTCGACGGCCGCGACCGCTCGCTCGACCACAAGCTCTCCGACATGCACGTGCCGAAGGGTTCGCCCGAGGGCCAGGTCATTCCGGAACTGGCTCCCATCGACAACGAGATCGTGCTGCCGAAGACGTCGTCTGGCGTCTTCAACTCGACCAACATCGATTACGTCCTGCGCAATCTCAACACCCGCTACCTGATTATCGCCGGCGTCATCACCGACCAGTGCGTCGACATGGCCGTGCGGGATGCGGCCGATCGCGGCTACCTGGTCACCGTCGTCAACGATGCCTGCGCCACCTACAGCCAGGAACGCCACGACGCGGCATTGCGCGCCTACTCGGGCTATTGCTGGACGACCGACACCGACACCGTGGTCAGCCGCCTGAACGGCCTGCGCCAGGCCTGAGCCGTCACCAAGAACAAGACTGGAGGGGAACCCTATGACGGAAACCAAAAACGGCAACGCGGCGGCCGACTTGATCGAGCTCGCAACCTTCGTCACCACGGATATCGCCGGCATCACCCGTGGGCGCAGCTTCGCCGCGACCGAGATTGACAGCTACCTGCGCAAGGGCGTCGGCTGGGTGCCGGCCAACCTGGCGCTCACGCCGTTCGACCTGATTGCCGAGAACAACCCCTGGGGCTCGGCCGGCGACCTGCGGCTGATGGCGGATCCAGACAGCAAAGCGCGCGTCACGTGCCTGCCGGACGAAACGCCGCTGCATTTCTACCACGCCGACATCACCGACCTTCAGGGCAATGCCTGGGACTGCTGCGTGCGCAGCTTCCTGAAACAAACGCTGAAGGAATATGAAGAGGCGGGCCTCAAGGTCATCTCGGCGGTCGAGCAGGAATTCCAGCTTCTCGGCGTCGACTGGCCGGACGCGCCCTCCTTCGGCCTGCGCGCCCAGCGCCGCGCCGAGCCCTTCGGCTCGCTCTTGATGACCGCGCTCAAGGAGGCGGGCGCCGAACCGGAAATGTTCCTGCCGGAATACGGCAAGGACCAGTTCGAAATCACCTGCCGCCCGGCCGACGCGCTAACGGCGGCCGACCGTGGCGCCACGATCCGGGCGATCACCAAGGAAGTCGCAGCCCTCTTCGGCTGGAACGCGAGCTTCGCACCGAAAACGGCCGCCAACGGCGTCGGCAACGGCGTGCACCTGCATGTGAGCTTCACCGATCTCGAAGGCAATCCGGTCACTTTCGACGCCGCGCGCCCGGGGCGTCTGTCCAAGGTCGCCGGCTCGTTCGCCGCCGGCGTCATCAGGCATCTGCCGGCACTGACCGCCTTCACAGCTCCCTCTGTGCTGTCCTACATGCGGCTCGTTCCGCATCACTGGAGCGCGGCTTACACCTGCCTCGGCGAAAAGAACCGCGAGGCGACGCTTCGCATCTGCCCGACGCTCGACCTGCCCGGCAGCAATCCGGCCAAACAATTCAACATGGAGTATCGCGCCGCCGACGCCTGCGCGAGCCCGCATCTGTCGATCGCCGTGTTGTTGAAGGCTGGCCTCGAAGGCATCAAGGCCGGGCTCGAACAACCGCCTTTGATCAATTCCGACCCGTCCGATTTCTCCGACGAAGACCAGAGGAAGCTTGGCATCCGTCGTCTGCCCTCAAGCCTGCCGGAAGCGCTCGATACGCTGGCTGCTGACCCCGTTGTCACTGGTTGGTTCTCCAAGGATTTCCTCGACTGCTACATGGCGATGAAGCGCAAGGAGATCGAGATCGTCGACGGGCTCTCGTCGGACGAACTCTGCGCCCGCTATGCGGCAGTCTACTAATTGACGGACGGGCCCCGACCATGACCTCGACACCGGCCATCAAGAGCCCCGAACGCGGTGCGCGACACGATGCAAGCGCGCCGCTGCTGGCGATCGACGAACTGCCGCCTTATGCAGTCTTCAACCCGGACGGCGCCTCGCCGATCCTGCTTCTGTGCGAACATGCGTCCAACCGCATGCCGCGCGCGCTCGGCGACATGGGCCTGCCTGATCACGAGCGGCAACGCCACATCGCCTGGGACATCGGCGCCATGGCGCTTGCCCAACACTTGAGCCTGAGCCTCGACGCGCCGCTGTTCTTCACCAACTATTCGAGGTTGGTGATCGACTGCAACCGGCCGCTTGCCGCCCCCTCGATGATCCCCGAGATCAGCGAGACGACTGAGATCCCAGCCAACAGAAACCTTGGCGATGCCGAGCGGCAGCAGCGGATCGATACGCTGTTTTCCCCTTTCGCCAATGCCGTCAGCCGCCGCCTCGATCGGCTAGAGGGCGAAGGCAAACGCCCCTTCGTCGTCGGCATCCACAGCTTCACGCCCGTCTATTTCGGCAGGCCGCGCCCGTGGCAGGCCGGCATCCTCTATCGCGATGCGGTCGGCTTTGCCGATTCGCTGATCCGCGAACTGGCAAGCGAGACGCATCTGACGATCGGCGACAACGAGCCCTACAACATTCACCCGGACGAGGACTACACCGTGCCCGTCCACGCCGACGCGCGTGGGTTCCCCGGCGTTCTGGTCGAGGTCCGCCACGATCTGATCGACACCGATGCCGGCGTCACCGCCTGGGGCGAGCGGCTGACCCGGTGTCTGAAAGCGAGCATCGGGGAAGGCCCGTGACCGCGCTCTACGAAAGAGACAAGGCGACGATCGCTACCCTGCAGAAGCTGCGCTTCTTCCCGCTCGCCGTTGCCGGCGGTCGCGGCGCGCGGGTGGTCGAAGACGACGGCCGCGAGCTGATCGATCTCTCTGGCGCCTGGGGTGCGGCAAGCCTCGGCTACGGCCACCCCGCATGGGTCGAAGCGATCTCCCGCGCCGCCGCCAGCCCGGCCGGCGCGAGCGTGCTGTCGGCCGCCAACCGTCCGGCAACCGGGCTCGCCGAGAAACTGCTCGCCGCCTTTCCAGGTTCAGGCGACAACAAGGTCTGGTTCGGCCATTCCGGCTCGGACGCCAACGAAGCCGTCTTTCGCGCCGTCACCCGCGCGACCGGGCGCACGGGCGTCATTGCCTTCGTCGGCGCCTACCACGGCTGTACCGTCGGCTCTATGGCCTTTTCCGGCCACAGCGTGCAGGCGGGTGCCACCAAGGCCGAGGGCCTTCTGCTGCTCCCCTACCCTGATCCGTACCGGCCTTACCGCGACGACCCGACGGGCGGCGCGATCCTCGACGAATTGCGTCGGCGTCTCGAAGCGGCACCGGACCATTTCGCGGCCGCCTTCATCGAACCGATCCAGTCCGATGGCGGCCTGATCGTGCCGCCGGCCGGCTTCTTCAGGGCGTTTGCCCAAATCTGCCGGGAATTCGGCGTGCTCGTCGTTTGCGACGAGGTGAAGGTCGGGCTCGGTCGCAGCGGCCGGCTGCACTGCTTCGAGCATGAGGATTTCACACCGGATATTCTCACGATCGGCAAGGGGCTCGGCGGTGGGCTGCCGCTGTCGGCGGCGATCGGACCTTCGCGCATTCTGGATTGCGCCAGCGCCTTTGCCATGCAGACACTGCACGGCAACCCGATCTGCGCCTCTGCAGGCCTTGCCGTTCTCGAAACGATCGAGCGGGAGGAATTGATCCAAGCCGCGGAAAGCAAAGGGCAGCGACTGCGCGACGGCTTGCAGAAGCTGGCTGCGCGCCATTCTCTGATCGGCGACATTCGTGGACGCGGTCTTGCCTGCGGCGTCGAACTCGTCACCGACAGCCAATGCCGATCGCCGGCCTCGCGCGCGACGGCCAAACTGGTCTACCGCGCCTATGAACTTGGCCTCGTCCTCTACTATGTCGGGATGAACTCGAACGTTCTGGAAATGACCCCGCCGCTGACGATCACCGATCAGGACATCGACGCGGCACTCGACATTCTCGACGAGACTTTCGACGACGTGATCACAGGTCGGGTTTCCGATGAGAGTCTGGCGGATTTCACCGGCTGGTAGCCAGTCGCGGGGACAACGCCACCGCCTCTGACTTTACCACCCGTCTTCCAGCACGCGCGCCAGCATGTCGGCAAAAAAGTCGGCGCTTTCCTTGCTCAGGCAGAGCGGCGGCTTGATCTTCAGCACGTTCAGGTGGTCGCCGGTCGGCTGCATGATGACGCCGAGATCGAGCAGCCGGTCGCAGATTGCCGCGGTCTCCTCAGTGGCCGGCGCGAGGGTCTCGATATCGCGCACGAATTCGACGCCGAGATAAAGCCCCATGCCGTGGACCGCGCCGATCAGCGGGAAGCGCTGTCCAAGCGCTTCAAGCCGCGCCTTCAGGTAGCCACCGACCACGCGAGCGTTTTCCGGCAGCCGTTCCTCGGTCAGGATATCGAGCACCGTCTGCCCGACGACCGAACTGACCGGACTGCCGCCGGCCGACGAGAAGAAATAGCCCTCCTTCTCCAGCGCGTCGGCAATCTCGCGACGGGTGATGACCGCGCCGAGCGGATGGCCGTTGCCCATGCCCTTGGCGACCGTGATGATGTCCGGCACGACACCCTGCTCTTCAAAACCCCAGAAATAATCGCCGAGCCGGCCGTAGCCGACCTGCACCTCGTCGGCGATGCACACGCCGCCGCGAGCCCGCACCATGGCGTAGACCGCGTCGAGATAGCCCTTGGGCAGCGGAATGCCGCCGGCATTGCCGTAGACCGGCTCGCAGATGACGCCGGCGAGCTTTTCGCCCGCGGCATCGAGGGCGGCAAGCTTGGTGACGACGGAGCGCACATAGCTGTCGCGCGTATCGTCGCCACGGAACTCGCCGCGATAGGTGTTGGGGGCGGTGACCGGATGGACCCATTCGGGCCGGGTCTGCAGCGCCTGCGGATTGTCGGCGATCGAGGTCGAGACTGCGTCGCTTGCCACCGTCCAGCCGTGATAGGCCTCAAGCAGGCTGACGACATTGCGTGCACCGGAATAGGCCCAGGCAAGCCGAAGTGCGAGATCGTTCGCCTCCGAGCCGCTGTTGACCAGAAACACCGTGTCGAGCCCCTCGGGCGCGAGCGCTGCGAGCCGGGCCGAGAACTCGGCGACCGACGCATAATGAAAGCGTGAATTGGTGTTGAGCAGCGACCATTGCCGCCCGACGGCGGCGGCGAGCCGTGGGTGGCCGTGGCCCAGAATGGTCACGTTGTTGACCATATCGAGGTAGCAGCGCCCCTCAACGTCAAAGAGATGTTCTTTAAAGCCGCGCTCGATCTGCGGCGGCTGCTGGTAATAGTTTTTCTGCGGCCTGGCGAAATGCTGCTCGCGGCGGGCAAGCAATGCATCGCCGTGCGGTTCCGGTGCATCGCATTCAAACCCGAGAATGCCCGCCGGCGATGGACATACGCGCCGCCATGCTTCGGCCTGACGCGGCGTCGAAAAGAGCGGCGGGATGAGACCGTGTTCTCGGCAAAGCTGGACGCGGATCAGGCCGAAGGATCGCTGTTCACCGGAAACGACCCCCAGCACCGCCCCGGCGATGATCGTCTCGACCACGTCGGCGCCAACTTCCACGCCTTCGAGAAACAGGTTCGCCTCTGCGCCTTCGAGCACCAGCAGACCGTCTTGCCGGACAACACGCGCGGCAAAGGGAGCGATGATCTGGCGACCGGCCTCAAGGCAGATGTCGACATGCAATGCGAAGGTGGCGTCGGGCCTGGTGGACCTGAGGGTGGTCTCGGTGATCCGGTACTCGCCGTAGCGCGTGGTCGCCACGCCGATCGCGTGCGCCGCGTGCTGCAGCAACGAGACCGGCAGCCCCTGGTGCTGCCAGCGGTCTTCCGGCAGGAGCGGGCTCAGGATCGACAGATCGATGTGGCGCACATCCGTCGGCCCGAGCCCCGGGATCAGGCTTGTGCCGGTCACGGGCGTCGACGCGGTCGCCAACCCGACGGCTGCAAGAACGGCATGTTCCATCAGCGCCAGCGGAACGGAGGACGCCACCTCGAAGATCTCCCGCTCATGCGCGGCATTGCCCTCGACATAGGCGTTGTCAGGCTCGCGGGAGAGTTGATGTTCGGAGCTGGCGACCAGCACCGAAGCGCGGGCGACGACCAGCGGCCAGAGTGCCTTCAGCTCCACCTCGGTCAAGGGGCATGCCGCATGAAACGCCTTGACCGCCGGCAGGATGAACCAAGGGTCGCCATCGGCATGGTGCAGCAGCGAGGCACAGGTGACGGCGAGTTCGGCCACCAGCCAGCCGTTCAAGAGATCACCGAAATCGATGACGCCATCCGGGATTGGCCGGCCGGCGGCATCCGGCTGGCTGACGACGTTGTCGTCGGTGATGTCGTGATGGATCGCCTGGATCCTGAGATCCGGGATCAAAGGTTGCAGGCGCCGCATGGCCCCGACCACGACTTCGGCGATCCGCTTCTTCTGCTGCTGGTCGACCATTTCGGCAAGCAGATGCAGAATGACAGGGCCGGCGCGGCGCAAATCCCATTGCAGTTCGCGCACAAGGCCGGGATGGTCGAAATCCTGAAGTGCCGAGGCGAGTTGACCGGCGAGCGCACCGAGCGCTGCAACAGCCTCCCGCGACAGGTGCTTGCGCCGGGTCAGTGGTTCGCCGTCGAGGTAGCTGAGCAGCCGGATCCGGTAAGCTTCGCCACGCACCGTCACGCTCTCGATCGCTCCCCCTTTGAGCGAGGGTACGAGCTTGGGAACACGCGCCGAGGCCAACCTTTCTGAAAGGTGCCGCAGAGCGGCGTTCTGCGCTTCGAGCTCAAGCGGCTCGTATTCGGCACGACAGATCTTCAGGACGTAGCGACGTTCTCCGGTATCGATGCGATAGTTGCGATCCTGCTGGCTGCCAAGCTCGCGGATGGGGCCGGAAAATCCGTAATGCTCGATGAGCAGCGTGGCCGCTTCTTCGGCCGTGACATCGGGCCTCGGCAGCTCGCTGCGAAGCTTCAGCGCGTCCTCAACCATGATCTCGTCATCCTCCCATCCGGCGGTCGATCCTCCGAATCGACCGGAATGTTGTCGAGATTAGAGCGGGACGTGGAAAACCGCGTACAGTTTCCGCCCGGGACCCGCCTTGATCTACTGCGACATGCCTTCCAGCCGATAGCGCGTACCGGGATAGAGCAGGCGCGCCGTCGTCACGTTGCCGGCGTCCGACCAGGTGCGGCGGCGGATCATCAGGCACGGCTCGTTGCGGTCGATGCCGAGCAGCTTGCATTCCCAGAGCTGCGGCGAAACGGCCTCGACAATCTGCTCGGTGCGGGTGATCGGCGCCATGGCGGTGAGATAGACGTTCGGCGTCATCGCCTGGAAATCCTGCTCCAGATAGCGCGGGCAGATGGCCGGATTGACGAAACGGTCCTCGATCTGGATCGGCAGGCCGTTTTCCGAATGCACCATGATCGAATGGAAGACGCGCGCGCCGGTGGCAAGCCCCAGCGCATAGCCGATTTCAGGCGTCGCCACTTCTTCCTTGAGCAGCGTCATCAGCGATGTGTGGGCATGGCCGCGTTCGTGGATCTCGTCGGCAATGTTGCGGACTTCGAGAAGTGCTGTACTGCCCTTGTGCGCGGCGACGAAGGACCCGACACCCTGCACCCGGGTGATCGCTCCCTCGGTTGCCAGTTCCCGGAGCGCCCGGTTGGCGGTCATGCGGCTGACGCCGAGATCGGCGACGATCTCGTTTTCCGAAGGGATGCGGTGTTGCGCCGGCCATTCACCGCTCTCGATGCGACTGCGGATGAACTGCTTTACCGCCTCGTAACGCGGCATCGGCCCGTCTTCGAAGACGGCCGTTTCATTCCGTTTTCCAAGTGCCGTCATCAACTCCCGCCCCGCCTTTCCGGAATGCCGAACAAATCATGCGCATTCACTCACGAATCTTTTCGTTCATTTCACGCTTGCGCGCCAGCTTAAAATATCTATAGTTCCATATACAACTACGTACAGGAAAATGCACATGGTTAGTTTTCCCGTCAACCGGATCTTTGCAGAACGGGCGCTCCTGCCCGGCGGCTGGGCCGAAAACGTCGCGGTAAAGCTCGACGCTTCCGGCCACATTGCAGCGATCGAAACCGGCAGTACCGCTGCTGAGGGCGACGCGCGCGCGGCAGGACCGCTCGTGCCGGCAATCGCCAATCTGCACTCCCATGCCTTCCAGCGCGCGATGGCCGGCCTTGCCGAAGTCGCCGGCAGCGGCAATGACAGCTTCTGGACCTGGCGCGAAGAGATGTATCGCACCGTCGGCCTGGTAAACCCTGACGACGTCGAGGCGATTGCCGCCAAGCTCTACATGGAGATGCTGAAGGGCGGTTTCGGCCATGTCGCCGAATTCCACTATCTGCATCACCAGGCAGACGGCAGCCCCTACGCCGATCCGGCCGAGATGTCGCTGCGCATCCTCTCGGCCGCCCGCACAACGGGCATCGGCCTCACCCATCTGCCTGTCTTCTACGCCCATGCCAATTTCGGTGGCGTCGATCCGAACCCCGGCCAACGGCCGTTCCTGCACGATCCCGATCGCTTCCTGGCGCTTCTTGAGCGTCTCGAACCGCTCTGCCGCGAGCAAGGTCACACGCTCGGTTACGCCATCCACTCTTTGCGCGCGGCCACGCCCGAAGAAATGCGCACGATCCTCGAAGCATCACCCGTTGCCGGGCCCATCCACATCCACGTGGCCGAACAGACCAAGGAAGTCGAAGACAGCCTTGCCTGGAGCGGCCGTCGCCCGGTCGAATGGCTGCTTGACGAAATGCCGGTCGATCAGCGCTGGTGCGCGATCCACGCGACGCATCTGACGGAGAACGAACGCCAGCGCCTGGCGCGCTCCGGCGCCGTGGCCGGTCTCTGCCCCGCGACCGAAGCCAATCTCGGCGACGGCATCTTCCCGGCCGTCGACTTCATGACTGAGGGCGGCACCTTCGGCATCGGCACCGACAGCCATGTGGCGACCAGCGTCGCCGAAGAACTGCGACTGCTCGAATACGGCCAGCGCCTGCGCGACCGCCGCCGCAACCGGCTCGCCATCGGCCCCGGCGCTTCGATCGGCCGAACGATTTTCGATGCGGCGCTCAAGGGCGGCGCCCAGGCGGCCGGCCAGAAATCGGCGGGCATTACCGTCGGCGCGCGTGCCGATTTCGTCGTGCTCGACGGCGACAATCCCTACATCGCTGCCGCCAGCGAAAACCAGATCCTCGACCGTTGGCTGTTTGCGCTCGGCGGCGAGAGCGTCCGCGACGTCATGATTGCGGGCGCGTGGAAGATCCAAAACGGACGCCACGACCGGGAGGAAGAGATCAACCGCGCCTTCGCGCGGGTGCTGATGAAACTGAAATAGTCACAGAAGCCAATATCAAAACAGGGAACAGCTTTATGTCGATCAGCAAATTGAAACTCACGCTTGCCGCCACGGGTCTTGTGCTTGCCGCCTCCACCGGCAGCGCCAGCGCGTCCTATTGCGGCGACGGCAAGACCGTCATGTTCGCCGGCATCGACTGGGAGAGCGGCGCCTTTATCACCGAAGTGATGAAGACGATCCTTTCCAAGGGCTACGATTGCCAGGTGGATTCGATCCCCGGCAACTCGGTGACGCTGGAACAGGCCACCGCCAACAACGACGTCCAGATCTTCGCCGAGGAATGGCTCGGCCGCTCCGATATCTGGAACAAGGCCGTCGAGGAAAAGAAGGTCGTCGCCGTCGGCAAGACCTTTGTCGGCGCCAGCGAAGGCTGGTTCGTGCCGGAATACGTCATCAAGGGCGACGCCAGCCGCAACATCGAGGCGAAGGCACCGGACCTGAAGAGCGTCTCGCAGCTTTCCGATGCCAAGATCGTCGAACTCTTCGCCGATCCGGAAGAGCCGACCAAGGGCCGATTCCTCAACTGCCCGTCGGGCTGGACCTGCGAAGGCGTAAGCTCTGCCAAGCTCGAAGCCTACAAGCTCGGCGAAACCTATGTGAACTTCCGCCCGGGCACCGGCACGGCGCTCGATTCGGCGATCACATCGGCCTACCTCCAGGGCGAGCCGATCCTCTTCTACTACTGGTCGCCGACCGCGATCATGGGCAAGTTCAAGCTCGTCCAGCTCGAAGAGCCGGCCTACAGCGAAGCCTGCTGGAAGGAGCTTTCGAGCGCGACCGGCAAGCGGGATCAAGGCTGCGCTTTCCCGTCGGTGGACGTCTCCTATGGCGTCAACAGCACCTTCGCCCAGGAAGCCCCGGAAATCATCGCCATCCTCGAAAAGGCGACCTTCCCGCTCGACGCCGTCAACGGCAGCCTGGCCTACATGGCCGACAACAAGGTCGATGCGACGGCTGCCGCTGCCGAATTCCTGAAGACCAAGGCGGATGTCTGGGGCAAGTGGGTTTCGGATGAAGCCCGCGGCAAGATCGAAGCCAGCCTGAAGTAATTGCGCAATCGCCGGGACCGGGCTCCTCCGCACGTGTGGCGGTGCGCGGCTCGGCCTCTTGCGACCATACCCGAGGCAAGCGCCATTGACGGCCGCAGGAGGCGGCCGCCAATGGTCCGAGCAAGGAACGTGTCCGATGTTTCCGGATTCTCTTAATCTCTCCATTCGCGGGCCTGTGAACGAGTTCATCCAGGCGCTGGTCAGCGGCTATGGATGGGTCTTCAAGGCGATCAGCGCCGTCATTTTGAAAGCCGTTCTGTTCATCGAATGGATCCTGCGCGGCCTGCCCTGGTGGGTCGTCATCCTCATTTTCATGGCGCTCGCCTGGCAGAGCTCCAAGCGATGGACCCTGACTGTCGCCGTCGGCGTTCTCCTGTTCTTCGTCGGCGTGCTCGGCCTCTGGGACCTGACCATGCAGACGCTGGCCCTGATGCTGATGGCAACCATTGTCTCCGTTGTCATCGGCGTGCCCATGGGCATCCTCGTCGCCAAGAGCAGGGTGATGCGCAACATCACGCTCCCGGTGCTCGACGTCATGCAGACGATGCCGAGCTTCGTCTACCTGATCCCGGCGCTCATGCTCTTCGGCCTCGGCAAGGTTCCGGCGATCCTCGCAACGATCATTTATGCCGTGCCGCCCTTGATCCGCTTGACCGACCTCGGCATCCGCCAGGTCGATCATGAAGTGGTGGAAGCGGCGACCGCCTTTGGCGGCAGCCCCAACCAGATCCTCTTCGGCGTTGAATTGCCGCTCGCCACGCCAACGATTATGGCCGGCCTCAACCAGACGATCATGATGGCGCTGTCGATGGTGGTGGTCGCCTCGATGATCGGCGCCCGCGGCCTCGGCGAGCAGGTGCTGAACGGCATCCAGACGCTCGACGTCGGCAAGGGGCTCGAAGCCGGCATCGGCATCGTCATTCTCGCGATCGTACTCGACCGCATCACGCAAGGTTTTGGCAAGAGCCGGACGGAGGATCCCCGCAATGGCTGATATCGAGATCCGCAACGTCTACAAGATCTTCGGCCAGGACGCGAAAGCCGCGCTCGCCATGGCCAAGGACGGGCTCAACAAGAGCGAAATCCTTGCCCGCTCCGGCTGCAGCGTCGGCCTCAACAATGTCAGCCTGACGATCGGCGCCGGCAAGATCTTCGTGATCATGGGGCTTTCCGGCTCCGGCAAGTCGACGCTGGTGCGCCATATCAACCGGCTGATCGAGCCGACGAGCGGCGAAGTGGCGTTCGACGGCAGCAACATCCTGGATCTTGACGCGAAAGCGCTGCGCACCTTCCGTATGCACCGTGTCAGCATGGTGTTCCAGAGCTTTGCCCTGATGCCGCACCGCACCGTGTTGCAGAACGTCGTCTACGGCCAGCGCGTGCGCGGCCTGCCGAAGGCCGAAGCCCGCGACATCGGCATGAAGTGGATCGAGACCGTTGGTCTCGCCGGCTACGACGCGAAGTTCCCGCACCAGCTTTCGGGCGGCATGAAGCAGCGCGTGGGCTTGGCTAGAGCGCTCGCCGCCGATACCGACGTGATCCTGATGGACGAGGCCTTCTCCGCACTCGACCCGTTGATCCGCGCCGACATGCAGGACCAGCTGCTGCAACTGCAGCAGAACCTGTCGAAGACCATCGTCTTCATCACCCACGATCTCGACGAGGCGCTGCGCATCGGTTCGGAAATCGCCATCCTCAAGGACGGCCAGGTGGTGCAGGTCGGCACGCCGGACGATATTCTCGAACGCCCGGCCAACGACTATGTTGCCCGGTTCGTGCAACGCCGCCAGGGACGTCCGGAAGCCCATGACTGAGCTGATGACTGAGACCATCACTCTCGACACGCCGCTGACCTGGCAACAGATTGCGGCGGTCGCCAATGGCGCGCGCCTCACTTTGTCTGACGCCGCCCGGCAGCGCATCGTCCATGCCCGCCGGATCGTCGACGCCCTCGTCGGGCGCGGCATCCGCGGCTACGGCATCAACACCGGTGTCGGCGCGCTTTGCGACGTCGTCATCGACCGCGAAAATCAGCAGTCACTCTCGCGCAACATCATCCTCAGCCACGCCTGCGGCGTCGGCGATCCGCTCGCACGGCCCGAAGCCCGGGCCGTGATGGCAGCCCAGATCGCCAACTTCGCCCACGGCTACTCCGGCGTGCGCATCGAAACGGTCGAGGCGCTGCTCGGTCTGCTCAACGCCAACCTCATCCCCGACATTCCCTCGCGCGGATCGGTCGGCTACCTCACCCATGCGGCCGCGATCGGCCTCGTGCTGATCGGCCACGGAACCACAGACGACGGCAAGGGCAGGATCGGCGGCACCGAAGCCCTCGCCCGCATCGGCTTGAAGCCGCTAACGCTTGAAGCCAAGGAGGGCCTCAGCCTCGTCAACGGCACCCCCTGCGCCACCGGCCTTGCGGCCTTGGCACTCTCGCGTGCGACCCGCCTGTTCGACTGGGCGGATGCGGCCGCCGCCATGACCTATGAAAACCTCGGCAGCCAGGCCAATGCCTTTGCCGCCGTCCCGCTTGCGCTTCGCCGCTCGGACGGATTGGATGCGGTCGGAGCGTCGCTGCGAACTTATCTGGCCGGCAGCCCGATGCTGGCGGAAACCGCCGGCACCCGCACGCAGGACCCCTTGAGCCTGCGCGCCGTGCCGCACGTGCATGGCGCGGCGCGCGACGTGTTGCTCCAGGTGGCCGAAGTCGTCGATCGCGAACTTGCAAGCCTCACCGACAACCCGGCCGTATCCGGCACCCCCGAGGCACCGGAAGTGCATTCGCAGGCGCATGCGGTTGGCGCTGCACTCGGACTTGCCATGGACAGCCTCTCGGTCGCCGTCGCCGAAGTCGCCGCCATCTCCGAGCGGCGCATCGACCGGCTCGTCAATCCGCTGGTGAGCCGCCTGCCCGCCTTCCTTGCCGGCGACAGCGGCGTCTCCTCCGGCTTCATGATCGCGCAGTACACCGCCGCCTCGCTTGCCGCCGAAAACCGGCGTCTGGCGGCCCCCGCGAGCCTCGATGGCGGCATCACCTCGGCGCTGCAGGAAGACATCCTCACCCACGCGACGCCCGCCGCCTGGAAAGCGCTGTCGATCGCCGACAATCTCCAAACGATCCTTTCTATCGAGCTGCTGGCGGCATCCCAGGCCTATGACCTGCAGCCGCGCGGCCGCGCGGAGCGCACCGACGCGCTCTACCGGCGCATCCGCTCCTCTATCCCGACCTACGCCGACGACCGGCCGCTGAACGGCGACTTTGCCAATATGCGTGGGATCATCGAAGAAAGCCGACCATGAAGACCCTTCGCGCCAGCACCTACAAACGCATGCCGTGGAAGAATGGCGGCGGCGAGACCGTAGAGGTCGCGGTCTTCCCGGCGGGCGCCTCGCTCGCCGATTTCGACTGGCGCGTCAGCATGGCGACCGTTGCCAGCGACGGCCCGTTCTCCAGCTTTCCCGGCATCGACCGCACGCTGTCGATCCTCCAGGGCAAGGGCATGCGGCTCATGATCGAAGAGCGCGACCCGGTGGTGATGACAGGAGAATCAGCACCGCTTCCCTTCCCTGCTGACGCCGCGACCTCTGCGACGCTCGTTGATGGACCGATCGTCGATCTCAACGTCATGACCAGGCGTGGCAGGCTAACGCACAGCGTCAAGCGTCTCGCCCTGGATCATCCGCAGACGATGGAATGTACGGCGAAAACGACCCTCGTTCTTTGCCATCGCGGTGCCGTTCGCCTGACCACGGCAGACGCCACAGCGGACCTTGCTGCCGGCGACACGGCCATCCTTGAAGCTGCGGCCGACGTCACGATTGAGCCGGCTGCCTCCGCCGTTCTGTTCCTGATTGCCATCGACAAGGCGGCGGCCTGATCGGGGCGCCACCGCGCGATCATCCCCGACGCAGATGCAACAGCGGATAGGGCCGGCCGGCATCATCGACCGGCGAACGCCCGACCGTCTCAAACCCCATACGCTGATAGAAGCCGGCCGCTGATGCGTTCTGCTCGTTGACGTCGACCGTCAGCGCCGGATGCAGCGACATCGCGTGCTCGACAAGCCGCCGGCCGACACCGGCGCCGCGCGCCTCTGCATGCACGAAGAGGGAATCAATCTGCGCCCCGCTCATGCCCATGAAGCCGAGCGCCACGTCATTTTCATCCGCCGCAATCAAGAATTCGGCTGCGGGCAGATACTGGTCGCGCACCAGCGCCTCGATGGCGGCAAAATCCTCACGCGTCAGAAAATCATGGGTGGCGACAACGGCACTGCGCCAGATCTCGAAGGTGCGCGGAAAATCCGATGGACGGGAGGGACGAATGGAAATGGTCATGACAATCACTTTGAAAGAACCGGCCTCAACGGAACGCAAGGGGCGCTCCTGGAGAGGCTGGCGCACGGAGCGCCGGATGGCGAGATGAGCTTGCCGAACGGACCCGGCACCGGTGGCGCACCTTAGTCAAAGATGCGCCCGCTGCAAGCCGTCAAGCGGGCACGCCGAGGAAGGGCTTCGGTTAAGAAAGCGGCAACCATATTTCATGTTCCCCGGGGAACAGCGAGATCGACGCCACACGATAGTCTCCATGTCACGGTTTTTGACCACACACGTCAACAAATGCAGGGCTCGGAGGACAAGGACATGATCAAAACCGCTTTCGGCGTCAACGTCACCGTACTGGTCTTCTCGATCACCGTGATTGCGATCATGCATTTCGCCCTGTCCCAATATCGCGCGGCCGAGCTCGCCGACATCAACCTGCCCGACTACTCGACGATCACCTCGTCGATCAGCAGGTGACCTTTTGGTTTTCTCAGTTGGGCGTTCGCCAAGTCCCGGCGAACGCAAAGTCTCGCCTATGAACGGTCGTTTCCGACCGGCGTCCTTTACCTTCCGCCGACACAATCCCAGAGCCTTGCAACCGCTGCTGGAGCGCCTTTCAGGTCGACCCTGACTGCGGCCCCACCAACGCGGAGCATGAGTTCGACACTTTGCTCGATCGGCGCCTGGAAGCCGCTTTCTTCACCCCCGCCGCGCACGACCAGTTGCTGCGGCGAAAGAACCTCGACACTGACTGCGGGGTAAGACTTGCCATCGAAAAGCAACTCGGCGCTGGGCGGCGCCTCAGCCTTGAACGACCAGGCTTCGTTGTAGAAACCGAGATCGAATGCCTCGTTGACATTCGCATAGACCATGAAGGTTGTCGGTCCATCGGTGTCTCGCGACATCACGCAGCCATTCGCGCTGTCGCCCTTGAGACGCGAACCACTCCAGACGCCGAAGTTGAAAGCGCGATCCTCGGCGTCGTTGTTCGTCTTCTCGATCCCGTAGTTCAGGAGTTTCGGCGGTGAACCGCCCGACCTGAATTCCAGGATGTAGGCACCTTTCTCGGCATCGGTTCCTTCACATTTGGTCGTCGTCGCTCCTTTGAAAGGGTTTCCGTAGGAACATCCACCGGTCACCTCTTTCGAGCTGATCGGCCCACCATCCGTGCCACGGTTCACGATGACCTTGTCGACACTCTGCAACTGACTGTCGGCGTCCGGCTTCTCGCCTTCGATGCCGCTGAACGTAACAGCCCCTCGGGAACCGATATTCACAGTAAATCCCGTCCGGCCTGTGCGGTAGATCGACTGGATCAACCGACCGCCGCATATCGCCGTCATGTCTTCGCCGGCAACCACCAAGCGCTTACACGTGCCAGTCAATATCGCCACACCGGTGAGATCGCCCAGCCCTTTCGAGGCAGCCGGCATACTGGCAAGGCCGCCCGCCATCACGGTTGCCGCCATCAGACCGAGGCGGGCGCTGGACGCCTCACGCATTGCTCATCTCCACAAATCACGCATAGACCCAAGGTTGCATCAACCTACAAAGACATCGGCCTTCCCGCTAGCGGCGATAGCATCCGCATGAACTGGATTAGACGATGGATTATGATACGGAACGCCGATTGATCGAATCGGCGCTCAAGAGCGGCGCGAAACACGCCATACAGAAAGGCCAGAGATGACGGATCCGCAAGACGAACTGAAGCTCAGCGCGTTCAAGTTCCACGAACAGGCGGTCCGCGCATCCGTCGGCGGAAAACCGTTGACGCTCGATGCGCTCGAACTCGGCGGCGAAATCCTGGTCGTGCTGACATGGCTCGGCAATTCCGAGCGAGGCCTGCGCAAGCCGGAGTATGTGCTGCCCTTGAGCGCGATTACGCATCAGGCGCTCAGCAGCGATCCCGAAGCCAAGTACAAATGGGCGATCGGCGCGCCTCTGCCGCAATCGCTTTTCGACGGAAGCGCTTCGCGGCAGTTCAGGAGACAGTTCGGGGTCAAGAGCGGGCCGGCACTGACATTGCCTCTGAAGCCGACGCACCATTGAGGGAGAGCGGAGTCAGGTCGGGCTCAAGCATGAAACATGCTGGCGTGAGGGCGATAGGCCGGTTGCCGTCGCCTCACAGTCCCAGATCCGGCAAGACACGGCACATCGGATCATCCGCGTCTTGCGGACTTTTGTGATCTATTTTTTCGGACTGAAAGAAAGAAGTGGTAGCGGAGGAGGGATTCGAACCCCCGACACAAGGATTATGATTCCTCTGCTCTAACCTACTGAGCTACTCCGCCGGGTACCGCGTCAGGGCTTCGAAGGGGAAGCCGTCTTGACTGGACGGGCGGCTTATACGGCCCGCTTCCGCCCACTGTCAACCCAAGTCTCCGGGAAAATGTGAAGTTTTCACAACAGCCCGGAAATCAAGGGCTTCACGCGGCCGCTGGTGCCGAAAGCAGCGCCTTCAAGGCTGCTTCCGCGCTCGCTTCGCGCTCCGATTTGCGAATAAATCCGCCGCCATAGACGCGCGCATCCTCGCCGACGCCTGAATAGAGCGCACAGGCCTGGCCGGGGGCGATGCCGGCTTCGCCTTCGGCGAGTTCCACATAGATGCCCTCGTCGTCCATCGCCAGCACGGCGGGCGCCGGCTGGCGGGTGGAGCGCACCTTGGCGAAACAGTCGAAGCCGCGTGCGGCCGCCGTCTCGACGTCCTCGTCGCCCAGCCAGTTGACGTCGCGCAGATAAACGCGGCGGGTTTCGAGCGCCTCCTTGGGGCCGACGATGACCCGGCGCGAGCGCGCGTCGAGGTAAACGACATAGAGCGGCTCGCCGGTGGCAATGCCGATGCCGCGGCGCTGACCGATGGTGAAGTGCAGGATGCCTTCGTGGGTGCCGAGCACGCGTCCGTCGAGATGGACGATTTCGCCGGAAAGTGCCGCATTCGGCTTCAGCTTGGCGACGATGTCGCTGTACTTGCCCTGCGGCACGAAACAGATGTCCTGGCTGTCGGCCTTCTGGGCGACAACGAGGCCCATCTCCTCGGCAAACTTGCGCGTCTCGGCCTTGGAGTAGCCGCCGAGCGGAAAGCGCAGATAATCGATCTGCTCCTGCGTGGTGGCAAACAGGAAGTAGCTCTGGTCGCGCTCGGCGTCGGTCGGACGGTAGAGCGCCCGCTGGCCGGCGTAGCGCGGGTTCGGGCTCGGGCGCGAGCGGATGTAGTGGCCGGTCGCCAGCGCATCGGCGCCAAGCTCCTTGGCTGTCGCAAGCAGGTCGGCAAACTTGACCGTCTGGTTGCAGGCAACGCACGGGATCGGCGTCTCGCCGGCAATATAGCTTTCGGCAAACGGATTGATCACCGTTTCGCGGAAGCGCGCTTCGTAGTCGAGCACGTAATGCGGAATACCGAGTGTTTCGCAGACACGACGGGCATCATCGATGTCCTGACCGGCGCAGCAGGAGCCGGCGCGGTGCACGGCGGCACCATGATCGTAGAGCTGCAGCGTGATACCGAGAACGTCATAGCCCTCGCGTTTGAGCAGGCCGGCGACGACAGAACTGTCGACACCGCCGGACATGGCGACGACGACACGCGTATCTTCGGGCTTGCGGTCAAAATCGAGACTGTTCACGGGATCCATTCCGGCCTTCGGGCGGCAAACCTTGCGCCTGCCCTGTTTCACGCTTCATGCGATGCACTGCCGCAAGGCATCTCGGCCCAGCAGGTTCTCGTGCCGACATATAGAAACTTGTCCGTCCGGCGGCAAGGCCGGCGCCAAAAGCCGGCACACCGGCTGCTTAAGCCGCTAGACGCGGTTCAGATCAGTTTCAGCCGCATGGCGCGAGCAATCGCCTGCATGCGGTTGACGGCGTCGAGCTTGCGGGTCGCGCTCTTGAAGTAGCTGCTGACCGTATAGGTCGAGATGCCCAGGATGATGGCGATCTCGTCACTGCTCTTGCCGGCGGCCGCCCAGCGCAGACACTCGACTTCGCGGCTCGACAGTCTTTCACGCGCCGAATTGCCTGTGTCGAACGTACGCTCCAGGCACTCGAAAAGCTGCACCAGCGTCAGGTAGAGCGTGGCGCATTCAACGCCGGCCGGTGCATCGCGGCGACCGGACAACATGGCAACGAAGGGATCACCGTTGCTCGTGTGCAGGAGCACGGCGAAGTGGCGCGCCATTTCCGGATGGGCAAGCAGGCGATGGACCATGGCCTCGCCGGCCGGCTTGGCCGCAGCATCCAGCAGCTCAGGTCCACCGGTGACCGGCAGCTTGGTGAAGCGCATCTTTTCGACAAGCACGCTCGACTGGAAGGTTTCGCAGGCATCGTACTGCCGCACAAGCTCGGACGGCCAGTTGCTCAAGACCAGCCGCTCGGAGAACCGCTGCTGCTCGGCGAGCGGCATGCGCGCAATCATGAAATGACCGAAGCCATAGCGTGCGATCAACCGCCGCATCAGATGCAGAAGTTCGTACTCGGTGCGGACGGCGGCCGTGTCGATGTCCGAGAACATGTCCGCCGTTTCAGCCTCGCGCAGCAAGGCTGTTTCATGCGATTCCTTCATCTGCGATCCACATCCCCCGGCGCCACCGCGCCCGGTCGAGAGAATAAAAACAACGCCCCGCGTCATCTGGAGCATGAATTTCACCCGGCAGACGAAATAAAACTGCCCTTACCGGCCTGCTCGCGCAAGAAACGCGCCCGGTTGTGAAAACTATGACGATGCACCAAGAATGAATGCGGGAGCGCACATACAACGCTCATCCTGATTTCGACGCTTCGTTACCAAAAATTTTAGTTAAAGTGAAATGTGGTATTTGCATGGCTCCCATGTCAATTCCGGGAGAATCCTGGCTATTCCCAAGAGAATCCACAAGTTCAGCCGGAATACCCTTAAGATTTGACGGGCGCGGCAACGTCCAAAGCGACCTGCGGAAGTGTCTCAAATTATGAGCAAATTGTTACTTGACGCTTAGGCAAATGTTAAATGTGGCAGGCTAAGGTCACGGTCATATGGTCTTGAGTTTGTGTAGAGAGTCCCATGACCGAAATGATGCGACCACGCGTAAAATATGTCATCGGCCCCGATGGCAGCCCTCTGACGATTGCGGATCTGCCGCCGGCCAATACCCGGCGCTGGGTGATCCGCAGGAAAGCAGAGGTTGTTGCCGCCGTGCGCGGTGGCCTATTGAGCCTTGAGGAGGCGTGCGAACGCTATACCCTCACCGTCGAGGAGTTTCTCTCCTGGCAGTCCTCGATCAATGACCACGGTCTCGCCGGCCTGCGCACCACCCGCATCCAGCAATATCGCCACTGATTTGCCCATTGCAGGGCCATAGGTCGAGCGGCGGCTCCGGGATCCCGGGGCCGCCGCCGTCGTTTTGGCTGCTTGAGCGCGGCGTCCTGCCGGGCACGCAGCGGTCGGCGTAGCGCCTTGAATTGCCTGATGTTTGTGCCCTTTTCGCAGCGACGACGCTTTGGTGCAATTTCGCGAACAGTCTGTCCTTCGACGACAGCGCATCAACCGATTCCGATTTGTGGCAACTTGCGCTAGCTTTCGGGCATGGACGCTGCACTTCAAGGAAGGTCGTTATGGAAATCGCACACGAGGAAACTGGATCGCACGGACGCTACTCGGCTGTCGTCGAGGGCCACACCGGGGAAATGACCTATTCGCGGACCTCGCCGCACCTGGTCATCATCGACCATACCCTTGTTCCCGATGCGCTTCGTGGCAAGGGCGTCGGCCAGGCACTCGCCAAGCATGCGGTCGAGGATGCCCGCAAGGGCGGCTGGAAGATCATCCCGCTCTGCCCCTTCATGAAAGCACAGGTCCTGCGGCATCCCGAATGGCAGGACGTCATCCAGGCGTGAGACTGCGCTGAAGCGACACAGCCGATCCGCATCCCAAAACGAGAAGACCCGCCCGATTGCCGAAGCATCGGGCGGGTCTCTTGGTTTTGTCACGATCGTGCCGGATCGGGTCATGCCATGCGCATGATCCGACAAGGACGGAAACATCCGCTCCCAAACGGGCTCTTCGCCTGACCCACGACCAAATCCCTGACGCCGGGAACGACCTCAGGAAAAAGCGTTCGTCAGATCAAGGCGTTACGAACAACCACGCCCCATCGAGGCGCAGGCGCCGTAACCTTATGCCCGCAGGCGGGTCGATGTGTCCCGCTCCTCGAGGGCCGCCGCCTTTGCGTACTCGGCCTGCACTTCTTCGAGCGCGAGTTCGGCAGCATCCTGCTGCATCTTCAGTTCGCGAATGGAGACCTGAAGATTATCGGCTCTTTGACGTGCGGCCTTGGCGAAGGTGGGATAGGCGAAGTGCTGGGGATCGGAGATACCCGACTTCTTCTCCTCGAAAACAATCTGATTTTCCAGATCCTTGGTCATTCGTTCGAACTCAGCCATCATCATCTGAAGCTGGTTCAGCTGACGCTGCTTCTCCCGGACCTGAAATTCCTTCAGGCGGACAAGGCTCTCACGTGCTTTCATACGCAATACTCCCGTGGATAACGAGACCCCGGTTACTGATTTGGCCCGCATGCCGGCCCGAACAGGGCCGGAAACGAAAAATCTTCAGCGATATTAACAAATGCCTACCGCTGGTAACCTTTCGTTTACGGGCATCGTTAATCATAGGCGTGATGATTTAAGGCTCCGT
>JAESFW010000199.1_pt1 | contig 81197 bp, 82 predicted proteins | sample 9269481 | NCBI WGS metagenome assembly JAESFW01 (sample SAMN14515350, study PRJNA621654) | algae metagenome | isolation source: Lyngbya sp. HA4199-MV5 and co-occurring heterotrophs from soil with... | place: USA: Ahupuaa O Kahana State Park, Hawaii | collected 2009-07-21 | reverse complement strand
CACGTTGAAACCATACATGACGGGCGAAATCGAGCTGGTCTCACGGGTTTTTACGATCCGCCATGCCTGCGGAACGAAACTGACCATCGAACAAACGGCAGCACATGCGCCAGCGATTGTGACCCAATTCATTCAATTGCCCTCTGAATTTGATTTACTCCCTAGACGGAACATGGAGCGACGCAGTTGGTTCGAACTTCGCTTTCGCGAATACGAGACTGACATGCTTACCATCCGGTCCAGACGGCTGATCACCGAAGCCTCACTTGCCCTAGCGCTCGGATTGAGTTCGGCTTTTGTGGCATCCAAACTGACAGCACCGAAGCAGAGCGCCCGAGAGGCCGAATTCGCTGCCAGATCCCGGCATCGTACACAGCAAGGCGCGCAGGCAGCGGAGCCGCATCAGATCCCTGCCGCGGGATGGATCGAGATTGGACGCCGCACCTATCACGAGTTCGACCGTGATCGAGTTCTGGCAGTTGCAGCCGGTGTTACCTTTTATGGGTTGCTCGCATTGTTCCCGGCGTTGACGGCGTTCGTTTCTCTGTACGGGCTCATAGCCGAACCTACGACCATCTCTGACCACCTAGCGTTGTTGAACTCTGTACTTCCAGGAGGCGCCGTCGAGTTTTTGCACGATCAGGTGGTGCGGATCGGGAGCGGTGGGGAGACCAAGCTCGGCCTTGCGCTTTTGCTAAGCACGACCTTAGCGATCTGGAGCGCGAACGCTGGAGTGAAAGCGATTTTCGACGCCCTCAATGTCGCCTACGGCGAAGACGAAAAGCGCGGCTTTATCAAGGTCAATGCTGTGTCGCTTCTGTTTACGATTGGCGTTCTGCTCTTTGTCTTGACGGCCATTGGAGCCATCGCTGTCGTACCGATTGTTCTCGACTACCTGTATCTCGGCCGCGCTGCGGAATGGCTGATTGCGATTGGGCGCTGGCCTCTGATGATTGTTCTTCTGATGGTCGGGCTGTCGATACTCTACCGGTACGGACCGAGTCGCGATCAGGCCCAGTGGACCTGGGTGAGCCCCGGCGCTGTTTTTGCCTCGATCGCATGGCTGATCGGCTCACTCCTGTTCTCTTGGTATGTCGCGAACTTCGAGGATTACAACAAGACCTACGGCGCCATCGGAGCGGTCATCGGCCTTCTCATGTGGATGTGGCTATCAACGACGATTGTGCTGCTAGGAGCAGAACTGAACTCCGAGGCCGAAAGGCAAACAGACAGGGACACGACCCGAGGTCCAGCGATGCCGATCGGGTTACGTGGGGCCGATGCGGCCGATCGGAAGGAATGATGGCGTCCCATGAGCGATTAGACTGAGCCTTTCACGGGCCGGCACCCTGAAGCTCGGGCGTGGAGAGGATGCTGAGCAGAAGCTGCCGAATCCGGAGCCAGAACATTCCTGACTCGTTGCGACCAAGAGGATGACCATCTCGGAGCCATGACGAGAGAACGCATCAGGGTCATTGATCTGGAAACCGCGGGAAACGGAGCCTACGACGTTTGCGAAGTCGGATGGCAGGACGTTACGCTCGACGTTGACGGAAGGTGGCTCATCGATGACGAACGGGGCGCTTTCCTGGTAGATCCGGGGCGGGCGATCTCCCCGGACACGATGTCGATCCACCACATCCGAGATGTCGATGTCGTAGGCGCGCCGTTCTGGAAGCAAGTCGCGCCGGCGGTGCTTCGCCCGGAAGGAGGCGTCCTCGCGCTTGCGGCGCATCGAGCGAGCTTCGAGATGCGATACTGCTCCCCGGCGCTTACAGGAGGGGTGCACTGGATCTGCACTTGGAAGTGCGCCCTAAGACTTTGGCCCCATCTTCCGCGCTTCTCGAACCAGATGCTTCGCTACCAGCGGATGCCAGAAGGGCTCGTCCACGAGATGGGCCTTCCGGCCCATCGTGCCATGCCCGACGCCTATGTCACGGCCCATCACCTGCGAGACATGTTGAACGAGGCATCGCTTAAACAGCTCCTTCTTTGGAGCGACGAACCTGGCCTGCTGCCGCGTGTCCCGTCCGGCCCCGAACGTGGCAAGAGCTGGGATCAGATTTCCGAGGTTGCTCTCCGTGCCATGTCGCGGGATCGAGATGTCGACATTCGGTTCAGTGCCGAGACGGAACTGAAACGGCGAGGAGGTCTTCCAATCCCGGTGCCGTCGGCACCCATTCAGCCCAACTTACTTTGAGCAACGCGGGGTCCGCGAGCCTGACTGGAACGGGGCGTCATTCTGCCATTCATCCGGGTCCCGAAGGGTCATTTCGGGTACGGATTTTCCTTCATGACATCGACTGCATCCGAATCGATTGCGAAATGGCCGCCCTCGCCCACGACGCTGGGGTCATCCGTGAGGGCGAAGGGAGTTGGCACGAGCTTCGGCGTCGCCTTTGGAGCGATTTCGGAAAGCTGATACGGGAAGCCCAGCCAATCGGCTGGGCTTCCCCTTCGGTCATTCGATGATCTGGACGATCTTGCGGGTCCGAGGCTCCACGAGGACCGTATGGTCGTTGACGACGGTGTACCGGTACTCGGTTTTGCCGAAGCGAGCCGGGACCTCGCGATAGGTAACGGTATCCGGCAGCGTCGCGCCGACGACGACCGTCTCGCGATACGCTACGGAAGGAACCTTCTGCTGCGTCACATAGGTGCGGAACTCCGCCCGCTGATCGGCCGCGATGCCGCCGACGATGGCGCCGGCTGCAGCACCGCCAACAGCGCCTGCAGCAGCTCCGGCGGGCCCACCAACGATGGCGCCTCCAACAGCGCCGGTCGCCGCGCCGCTGGCGGCGCCGCCGACGGCCCCCGAGCTGGACTGTGCGAATGCGGTCGCAGGGGCGATGGCGAGAGCGGCAACAAGAACGAGATTCTTGATCATGTTAGTCTCCATGGTTGCCCAACCGGAGAATGAAACACGCGGAAACTCCCCCAGTTCCATGAATAAACATTCATAACGAGGGGCTTAGGCGGTTTATTCGAATGTCTCTAAACTGTGGGGCCTCACCGCTCGTTCCCGCTCAAAGCCTCGCGCGTCGGGCGCCGACCTCGCGTTGGGCTAAGTGAATGATCAAAGACTGAAGGGTGCGCTCAGGCGGCGGACCTTCCGCGCCTATCGCGATATCGATCCCGTCACGTAAATGGGTATCATCCAGACGACTGAGGCCCGAACGAAGATCGCTATCCTTCGAATGCGGGACAAGCGGTCTCTATCGATCGGCTATCATCCTGATCTATGGTCAATTCGATGCATGGCGCCGGCAAAAAAGGGACTGGCAATGGCGATGAAGACGAGGTCGACCGGCAAGGTATTCGCCGCCATATTGGTCGGCACGGCGTGGTTCATGGTGGCCACGGTTGCAACGGCGCAGGACAGGCCGCTGGCGAGTATTAAGGGCGCTGACCCCGAGGTTCGTATTGACGTTACCTCGTTAAGGCGGACTGAAGCAGAGACTCTGACGCTGCGCCTTCAGGTGACCAATAACGGCAGCAGCAGCTATAGCATGGTAGCCGACAACATTCGCTTGATTGACCTTGCCGGCAGGCGTAGCTACACGCCCGGCGTCACTGGCCCTAGCTGCTCGACGCTGGCAGGCAAGACATCCTCGTGTTACGCTATTTTCGGCGCGCCGCCGGCGACGACAAAGACGATCAACATTCAGTTCTACGAAAAGGTGGATCTGATCTCCGGTGTGCCGATCGATGAACGGTAGCCCAATCGGTTGGCGCTGCCTGGTCCGCTGCACAGCGCTCGCCGCCGGGCTGCTCCTTCCAGCTTTTGCTGCGATGGGACAGTCGAGAGCTTCCCCCACCTTTCGCAGCAGTGAAATCGTTTTTCGGTCATCGCCGCTCAGCTTCCCCGCCGGGACTATCGCCTTTCCAAGCGCGCCGCTTCAGACCGAGACGCCGACAGCGATCGAGATCACATTGCCGGCCGACGTGTTGTTCGACTTCGACAAAGCCGAACTGCGCACGGACGCTCTGGATGCCTTGCGAGAGCTTACGGCGATCATTAGGGCCAAGGCGCGCGGCCCGGTGACAATCCAAGGCTACACGGACGCGCTGGGCGCCGACGCCTATAATCAGAAACTGTCTGAGCGCCGTGCCCATGCTGTCAAAACTTGGCTGGTCTCCCGGGAGGGTGTGGCGGCGAAGGCCCTGACGGCTCCTGGCTTCGGCGCGAGAAACCCAGTTGCCCCCAATCGCAAGCCGGACGGCAGCGACGATCCGGATGGCCGGCAGCTGAATCGCCGCGTGACCGTCGTGATACGGAAGTAACGAGGGTAACCAACCTGCTCAAAGCCGCTTGTATCACTGCCCCGTTGACGTGGGCCGTGGCAGTGTGCGGGTCTTTTGCGGATCCGTCCAAGTATATATCGTCGGCGCGCTTTGATTCTTTCACGCTTGGCGTGGGCGCTGAGCGCTGCCTTTCGACTTGGTCGCCCCCTGTGCGGGAAGCTTCTCTGTCCCGTGCTCGCGCAACCGATCGCATTGAGTCCTTGGAACTTCGCCACCTTGCTCACGTTCTAAAGTGGAGCGCCCGATAGCACGTCGGCTGCACACTAGCGTGGGGGGCAGCGTTGTTCATTCCGTCTCGTCGAGCGATGATTGCGATTATTTCAGGTGCCTGCGTAGTCGCTAACGCCCCAATGCGGGCTCAAACGACAGCGGGGGCGGCGAAGGGCTTCACCTATGACGACGTCATTCTGCAAGCGGCAGCGCTAGCCAAGCAACCTTTCGATGCGGAAAGCATAAAGATTCCGGCTGAGTTATCAAAGCTGACCTACGATACCTATCGCGAAATCAGGCTGCGCCGGGACAAAGCTTTCTGGCGCCAAGGCGGATCGGACTTTCGCCTGCTGCCCTTTCACCTTGGGTTTCTTCACGACAAGCCGGTCCAGATTCACATCATAAATCACGGCGATGCGATCCCGGTCGCTTTCACGACCAGCCTTTTTGAATACGGCAAGGTTTCGGTTCCGAAGGGTCTGTCGCCATCGCTAGGCTTCGCCGGCTTTGCCGTGACCACCAACCTGAACGAGCCGAAGCTGCAGGATGAGGTGATCTCATTCCTCGGCGCGAGCTATTTCCGGCTGATCGGACGAGGTCACCGCTACGGGCTATCTGCACGATCTCTGGCGCTGGACGTCGGAGGCAAGCAGCCCGAGGAATTCCCCTTCATGCGCGCGCTATGGGTGGAGGAACCTTCACGCGACACGACTGAACTGGTCATTTACGCGTTGCTCGACTCGCCGTCCGTCGCCGGTGCCTATCGCTATGTCGTCCATCCAGGCCAAGAAACCAGTATGGACGTCACTGCCACGATCATTCCGCGCAAGCGGATCGAGCGGATCGGAATTGCGCCGCTGACGTCGATGTTCCAAGCCGGGGAAGGGGATCTCAGCCAGCGCACGGATTTCCGTCCTGAAATTCACGATTCCGACGGTCTGATGATGCAGTCGGGCAGGGGGGAATGGATCTGGCGTCCTATCCGCAATCCGAAGACGTTGCGAATATCAAGCTTCGGTGACAAGAACCCGCGCGGCTTCGGCTTGATGCAACGTGACCGCGACTTTAGCAGCTACCAAGACTTGGAAGCACGTTACGAAGCAAGGCCAGGATATTGGATCCAGCCTCATGGCGACTGGGGAGAAGGTCGGGTCGAGCTCATCGAAATCCCTACGGTTAACGAAGCTTTCGACAACATTGTAGCTTGCTGGACTCCGAACACGCCCTTGGTCAGCGGTCAGCCGGCTGAATTCCGATACCGCATCTCGGCAATATCGACGACGCGGCACCTCCATCCCTATGCCCAGGTGCAGCAGAGCTTCAACGGCTCAGACATTGAGGACGGCGTTGTAGATGACCATGATACGAAGCGCTTCATAGTCGACTTTGCCGGTGGGGATCTGCCCTACTATGAAAGCGAGCCCGAACGCTTGGAGCTCGTCGCGACGACCACGGGCGGCACTATCACGTCCAAAATCCTGACGTTCCACGCGCCTCTGAAAGGGGTCCGCGCGCTGGTCGATGCGACGCTGCCAGATGGTCAGTCTGCCGAACTACGCATGTTCCTCAGAACGCGTAATCGGACATTGAGTGAGACCTGGACGGCGACCTGGTCAGTTCCTGCCGGTGATACCTCAGGCGCTGCGGCAACGAAATGACGTGCCATGCCCCCGTTTCGACTTCTGCGTGGCGAGGAGTGCCAATGGGGTCAGGCGTCAGAAATGCTGAGACCACGCCACTCCTCGTGACGCCTCATCGGGGAACAAGCATTTGCGAAGTAGAAGCTCGTCCGAGTCAAAGGGTTTTACCCGTCGACAGAGTTTTCGCCGGCGTCTTTGTCGAAGGAAACTGAGCGATGCCTGCGATCGACCTCCCATCGTCTGCCTCAAGACCTGCAAATCAGTCGTCATCCGATGGCGTCACCAGCGTGGCCATAGGGGCCTTCATCGTCGCCGCTTTGTATTTCGGGCGAGAGGTTTTCGTCCCGGTGGCGCTTGCGGTGCTGTTCAGCTTTGTACTGGCACCGCTGGTCAAAGGATTGCAGAGGCTCCGTGTTCCGCGGGCATTAGCAGTCACAACAGTTGTCCTAATCGCGTTCGCCATCTTGGCAACCGTGACCATGGCAATGGTCAGCCAAGCGACGCAGCTGGCGAGCCAACTGCCGATTTATCAAAACAATATGCGCTCAAAGATTGCCGCGCTGAAAGGCTCAGATGCGGGGAGTGGGGTACTGAGCCGAGCTGCCGACGTCCTACAGGACCTCGGGCGAGAACTCGACCGCCCAAACGCCGAGCTGCCTTCGAGTGGGACAACGGCCCCAGGGCCTGAGGGGCGGCCCATCCCTGTGGAAGTGCACCAACCCGAGCCTGGAGCAATCGAAACGCTGCAGGCATTTATATCGCCGCTCATTCATCCCATAACGACGACTGGAATCGTACTGATTTTCGTCGTGTTCATTTTATTGAATCGCGAGGACCTTCGAAACCGGTTCATCCGCCTGACCGGCACGTACGATCTGCAGAAGACCACGGCCGCATTCGATGATGCGGCACGCAGGTTAAGTCGCCTGTTCCTCACACAACTCGTCGTTAACACGGGTTTTGGTGTTGTGATCGGCTCGGGGCTTTGGGCCATCGGCGTCCCCAGCGCACTGCTGTGGGGAATACTGGCGGCAATCCTGCGGTTTATCCCGTATCTCGGCGCCGTGCTCTCCGCCGTCTTTCCGATGGTGATAGCTGCCTCGGTCGATCCTGGCTGGATGATGCTTGCGCTGGCTGCAGGGTTGTTCCTGATCACGGAGCCGCTTGTGGGGCATGTGATTGAGCCATTGGCCTATGGTCGCTCGACGGGTCTGTCGCCGGTCGCCATCGTGGTCGCGGCAACGTTCTGGACTTGGTTGTGGGGTCCCATCGGACTCGTGCTGGCAACACCGTTGACCGTGTGCCTCGTCGTCCTCGGCCGGCATGTCGAAAGGTTGGAGTTTCTGGACGTAATGCTCGGAGATCGACCGCCGCTTTCGGCGCCGGAAATCTTTTATCAGCGGATCCTGGCGGGAGACCCGGCAGAAGCCGCCGATAATGCGGAGGAAGTGCTGAAGGAACGCTCGCTTTCGGCCTATTATGACGAGGTCGCGCTCGAAGGGTTACGGTTGGCTGCAACGGATGAGGTGCGCGGGGTTCTCGATGCACCTCGACGCAATCAAATACTCGCAACGGTCCGCGAGGTCGTCGAGGACTTGTCCGACCATGACGATAGCCGCCCCTCGCTTGACGCCACCACCACGGATCCCGAAATTAAGGCCGCCATTGAACAGACCGACGAGCGCGAAGGCGCCTCCGATCTGCCGGTGCTGACCGCAGCCCAACTCGGAGAAGCCTTCCAGGGTCGAGATCGGGTCGTCTGCATCGGTGCGCGATCTCAACTCGACGAGGCAGTTGCGCTGATGCTGAGCCAAATTCTGGAGAAGCATGGCTTGGAAGCCGTTGCCTTGCCTCCGACCACGCTGTTGACCGGCGGCTTGGAGCGCCTTGCCGAGCAAGAACCAGCCCTTATTTGCCTCTGCTACATCGGCCCCCGAAACACCGCTCACGTTAGGTACGCCCTCAGGCGCCTTCGCCGCCGGCTTCCGCGTGCGATCCTCATCCTCGGCCAGTTCTGGGAGGTCTCTGATCCCACGGCGCACATGGAGGGGCCGTCGCTCGCCGATGATACGGCGACCACTCTCCGAGGCATCTGTCGAGCCTGTCTACAGGTGGCGGAGAAACGAAATGCGGTATGATCATTTCGATCCTCTCCGTGTTCGCTGCATCCTCCCGTCGTCGCGTGTAAGCCCGCGCCGCCATGAAGCATAATCGCCGCCCCCTCGTCATCGGAATGCTCTCGGCCGCCTTGGGCGTCGCGGGCTCGCTCCTCGCAAGCAATCTGTTGCCTGAACGGCAGGAGCTTCAGCAACCGCTTCCACACAACTTGGCGTCGTCGGATCGGCAGCTCAAGACGTCCATGGGCGCCCTATTCGGATCGAATTATGTACCGGGGAACCGCGTCGAGACGCTCGTAAATGGAATCCAGATCTTCCCATCGATGCTGCGCGCTATTCGTGAAGCGCGGCAGACAATCAGCTTTGAGACATACATTTATTGGCGCGGCGACATCGCCAGCGAGTTCGCCGAGGCACTCTCGATCAAAGCCCGCCAGGGCCTGAGCGTGAAGGTCTTGCTCGATTGGGTCGGGAGCGTCCCGATGGATGAGGCCCTCATCCAGCGCATGCAGGATTCGGGCGTCGAGGTCGTCCGATTCCGACCAATAACCTGGTACACCGTCGATCGGGTGAATAATCGCACTCATCGGAAACTGTTGATCGTAGATGGTCGTGTCGGGTTCAGCGGCGGCGTCGGGATTGCTGACGAATGGAACGGCGATGCGCGATCGCCGGACGAGTGGCGCGATAATCACTATCGAGTGGAAGGCCCGGCTACCGCGGAACTCCAGGCCGCATTCGCGGAACATTGGATCGAGGCAACCGGCGAACTCCTCCTTGGCGATCGCTTTTTTCCGGAGATCCCCCACGCTGGCGATCACGCTGCCCAAGTGGTCATCAGCTCGACGCACCAGCGAAACGTCATGCACCTGATGCTGATGACGGCGCTAGCCTCAGCCAAGAAAAACATCCGGATCGCCACGCCTTACTTCGTTCCAGACGAACTTATCAGGCGGCAGCTACTGGAGGCTCGCATTCGTGGCGTGGATGTCCAGATTATCGTCCCAGGACCCCAGACCGACGCGCGTATCGTTCGAAAGGCCTCCCGGCACCTATGGGGCGAGCTACTTCAAGCCGGCGTGAAGATCAGCGAATATCAGCCGACGTTCTTCCACTGCAAGCTGGTGGTCGTAGACGACGTCTGGACCTCGATCGGCTCGACCAATATCGATGACCGGGCACTGAGACTCAACGATGAAGCTAACATCAATCTGTTTGATCCGCGGTTCGCAAGCACACAAATCGCGTTGTTTGAGAAGGATGCCGCAACCTCCAAACCATACACCTTTTCGCAATGGGAAAATCGTTCAGCAAACGAAAAATTCTCCGACTGGCTATCGAGCCTAGCACGGTCGCAGATCTAGTTTTGCTTGATCCGTCCCCGCCATCCTTATGAGGCGGCCTGGACAAAGAGGTTCAGCCGGCGGCCGTGCGCAGCCGTTAGCTCTGCGCTGAAACTTGCGGCGCAAGGCAGATGCATCCATCCCAGTCAATGCCGGTCATCCTGACCACGGCCGAGCAGTATGGGGCCTAGAACAAGGCGCCGCAGGGACGTTGAGGGGCTCGGATATGTAGAGCGCTCCACAGACGTTTAGCCGACACGGTCTCCTTGGAACCCCAGACGCCCCCCGTCGTTGCACTCATGGGGTCTTCATGGAGGCACCAATGCGAGACGGTGATGGGAACAAGCTCTCTCCCGCAGAGCAAGCACGCGTCAAATCGATTCAAGGAGATCCAAGCGATAGCATCGGCAAGAAGGTCTCCATAGATCCAATTGGGGAGAAGGACACCGGTGAGGCCGACAAACCGGCCGTACCTCGGGATGAGAAGCCCGCTGCAGGCGTCGGGGAGTGAAGCTGATGTGGGCGTGCAACAAAGCTTGCATCGCCGGAGCTAGTTGCTTCGGCTTACTCCTTTTTGCTCGCAACTGGTTGAGCCTCAGCCTCGGTGGGCGCGGGGGGGCCGCGTCTACCGGCGCGGCTCGACGACGGGACCGATGGCAATGTCTGGCTCCGTGTATGCGGTCCATCTCGCGGTTCCATAAAGGCTACGCGCGTGAGATGGGCAGCTGCCGCAACTATCCTATGATTCCGGGAGGCCACGCGCCACTCCGTGGCGAACGTCGCCTGATTCCCTCTCAAGAGCGAAATCATGAACTAACACTATTGTTTTAGAAAGCGTATCGGCGATGCCAAAATTATCGTTGTTCGCTTCTTGATTGTTTCGCTCGGCGTTAAATTTGCGAGCCGTTTTGTTTTTCTCTTGGATGGTCTTCCTGAGCCGATCCCGCCTCGCATAGTGGGCCGCCGAGAAAACTCGTTTCATTGTCCTGCCCCATTTTTCCTCCCCCGGATCGGTGTAGAAAATCCCAAAAACGAACGCAGCCGACCTTCGTCGGTCGTTTTGACCTCCTTAGGTCCAAAACGCATGCGAGGCCTTAGGGGTAGCTCCACATTCATGGCGTCGATCGCCCGGCCATCACTATAGTTCTATCGAATTGGACGTCTTGATCTCGGCAACTCTCGCTTGGCGGCGTACACCGCGATGCATCGCCAAACGGCGATCCGAGCCGTGGCGCGAAGCACAGGCCCGCGCGCCTGGCGGAACATCCGGTCGACCTGTCCGTATAGCTTCAGCAAACGCCTTTCTCGTCGGAGCCCAAGATGAAATCCTCCAATTCGAGTAAGCCTGCCGGACTCGCCGCGCTCGTTATCGCGGCCATGGCAACCTGGCCCGCACTGGCGCTGACGGCATCCGAGATTAATGCTGTAAACTTCGCGGAACAGAACAAGGTAGCCGGGCCTGGGCCCAACCCTTTCATCGTCAAGGCCCAGATTCTGCTCAGCCGGCGAAGTGTCTCGCCCGGAGTGATTGACGGCATCGATGGTGAGAATTTTCGCAAGGCGGTCTCTCAGTTTCGTCGGCAGGAACGGCTTCCCGATGGCGAGGAGATCGATGAACAAGCTTGGCTGGGTCTGGGTGGCGAGACGGCCAACGACGTGATCGCCGAGTATACGCTGACTGACAAGGACGCCGCCTACGATTTCGCCGACTCGATCCCGCGCGACTATTCCAAACAGGCGAAGATGAAGCGCCTTTCCTACACCAGTCCGCAGGAAATGTTGGGGGAGCGCTTCCATATGAGCGAGACGCTGCTCATCGCGCTCAATCCGCGGCAGGCGTTTGTGGAACCTGGCTCGCTCATCGCCGTGGTGTCTGGCCGCCGATCGCCCGAAAAGGGAGCTGCTCGCCGGGTGGATGCGATCAAGAGCACAGGCATGGTTATGGTGTTCGGCGCCGACGACGTAGTGCTCGCTAGCTACCCGGCTACGATCGGTAGCGAGGACACACCCTCGCCGTCCGGCGAGTACACGATTGAGCGCATAGCCCGAAATCCGAACTACACCTACGATCCCGACAAGAACTTCCAGCAGGGGAGGAATACCAAGACCCTGACGCTCCCGCCCGGTCCGAACGGGCCAGTCGGCACTGTCTGGATCGCCCTATCAAAACCAACCTTCGGTATCCACGGTACGCCGGAGCCCACCAAGGTCAGCAAGACCAACTCGCATGGCTGCGTTCGCCTAACCAACTGGGACGCTGAGGATCTCGCAGATCTGGTAAAGCCGGGCGTCGTGGTGCGCTTCGTAGAGTAGCCACGTGTGGGGGCTAACCGGCCAACTGGTCGCAATACTTGTCTGGGCAGCGCATCTCGGCGTCGCAGAGGATGCGCAGGCCCGTGATCGCGCCCGCTCGGCAAAGACCGTCAGTCCCGGTATCTCAGCGCCACTGCCGCCGCGGCGTCCGGTTGAACTGACCCATGGCAGACCGAGCCAGGCCAGCACACCCACTGCGCAGACGACGCCCGCTCCCGCCGAGCCGCAGGCGCTGATCGGGCCGCCCGCTTGCTTTGGAACCTTCTCCGAGCGCGGCGGGATCGCCTTACCAGCGGCCTCTGAGAGCGGCAGCGGTGCCTGTGCTATTGCCGAGCCGGTTACTTTTCGCGCTATTTCCATGCCAGACGGTTCCAAGGTCGAGTTGGACTCTTCTTTCACTGTCACGTGTGCCTTCGCGGTCGAGATTCTTGATTGGGTTCGCGAGGACCTGCCGGGGATCGTCGCACACGAGGACGGTAAACTGACCGGGATCACTGGCGTCGGCGGTCATGCCTGCCGCCCGCGCAATGGTGTAGCCGGCGCTCAGATCAGCGAACACGCGACGGGGAATGCGCTCGATGTCTTCGGTCTGCGTCTGGCTGACGGTCGAACCGTCAGCCTCGTCCGGACGGACGCGAACACGCGCTCGCTGCGCGAACGCCTTAAGACCAGCGCCTGCGCGCGCTTCAGGACGGTGTTAGGCCCCGGTTCCGACCCCTCGCACAAGGATCATCTGCATCTCGACATGCGGCAGAGGCCACGCGACTATAAGATCTGCCAGTGGAACATCGATTAACGCGCGAGCGTCGAACCCTCGAGGCTTGCAGCAAGGAGGATGCGACCCGACAGACGAACTCACGCCTCGCTAGGGCTCGGGTCCGCTCGTTGTCCAGATCCGTTAAGACGTGAAACGTGCGGCAATGGCGACCTCACGCAGCCGGTTTCGGGACGCTGATTTCGGCGATTGGAGAAGTCGACCTTGCGGCTCTGTCGACAGCCCGAATCGCATGTGCAATCAAGCTGATTAAGTGATGCTCGGCATTAAGCAACGCGCAGAATTGGCTCTTTTCGTTCGTGTGGGAGGTGTCGCGCTTGAGGCGGCGGCGACGGGGCTGTCGGCTTCTGGCTTCGGCGCAAGAAACCCGTCGCCCCCAATCGCAAGCCGGATGGTAGCAACGATCCCGATGGTCGGCCGCTGAATCGCCGTGTAACTTTGTGATTCGAAGTAGCGGGATGAAACATTCGCCTGTAAACGGCGTGCCCGTGGCCCGTCGTCGATCATCGGAAGCCGGGGCGAAGTGTCCGCCGATACGAACAGCACGCGGCTGACGTCGTCAACGAGAGGCTTGAATCCGACGCGCGTTTCAGGCGAAACGGAGGGCTCGGTCAGCCACGCCCTACCGGTAGTATCAATCGACCCGCTCCGCGATGATCGCTTGGCTGACGAGTTGGCACGGTTTGTCGGTCGACAGGAACGCGATATCGGCTGCGTCGCGACCATTGGCGATGCGCACAAGGCCCGCCACCGGTGCGAGGCGTGTCGGATCGACGAGCCACCAGCGATTCTCAAGGAAGACCTCGATAACCGCATGGAAGTCCGGCGGTCGAAGATCGACAGCGTAGGCGCTAACTGCGCGCGAAGGGATGGACAGAGCTCGACACAACGTGATGCCGAGATGGGTAAAGTCGCGGCAGACGCCGGCCCGGACAATGAAGGTGTGGGCGGCATCGGTCTCGGCGGTGCTGACGGCTGGTACGTAGTCCACATGGCGGCAGATCCAGTCCATGATCGCCATGACGCGCCCGGCGCCGTCGCCCGCGTCTCCGAATTCACGCAATGCGAAACGCTGGAATTGATCGCTCGGGCAGAAGCGGCTCGGAAGCAGATACGGCAAGACATCCTGCGGCAACTCGCCCCAGAGGTGCTGACGCGCCCTCCTCGGCAGCAGCGCACGGTCTCCATTGTCGACCTCGGCCCGATAGGTCATCGTCGCCTCGCCCGTCACGCATGTCCTAATGCGCCGCTCACCGCCGATGCCGGCGTTGGACGTCACCTCCACTTTTGGCGATAGCGTCAGCGTTTCCGAAACAACGGTCTGGTCGTCCGAGGACGCGGCTTCCAGCAGGCCGATGATTTGCGTGGGTTCGGCGAACCGGTACGTCAAGTCAGCGGAAATCCGAATTTTCATACAGAGCGCCTTGCTGGATGTGACCGCCCATCAACGGAATAAGTCGGTCGGCGTTCCATCTAAGCGCAGAGCGCGGGTACTACCCTCGCAGAATACAGCGCGTCCTGCGAAGGCTTTAGGCAGCCAGTAGGAGGATCGGCGAGCTCGAAAGTAAACGGTCCTTACGACATCGCTAGACGCTCCCCAGTTTCATCGCAGCAGCCCGTCTGCATCGAAGTCGTCCCAGCCGGCCAAGCCAGGCGGCTCGTCATCCGTCGTTTCAGTGCTCGTAGCGCTAGGCTCCGGAGATTTCTTACGGGTCCGAGCGAGAGCTGCCTTCGCTGTGGCGCGCCGACGGTTCTCGGCGCTCTTGATTGAATCTTCCTCTCGCCAGACCGCGGGCAGGTCACCGTCGAGAATCGCCTCGATTTGTCGCGGATCGAATACGTGGAAGGTCACAGCGCGCGCGCGTCCGCGAAGTTTCACGGTGCGCGTCCCCGCACTTTGCAGCCGACCATCCTCCAGCCATTTGTGGCGCTCGCGCGAGGAGATAGCTAGGACGTCTTCGACCTCGCTCGGAAGCAGGGGCAGTTCCGCGATGCTTTCGATTGCTTCGTCGATACGGCTCGCGAGCGCTCTCAGGTCCTCGGGGGCCGGCACGGCGAGAATGACGCGCCCGGACTCGACGGTCAGGTGGCTGCGCATGGGCCAGGGAAGGCGACGCCGCAGTTCGCGCTCGATTCCCTTCGTCCTCACCGATGATCCGAGCGTCGTGGACGACGAAAGCGGCCATTTCGCAATGGATGGGGGGGACGTCGATGTCATGCCGGAAAACCCCTACCTGAACCCAGCCTTGGGGCTCGCCGGATGAACGTTCTTTATGACGACCACGTTCCCGTCAGGCTCGTAAACCCGCCGCCCCAGCTCTCCAGGCTAGGTCGGGCCCGCCCAGGTGCCAGAGGTCCGCAAGGGCCCGACCTTCCGGTCTATGACGGAGGCGTGCCGGTCTCGCTGGCTAAGACTTACGCGCAACAGGCGAAACAGTTGTGGCTGACCTTGATCCCTCTGTGCGCGCCTGGTTCATCGCTACCGGCGGTGTTCGCGTTCGAGTTTTGCAATGTAACGGGACACAGCAAGCTCCCAAGCGTCGCGCTCCATGGTTGCTGTACTACTATCCTGCGCGGCCGCAAGCATTCGAAGTCGTGCTAGCGCTTCGCGGAACTGCATGCTGTTCGTAACGGTGAAATTCCTGGGGTCGAGGCCGTCACTTTCTTGCTTCATGGCAGGCCCTCCGGCTAAGCATTCGCAAGGTTCCGACCAGCCGCATGTATGTTTATCCATTGGGAAATCGGCCCAGCGGCCTGGGAACAGCAGACGCCGGTCCCCGGCGCCTGCCATTTGATCATTCGATTATGTGAACAACGCGACGGCTCGACCAGCACTACGTGGCTATCGGTATACACATAGCTGTATTTGCTGACGCTGGGCCCCCAATCGTTGGGAGCCGCGTGGAGCTCGGCATCCACCGGCAAGGTGGCTCCAACCGTAACCTTCTCCTTGATCATGATTGGTTGCCCCTTCTCCTTGACGACGTATTCCCTGATGCGGGTCTGCTCCGGCTGACCAATCGTGACCTGGCGCTGACTTGAGCCAAAGCAGCTGTGCTGGCGAACAATGCAGCTGCGGCGACCAATCCAAGGTTCGGCATTTTCATGACTTTCCTTCGAGCAGGCGCGCCTCATGGCGCGTCGACTCGGAAATGCCATCGGCGAATACTAGTTCCTAGTTGTACTAATCAAAAACTGCAAAAAACCTCCAGGGAATGAATCTGCGGGCAAGAAGAATAGTGGGGGCGAACGGATAAACACTATCAGGGCTGCGGCCCTTGCGTGGCGGCGAACCGCTCGATTGAGCGGGCGATGAGATCGTCGTCGTTCAACGCGAGTGGTGCGCAACCCGCGATGATCACCGCCAACCGCGTGCGCTCGGCATCTTCGCTGCCAAGCACCATCCCTGGACGCTCTCTCAAAATGGACCAAGCGCGATCGAGGGCCAACATGGCACGCGCAACATCATTGGCATCGGTAAGGCTGGAAAACGGCATTCATTACCCCTTTCGCCCATCGTGCCCTCTGCCAGTTTAGAACTCAAACAAAAAACGGCCCGGCTCCGCCAAAGCGAAACCGGGCCTGCCAGTGACGACGGCCGAATGCGCGACCGCCGGGGCAATCACCGAACCTCGCCCTTTTCGGTGACTGCTGTCCAACTCAAGCCAATTTGAATAGTTCAGGCACGCCTGACAGACAGGCCGCACCCCGCAATGTCGCGAGAACGACCGGTGACGCTCTCAACTCATTCAGGTTCAGGGATCCGTATGCTCAGGCATGGCCTTGAGCTCATCCTTCGTCCAGGTCGTGAGAGCATGAACCCCGCCACTATCGTCCCGCATGAACTCAAGCTGATTCAAGGGCACTGCGACCGGCTTTGCCCCGATGCCGAGGAAACCGCCGACATCCACCACGATCAAACTTGTTGGTCCGATCCCGTGCACGTGGGACACCGAGCCGACCGTTTCGTCGCCCGGCCCATAGATCGTCGCCCCATTAAGGATGTCCGGTGTGAGCTCGGTGCTGGATAGCCGGATATGCCTGGAATGGTCCATGATGCGTTCCCTTCGCTATAAACTAGAGGAACGACCGGAGAACGCAGCCGTTCCCGCTACCGAACGCAAAAAAGCCCGACCACGCCTGAGCGGGGCCGGGCTATCCTAGAAGACCTTGCCACGCCACTCCGGGCGTATGGTCATTGCTGCCTGAACGCCAATCGCATGCCGCTGTTCCGCCCGAACGAAAAACGGGGCCGGGCCCTCGCGGAGACGGGCCCAAGTTAAGGGAGGGAAACGCCCCAAGAAGGGCTGCCTTGTAAATCGGCTCGACGCAGTGACCACCCCAGCGGTCGCAACGATTTGAAGATCTTGTCGCGCCGATCGGCGTCAGAACCCCACGCCGGTTCACACTTAACCCGTTGCAGCCCCTGAACCATGCAGCTCTGTAACGCCGGATTGAATGGCCTGCTGCACGTTGGCGGCAGGGGATGCCGGATCAGCCACTCCAATTCTCAATCTTGCCGAGATCTAAATATTAGAATCTATACTAGTCGTTCAATGCTTGATCCACATGATTGGACAGCGGCGCTTACCTAATTGACGCCGTCATAGAATGCGTTGCCTTGCATCGATCTTGGCTCTAAATACAGTTTCCATCTCGCAAGGCTGCCCTTAGATCCGCCGATCGCTGCCACGTTACTGCCTCGCATCAGGTGCCGCCGCATTTGCGCGCACCGATGATCCATTGCGACCACAGTGATACAATGTGGAGACACGTAATGAATTTTTGTCGACGCGAATGGCTGGGTCTGTGCACCGGCGCGGCGATATCAGCGGGCGGGATTCTCCCCACACTCGCGCAGCAGCAGCTCCCGACACCTGCGACTGCCCAAAAGCCGAACATCATCATGATCATCTCGGATGATACGGGCTACGGCGATCTCGGACCCTATGGCGGCGGCATTGGGCGCGGCATGCCGACCCCGAATATCGACAAGCTGGCCGCGGAAGGCATGACCTTCTTCTCGTTCTATGCGCAGCCGAGCTGCACGCCCGGCCGCGCGGCGATGCAGACCGGCCGTATTCCCAACCGCAGCGGCATGACGACCGTGGCCTTCCAGGGGCAGGGCGGCGGACTTCCGGCTGCCGAATGGACGCTGGCATCTGTACTGAAGACCGGCGGCTACAAGACCTTCTTCACCGGCAAATGGCATCTCGGCGAGGCCGATTACGCGCTACCCAATGCGCAAGGCTATGACGAGATGAGGTATTGCGGCCTCTATCACCTCAATGCCTACACCTATGCGGATCCGACCTGGTTCCCGGACATGGCGCCAGACCTCAGGGCCATGTTCCAGCGCGTCACGAAAGGCGCTCTGTCAGGCAATGCCGGGCAACCGGTACGCGAGGAATTCAAGATCAACGGCCAGTATGTCGACACGCCGAACATCAACGGCCGCGAAGGGGTCGTCGGCATCCCGTTCTTCGACGGATACGTCGAAAAGGCAGCGCTTGACTACATCGACCGCAATGCCAATTCGGCCGAGCCGATCTTCATGAGCATCAACTTCATGAAGGTGCATCAGCCCAACATGCCGCACCCGGACTACATTCATAAGTCGATGTCCAAGAGCAAATACGCCGACTCTGTCGTCGAGCTCGACTCCCGCATCGGCCGCATCATGGACAAGGTCCGGTCGAACCCAAGACTAGCGGCCAACACGCTGGTCTTCTACACCACCGACAATGGAGCTTGGCAGGACGTGTATCCGGATGCGGGCTACACGCCGTTCCGCGGCACCAAGGGCACGCTTCGCGAAGGCGGCAACCGCGTTCCCGCCATCGCCTGGATGCCGGGCAAGATCGCGCCCAATTCGAAGAACCATGAGATTACCGGCGGCCTCGATCTGATGGCGACCTTCGCCGCGGTCGGCGGTGTGCGGCTGCCGACACAGGACCGCGCGAACCAGCCTATCATCTTCGACAGCTTCGACCTGTCACCGGTTCTTTTCGGCACCGGTCCCTCACCACGCACCTCGTGGTTCTACTTCACTGAGAATGAGCTTTCGCCGGGCGCGGCGCGCGTCGGGAACTATAAGGCGGTGTTCAATCTGCGGGGTGACAACGGCGCCCCCACCGGTGGTCTGGCGGTCGACACCAACCTAGGCTGGAAGGGCGCAGAAAAATACGTCGCGACTGTGCCGCAGGTCTTCGACCTCTGGCAGGATCCGCAAGAGCGCTACGACATCTTCATGAACAACTATACCGAGCGGACCTGGACCATGGTCACCATCAGCGAAGCCATCAAAGGCCTCATGAAGACCTACGTCCAGCATCCGCCGCGCAAATTGCAGAGCGAGAGCTATACCGGCCCAATGACGCTGTCGGACTACGAGAAGTTCCAGAGCGTCCGCGAACTGCTCGCCAAGGATGGCATCAGTCTGCCCATGCCAAGCGGCAACTGACCGGATCCGTAACTGGGCACAGGCGTCGGGCCGCACGCACCTGCATGCGGCCCGAGAATCGAGATTGCAGCGAACGACATCCGGGAGTTGGAGGCTGGTGATGAACGTCATTCGGACAATCTGCTTGGCGACCCTCGTCGGGCTCGTACTGTCAGCCTGCCAGACATCGCAATCGCAACAGGTGGACCTGGCCACGATCTGCGCCAACCCTGTCAATCGGCAGCCGGGCAATTTCTATTTCGATGAATGCCAGTCGATCCGTCCGTCCTCCACTGCGCAGCTTCAACGGGATTATCGCCTCGGAGCGCCTGCCGGACGCTGACGGATGGGGATGTCATGTCCGAATTAAACATTGCGGCCCCGACGGCGCCTGCGACTATCGGGCGCGACAGCGCCTCTCTGACTGGCGCTGCGCCCGCGGCCATGATCGCCGTACCTGGCGGCATCTTCAGCATGGGATCCGACCGGCATTATCCCGAGGAGGCCCCGGTCCATCGGGTGAGCGTCGACCGCTTCTGGATGGACCGAACGCCCGTCACGAACCGGCAGTTCAAGGACTTCGTCAAGGCGACGGGCCATGTCACATTCGCAGAGGTAGCTCCCGATCCGCAGGACTATCCCGGGACGCCGCCGGACATGCTGTATGCGGGCTCCCTCGTATTCTCCCAGCCCTCGGAGCCGGTCGACCGAGGTAATTTTACCCAGTGGTGGAGCTTGCTGAGGGGGGCCGACTGGCGCCATCCCTACGGCCCGAGGAGCAACATCAACGCGCTCGACAATCACCCGGTCGTCCACGTGACCTTCGCGGACGCTCTCGCCTATGCGCGCTGGGTCGGCAAGGACCTGCCGACCGAGGCCGAATGGGAGTTTGCCGCGCGCGGCGGGCTGGGCGGCGCCGAGTACGCCTGGGGCGACGTCCTCATTCCCGGCGGGCGCCATATGGCCAATACCTGGCAAGGCGATTTTCCGCATCGGAACCTTGCCGAGGATGGCTTCGAACGCACCTCGCCCGTCACTTCGTTCCCGGCGAACGGCTACGGCCTCCGAGACATGATCGGCAATGTCTGGGAATGGACTACGGACTGGTACACGGCCAAACATCAGGCCGACTCCGGGAAGGCATGCTGCATCCCGCAGAACCCGCGCGGCGGCAGCGAGGGCGACAGCTATGATCCGGACCTGCCCGGTATCAGCATCCCGCGCAAGGTCATCAAGGGTGGCTCACATCTCTGCGCGCCCAATTATTGCCGGCGCTACCGACCGGCCGCACGTCATGCGGAACCCGTCGACACCTCGACCAGCCATCTCGGTTTCCGCTGTGTCTGGCGACCGGCCTCCGACCCATAGCTCGAGGGAGGGGCGATCAAAGTGACATTTGGCCTGTGAGCCCAAGGCTTGCCGAGAGTCCGCAACTGGACGCGAGCCGACTGAACGTCCGAGAGATAGCGCGGGGGATTGCTTTTTGAGCCTGTCATGTCCGGGTGTGTCTCGTCAGCGTAGCTGAGCGCGATCAGCGCGGCTTGCGCCTCGTTAGTGTTCATGTTGGCATGGCCTCTGGAGGGTACCGGCCGCCATAGCGGCCCATGCGTTGGAGTGTCAGATGCTGATCAACAGCAGCGACATAGGCGCCTGGCTTCGCACTGCCATCATGGCTGCGCTGGCGTCGTCCTTGGCAATTGCGGCTGCGAGTGCAAATCCGATCGTCTGCAAGCTCTGCGGCTCAACGTCCATCAGCGTGCGTCACTGGCCGCATGAGGATGCGATTGTCCGCTGCGGTCGATGCGGCGACAAGCACGCAACCCTTCGACAGATGCGAGATCGCTGGGGAGCATTCGAAAAGAGGCCACGTCCACGTTTCGACAACGACAACTACCGCATACCGCTGGAATGGTAGGGGCCTTAAAGCCGACCGGGCAACCGGCTTTGCTGTTTCGCCAGAGGAATGCCGCCCGCGCTTTCGAGGAAACAGAGCACGTGGATAGTGGCGTCCGCTATACTCTCCGAAGTTCCGGACTGAAATTGCACACTAGAATCACTTATGTGTAGTATGAAAATGGACGTCCGGCGCGCTCAAGGTGCCTACTGTCCTTCTCTCGGCTGTTCACGATTGGGCGGTTAGCCCCCTCTAACATGCGCCGCGACGATTGCACTGGTGATTCCCCGCGACTTTCTGCCTTAAGTGCGGAGAGTTCCTTGGAACATTTGCCTGCGCGGACACCAACAACTGAACACGCGGCCGGTAGCGCGCGGCCATGTCTTATGCTTGGGACACGCGCCGCCGCGCAACATCATCGTGTCTATGATGTTAATGTTTGCGATCCGGAACCAGCGCGGCCTCATCCGAATGCATGACGCCTCGCCACCTCGGTTCTTCCATCTTTCGCTGGCCACCTTCGCCAGTTCCCCCCGAAGGAGCGGCGGCTGCCGGCGCGAGGCTCTCCAGCCTCAACAGCCTCACGGCGCGCCGGCAGCCCAATTGGAGAGGCCCGCTTACCTCTACCGCTAGAGACCGCTGCGCCCGGAAAGGCCACAGTAGCATCCTCTTCGAGCGCGGCGCTATAGGATGGTACCGCAGGCATCCAAAGTCCAAACACCAAGCCCGCCGCCTGCTGGCGACGGGCCTCTGACTGGGATCACGATTTGACCGATCTGCTAATGTGGGCGCTGCCGTCGGCAGAAAAATTCCTGTGCGATTGCTCCCTCTGTCAGCGCGCGAAAACGTCGATCTCTTCGTCGCGATGACGACCGCCCATCATGGCCGCCAAGTATGCTGCAGCCGCTCCGACAAGGAGCACGGCCGCCGTCAAGAAAGCGACGATGACGCCGGTCTTCCGTGCCTTCTCCGCCGCCTGCTTGGCTGTTTCCTTGGCTTGATTCAGTCGGGCGTAAGCATCATCGATTCGCTTCTCGGCTTCGGCCTGCGCGATGTTCATGCGAGCTGCCATACGCGAGGCAATATATCCGCGATCAGCCGCATCGAGACTGCCATTCGCGAGGCTGCGAACGAGGATCCGCGACGCCTCATCGCGCTCGCCCTGCGTCGCAGGTTCGGTGCCATTCGCACGCATCACGCTATCAACCGCAGATGCGAGCGGATCAGCTTGCTGGCTGATCAGGGCGCCGGCTCCGCCTGCAGTGGCAGCGGCGCCCGTCACAGCCGTTTTGGCCGCTCCGACCAGCGAGGATGAGGTGAGGAAGGCGACCAACAGAGCACCGACGGCCCACACGACGAGACCATGTGCGCCATCACGAACACCGCGCTCGTGCGAGCTTGAGTCTGCCAGGGGTTTGCGCATCCTACCTGCGAGATAGCCGCCTGCACCGCAGGCCGACACCGTTACCCAAAGCGCCCACAGCGCCGCCGCAATGGCCAGAGCCGTCATGCTGCTGGAGCGCGACGTGTCGGCCGAGACCAATGATAACCCGATTGCCGATCCGAAAGCTGCCATGATCGTCGAGATGGCGGCAGATAGAACGGCGCCTCCGAAGATCGGGCTCCACTCAAGATAGGATCCTGAGGGAGTGTCGGATCCAGGAGGGGTGACAACGACGACGTCAGTTGAACCGAGGGACATGGCGAAACCCCTTATCGAAGACCGAGGAAGGACAGGATGGCCAAGACGACCACGACGAGACCGACGAGATAGATGATACTGTCCATGACAGCCCCCGTTCACAGCTGCGCGAGCGCGCGTGCTCCAATAACTGCACAGTTAGTGGACATGTTCCGGCACCCATCGAGACGCGAAGATCAGAAGCGTACCCAGCGTTAAGCGTGGCAAGCCCTACTAGGGACGCATCTCAGCGGAATTGCCGGATGAATGGCAAATGAGTTCCGGAAGGGACAACGAGCACGGGATTGGCACTTACTTTCGTCGCTTGCGAGTTTGACACGCGTCGACTTGGCTCACCGGGCGCTATCTCCTAGTCTGCAGTTCGCCCACAGCTAGAGGACGCTGGCAGTTTGACACTCATCGCAGACGATCCATGCGCGTTCGTTGGCACTAGCTCCGACGAGTACGTAAGCATTCTCAAGGCCGAAATCCTTCGCAAGCTCACCTATTCGCTCGGCAAGAACCCGTCGGTCGCGAAACCGCATGACTGGCTTACCGCTGCGATTCTGGCTGTCCGGGACCATGTGATCGATGTCTGGCAGGCGAGCACCCAGCAGAGCTATGCTACGGGCCGTAAGCGCGTCTATTACCTCTCGCTCGAGTTCCTCATCGGCCGATCGCTCGCCGACACGCTGAATAATCTCGGCCTGACGGAGCCGATGACACAAGCGATGAGCGAACTTGGGGTTGATCTCCCGGCGATCGAGACGATCGAGCCTGACGCAGCGCTTGGCAATGGCGGTCTCGGCCGGCTTGCAGCCTGCTATATGGAGGCAATGGCCTCGACGGGCGTTCCGGCGCTTGGCTACGGCATCCGCTACGACCACGGCCTCTTCAAGCAGGGCATCGAGCATGGCCGTCAGGTCGAGATGCCGGAGGACTGGCTCTCCTTCCGCAACCCCTGGGAGTTTGAGCGGCGGGAGGCCTCGTACCGTATCGGTTTCGGCGGCTGGGTTTCGGCCGGAGGGCCGGACAAGGTCGTCTGGACGCCGGGCGAGACGGTTTTCGCCGTCGCCTATGACACGCCGATCGCCGGCTGGCGCGGGCGCGATGCATCGACGCTGCGCCTCTGGCGCGCCCGGGCGATGCATCCGCTGTCCCTCGACGCCTTCAACCAAGGCGACCTAGTCGGCGCCGTCGCCGAGCGCAACCGCGCGGAAGCGATCTCGAAAGTCCTCTATCCTAACGACTCGACACCCGCTGGGCAGGAACTGCGGCTGCGGCAGGAGTTCTTCTTCACCTCGGCCTCGCTGCAGGATCTCGTCCACCGCCATCACCGCCAGTTCGGCAGGCTCGACAATCTTGCCGACAAGGTCGCGATCCAGCTCAACGACACGCATCCCTCGCTCGCGGTGGCCGAGTTGATGCGGCTCCTGCTCGACGAGCATGGCTTCGACTGGGAGAAGGCCTGGGAGATCACCAATGCGACGATCTCCTATACCAACCATACTTTATTGCCGGAGGCGCTAGAGACTTGGCCGGTTGCGCTGGTCGAGCGGCTCCTCCCACGGCATATGCAAATCATCTACGCCATCAATGCGCGGTTCCTTGACGGGGTGCGCCGGGCCTCGCCGGATGCCGATCTCGCGAGTCTCTCGCTGATCGACGAACAGCATGGTCGCCGGGTGCGGATGGCTAATCTCGCTTTCGTCGGCTCGCATGTGGTCAACGGGGTTTCGGCGCTGCACACGGAGTTGATGAAAGAGACTGTCTTCGCGCAGCTTCACCGGACGCTGCCGGGCCGGATCACCAACGTGACCAACGGGATCACGCCCCGGCGCTGGCTGCTCAGCGCTAACCCCGGCCTCACCCGGCTGCTGGAGGAAGTCTGCAGCCCTGCGGTGGCGGACGATATCAGCCTGATCCGGCGTTTCGGCGCCCATGCAGCCGACGGCGCGGTCCATGAGCAATTGGCGGCCATACGTCGCGAGAACAAGCTGAAGCTTGCCGGGATCATCCGCCAGGATTGCGGCGTCACCGTCGACCCCGAGGCGCTGTTCGATGTCCAGATTAAGCGGATCCACGAGTACAAGCGCCAGCTTCTCAACATCCTCGAGACCATAGCGCTCTACAACGCCATCCGCGCCGAGCCCTATCGGGACTGGGCGCCGCGCGTGAAAATCTTCGCCGGCAAGGCGGCCTCCAACTACACGACCGCCAAGTCGATCATCAACTTGATCAACGATGTGGCGGCCGTGGTCAACAACGACATCGCCACCCGCGACCGGCTGAAAGTGGTGTTCCTGCCGAACTACAATGTTAGCCGGGCGGAGGTCATCATCCCCGCCGCCGACCTGTCCGAGCAGATTTCGACCGCCGGCATGGAGGCGTCCGGCACCGGCAATATGAAGTTCGCGTTGAACGGGGCGATCACCATCGGCACGCTCGACGGCGCCAATATCGAGATCGGCGAGCGTGTCGGCGAGGACAACATCGTGATCTTCGGGATGACGGCCGAGCAGGTCGAGGCGGCCAAGCGTGATCCGCGGCCGACGCACGAGGTGATCCGCCAGACTCCGCGCCTCGAAGGCGTTCTCGATGCGGTGGCCGGAGGCGCCTATTCGCCCGGAGAGCGCGATCGGTACGCCGGGCTCGTCGAGGGGCTGCGGGCCAATGACTGGTTCATGGTGCTGAACGATTTCGAGAGCTACTGGCAGGCGCAGCGGCGGGTCGACACCCTCTGGGCCGACCGGTCCCGTTGGTGGCGGATGTCGGTGACCAACACCGCGCACTGCGCCTGGTTCAGCGCCGACCGTGCCATCGGCGAATATGCCGAGCGCATCTGGCATATCCCCGCCGGCCAGGCGAGCCAGGCCTAACGGTGCAACTGGCCCGCTGTTCGATGCCTTCGCGGCTCGGCGCGACGACCACGCCGGAAGGGGTCTCCTTTGCGGTGTTCTCGCGCCATGGTGAGCGTGTGCTGCTCTGCCTCTTCGACGAGGCCGGCGAGCAGGAAATCACCCGCCTGCCTCTGCCTTGCCGCGGCGGCGACATTCATTACGGCTTCCTCCCGGGGGGCAGCGCCGGGCTGCGCTACGGGTTGCGGGCCGTAGGGCCGTGGCGTCCCGATTTCGGTCATCGCTTCGACCCGTCGAAGCTTCTTGTCGACCCGTACGCCACAGCCATCGACCGCACGTTCCGCTGGGACCCGCGTCTCGCTGTGCATGGCGAGGACACGGCGGGCCTGGTCCCCCGCTGCATCGTGACGGATCGGGGCGCCCGGCTCGTCGGTCCGGCCGATCCACCAGCGTTCATCTACGAGCTGGGCGTCCGGTCTTTCACGATGCGCCATCCTAACGTGCCGGAGCGCCTGCGCGGCACGCTCGCGGCCCTGACCGAACCCTGCATCCTGGACCATCTGCGCCGGCTCGGCGTCAGCCATGTCGAGCTCATGCCGATCGCGGCCTGGATGGATGAGCGCCATCTGCCACCGCTCGGACTCTCCAATGGCTGGGGCTACAACCCCATCAATTTCTTCGCGCCCGATCCGCGGCTGATGCCCGGCGGGATGGCCGGTATGCGCGAACTCTGCGCGGTCTACGCGCAGGCGGGCATCGGCGTCATCCTCGATGTCGTCCTCAACCATACCGCCGAGAGCGACGAATTCGGCGCAACCATTGCGCTGCGCGGGCTCGATAACGCGGTCTACTATCGGCACGCCGACGACGACCCCGGCCGCCTCATCAACGATACCGGCTGCGGCCATACGCTGGCGCTCGACCGCGCGCCGGTGATGCGTATGGCGATGGATGCGCTGCGTCACTGGCAGTGCGCTGGCGTCTCCGGATTCCGCTTCGATCTCGCGACAGTCATGGGCCGGACCGCGACGGGCTTCACCGCCGAAGCGCCGCTGCTGAGTGCTATCTTGCAGGACCCGGCACTCGCGCGGGCCACCCTTATCGCCGAACCTTGGGATATCGGCCCCGGCGGTTATCGGCTCGGTTCCTTTCCTATCCCGTTCGCGGAATGGAACGGCCGCTATCGTGACGATCTGCGGCGCTTCTGGCGCGGAGATGCCGGCATCGCCGGGGCGCTGGCGACCCGGCTCGCAGGCTCTTCCGACCTGTTCGAGCCGGCGCATCGCGGCCCGCGGGCCAGCATCAATTTCCTCGCCGCTCATGACGGCTTCACCCTCGCCGATTTGGTGGCCTACAGCGCCAAGCACAATGCTGCGAACGGCGAGGATAACCGCGACGGCGAAAATGACAGCCATAGCTGGAACCATGGCGTCGAGGGGCCGAGCGGCGATCCGCAGGTAAATGCGGCGCGCGCAGGGGACATCCGGGCCTTGCTCGCTACGCTATTCCTCTCGCTCGGCATCCCAATGCTGACGGCGGGAGACGAGTTCGGCCGGACACAGGGCGGCAACAATAACGCCTATGCCCAGGACAACGAGACGACCTGGCTCGACTGGGCGAAGGCCGATGCGGATCTGATCGGCTTCGTCGCGATGCTGGCGCGCCTGCGTCGCGAGCATCGCTCACTGACGGCCGACGCCTTTCTTAGCGGAGTGGGTGGGGAGGCCAATGCGCGATGGCTCAAGCCAGATGGAACGGCGATCGGCGATGACGAGTGGCACAGCATGGACGCCGTCTGCCTTCGGATCGAACGGGAGGGAGAGGGCCTTTTGATTGGTATCAACCGGGGGCAGCGGACTCTGCCCATGGCGATGCCGGATGGGCACTGGGAAAGGATGTTCGTCTCGGCGGCGGCTGACGATGGATCGCTGCCGGCGCGCGGGGTCGGACTGTGGTCGATGTCGGCGTCTTGAGCGCACCAGAGCCATGCCGCCATCTTGGACAAGCGGCCTTAGCCGCGCCGCTCCGGGACCCATGGGAGAGGGCCGCGCTTTAAGATGCATCCCGGCGCAGGCTCAGATTGACGTCGCGTTCCCACAAAGGACCGACAGACATCCTCACATCAGCACGATCAGCGAGCGTGGCGACAGCGTGATCTCCTGATCGGCCCTCAACCCCTTGCGGCCCTCGTCGGAACTGGGGCCGATCTCAGTGTCAAGAACGACCGACCATGAGCCGGTCTTCACCCGCGGCGGGATCTTGAAGGGGACCTCGCCGTCGAAGGCGTTGAACAGGATCAGCGCCTCGTCTCCGCCGGCCTCAACATCTGGCATATGCATCAGCAGTCCGATGGCGAGCACGCCCGGATCGTCCCAATGCTCCTCCAGCTGCTCGCCTCCAGCAGGATTGATCCAGCGCAGCAGGCAGCCGTCCCGGAAGGAGGCGCGGCGGAAGATCGGGTGCTCGGCCCGTAGTTGCGCCACGCGGCGCACGAACTCCGTCAGTGCCTTGTCCCTGCGCGTCAGCTCATCCCAGCGCATCCAGGCGGTGTCGTTGTCCTGCGCATAGACGTTGTTATTGCCATGGTTGGAATGGCCGTGCTCGTCGCCGGCGAGCAGCATCGGCATGCCGTGGGAGAGCAGCAGAGTTGCTAGCAGGTTGCGCTTCTGGCGCTCGCGCACCGCGATGATCCCGGGATCGTCCGTGGGTCCTTCCGCTCCGTGGTTGAAGGAGAGGTTGTGGCCGTGACCGTCCCGGTTCCCCTCGCCATTAGCCTCGTTGTGCTTGTCGTTGTAGGAGACGAGGTCGTTGAGAGTGAAGCCGTCATGGGCCGTGATGAAATTCACGCCCGCCCAAGGCCTGCGGCCGCGTTGGTCGTAGACGTCGCCGGAGCCGGTGACGCGGGCGGCGAGGTCGCGGATGATACCTTCCTCGCCTTTCCAATAGGCGCGGATCGTGTCGCGATACTTGTCGTTCCACTCGGACCATCCCGGCGGGAAGCCGCCCACCTGATAGCCGCCCGGTCCGATGTCCCAGGGCTCGCCGACAAGCTTGACCTTGCGTAGCACTGGATCTTGGCCGATCGCATCGAAGAAGCCGCCGCGTGGATCGAAGCCATGTGGCTCGCGGCCGAGAATGGTGCCGAGATCGAAGCGAAAGCCGTCGACCTCCATCACCTCGGTCCAGTAGCGCAGGGAGTCCAGCACGAGCTGCAGAACGCGAGGATGGCTGGTATTCACCGTGTTACCGGTGCCGGTATCGTTGATGTAGAAGCGTGGCTCGCCGGGCATTGTCCGGTAATACGAAAAGTTGTCGATGCCCTTGAAGGAGAGGGTTGGTCCCAGCTCATTGCCTTCGGCCGTGTGGTTGTAGACCACGTCGAGGATCACCTCGAGCCCAGCATCGTGAAAGGCGCGGACCATCTGCCGGAACGAGGCAAGCCCGGCCTGACCTGCGTAGCGCTGCATCGGCGCGAAAAAGCCGATGGAGTTGTAGCCCCAGTAATTTGAGAGCCCTTTGGCGACCAGGTGATGGTCGTCGAGAAAGGCATGGACCGGTAGCAGCTCGACCGAGGTGACGCCCAGGCTCTTGATGTAGGCGATCACATCCTTGTGCCGCAGCCCGTCGAAAGTTCCCCGGTCGTCGTGCGGCACTTTCGGATGCAACATCGTGAAGCCGCGGACATGGGTCTCGTAGAAGATCGTACGGTCCCAGGCGACTGCGGGCTTGGCCGCCGCGCCCGCGTCGGCTACCCAGTCGCAGACGACGCATTTCGGCATGAACGGCGCGCTGTCGAACTCGCTGAAACTCAGATCGCGGTCGTCCTGGACGCCGATCTGGTAGCTGTAATGCGCATCGTTCCAGTCGACGACGCCCGAGAACTCCTTGGCGTAGGGATCGAGGAGCAGCTTGTTGGGATTGAAGCGATGGCCTTCCTCGGGAGCAAAGGGGCCATGCACGCGATAGCCGTAGCGCTGACCGGGCCGGACGCCCGGCAGATAGCCATGGAAGATCTCGTCAGTATATTCGGGGAGCACGATCCGTCCCGTCTCGACCGTTCCGGTGTCATTAAAGAGACAGAGCTCGACCCGCTCGGCGTACGCCGAGAAGAGCGCGAAGTTCGTTCCTTCGCCGTCGAAGTTTGAACCCAGCTCGACCGGCGAGCCGGATCGGACTTCGAACTGATCTTGCGTCATGCGCTGTCATCCCGGCGAGGCGGGCGAAAGGATTTCGCCAGAACGCTGCTCGTTGCGCTGCCAGCAACGTCGCAGCCCGGTCGCGGTTCCGGGTGGGCCCCGATCTTGCATGAAATTTTTGCACCGTAGCAAGGAACTTGCCGAGGGGGCCGCGGTTGCGGTCTCGTAGACCAAGGATGCGACGATGGCGGACGTTCTGAAGATCACCGAAGCGAACGCCGGCCTGTCGACATCCGGCCACGCTCTTCACTACGCTCCGGCCGTCCAGGATGATCCCCCCGAAGAGCCGTCTCCTATAACCGCGGCGACAAGACTGCTCTTCGTCACCTCCGAAATGGGCGATTTCATTAAGGCGGGGGGGCTGGGCGAGGTCTCGACCGCACTGCCGCGGCAGCTGCGCAGCTTCTGCGACATCAGAGTCCTGCTGCCGGGTTTTCGGCAGGTGCGAGCAGCAAAGCCCGCCATGGATATCGTGAAGCAGATGCCGCGGACGGCCGGATTGCCTCCCTGGTCCCTCGGGCGCTTCAACACCGCTGACGGCCTCACAATCTACGCCGTACTCTGCGACGAACTCTACGATCGCGAAGGTTCGCCCTACGGCCCATTCGGCGGGGGGGATTTTCTCGACAACGATATCCGTTTCGCGCGCCTCTCGCTCGCCGCTGCCGAGATCGCCGCGGGCGAAGCGGATCCCAACTGGAAACCCGACGTAGTCCATGTGAACGATTGGCCGTCCAGCCTGGCGCCCGGCTATATCCGCTGGAAGGGGCTCAAGACGCCGACGATCCTGACGATCCACAACCTGGCCTACCAGGGACTCTACCATCCTTCGCGCCTGGCGCCGCTCGGCATTCCCGAGCGCGCATTCGCGGTCGATGGCATTGAATTCCACGGCCAGCTCTCCTTTCTGAAAGCCGGGATCTATTATGGCTCGCACGTCACCACGGTCAGCGAGACCTATGCCCGGGAGATCACGAGGGCCGAGCATGGCTGCGGCCTGGATGGCCTCCTCAAGCTTCGAATGGATCAAGGCCGGCTCACCGGCATCGTCAATGGCATCGATGATAGCTGGATCTCGCCTGCCCATGGTGAGAAGGCATGCGCCTCGGCATTGAGGCGCTGGAAGCGTGGGCATGCCGATAGCATCCGCAAGAGCTTCCACTTGCCGGAATCGCGCGGGCCGCTCTTCGCGATCATTTCCAGGCTCGTCCACCAGAAGGGCGTCGACCTGTCGATCGAGGCGGCACAGACCATCGTTGCCAACGGTGGTCAACTCGTTGTCACCGGGCGTGGCGAACGCAGGCTGGAGGAGGAAATTCAGCGGTTGGCGCGTCAGAACCCGCGCGCGATCGCGGCGCGCATCGGCTTCGATGATGCCGAGGCGCGCCGCATCTTCGCCGCTAGCGATTTCCTGCTGATGCCGTCCCGCTTCGAGCCTTGTGGGCTCAGCCAGATGTATGCCCAGCGCTTCGGCACGCTGCCGATCGCCTATCGCACCGGCGGCCTCGTCGACACGATCGAGGACGGCCTATCCGGCTTCCTGTTCTCGTCACTTTCAGGAGCGGGGCTGACGGGCGCTGTCACGCGAGCGCTGCAGGCCTTCCGTACCAAGAAGGCCTTTCGCCGCATGCGCGAACACGCGATGGCCAAGCGCTTTGACTGGCATCACCCGTGCCATCGTTACGCTCATGTCTATGCGCGGGCGCTCCACACGTGAGAGCCTGCGCCGGATTTTGGATCCCTTCAAACCTTCGCTTTCGAGGAACGGTCCGTTGCCGTTCTGGAGGAGCCCTTTGGCTCTTTCGCGACCGCGCCGGTTCCATTCTTCGGCAGCGCGCTGGCTCCCGCCTTCGCCGGAGCATTAGGCTTCGGCTTGCGCGATGCGGGCGCAGCGGTCGCGCTCTCGGAAAGGGTGCCCTTGCTCATCTTCAGGCTCTGGTCCACCCGTGCCTCGGCCTCCTTCCAATGCTCGGTCGCCCGACCTTCCGGTTTTCCTTCCGCCTCCCAGATAGCGTACGCGGTATCGCGGATGATCTGGTCACGGCTCATGGCAATTCTCCCTGTGGCGGCTCGACGCTGCTTTGCCCAAACACTCGCTTTCGCGGCGGGTTCCTCTGTTCGGATTTTTCTCAGCTGGTCTCGTCGAGAAATCAGAACGTGCACGATCTATGCCGCGAGGTCGCCGAGCGCTTCTTGTCCGAGTCGAGAAAGCTGCTGTTGCCCCTGATGATCCGGGATTTCATTTGATGGAAGCCGTGCTGACATTCCCAACGCTTCCGCCCCACGATCTCCACCTTCTGGTCGATGGCCGGCATCCGGATCCCTTTGCCGTGCTCGGTCGACATGCCGTCGATGGGCAGTCAGTCGTGCGCGCCTTCCTGCCTGGCGCCAACTATGTCGAGCTGATCACCTACAACGAAGGCGCACGGATGGTTGGGCCGATGCAGGGCACGGCAGAGGGGCTCTTTGAAGGCCTTGCCCCCGAAGCCGGAGCCTATCGCCTGCGCATCTCCTGGCCGGGCGGTATCGCGGAGGCGGGTGATCCCTACAGCTTCGGCCTGCTTCTGTCGGAGGAGGACATTTATCTCTTCACCGAGGGAAGGCATTTTGACATCGCGACGCGCCTCGGGGCGAATTTGCGGGAGTTTGATGGTGTCATCGGTGTGCTCTTCGCCGTCTGGGCGCCAAACGCCGAGCATGTCTCGGTAGTCGGAGACTTCAACAGCTGGGACCCGCGGCGGCATCCGATGCGACGCAGACTTGGGCCTGGGGTGTGGGAGCTGTTCGTGCCGGGCCTCGCTCCCGGCGCGGTGTACAAGTACGCCGTCACCTCCGTGGGGGGAGGTATCAGCTGGAAGGCCGACCCATTGGCGCGTCGCACGGAGACGCCGCCGCTGACGGCCTCGATTGTCGCCGAGCCGAGCGATTTCACCTGGAGCGATGCCGATTGGCTCGCGCGCCGCGAGCAGGCCCGTCCCATGGCCGAGCCGCTTTGCGCTTATGAGGTGCATGTCGGTTCCTGGCTCAGGACCGAATGGGGACAGATGGGCTCTTGGGACGAGGCGACGGATCGGCTCATTCCCTATCTCGAACATTTGGGCTTCAGCCATGTCGAGCTAATGCCGATCACCGAACATCCGTTCGGTGGATCCTGGGGCTACCAGCCACTCGGGATGTTCGCGCCGACGGCGAGGCTTGGTCCGCCCGAGGCCTTCGCGCGCTTCGTCGACCGCTGTCATGCTGCCGGTATCGGGGTGATCCTGGATTGGGTGCCGGCGCATTTTCCGTCCGACGAGCACGGTCTCGCCCGCTTCGACGGCACGGCGCTCTACGAGCATGAGGATCCGCGGGAGGGCTTGCATCGCGACTGGAACACGCTGATCTACAATGTCGGCCGGCGCGAGGTGCGCGGCTTTCTGATCGCGTCGGCCCTCTGGTGGATCGAGACCTTCCATCTCGACGGGCTACGGGTCGATGCTGTCGCTTCGATGCTCTACCGTGATTACAGCCGCCCGGCGGGAGAGTGGGTGCCGAACCGCTATGGCGGGCGGGAGAACCTTGAGGCGGTTTCATTCTTCCAGGAACTCAACACGCTGATCGGCGCGCGCGGGCGCGGCGCGGTCACGATCGCCGAGGAATCGACCGCCTGGCCCGGTGTGACCCGACCCGTCCATCATGGAGGGCTCGGCTTCCATTTCAAATGGAACATGGGGTGGATGCACGACACGCTACGCTATTTCGGGCGCGAGCCGATCCATCGCGGCTATCATGGCGACGATATCACCTTCGGGCTGATCTATGCCTTCTCGGAAAACTTCGTGCTGCCGATTTCCCATGACGAGGTGGTCCACGGTAAAGGCTCGCTTCTTTCGCGGATGCCGGGCGACGACTGGCAGTGCTTCGCCAATCTTCGCCTGTGCCTGGCGCTGATGTGGACGCATCCGGGTAAGAAGCTGCTCTTCATGGGCTGCGAATTCGGGCAGGCCGCGGAATGGAACGTCGACGCGCCTTTCCCCTGGCCGGCCGATGACGATAATCGCCGGCGCGGGACGATGCGGCTCGTCCGCGACCTCAATGCGCTCTATCGCGGGATACCGGCACTTCACCGCCTAGACCACGAGCCGGAAGGCTTTGCCTGGCTCATCGCCGACGACAACGCCAATGCGGTCTTCGCCTTCACGCGGTCGGCCGGCGACGGCAGGGCGCCGCTGCTCGTCGTTGCGAACATGACGCCGGTGCCCAGGCACGACTACCGGATCGGTGTGCCTGAACCGGGCCTCTGGCGGGAGCGGCTGAACAGCGATGCGCCGGTCTATGGCGGCAGCGGGCTCGGTAATGGAGGCGAATGCCGGGCGGCCGACGCCCAATCGCATGGCGAGGCGCAGAGCCTCACGCTGACGCTGCCGCCGCTCGGCCTGTTGGTGCTCGAGCATGCCGCGTAGCGCAGCCCGGCAGACGGCCACCGCGGAGTGCGGCCTATGAGTGACGAGACGCTGCGGCAACTGTCGACGAAAGCTGGGATCGCCACGCATTGGACCGACCAGGCCGGGACCGAGCGCGCCGTTTCTCCGGAGAGCCTGCGAGCTATCCTGGCTGCACTTGGCTGGCAGGCTACATCTCTCGCCGACATGAACCATTCCCTCGTGCTGGCGGCAGGAGGGGCGATGTTGCACGGATCGGCGCGCTTCGTCACGGCGCGCCTCGGAGAGCTGGTGAGCCTGCCCGCGCAAGTGCCGGCTGGCACGCCGGTTTCGATCGTGCTCGAGGGAGGTGGAGAGCGGGTCGTGCGCTCGCTCGAGGCACTCGACGGCGAGCTTGTGCTGCCGGCCTTCGACATCCCGGGCTATCATGTGGCGCGACTACCCGATGGAGATTTCACCGTCGCTGTCGCGCCGCCCCGCTGCGTGACCTTCGCCGATGTCGCGGGTCGCTCCGGCTGGGGACTGGCGGCCCAGATTTATTCGCTACGGAGTGAGGGCGATGGCGGCATCGGCAATTTCACCGGCGTTGCGGCGCTCGGGCGCGCCGCCGCCGCGCAGGGCGCGGACGCTTTGGCGATCAGCCCCGTACACGCCCTCTATGGCGCGTTCCCGGCCCAGTTCAGCCCTTACTCGCCGTCGAGCCGGCTATTCTACAACCCGCTGCATGCCGACCCAAGTGCATTAATCCCGGAGGATCTGCTGCGCGCATTGATCCAGAACTCCGGTGTGGCCGAGGAGATGGCGGCGCTTTCGGCGCAGGAGCTGATCGACTGGCCGGTCGCGACGGCCTTGAAACAGAGGCTGCTGCGCGGGGTCTTCGATGCGTTGCGGGCGACGCGTGTTCACGCAACGGGCGAGGATTTCGAGCGCTTCCAGCGGCGGGCTTCCCCGCTCCTGCGCGATCATGCCGTATTCGAGGCGTTGCAGGCAGCGGAGTTGAACCGCGACCCGGGGGCTGGCTACTGGCGCAATTGGCCGGCGGCGTTGCGCGATCCTCGCAGCGCTGAAGTTGCGGCCTTCGCGCAGGCTCATGCCGGGGAGGTCGATTATCACATCTTCCTACAATGGCTGCTCGGCCGCTCCTATGCTCAAGCCCAGAAGGCCTGCAGCGACGCCGGTATGGCCGTCGGGCTGATCGCAGACCTGGCCATCGGGATGGACGGCGCGGGCAGTCATGCATGGAGCCGGCAGGACGAGGTGCTGATCGGCCTGAGCATCGGAGCGCCTCCCGATTACTATGCGGCCGACGGCCAGAACTGGGGTCTGACCACCTTCTCACCGCTCGGCTTGTCGGCGAGTGGTTATGCGCCTTTCATTGAGACCATGCGCGCGAGCCTGCGCCATGTCGGAGGAATCCGCATCGACCACGTCATGGGGATGAGCCGGCTCTGGCTCATCCCGGAAGGCGGCAGCGCGCTGGATGGGGCCTATGTCCAGTTCCCGTCCGAGACACTCTTTCGGTTGATTGCGCTCGAATCCTGGCGCCACCGTGCCATCGTTATTGGTGAGGACCTCGGCACGCTGCCTTACGGCTTCCGGGACTATCTTCGCGAGCAAGGGGTGGCCGGCCTTAGGGTCCTGCGTTTCGAGCGGACCGAGCATGGCTATGTGCCGCCGCAGGACTGGGATGCCCAGGCCGTTGCGCTGACCACGACCCATGATCTCGTGCCGACGGCGGGCTGGTGGGCCGGTGCCGATCTCGACCCCAACGGCGAAGAGCAGCAGGCGGTGCGAGCTTGGGATCGCGGGCTGTTATGGGGATCGTTCCGAAATGCCGGGCTGGTTCAGGGAGAGAGGCCCGAGCCGGCGGACATTGACGCGGTCGTTGATGCCGCTGTCGCTTACGTCGCAGCAACGCCCTGTGCGCTGAAGATCGTGCCTATGGAAGATGCGCTCGGCATCAGTACCCAGCCCAACGTTCCGGGAACGACGGTTGAAAAGCCGAACTGGCGTCATCGCCTTTCGGGCGATGCGGCCAGTCTGCTCGACGACCCGACCGTCCGCAGGCGCCTCGCTCAGCTAGAGCGGTCGCGCCGAGGCTGAAGGATCTCGCTTGCCTGCTTCGTTGCCGGTGACGGTCGTTCGGTGATACAGCGGTAATGCTCCATCGCGTCCCATAACGCAGCGTATTCGAGCTCTTCTTCAGAGCCCCGAGGCTTGATGTCCAGCGCCGTCAAACGCGTCTCGGCGCGCTGCATGTCGAGTGGCGAACGGATCGGTGCGACTTGCATGGGAGGCCTCCACCACGCCAACGCGAGACTGAGGAGGCCGTTCCGCTGAGACTGAACTTTATTCTTTCGCGCAAACACCACTGTACGTCGGCAGAACCGTCGTGGCGTCTGCAGCGTTGGATCATCACGGCGGGGTTCACGGCGGGGGGAGGGGGACGAGTTGCCACGCGCAAATCAGGTGTTATCGACCTATAGGCTGCAATTCCATCACGGCTTTCCGTTTTCTGCTGGGCAGGCTGTCGCGGGCTATCTGGCCAGGCTCGGTGTAACCCATGTCTACGCGTCTCCGATCCTCGCTGCGCGGTCGGGCTCGAAGCATGGCTACGATGTGATCAGCTACGACGAGATTAACCCGGAGCTCGGAGGGGCCGAAGGCTTTCGCGCCATGTCCCAGGCACTTCGCTCTCAGGGGCTCGGGCTCGTTCTGGACATCGTGCCGAACCATGTCGCGGTCGGCGGCGACGACAATGCAATGTGGCTCGACCTGCTGAAGCGAGGGCGCAGCAGCCGGTATGCTCGCTGGTTCGACATCGACTTCGACGAGCGGGACCCGGTCTTGGGCAACCGCATCCATGTCCCCTTCCTCGGCGAACCCTTCCAAGACGCTCTCGAACAGGGAAAGCTCACTTTGGTCGACGACCCCGCGCGCCGGGGCTTCGCCGTTCGCTACGGCGAGCATCTGTTTCCGCTGCGCGAGGAGGATGACGAAGAAATCCGCGCGGCACAGCAGGGGGCTTATCGAGATCACGAGAAGCTGAGGCCACTGATCGAGCGCCAGCACTATCATCTCGACTACTGGCGCAACGCCTCCGACCGGCTGAATTGGCGCCGGTTCTTCGAGATCACCCAGCTCGCGGGCATCCGCATCGAGGAGCCGGAAGCCTTTGATGCCGCACATCGCATCGCCTTCTCGCTCTACGAGGGTGGGTGGATCGACGGGCTAAGGATCGACCATGTCGACGGCCTCGCCGATCCGGCCGCCTATTGCGCTACGCTGCGGGCCCGTCTCGATGCGCTGTCGCCGAGCCGGCCAGATTGGGCGACCCCCGGTCCGGCCTGGCTGATCGTCGAAAAGATCCTCGCGCCGGGCGAGACGATCCCGGCGAACTGGGGCGTGGATGGTACGACCGGCTACGACTTCATGGATCAGGTGAACGGCGTGCTGCATGACGGGCGCTCCGAGCCCACACTGGCCTCGCTCTGGTCGGAGATCAGCGGCCGCTCTGCCAGCTTCGTGGATGAGGAGCAGGCCGCGCGGCGAGAGGTGCTGGAGCATGGCTTTGAAGGCCAGCTCGAACAGGTCGTGGATCTGCTGATGGCGCTCGCCACCGCTACAGGCCGAGAGGTCGACATTCCCCGTGGGGCCATGCGACGCGCCACATCTGCTCTCTGCTGCCAGATGCGAAGCTACCGCACCTACGCGACTGGTCGCAACGAGAGCGACGATCCTGGTCCGTTCTTTATCGCGGCGTTGGAGGCTGCGCATTCGCAGCCACAGGCTGAACAGCTGGCGCTGGATTTCATCAATGTCGCGATAGCCGGCGCGGAGGCGGCGCTTCCGACCGATCTACGTCGAACGGCGGTGCAGCGCTTCAACCAGCTGACCTCGCCCCTGGCTGCGCGCAGCGTCGAGGATACCGCCTTCTATCGCTATGGCCGGTTGCTCTCGCGCAATGATGTCGGCTTCGACGCGGCGCGGTTTTCGCTTTCCGTACCGGAATTTCACGCGACGATGCAGGAGCGGGCTGTGGCGCAGCCACGCGCGATGCTGGCGTTGGCGACCCATGACCATAAGCGCGGAGCGGATGTTCGCGCACGCCTCGCCGTCATCAGCGAGAACGCCGTCAGCTGGGGCGTCGCGGTGGAGAGCTGGTTCGAGCAGAATGCAGCGATCCGGCCCGAGGGGTTGGACCGCAGCGACGAATACCAGTTCTACCAGACGCTGGTGGGAACCTGGCCGGCCGGCGGCCTAGAGGCGGCCCGCAACTATGCCGACCGGCTGAGCGGCTGGTGGCTGAAGGCCTTGCGAGAAGCCAAGCTGAAGACCGGCTGGATCTCGCCTAACCAGCCCTATGAGCAGGCGGCGGAGCAGTTCCTGCGCGCGGCGCTCGATCGCACGCGCAGCTTCGCCTTTCTCGCTGCGCTGGATGAGTTCGTGAACGGCATTGCGCCGGCCGCTGCGCTGAACGGGATTGTCCAACTCATCCTCCAATGCACTGCGCCGGGTGTCCCCGATACCTATCAAGGCACTGAATTCTGGGACCTGAGCATGGTCGATCCCGACAATCGCCGGCCAGTCAACTTCAGCCACCGCGAGCAGGCTCTGGAGAAGCTGGCGGATGAGAGCGCGCTTCTACCGCACTGGCAGGATGGCAGGATAAAGCAGAATCTCCTGCATCTCCTACTGCAGGCGCGGCTCCATCGGCCCGAACTCTTCGTCGGCGGCGCTTACCGGCCATTGCGGGTCACAGGATCCAGGCAAGATGACATCCTCGCTTTCGTACGGGAGGCCCGCGACAAGGTGCTTGTCGTCGTGCTGCCGCTCAGATGTTCCGACGCCCTCACTCCCGAGTTGATGTTGCCCGCCGATTGGTGGCGGGATACCCACATCGCGCTTCCGGGAGGCGAATTTTTTTTCGAGGCGATCGTCGGTGCGGAGATGAATGGGCGGGAGGTGGTCCCCGGCGAAGGCTCGGCGGACATTCCCTGGCGCGTCTCGATCGGCCGCCTCTGAAAGCAACTTAGTCGGATAGGATGGCGAGAAACGCGGCGCCGTTCAGCGTCGCGATGCCGTCATCCACCGCAGCATCGCCCAGTGAGGCGATGGTCCGTCCGGCCGATACCACCGTCCGGGCAGATTCCGCTCCGAAGTTCGCCAGCAGCGTCAACTCGCGCCCAGCAAGATCCCAGTGCGCTTTGACGCTGTCGGGCCCCAGCGGCTCGGCGCCCTTGCTCCGGCAAGCGTCGAGCGTCGGGACGATCCATTCTTGGCGAAGCGCGATCAAGTCGCAATACAGGGCGCGCCAGGTTTCAGCATCCTCGCCAGGCTTCGGGCGCGAAGCGTCGAATGTCGAGGGCGCGTTCGGATCGGGAGCCGGCGAGCCACCAGCATTGTGCTGATGAGCGAATTCGCGCTGGCGGCCTTCGCGTACGGCTTGCGCTAGCTCCGGCCCATGGTCGGTGAAATAGTAGAATGGGGTTCGGCTGCCGATTTCTTCGCCCATGAAGATCATCGGGATCTGCGGGCAGATCAAGAGCAGCGCGGTGGCGACCTTCACTTTGGCCGGGTCGGCCAGAGCTAGGAGGCGCTCGCCAAAGAGCCGGTTGCCTATCTGGTCGTGGTTCTGCAGGCAATTGATGAACCGCCGTGGCGGAAGGTGCCCGCTTGGCGTGCCGCGAGGTCCGCCCCGGCTTGAGGCCACCTCGCCCTGAAAGGCGAAGCCGCTCTCCAGCACGCGCGCCAGATGGCGGATCGGCTCCGGTGCGAAGCTGCTGTAATATGTCGTGGTCTCGCCAGTCAGCAGGACATGGACGGCATGATGGAAGTCATCGTTCCACTGCGCGTCATAGGTCGTCAGCAGGTCGGCTTCGTTTTCCTCGTTCTCGACGACGAGATGGATATGTCGTCCGGCCGGCAGGGCCTGCCGGATCTCGCGCTCCAGCTCTAGCAGGAAGCTGGGCGAGGGGATGGCGTGGACCGCGTCGAATCGCAGGCCGTCGAACTGGTACTCGTCGAGCCATTGCAGCGCGCAGGCGCGATAAAATGCGCGCACCTCAGGGCGGTCGAAGTCGATGCCGGCGCCCCATGGCGTCTGAATGCCGGCCTTGAAAAACTCCGGCGAAAGCGCGTGAAGATAGCAGCCATCGGGACCGAAGTGGTTGAACACTACATCTAGGAAGACGCTAAGGCCGAGTTCATGCGCACGATCGACCAACCTCTTGAGCTCGGCGGGCGTGCCATAGGCGGCGGCAGGTGCAAATTGCAGCACGCCGTCATATCCCCAAGATCGTTGTCCCGGGAAATCAGCAACCGGCATCAGCTCAATAGCGGTTACGCCGAGCGCCGCGAGTTCTGGCAGCCGCTGTTCAACGCCGACGAACCCGCCGCAGAGGCCGACGTGCAGCTCGTACAAGATCGTTTCTTGCCATGGTCGTCCGCGCCAGCTGTTGCTGCGCCAACGATAATTGTGGGGGGGCGCCACAACGCTATGGCCGTGCACCGTGTCATGTTGCTGACGAGATGCGGGATCGGCAACACACGTGCCGTCCGGCAGTAGGTAACGATAGCGGGTACCGTAGGGTAGTTTGGCTCGATACTCGAACCAGCCGCATCCTAGGCTGGAAGTGGAGAAGGTTTGCGCGCCATCGATCTCGATAGCCAAATGCTCCACGGCCGGTGCCCAGATCCGGAACACAGCCTCTTCGCCGTCTCGCCAGGCGCCAAAACGAAAGCACTCCGCGTTTAGGGCAGCACTTGACTGATCCAAATTCCACTCCTGCTGCGGCGCTTTAGGCGGCCGCTTTTGGGGGCGCCAACGATAGTTTTGGAAGTGCAATTCGACCGCTCGGATAGGGTTCCACCTGCGAGAAGTGTTGATCAGATCTGACCAATAGCGCGCAAATTTCACGATCCCGACCCGTCGCAATTGCTTCGATCCAATCGCAGTCTCGCGCGTTAGGGCACGTGTGGTCCCGAAAGAGAGACATATGTTTCAGCGCGAACTGATCGCAATGGGGACCGACAGGCGCTACGTGCGCCGTGACGACGACGGCACGTTCCAGGATTCCGACGATGTTGCTCTCTCCCTGGTGCAAGACGTTCGGAAGCAGGCCAAAACCGAACGTAAGCCTGGCCAGGCCGATCGTGGCGACCGGCGCTGAGCCTCACTTGCGGATCGCGACGTTCAACGTCAACGGCGTCAACGGCCGCCTGCAGGTACTCCTGCGCTGGCTGGCAGAGACCGAGCCTGACGTCGTCTGCCTTCAGGAGCTGAAGACGCCGCAAGGCGGCTTCCCGGAGGCGGCCATCAAGGCAGCCGGCTACGGGTCCGTGTGGCACGGTCAGAAAAGCTGGAACGGGGTCGCCATCCTTGCACGTGGTACCGATCCGATCGAGACCCGGCGCGGCCTTCCGGGTGACGATGACGACACCCAAAGCCGCTACATCGAGGCGGCCGTGAAGGGCATCCTGATCGGCTGCCTCTATTTGCCAAACGGCAATCCGGCGCCGGGGGCGAAATTCGATTACAAGCGGCGCTGGTTCGAGCGGCTTGCACGCCACGCTGACGAATTGCTCGCGCACGAAGTCCCGGTCGTGTTGGTCGGCGATTTCAACGTGATCCCGACCGAGCTTGACGTCTACAACCCCGAACGATGGCTGGACGACGCCCTTTTCCGACCCGAGGTGCGGGATGCCTTCGCCGGGCTTGTGGCGCGTGGCTGGACAGATGCAGTTCGCGAACTCCATCCGAGCGAACGCATCTACACCTTCTGGGATTATCTGCGGAACGCATGGGGTCGGAACGCGGGGCTTCGCCTCGACCACCTGCTTCTCAGCCCCGGACTGGTCGGACGGCTCGAATCCGCCGGCGTCGACGCCCATGTCCGCGGTTGGGAGAAGGCGAGCGACCACGCACCGGCCTGGATCGAGCTGTCAAAGTGCGTTCGGCTGAATGCGAATGTTACGCGGAGGAGGCAACGGCGATAATCAAGTTCGGGGTCAATGGCGACCGACTGCATCCGCAGTTGACGCCTTGTTGGCCGCGCGGCGCCCGGATCAATGGCCCTAGGCCGGCAACGCACCGGTTCTAACCTGGGTGGCGACCACTTCCTCCGTGACGATCTCAAACCGCTTGAGCATGTGTGGACCGAAGGTGTGGATCATGGGAATGTCGGCGGCGTCCCGTCCCCGCGCCACGAGGATTCGACCGATCCGTGGCACATTGTGGCGGGCGTCGAACACATACCAATTGCCACCGAGATAGGCCTCGAACCAGGCGTTGTAGTCCATCGGCGCCGGGTCCGGCGGCACGCCTATGTCACCGAGGAAGCCGTTGCAGTAGCGCGCCGGAATGTTCATGGCTCGGCACAGGGTGATGGCCAGGTGAGTGAAATCCCGGCAGACGCCGACTCGCTCGTTCAGGGCTTGAACGGCGGTCCGCGTGTTCCGGGCGGACTGGTAATCGAACCGGATCTGCGCGTTGACATAATTGCAGATCTGCTGGACCCGGTTCCACCCAGGGGCGTAGGTGCCGAACAGGTTCCAGGCAATCGGTGACAGTTCGTCGACCTCGCAATATCGGCTTGAAAGTAGGTATTCGATGACGTCGGACGGAAGCTCGTCCGGCAGGATTTCGGCCGCCTCCTTGTCCCAGTCGTCGGGCTTGCCAGAGTCGCGAATGATCATGTCGTTCGCGAAGAGAACACCGCCGGCGGGGACGATAAGCCGGCGGCATCTGTTACCGAAGCCATCCGAGTACTCGCGTACCGGCACGTATGACCCGCTGCGAAGCGATGTCACCTGAGGCTTCGGCAGGCTGACGATGTCTCCGTCGCGGCTCGGGTGCGGATCGAGTAGCGTCATGCACGAAACCGGTTGGACCGTGGCGATCTCGATCCTGTAGCCGACGCGGATTTCCATGCTTTGATCTCGATGATGAACGTGAGATCGCAACACCTCAGGAAAGCCGCTGTTCCTTAGGGGCTTGGCGAGATTTCAGGCACTGAAAGTAAGCGAGTGCTGCATGGGTGACGATTTTTGGCGCCTGCTTCCATCACAGCAGGCGTGCCGCGCGCGTCGCGGCCGCGCGTTCGAGCGACTTCGCTTTCCGCCGGCCCGCGCGCAAATCCTCCAGCGTCGGCTGCCACCATCCTCTCGCTCTTTCCAACGCCTCCGGCTCCCGCCGCGCCGGCCATGTCCGGATAAGCTCGTCGAGGGTCGGCGAGCGCCAGAACACCCAGACATAATCTTCCGTTGTATCGACACCGGGCTGGGATTCGACGGCCCCAACTATATAAACAAGCTCTCCGTCACTTCCGGTAACCACCACTATGCCCCTTGTGGTCATCACCGGTCGTCCGGGGGGAGGGAGCTGCGAAGCCACGACGGGTAGCCGCTTCTGTCGCCTTTCCGCTTCGCGTCGCCTGATTTCGACGAATTCCGCGGAGCGCTTCAGCTCCTCGCGGCGCCTTTTTCGCTCGCTCGGTTCCGCCCGCCGAGCCGCGATTTCGATAGACAGCCAGCACGACCTCAGAGTCTCGAGCGATCTATACGGAACCCGCCACAGCTTCGCATCTGGGTCCCACGCTGCCCACGGCACGCGGCGAATGTGATCGATGACCGCGCGGGAATAAGGAGTCCTGATGAGGAGGTTTTCGTTAGCCTCGAGATAATCGCTCTCGATCGGGTCGAAATCGAAGGCGTCCCTGCCGCGGTCGTCAGCAAATGCCAATGGTTCAGGAAGTTCACGTTGAAGCCAGGCCGCGAGGCGGCGCTCCGCGGTCGAGCCCGGAACCAGCCACGCGCACAATTCCTCGCTCCATCTCGCTCCCGGAAACCGGGCGCGGAAGCGTTCGACGAGGCCTGCATCATAGGGAAAAGCCACGATCGCGCCCGTCGCGTCTTCGGCAGGTCGGATCTCGATCCGGTCGGTCAGCTTGTTCGGCATCGTCCGACCCTAGGAAGCTCACGGCGCTAGACGGAACCACGTGTTGGATAGCTAGAGGTGCCTTTGAAGGAAACGTCGCGTTCGGGCGATGGCATCCGGCAACGACGCAAGCGAAAGCCCATGCCCTTCGCCGGGGTAGATATAGCTTTCGACCATACCGCCCTGCGATTTAATCAGGCGTTCGATCGATGTAGCGTTCCCGACCGGGACGACGCGATCAGCGGAGCCGTGCAGGATCAGGGTCGGCGGCAGCTTACGCCCCTCGCCGAGGCCCTCCGGCTCAAATCCAAAGAAATCGACGACGGCTTGAATCCGCGACGATCTCGAGGCGAGGGACAGCGCGAGGGCGCCACCCAGCGAGAAGCCGACCACCGCGACGCGACCCGTCTCCCACCCGCCCGCCGGCACCGCGAGCACCGCCTCGAGCCTTCGCAGCCAGGTAGGGAACTTTGACCGGATGTCCCCATAGCGAGCGCGACTGTCTTCGGTCGCTTCGAAGTAGCGAGGCAGCAGCACCGTGTATCCCGCGTTGGCGAGTGTTTGGGCCGCGAACTGATAGCGTCCTCCATTGGTCAAGCCATCCGAACCGTGCAGCAAGTACACGGTCGGTCCACCCGAGCCGAACCGGTCGATGCCGATCGTGCCTTGGGCCAATGCCCGGTTCGCCGTTACCGCCATGCATGCGGTGCCGAGAAGTGTTCGACGATCGATTCCACTCACTCGGCGGCCTCCGACCAACGCTGCTTGGCTTCCGCCGCCGGGACGATCAACTTGATGATGTCGCCCTCGACCCCAACAACGAGGGCGATGTCTAGGTAGTGGTGAATACCTCCCGATTCAGGGTCGTTCTTCTTTAATTTAAGAAGCTGGCCGCTCAAGCCATCGACGGTCCCGACATGGCCTCCGTCAGCGCCAATGACGCGCTGGCCTTCCTTGAACTGCTCGACGAACATCATGATCGGCTCCCGGGCTAAATGCATCGCTGGGGCAACCGATGTGGGGTAGGGATGTTCCGAGTGGCGCCATCTCGCGGAACGTCCTTCAGCTTCATGCTCGCTAGCAAGATCATTGGTCCCGCGGATCGCGGATCCGGCACGGTGCCACGCAGTTGCGGCTTCATCGGGAGTGCCGTCGATGGCGAGCATGCTGCAAGGATACCGGGCCAAAACGGGAAACTACGAACCGCTGCGGAAGCCGTATGAGGACGCATCGGCTCTCAGCTCGCGATCACCTCGGTGACATCTCAAGCCGAGGATCAAAACGCCATCATCTCGACCTGTACGCCGACGACGGGTCCGCGGAAATCGAACGCCTAGCCCGCCGTCGAATGGCGCTATCCAAGCGATGAGGATTATCGTTTTTGCCGATCCCGACGGCAACATTTTTGGCGTGGTGATTAAGTTTACCACCAAGCCCAATCCCAATCACATTGAATAAGTCCGCAGCCTTAGGCCAACGTCCTGACCTTGGGCTCCCGCTCCCATTGGCGGGTTCGTGCCGCTTTCAGGAAGTCATCGACCTTCGGGGTGAGCTCGACGACGCCCGAGTCCGCAATAACGCCTGCCTTCTTCAACAGAGGTTCGGCTTCCGCTGAGAAGCCCACGGCCTTTAGGTGACCGAAGGCATCCATCGCGAACTGTACGGCCGCGGCCTCGTTCAGCAATTCCTCGCAGCCGTCCTTCGAGAGCACGAGCGCCGCGGCGTCGAAGATGACAGACGGTGATCCGGCAAGCTGGCCATCCGCCTTCAGCGGCTCACCGTTGTCCAGTGTTACCCCGCCGACCTTAGGCGCGATGATCTTCATGATGCCGCCCTCCGCAGCGACGGCCTTGGTTAGCGCCTGCACGATCCTCGAATCCGCCCCGTTCGTGACGAGCATGCCGACGGTTCGACCGCCGAGGGTGGGCGGATATTTTCCGACGATCCGCAAGGCAGGTGAGGGCGCCATGTCCTGCGGAGAGATGGCGGGTTTCGAAGACTTCGGTAAATCGATGTTCAGGCCATCGGCGATGCGCCTGACCAACCCGTCGTCCACGTTGGCAAGATTGGCCAGCACGCGATCGCGAACATGGTCGAGCGTCACCTTAGATAATTCGAAGACGATCGCGCTCGCCAAGTGCGCCTGCTCGATCTCGGTCTGGGACCGATAGAACAGCCGTGCATGACTGTAGTGATCTGCAAAGCTTTCCGATCGCAGCCGGACCTTCCCGTCTTGCAGCGAAATTCTGGCGGTTCGGAAGCCGCCGCTCGGGTCGGCACGGGGGCCTGCGATCTCTCCGGCTTCGGCGAGACTGTTCGGCTCGTAGTTGGCGCGGCCCTTAGAGACGTGCGTCTGCATCTGCCCGTCGCGCTGAAGGTTCTGGAAGGGACAGCCCTTGGCGCGATTGATCGGGATCTGGTGGAAATTCACCGTGCCTAGCCGTGACAACTGCGTGTCCTGATAAGAGAAGAGGCGACCCTGAAGCAACGGATCCTCCGACACGTCGATCCCCGGAGGAATGTTCGTCGGCAGGAATGCGACCTGCTCGGTCTCGGCGAAGAAATTGTCCGGATTCCGGTCCAGCACCATCCGCCCGATGACGCGGATCGGCACCATCTCCTCGGGGATCAGCTTCGTGGCATCGAGGATGTCGAAGGGCAATGCGTCGGCTTCGGTCTGGGTCAGGAGCTGTACGCCGAACTCCCACTCAGGGTACTGCCCGGCGGCAATCGCCTCGTAGAGGTCGCGCCGATGATAATCCGGGTCAGCGCCCGCGATCTTGACCGCTTCGTCCCAACAGGTTGACTGAGTGCCGAGCTTGGGCCGCCAATGGAACTTGACGAACGTCGGCTCGTCGTCCGCGTTCAACAGGCGGAAGGTGTTAACGCCGAACCCTTCCATCATCCGATAGGAGCGCGGGATGGCGCGATCCGACATTGCCCACATGATCATGTGGGTCGACTCGGGCATGAGACCGATAAAGTCCCAAAAGGTGTCGTGAGCGCTCGCCGCCTGCGGATACCCGCGATCGGCTTCCATCTTCACAGCGTGGATCAAGTCCGGAAACTTGATCGCGTCTTGGATGAAGAAGACGGGGATGTTGTTCCCCACCAGATCCCAGTTGCCTTCCTGCGTATAGAACTTCACCGCGAACCCGCGCACGTCCCGCGGCGTGTCCACAGAGCCCGCGCCACCCGCCACGGTAGAGAAGCGGACGAAGACTTCCGTCTTGGCGCCGACCTCGGTCAGCACCTTGGCTCGGGTGACGTCGGCCAGCGATTCCGTCAGCTCGAAGTAGCCATGCGCGGCGGAACCGCGGGCGTGGACAATCCGCTCGGGAATGCGCTCGTGATCGAAGTGCTGGATCTTCTCGCGCAGCACGAAATCCTCGAGCAGGGTCGGACCGCGCTGACCTCCCTTGAGCGAATTCTGGTTGTCACTGATCGGCACGCCATGGTTCGTCGTCAGCCGGGATTCCGGAGCATTCGCCGACTGGTGGAGTTCACCCCCATTGCCTACTACGGACGCCGTCATTTTGCTGCCGCTGCGCTCTTTGGAAGTCGCCATGTCGGATCCCTCTTCGGATTGGTTGGCCCGAGGCGCGGAGCGCGCTCGCTCATCCCCCGCATAACGCGGGCGCTCGACGCCCGTTCCGAAGCATTCCAACTTCAGGCAGCCGACAGAAGCGGGGGGAGCGGGGCTCCACTACTTCGCTGTTTGAACATGGCGGCTGGCGAGTTCAGCGCCCGACCGACTTTCGCAACATTCTCCGCGGAACGGTAACAAGTCACCGGAGTTGGGAATTGACAACCGTTCGCCTGCCACGGAAGGAACGGTGCTAGTACAAGGTAGATCCACCGATGCTGAAGGTTCTGGCTTTAAATTGCTCGCTCAAAGCCGACGGCATCTCGTCGACCGATGTCCTGCTTTCCCAGATCCTCGAAGAGATGGGAGCTAAGGTCGAGAGTGAAACCGTCAGGGTCGCTGCGCTGAACATCAAGCCCGGTGTGACCTCCGACGAAGGCGAGGGCGACGAATGGCCCTCGTTGCGTAAGAAGGTTGATGCCTGCGACATCTTTCTGATAGGCACGCCGATCTGGCTCGGTCAGCCGTCCAGCGTCGCGAAACGCGTGCTGGAGCGGATGGATGCCTTCCTCGACGAGGCCGACGTCAAGGGTCGTACCCCGGCCTATGGCAAAGTCGCGGCGGTCGGCGTCGTCGGCAATGAGGACGGCGCGCACCATGTCTCCGCAGAGCTGTTCCAGGCCCTAGCCGATGTCGGTTTCACGATTGCGGCCGGCGGCCCGAGCTACTGGGTCGGCGAGGCAATGGGAAGCGTCGACTACAAGGACCTGAAGGCGCCGCCGCAAGTGGTGGCGACGGCAACCAGCATGCTCGTGAGGAACGCCCTGCACCTCGCCGGGCTGCTGAAGCGCTCGCCCTATCCTGGATAAAAGTAGCGAATTCTCGGAGACCTTTCGCGCCTTCGGTCGTTATTGTCGGCAACCGGGTGACAAGAGGCGATGCCAGAAGGACTGCAACTCGACGAGAACAGGCGGTTCCAGGAGCGGTTCTGGCAAGCCGAGCGCTGGGCCTGGGGCTTCTTCGCCTTGATCGTGATGGCCGGGCTGCTCGGGTTGACGGGCGCCGGGGGGCCGTTCGCGCGCTCGCAGGCCTCGGCAGGGGCGAGCCAAATCGACTACCCGCGCGTCGCTCGCTGGCAGGCGGCGGATCGGATCACGATCTCCTTCGCGCCACATGCGGCCACCGAACGCAAGCTGCTCCTTTCGCGGCGCTTCAGGGAGTTGATCTCGCTTCAGGATGCGCAGCCGCACCCGGTGCGATGGGAGTCCACTGCCGCTGGCGAGGAGCTGACCTTCCTGGTGCGGCCGAATGAGGCCGCCAGTGCCACCCTGCGGATCAAACCGGAGGCGGCGGGCATGATCGAGTCCATTGTCTCGGTGGATGGCATCGCCGCCAATACCGTCATCCTTGTCCTGCCCTGAGGGGGAAAATGGAAACCGTTCTCCGGGGGCTCGCGATCTATATCGTGCTTCTGCTGATCGTGCGTCTGTCGGGGAGACGCACGCTGGCGCAGATGACGCCGTTCGATCTCGTCCTATTGCTGATTGTCGCCGAGACGACCCAGCAAGCTCTGCTCGGGGACGATTTTTCAATCGCCAACGCAGTCCTACTGATCGTCACGCTCTTCGGCATCGATATTGCGTTCTCCCATCTCAAGACGCGCCATGCCGGGCTCGGTCTCCTCATCGATGGCACACCGACCGTTCTCGTCAGCCATGGCAAGCCGAACGAGCACGCGCTGAAGCGCGCACGAATGAGTGTCGACGACATCCTTGAGGCTGCGCGGGTGCAGCAAGGGCTGGAGCGCCTCGAACAGGTCAAATACGCCGTGCTGGAAATCAGTGGCGAAATCAGCATCGTTCCACGCGATTGACTGGGACGCGTCTGCGACTCGTCCTGCGTTCACGACGTAACGAAGCGAGACGATGGCGACAGTTGAAAATGCGCAGATCAAGCCGTGGCGCGATCATGGAAGCGAGGACGGTTCAACTGCTCTTGTTCGATGGCAGTAGCGTCCCAAGAAGCGTTCTGGCCGTGGATGCAACAATATTGCCTGCCTCGGGATCGCCAGCGGCCAGGGCCCCCGCCAAGCCGCGTGCCTGCGCGAACGTGATGTGGGGTGGCAGCGGCGGCACGTTCGGGTCGGTCACCATGTCGAGCACGAACGGACGATCGGCCGCTAACGCCTCGTCCCAAGCCGGCCCAACCTGTTCCGGATCCTCGACCCGCCGTCCTCTGAGGCCCATCAGCTTGGCGATCTCGGCATAGGGCAGGTCCGGCAAATCCTGGCTCGTCGGCCATCTCGGATCACCTGCCTGAATACGTTCCTCCCAAGTGACGTAGGCTAATTCGCGATTGTTCAGCACCATGATGATCAGCCGCGGATCCGTCCAGCGCTTCCAGTATTTTGCTATGGTTACCAGTTCGGTGATGCCATTCATCTGCATCGCACCATCGCCGACCAGCGCGATCGCGGGGCGGTCCGGATGCGCGAACTTTGCCGCAATTGCATACGGGATCGCGCAGCCCATGGTCGCTAGCGTGCCCGAGACCGACCCCATCATGCCCCGTCTGAAGCGGAGATGGCGAGCATACCAGACGGTCGTGGTGCCGCTGTCGGCGGCAATGATACACCGTTCCGGGAGGCGCTCTGATAGTTCTGACGCAACACGCTGTGGATTGATCGGCGAGGCCTCGACCATCGCGCTGTCGCGCGCCTCCTGCCAGCTCTTGCTGACATTGGCCTCGATCGTCCGCCGCCACGCTTCGGCCGCCTTAGGCTTCAGCAGCGGCAGAAGAGCTTCCAGCGTTGCGGCGGCGTCGCCGATAAGGTTCACCTCCATTGGATAGCGCAGGCCGAGCATGCCTGGATCTATGTCGATCTGGACACCGCGCGCCTGTCCCGGCTTTGGCAAGAACTCAGTATAAGGGAATCCCGATCCGACCATCAGCAGTGTGTCGCAGCCCTGCATCAGTTCCCAGCTCGCCTTCGTCCCAAGTAGTCCGATTGAACCGGTGCAGAACGGTACGTCGTCCGGAACGGCGGACTTTCCAAGAAGCGCCTTGGCGACGCCGGCCTTCAACTTCTCCGCTGTGGCGAGAACGGCGTCGGTCGCGTTGATGGCTCCAGCCCCGACCAGGATGGCGACCTTATGACCCGCATTGAGGACATCGGCCGCTCGCTGAAGGGCTGTAATGGCGGGCACCACCGGCGAGAGTTCGATCCCAACCCCCGAATGGGTCATTCCGTGCTCGCGCGATGGCTCGACCATGGGCTCGAGTTGAAGATCGTTCGGCAGGATCACGCAGGTAACGCGCCGCTCTGACTCGGCAATCCGGAAGGCGCGATCGATCAAATGCGGTACTTGGGCGGGCACCGTCGCCGTTTCGATATAGGCACCGGCGACGTCCTTAAACAACGATTGCAGATCGAGATCCTGCTGGTAGTGCGAGCCCATCGCAGAGCGCGCCTGCTGTCCGACGAGGGCGACGACCGGACGGTGATCGAGCCGGGCGTCATAAAGGCCGTTAAGTAGATGAACCGCACCCGGTCCTGACGTCGCAAGGCAAACGCCGACCCTCCCGGTGAACCGCGTCTCGCCCGAGGCCATTAGGCTCGCGGTCTCCTCATGTCGAACCTGAACGAACTCGATGTCGTCTTCCCGGCGCTGCAACGCCGCGATCAGCCCGCCGATGCCATCCCCCGGATAGCCATAGACCCGCTTGACGCCCCAGTCGTGAAGACGAGTCCAAATGAAGTCCGATACGGTGGCGGCCATGATGATCTCCGGGCTGGCACGGAATCTAGCCCGACCACCATCTCCGGCGACCGAACCGTGAAGTTGAGCGCGAACGAGCTCGCTGCGGGACCCTTCCGGGAGCGCGTTTGCTTCCGGCTAGTAAGGACTGAACGGCCGCTTTGTCGGCATGTTCCCCGTTGGTCCTCGCGGCTGGATTTGCGGGTGAATTCTTCCGCAGAGACGGAACGCCGATCACGCTCGCTGGTTGGCTCTTCATTGCCCCTAGCCATTGCCCCTAGCGGAGTCACCGGCATGCCCGCGAAATCGAAAGCACAGCAGAAAGCGGCTGGAGCCGCGCTCGCTGCCGAGAAAGGCGAACAGAGCGCGAGCAAATTGAAGGGCGCTTCGAAGGAAATGGCCAAGTCGATGAGTGAGAGGCAGCTCAGCGAGATGGCCTCGACGAAGCTCAAGGGGAAGCCCGAGCACTCATCAAAGTCCTGACTGCCACTGGAGACCGACATGACCGACCACCCAAAGCCGCCATTTCCGCATCAACAGCAGTCGATGCCGGGCTCGACCAATCGCATGGATCCGCGCCCGGATCATGGCGAGGATACATATCGCGGCTCCGGGCGTCTTTCAGGCAAACGTGCGGTTATCACGGGCGGTGACAGTGGCATCGGCCGTGCTGTTGCTATTGCCTTCGCCAGGGAGGGTGCGGACGTCCTGGTCTCCTATCTCGATGAGGAGGAGGACGCGGCAGAGACCAAGCGCTGGATCGAACAGGAGGGCCGCAAGGCGGTTCTCGTACCCGGCGACATCCAGTCGGCGGCGCACTGCCGCAAGATCGTCGATACCGCCATGGCTGAGCTGGGCGGGATCGACATCCTGGTCAACAACGCGGCTCATCAGGCAACTTTCGACGATATCTCCGAGATTTCGGACGATGAGTGGGAGTTGACCTTCAGGGTCAACATCCATGCCATGTTCTATCTGACCAAGGCAGCCGTCCCGCACATGCCGCCCGGAAGCGCGATTATCAACACCGCTTCGGTGAACTCGGATATGCCGAACCCGACCCTCCTCGCCTATGCCACTACGAAGGGCGCGATCCAGAACTTCACGGCCGGGCTCGCCCAGCTTCTCGCCGAAAAGGAGATCCGAGCGAACGCGGTGGCGCCTGGCCCGATCTGGACGCCGCTCATTCCCTCGACGATGGATCCCGACAAGGTTTCGAACTTCGGCAAGCAGGTTCCGCTGAAGCGGCCGGGGCAGCCGGCTGAGCTCGCGACGGCCTATGTCATGCTCGCCGACCCGCTCTCGAGCTATGTCTCTGGTGCCACGATTGCGGTCACCGGCGGCAAGCCGATCCTCTAGGAGCAGTCTCGATGAACTGGGGTCACCGTCATAGGGTCTGGCGATTGCTCGAAGTCAGCTTCGTTCCCTCGAACGTGACGCGCGGCACGAAATCGCTTCTCCTTTGCCAATGGGGGGGGCTTTGGCCGGAATGCGCACTTCTTCGGCGCTTCGTCCTCGATCTCGGCAGCAGCAATATCGAGGCGATGACATCCTCCCCGGATTGAATCTGGAGCTGACGGCTATGGACAAGCTGCTGCCTCCAATTCGCTTCGACCGGGCGGTTCATCTCTGCGTCGACATGCAGCGCCTGTTTTCCGATGACGGTCCCTGGCCGACTCCATGGATGCCTCGCGTGCTGCCCAACTGTGCCGCCTTGGCCGCCCTGAACCCCGCGCGCACCATCTTCACCCGATTCATTCCGCCGCGCGCTGTGGAAGAAGCCCATGGATCCTGGCTGCGATATTATGAGCGTTGGAGCGAGGCGACGCGGGAACGACTGGACGCTACGCTCATCGAGCTGATGCCCGAGCTGGCGCGCTACGTTCCTCCGGCAACGGTTTTCGACAAGCCGGTCTACTCTGCCTTTGCCGGCCGACGGCTCTCGGCGGCGCTTGCGGAACGTGACGTCGAGACGCTGATCGTGTCGGGTGCGGAGACCGATGTCTGCGTGCTTTCGACCATCCTCGGCGCCATCGATCTCGGGTTTTTTATTATCGTGGTGCGCGACGCCGTGTGCAGTTCCTCTGACGAGGGGCATGACGCGCTCATCTCAATGTTCGAGTGCCGCTACAGCCAGCAGCTCGCGATTACCGATACTCAGACAATCCTCGCCGCCTGGATGTGCGCGAAGAGTTAGCCTCAGGTGTCGCGGAGCCTGCCGAGATTGCCCGGCAGGCCTGATACCCCAAAATCATCAGCGGTGTTGAGGCCCCCGACCGGCTCGGGCCCGTGACTGTTCTCGCCTTTATGCTCCTCATCCCAGGCACGCAAAGCGGCTATCAGATCGGCATGCTCTGCAGCGGCGGCGGAACCCTCGGGAGCATCCGACAAGGAATGAGCCCGCGCGACCGCGGCATTGTACTCGTCGTGGTTCGAGATCCTCATACTCATCTCCTTCTTGGTCACGCTGCCAGAAGCTTGTCGACGGTCATCGGCAGGCTACGCAGGCGCTTGCCTGTGGCATGGTGGATCGCGTTCGCGATCGCCGCCGCTGTGCCAACGATGCCGATCTCGCCGAGGCCCTTGACACCGATCGGGCTCGCCTTGTCATCGTGCTCCTCCACGAAGACTACGTCGATGTCGTAGATGTCGGCATTCGCCGGGACGTGATACTCGGCGAGGGAGTGATTGACGATGCGGCCGAGCCGGTGATCGGTCAGCGTCTCCTCATGTAACGCCATGCCGATGCCCCAGACGACGCCGCCGATGATCTGGCTGCGGGCAGTCTTGGGGTTGATGATGCGGCCGGCAGCGACGGCATTGACGATACGCGTGACGCGGATCTGCCCAAGTTCCTCGTCGATCCGGACCTCCGCGAAGACTGCGGAGTGCGTGTATGCGGCATAGCGCATTGGTCCGATCAGGCCGGGGCTCGCGCTCTTCTCCGCTTCAAGCTTCTCTTCACCGGAGGCGGCAAGAGCGTCCGCCAGTGAAACGGATTTCGCGGGATGGGTCCGTAAGAGGATTCTGCCATTGGCGAATGCGATGTCGTCAGCGCCCGCATCGGTCAACGGCGAGCCTTCGATCTTCCGCGCCAGCTTGAAGAGCTGCTCCCTCAAGTCCTGGCAAGCGGCCATGACGGCGCTGCCGGCGGAGGCCGCGGTCCATGAACCGCCCTGTACCGGCGAGGCGGGCAGCGTCGAATCCGCGAGCTTTACCGTGACCTCCTCCATCTCGAGGCCGAGGGTCTCGGCACCGATCTGGCTGAGGATAGTGTAGGTGCCGGTCCCGATGTCGGAGGTCGCGCAAGACAGTTCGAGGCGTCCATCGGCTGTGAATACCGCGCGGGCCGCCGTCTTCATCATCCCGGCTTCCCAGACGCCACTTGCCATGCCCCAGCCGATCAGTTCATGGCCATCGCGCATGGACCCTGGCCGAGCATTGCGTTTGGTCCAACCAAAGCGCTCGGAACCTTCGCGATAGCAGGACCGCAGCTCCTTCGAGGTGAAGGTCTTGCCATCGTTCTCGTCATAGTCGGTGTAGTTGCGCAGGCGCAGCTCGATCGGGTCGATCTTCGCGGCGATGGCCAGCTCGTCCATCGCGCTTTCGAGCGCGAACAATCCCAACGGCGCTCCTGGCGCCCGCATGTCCCCGGGAGAGTAGGTGTCGAGCTTGGCCAGTTCGTAGCGCAGATCGACATTCGGCGCCTGGTAGAGCATGCCCGACCAGTTGACGACGTTCTCCTGGTGGTCCTCAAACCGTGAGGTCGCGGCGACTGCGTGATGCTGGATCGATACTAGGTTGCCACCGGCATCGGCGCCGAGCGCAACGGTGTTGATAGTTGCGGGGCGGTGTACGTGGCTGAACATCTGCTGCCGCGTCAGTTCGACACGCACCGAACGTTCGAGCGCCAGTGATGCCATCACGGCAAGGAAGAGCTGATGTTGCGGGCGCAGGCCCGAACCGAAGCCGCCGCCAACATAGGGCGCCACGACACGGACATCGTCGCTCGACAGACCGAAGACGCTTGCAACATAGGCTTGGGTGTTCTGGACGCCCTGCGTCTTGTCGTGGACGGTGACCTTGCCGTCGCCTTCCCAGATCACGGTGGTCGCGTGCGGCTCCATCGGGTTGTGATGCTCGGCAGCGATCGTGTATTCCGCACTGACCCGGACGGCAGCCTCGCTGAATGCCTTGACGGCATCCCCGCGCGGGTCGGGCGGAGGGGCGATGCCCATGCGCTTCTTGGGCGGCTTATAGGCGTCGATGCGTGCGATGCTCAGGTCGGTGAGGTGCACTTCTTCCTCGTACGAGACCGCAACTAGGGCAGCGGCATCGCGAGCGGCGTCGAAGCTGGTCGCGATGACCAGAGCAATCGGCTGGCCGCTATACTGGATCTCGTCGCTGTAAAGCGGACGGAACGGCGAGCCCGGAGGCGCCACCTGATCCCGGTATTTGTAGGTAAACCAAGCCGTTCGCGGGCGGTTCTCGTGCATGAAGACCCTGATAACGCCGGGCGCCGCCTCCGCTGCACTGACATCGATCGAGCGGATGCGTCCGCGCGCGATCGCGCTCTCGACGATATAGCCGTGGCAGAGATCGCTCGCGGCGAACTCGGCTGCGTAGGTCGCGGCACCCGTGACCTTGGCCGGCCCGTCGACGCGGTTGCGCGGGGAACCGATATGGGGATCGTTTCTCAGCATGGCGTTCTCCTCACGCGATACGCTTGTCGGATAGCGACTGCGGCGTTGCGGCGGCTGCCTGTGACAGCGCCCGCACGATCGCGCGCCGCGCGAGATCAACCTTGAAGGCATTGTGTGCGCGGGGTTCGGCACCGGCCAACAGGACGTCGGCGGCGCGCGAGAAAGCCGCCTCGTCGGCAGCCATCCCGACCAGCGCATCTTCGGCTTCCGGTTTGCGCCAGGGCTTGTGCGCGACACCTCCGAGCGCCAGCCTCGCCGCAGAGATTCTTGCTCCGTCGCATTCGAGCGCTGCCGCCACTGAGACGAGAGCGAAAGCGTAGGACAGCCGGTCGCGCAGTTTCAGGTAGCTATAATGCGCGGCGAAGCCCCTGGACGCCGCAGGCAGCGTCACCGCTACGACGATCTCGCCGGGACGCAACGTGTTGTCGTGCTGAGGCGCGTCGCCAGGAAGGCGGTGATAGTCGGCGAAGGCGATACGCCGTTCGCCTTCGGGCCCGACGACCTCGACCGAAGCTTCCAGCGCCGCCAGGGCGACGCACATATCGGAGGGATGAGTCGCGATGCACCGGTCGCTGGCGCCGAGGATGGCATGAATACGGTTGACGCCGTCGATCGCGCCGCAGCCTGAACCCGGCTCGCGCTTGTTGCAGGGCGTGGCGACGTCGTTGAAATAATAGCAGCGGGTGCGTTGGTTGAGGTTGCCGCCGGTCGTGGCTGCGTTCCGCAGTTGCGGCGTAGCGCCTGCCAGGACACCGTGCGCCAGCAGCGGATAGCACTCTGCGATGCGGTCATCGTAGGCGACGTCGCTATTTGGCACGAGGGCGCCGATGCGTAGCCCGCCGTCTTCCGTCTCGGAGATGCCGCGCAATTCGTGGAGGCGGGTCAAGTCGATCAATTCACCTGGGCGCTCGACCTCGTATTTCATCAGGTCGACGAGGTTCGTCCCCCCAGCGATGACGGCGGCGCCGGGATTGCTCCGGAGACGCGAGATCGCATCGGCGAGCGTCTCGGCGCGGTGATAGGAAAAGCGGTTCATTCCGCGGCCTCCTGGATCGTGCCAGAGCGCTGGATCAGCACGTCCTCGATCGCGTCGACGATGTTCGGATACGCACCGCAGCGGCAGATATTGCCGCTCATCAGCTCGCGGATATCGTCGCGGGTAATGGCGTGGCCCTCCTCGATCAGCGCGACTCCGGAGCAGATCTGGCCGGGCGTGCAATAGCCGCACTGGAAGGCGTCGCGCTCGATGAAAGCCTGCTGCAACGGGTGCAGCTCGCTGCCGTGCCCGATACCCTCGATCGTGGTGATCTCTTTCCCATCCTGCATCACGGCAAGCTGGAGGCAGGAATTGATCCGACGGCCGTCGATGAGGACGGTGCACGCACCGCACTGGCCATGGTCGCAGCCCTTCTTCGTACCTGTCAGGGTGAGGTCGTGTCTGAGCAGGTCGAGAAGCGTGGTCGAAGGTGAAACGTCGAGGTGACGGGATTCACCGTTGATCTTGATATCTATCCAAACGCCGGCGGATGCCTCTGCTGGGTGATGGGACATGCGGAAGCTCCGATCCGATGTTGCCGATCCCCCAGCCGCATGGTCTGATCAGAACAGGAAGGGCGGGCCGAAGTTCCTTTGATTTGGAAAGGTTCGTCTCGAAAAAATAACCTTCGATCACGTGGGCAGATTGACGTCTGCGAGCGTCTTCGGCTGATGCATCGGGCAGCCGCCGTGTTCCGAGCGGAATCGAGCCGAGCTTCGGTAGGCTGCCCTTCGCAATCGCATGATCGAGCCGAGCGGACGATGGGCGGCCAACCCGTGCCACGGGCTGAACGACTGCTTCTCGTCGATGGCGCGCGATTTCTCCTCCTCCCAAGCGACCTGGCGGGGCGCGGTCACCGTCGCGACGGTCCAGTAAGGGCTTTGCTCCTCCGGCCATTCGACGCTCGAGTCCTCGATCGGCATGGATTCAAGATCCGTGCAAAGCTGGACGCGCACCTCCCATCGACCGCCATGGTCAGCGAAGAACGCATTGCAGGCCTCGCGCAGCCCATCCGGACGGCCGAACACCCTGATCGCCTGATTGGTCAAGCTCATCAGCTCGGGGCTCACCGGGAGCAGCTGGACCTTGGCCATGTACTCACCGAACAGGATCGGAGCGGCACTAAAGTAGCTCTCGCCCAGCGGATGCGTCGCGGGGTGCCCGCCCAATTGCTTCAACGCAGCGCTGTCGGCGCCGGCGGCTTCGGCCAAACTCTGGATGCCACGCAATGCATAGCTAAGCGCCTTCTTAAGGAACTGAACGCGGTCCGTCGTCGCCGCGACGAGCTTGAGCCCAGACAGGAAGTCCTTGCCGCTTTTCGCGGAGAACACGGGGCCGTTGACGAGGACGAAATCTTGGACGGCTTCGGATTCCGAATCAGCGAGACGTTCACCCGCAACGCCGATGACCTTTAAGGCGAGACCCCGAGGCAGCGAGACGTCGTCCTCCAGTATGTCGCCGGGGATCGTCGAGAGGCGCATGATTACCGGATAGTGCCCGGGGCGAGCGAAGAGCCCCTGCGCGAGTTCAGGCGGAAGGTCGGTAGCGACGCTCAACTCCCCTTGCAACAAGGCATGGCTCTTGGCATGGACGCTGCGCAGGGCGCGACCTTCCTCCTTCCATGTCGTCTGGCTTATGGTGCGCAGCGTTGAGACGAGACCATCCTCGGTCGCGCGCTCCTCCGGTTCAGGCTGTTCGAACTCGGGGCGATAGGGGAGGGGACGGATCGAAAGCGCGCTGGGTAGGGACATGACGGGCTCCTGAGATGATCCCCTGCGAAACCCTCCATGATACCGGGCGGTTCCTATTGGTGTTGATGCGAAACGGAGAGGCGCGATCGTTTCATCGGGAGCTCCAATCGGTATATTGTTTCCCGGCGGGTAGACCCGCGATCATCGTTTTTGATTCCGGGGCAATACGGCCTTGCACCCGCGGAGCGGCCGATCCTCGAGTACGTTTGAATGATCCCCCTATCTCGGCCACCGCAAGACGGCGGAAACGGTCGTGTCGGCCAAAGTCCCGGGTCCTAATGACGCAATCGGCTCCCGAATGGTCATCGACGGCTCGACGATAATGAAGCGCGATTTCAAGGATCGAAGCCATGCTGTTTTCGCCTTTGACAGATCCGATGGACCTCGCGCGGGCTCGGGTCGGCCTGGATGCGGCGTGGATGTAGCGCCAGGCGCAGCTCCCGGATCGCTGTCGCCCGGTCCCCCTGGCTGCAGCCGAGATCGATAGGCACACGAGTGGGATGGACTTTGAGCGGCGCGGCCGCCGCGCAGGAAAACCCCCGGGACATAGTCCCGGGGGCCTCCGTCATCCCGCCGTATTGTTTTCAGACGACCGGCGGACGATAGGGCCCGGCATTCTCGTCGAAGCGGCTCCATCCGCCCGCACGATACTCCGCCTCGCGGATTGTGCGGTCGATCGGCGTAGCGCCATCGAGGATAGCCTGGACAGTCGCCTCGTGCTCGGGCTCTGTCCGGACCGAGACCACGGAACCGCCCCGGCGCACCGTCTCGGCGTAGTATTCAGCCTCCTCCTTGTCGTGGCCTTCATTCACGAAGGAGCCGACAAGGCCGCCAGCGGCTGCTCCGGCCAAGGCGCCAGCGGCGGTGGAGGCGAGCCAGCCCGCGGCCACCACCGGGCCGATGCCGGGAATGGCCATGATGCCGAGGCCGGCAAGCAGACCGGCAGCGCCGCCGACGCCGGCGCCGATACCCGCGCCTTCGCCCGCATTTGTCTCGCCGGACTTGCCGTCGCTGCCGACAATGCTGATGTCGCTGCTGGACACGCCGGCGGCCTCAAGTTGTTCGACAACGGACCGAGCGGTGGCGTGGCTATCGTAGGTTCGGGTGAGAGTGCGAGTCATATCGATCTCCAACTTAATTGCGAGTGATGTTGCCGCGATAGTCGACTGAGACGTTGACCTGCGCGCCGGAATGTGTGGCCGTTCCCTTCCAAACGCCGTTATCGTCCTTTTTCAGGGCACCGACGTTGGAGTAGCCGTTGGCCTCGAGCCTGCTCTTGGCCTGGCCCTCCGTAAAACTGTTGGCGCCCGGGAGGGGCGCGTTCTTGTCCGCATCGGCGTTCGGAGAAGGTGTGGGGGCCGTCGTCGACGTCTGTGCCATGGCACCGAAGGACGTCGCGGAGGCGATCAACGTGGCGATGAGGAGCGTCTTCATGATGATCTCCGGAGAGGTGGGCGACGGGTCGCCGGGATGCACAATCCAACGGCAATCTGCTCATGGAAGTTCCATCGGACCGAGACGGAACCCCGCACCGCGATGAAGGTTTGGCAGTCATTGACCACCCACATCATTGGAGGACAACATGGCCACGGAACCGAAGGCGCTCGAAGACCTGTTCCACGACACCCTCAAGGACGTCTACTATGCGGAGAAGCAAATCCTGAAGACGCTCCCTAAGATGGCAAAGGCGGCAAAGTCGCCGGAGCTCAAGAAGGCCTTCGACACACATCGCGAGGAGACCGAGGGGCACGTCGAGCGGCTTGCGGAGGTGTTCGAGATCATTGGCAAGGCACCGCGCGGGAAGACCTGCGACGCGATCCTCGGCATCATCGAGGAGGGCAAGGCGGTCATCGAGGAATATTCCGATAGTCCCGCCCTCGACGCTGGTCTGGCGGCCTCGGCGCAGGCTGTCGAGCATTACGAGATTTCCCGGTACGGAACCCTCAAGGCCTGGGCCGACCAGCTTGGGCTGAAGGATGCGTCCAAGCTTCTCGCCGAAACGCTTGCGGAGGAGGAGAGGACGGACAAGTCGCTTAGTGCGCTCGGCAAGACGGTGAACGCCGCCGCGACGAAGAAGGCGGCGTGACGATGGGCATCTTTGATTCCATCAAGAAGGCCATCTTCGGCGAGGCTAAGGCCGATACCTTCACTGCGCCGGCCCCGGCGCCAACGCTTGGCGCCGTGGTGCCGCCGGCAAACACGTCGACAGCTCCAGCCTCGACACCGGGCCGGCACAACCGCAGGTGAGCCGACCGCAAGCGTGGGATCGGCGCCGACGTCTGCCGCGCAGACGGTCGACATCTCGCCGATCCTCGACGAGGCGGTCAAGGACAGTCGTCAACCGCTGAATTGGAAGACGTCGATCGTCGATTTGCTGAAGGCATTGAAGATCGACAGCAGCCTTCAGGCGCGTCGCGATCTGGCGAACGAGTTGGGTTATTCCGGGGATACGAGCGATTCTGCCGCAATGAACGTCTGGTTGCACAAGGCCGTCATCAGAAGGCTGTTAGAGAACGGCGGCAGGGTGCCGGCCGACCTGCTAGACTGATCGTCTTGATTCTAGCAATTTTGACCCCGGCGATTTTCGCCGGGGGTACTCTCCGTAAAACTCGACCAGCGATGTTGCATTGGCCCTGCAAGTTTCACTTGGAGTGCCTCAGAGTACTTACGTCGGAGCCGCGTCCGATCAGGTTCCGGCACCTTCGCCAGCCTGTCTTCATTAAGATTGTCGATAAGGTCGGCTTGCTTGACCCAGCGCGCCAGCGGGTGCCTTGCCGCTCGATTGATATAGGCCGTAATCTTCAGCCTGACCACGGGTCAAAGCGCCAACCGCGCCAACAATTTCATCGGTGAAGCCCTCGGCAGTCAACGCTTCGAGCGTCCAATCTGAATCTTCGACAGCATCGTGCAGCGCTGCGACGATCGCGCACTTCTCATTGCCTTTCCGAAGGAAGCGCGACATGAGGCGCATGGGATGAACGATGTAGGGCTTGCCAGTTTTGTCGCACTGGCCGGTGTGTGCCAACGCGGCGATTTCGATAGCTCGATCCAACGTTGCCATGGCATCCACCTCACGAACCAAAATGATGGTGGAGGCGGAACGTCCCAAGGCTCAAGTTGTTCAGGCGTCAGAGACCTCTTGTCAGTGCTTAGCTCGAGATCGCGGACAGGCCTCCATCCACGCTGCAAGCGCCCCGTCAGAAGTAGCCTTGCGACGAACTTTGTTTCAGCAGGGGTCGAGTTGATGCGAGGCCCATTGCGGAGCCCCCAATAGGGGGAACGATCTTCATGAACTTGCCGACCGTATATCAACGGCCTTTCCGGCTAAACCACCGCTCGCTGGCTTAAGCTGTCAAATGAAACGATCTGATTTCGTCCGAGTGTCTTCGCAGCATAAAGCGCCTTGTCGGCACGGGCATACAAGCTGAGCGCAACGTCATCGCCCTCGATCTGCGCAACGCCAGCCGAAAAGGTGCAAAAAAAGTCAGGGCGGCTGGGAAGGGGTGTCAAACTTCTCACCAGAACGAGGATGCGTTCCAGAATAAGTAATGCTGCGATAGATGACGTCCTGGGCATGACAATGACAAATTCCTCCCCGCCAACGCGGCCGAAACAATCCGTCCGTCGAACGTTCAAGTTCACGGCATGCGCAAATCCCTGGAGAATTTGGTCGCCAACATGGTGGCCGTGTAGGTCGTTGATGGCCTTGAAGTTGTCGATGTCCAAGATCGCAAGGCAGCCTGGACGAGTGGTTTCCGCTACTGACCATGCCAGCATCTCGTCTACCCGCGACATCACAAAGCGCCTGTTCGCTACGCCAGTCAGCTCGTCCGTGAAAGAAGCCTTCAGTGCGGTATCCCGATCTTGCCGTAAGGCGCGGGTTTCGGCGTGTAGGTCAGTGATGTCGCTAGCTACGCAAAGCATCCAGCCATCATCTGTTGTCTCCTCCTGCATCCACAGCCAGCGCCCGTCTGCCAAGTCGGTCTCGTAGGATTTGTAGCGGACTTTGCCGCGCCGCGAGCGGGTAGAGTTGAGCCAGGCCTCGATGTCGTCGGAATGCACGACTGTTCCACGCTGCGTCGCAAAATTGCGGCGCATAATGTCCGACCAGCTTAGGTCCTCGTTGGAACCGATATGCCACGCTTCTCGGAATGTCCGATTGGCAAAACGAAGCCGATCGAACTGGTCATAGAGGGCTACGAGCATCGGCGAGGTCTCGAAGATCTCGCCGAGCTTTTGATAGCTTTGCTCCATCTGCCAATGTCCCGCTCGTTTGTTAGCTAAGCCAGATCGTGCCTGGACAGTGGGAAAGAACGGTAAAGGCACAACCTCGCAATTTCGGAACGTCCACTGTTATCGATCGCTTCGCCTGCCCGTCCCTAGATATTCCGATGACTTATCCCTCAGTCGCCGCCAACAACGCCGGTGCCGGGCCGATATCGGCTCCGGCATGTTCTGTTTTCAGCCACATAGCTGGAGTCCGCTTCGGCGCGCCGTGCTAGTTCAGATTGCCTGGCAGGCACTTCCGCGCGATTGCCAATCTCGCTTGGCCATGATGCCGTTAAATCTTGACCTCTCCATTTTCTTCGCCATCCCAGTAGTGCACACGCGACGCCTGGACTTTCAGCAGGACGATGCCGGGTGTCTCGATGCCTTGGGGGAACCATCGTTCCATGTCGTCAACCCAATGCTTCTCGAAGGCGAGACGGTCTTTCGTCAGGCTCGCCTTGCCCTCGACGCCGATGAAGATGCCCGGTTTGCCGAGTAGACTCTTGTCGCCGGCGAAGGTCAGTCCAACCTGGTCATTTGCCTGCACATCCTCGATGAAGCGCGCATTTTCGTAGGCGAAGAACCAGGAATCTCCATCGTAATCGACATCCCGATTGTTGCTCATCGGCCGGCTGGAGAGTTGGCCGCCTTCCGTCACGGTCGTGAGCATGCAGAAGTCGATGTCCTTCATCTTCTCCGCGATGTCGCTGAGGGTGAGCTCGCCCATAGGTTTCTCCTGCGTGATGTGTTGGCTTTCGAGGAGATCGAACGGGCCGGCGCGAGGCATGTTCCTTTGGTCGAAGCCGCACTCCGTTTAAAGACGACGCTACGTCATCTATAAGTGGCCGGCTCTAAGCCCGAGAGGACACGATGGCCGCCTTGTTTCACAACGAGATGCATAGCGATTTCGTCTGGGCTCATGGGTATATTCCCTATGGCGGAGCGGATTTCGGTGAGATCCGCTCGGTGGCCGAAGCCGTTGCCGATGGCGGAGACGATTTATTCCATGATGCTTGGGTCGCTGCCGGCGAGCGTATGACGGCGACAGCCGACACCCTGCTCGCAAAGGGGCACATGGCGAGCGCCCGCGAGTCATATCTGAGGGCAAGCGTGTTCTACGCTTCTTCGTTTCGCCCGCTCTATGGAGTGCCGGTCGATCCGCGTCTGCTTTCCGCATTTCGAAAGGAGGTCGCTGCCTTCGACAAGGCCCTGTCGCTCGGAGAGGCTCCCACGGCGCCTATTGCCATCCCGTTCGGCGAGACTTCTCTGCCCGGTTATTTCATCCCGGCCGAGGGCAGTGAGACCGAGGTCCGGCCGCTGATCATCTTCACCAACGGCTATGACGGGACGATCGTCGACACCTATTTCGCATGCGGCGTTGCGGCGTCCCGACGGGGCTACCACAGCCTGCTCTTCGACGGTCCGGGCCAGGGCGCCATGCTTTACGAGCACGGTACGGCGCTGCGACCCGACTGGGAGGTCGTCATCAAGGCGGTGGTCGACTTCGCAGAGGGTTTGCCACTGGTGGATACCAAGCGCATCGCTCTGTCGGGCTGGAGCCTTGGAGGCTATCTCGCCCCGCGCGCCGCGTCTGGTGAACCGCGGATCGCAGCGCTGATTGCGGATCCTGGTCTCTGGAGTATCGCCGACGGCTTCCGGGATATCGTCGTGCGGAACCTCGGCGTCTCGTCGGAGGCAGCGGCAGATCTGGGCAATCTCGATGAATCGATCATGCAAAAGATCGACGCCACGATCCGCAAGAGTCCCCTGATCAAGTGGAAGGTCGTGAATCGGGGCTTCTGGACCCACGGTGTCGACAACCTGCGAGATTATTTTGCATCGGCCGAGCGGTTCACGATGACAGGACGGGTCGACACCATCACTTGTCCGACGCTGATCACTCAGGCGGAGAATGATATCCTTGGTAACGGCGCTAGTGCCTTGTTTAATAAGCTAACATGCCCGAAAGCCCTGATGCGCTTCACTGCCGCCGAGGGCGCTGACCGGCATTGTGAGATGGGAAACCGCTCATTGCTCAACCGGCGCGTTCTCGATTGGCTGGATGATTGCTTCAGCGTCCAGCGCTAGAATGCCGTCGCAGCCGCCCACTCCACCGTCGGCGACGGTGATCGTCAACGTCTGCTGTCCGCCAATGTCCGTAGATGGCGCGTTCTGTGCGTCGTCGGCCCAAGGCGACGCGATTGCCGAAGCTAGCACTCTAAGCCGGCGCGAGTAGGAGCCTGCGACCATTTCAGTTGGCCAAGATATCTAGTTCCGCACGGTTTATCAGCCCGCTTGGTTCACGCTCTCGGTTTGCGGATCGGAAATGAGCGCTGCTCGGGCAATCTCGACCTTAGAAAAACTCGCAGTCATGCCGGAACATTTCACTGAACCAAACGTTGAATGGCGTTGGCGGTAGCCACGGGGGAATTTCTTGTCAGGTTTCAAGCCAAAGGTCCTCATCGTCGAAGATGAGCCAATCATAGCGATGATGCTTGAGGAACACCTCCTCGACGCGGGGTGCGAGGTTGCGGCCACGGCCATGAGCCTGGAGAAGGGCCTCGCTCTGGCCCAGACAACGGACATGGATCTTGCCATTCTCGACATGAGCCTCGGTTCGCAATCGTCATTTGCAGTGGCTGACGTCCTGGCGAGCCGCGGAATCCCCTTCATGTTTGCGTCGGGCTTTGGAAGCAGTTCACTTCCGGAGGAGCATCGCGGACGAACGATCCTCAACAAGCCGTTCCACTTTCCCGAGCTTGTGAAGGGCCTTACGCTTACCCTGGGCGGCAGATTTATTCCTGAACAGGGCGTCTAGCTTGACCTTGTTGCTCTGGATCAAACCGCCTAGCGTGGCGGAAGCGCCGGAGAATATCTCTCTAGCCCATATAGACTGGGGAATTAGATGGCGCTGGTAAAGACCACTGAGCTCGCTAAACGCCGCGCCAAACCCACTATTTCCAAACACGATGTGACAGGACCGGTGAATAAGGTCGCCGCGGTGCGCCGCTCGCACGAACGTGCTCGGGCCCGCCAGCAAAAAGTCGCGGAGCGGATCGGTGCCGCGACGGAAGAGCTCGCGAGCGGCATGCTGGAGGCGGCGGCGGCAGCGCAGCAGCTTCGCCAAGCTCTCGAACAGATTTCGGCGGGTGCGGGGGAAGCAGCGGGAGCGGCCCAGCAATCGCAGGGGGCAGTGGAGATGCTCGGAGCGACTTTCGTCCGCGCGCGCGACCAAGCTGAAAATTCTCGCCGCAAGACCGATGCGCTGCATTCGGCCGTGCTTGAAAGCGCGACGCAGATTGATGATGCCAACGCGTCGCTGGGGAACGCCGCGGCGCGCCAACTCGCTTCGGTCGAAATCGCCGAGAGGCTGGAAAAGCAAGCTGCCGGCATAGGCGCCACGACTCAGATGGTCGCTGATATTTCGGATCGAACCAATCTTCTTGCGTTGAACGCTGCGATCGAAGCCGCTCGTGCCGGCGATGTCGGCAAGGGCTTCGCGGTCGTCGCCGACGAAGTCCGCGCTCTTGCGGAAGTGGCCGAGCGGACAGCTCGGGAAATCGAAGAGCAATCTTTAACCGTCGGGCGCGAGGTCAAGACACTCGCCGAGCGGATCAGGGCGACAGCAACCGCTGCCCAGCAGCAGACGGCAACGACCCAGGCGATGGCTTCGGATCTGTCATCGGTGCGCGCGGACTTGTCAGTGCTCGCCGAGGGCAGCCAAACAATCCTCACCGCTGCCGTCGAGGCTGACATCGCGGTGCGCGAGGCAGGACGCGGCGCCGAATTGGTCGCCAGTGCGGCCGAAGAGCAGTCCGCTGCCGTGGCGCAGGCACAGCGATCCGTCCAGCAGCAGAGCCAGGCGCTCGATCAAAGCCAGGAAGCGGCTCAAGCTCTGGCAGGCTTGGCGGAGGATCTGCAAGGCGATGGCTCGGCTGCGAGCGGCATCGAGCAGTTGGGCACGGCGGCGGAACAGCTATCCGCGACCGTGCAAGAACTGGCCGGCACGGCAGGGGAAATCCTCGTCGCGATCGATCAGATCAGCCGAGGTGCGCAAACTCAGGCGTCCGCGACGCAGCAGGCGAATGCAGCCTTGATCCAAATCGAGAAGAATCTGGATCACACCCGGAAGGGGGCCCAAGTCGCGACTGAGCGGACAGGGGGGATCGCGGGGCTTCTGGCCAAGACCCAAGCGGGCCTGCGTGTGATTGGGGAGAGCTTCGCAAACACCGTAGTCCACATGCGCCATTCGGTGTTTGCGCTCGATTCTCTCGAAGACGTTTCGCGTCAGATCGAGAAGAGCATCGACCGCATTGTTCTGGTTGCTGTGCAAACCAACATGCTGTCGGTATCAGGCTCCGTCGAGGCCGCAAGAGCCGGCGATGCCGGCCGAGGCTTCGCGCAGGTCTCTAGCGATATCCGCAAGCTGGCGCAGGAAAGCAGTGAGTATATCGAAGGCGTCAAGGACGTCGTTCGCTTGATGCAGATTCAGATCGCGGCGGTGCGCCGCGATCTTGAGCTCGTCCTTAGCCTTGCCGAGGCCGAGCAAGGCAAAAATGTAGTAATCATCGAACGCATGAAGGCCATTGAAAACGATGTCGCCGCCATCGCCAGCGGCAACGATGAGATACTCGGCAGCGCGCAGAGTGCGCTTTCGGCCGTGCGGGACGTACAACTAGGAACACAGCAGATCGCGTCCGCAGCGCAGGAGGCAAGCTCGGCCGCAACGGCTGCTGCCAGCGCTGCCAGGGAACAGTCGCGCAGTGCCGAGGACCTCGCCGCAGCGATCGAGGAAATAGCGTCTCTGGCAGATGAACTCCAATTGGCGGCCGGTTGATTTCGATGGCGAAGGCTCGCAGGGGCGGCGAGACCGAGCGGCAGCTGACCTTCATCGTCGGTGGCGACGGATATTCTATACCCGCCGAAGGTGTGCTCGAGGTTGGGCGGCGACCCACCATCACCCGTGTCCCGAACAGCCCCGGCGCCTTGGCGGGCCTGATGAACTTTCACGGGGCGGCCATCCCTGTCGTGCGCGTGTCGGCGCTGGTAGCTGCGGTCGTCGAAGGCGCGGCGCCGTCGTCGGGTGAAGCCAAGGTCGTCGTCTACGATGAAGGCGGGGCGGTCGGGCTGCTGATAGACGATGTTCTGCAACTGACTTCCGAGCAGAGCGCTTCGGCCAAGGTACTGAATATAGGCGCGTTGCTCGCGGATATATTTGTCGAGTCGGTGCAGACTCCGCGCCGAAATATCGGAAGTTCCGTGGATAAAGCGGGCCAGAAAATTGCCGCTACCATTGAACGCGCACTGTTGGCGTTCCGGGTGTCGGTTCAGTATTTCGCCTTGCCGCTCGAAAGCGTCGTCGAAGTCCTGGCGCTTCCGGGCGACGTGACCGGTTTACCGAGAGGCGAGGCGATGTCCGTCGGGATGATCGCGCTTCGAGAGGAGATCGTTCCGCTCATCTCGCTTGCGTCGCTGCTCGGACTTCCGGCCGACAGCGATGGCCGTCGCCACGTTGTCGTCATTCGCTTTGGAGAGGCCCGGATCGGGCTGGTCGTGGATAGGCTGCACGGCGTCGTCCGGGTTCCGGAGACATCGATCGAGCCGATCCCTGCGATCTTGCAGCGGGGCGCCGGCGACGCCGAAATCGATGCCATCGCCCGTAGTGCCGATAAGCGGCCGCTGATATCGATCCTGTCGCCATTGCGCTTGTTTCGGAACCGGGCAATTAGCAACGCGCTTGCGGAACGCGGCGAGAGGAACAGGAGCATGCCTGACGCCGTGGCTTTCGAACCGGACCAGCGCTTTATCGTGTTCAGGCTCGGCGATGATGTCTTCGGGCTCCCCATCGGCTCGGTCGATGAGATCGTCCAGCTTCCCGACGCGATATCGCGCGTTCCCAATGCGCCCAACTTCGTCACCGGCGTTATCAATGTCAGAGGCAAGGCAGTGCCCGTGATCGACCAGCGCTTGCGCTTCGAGGCGGGACAGAGCCTGTCGGCGAAACGGCCGAGGGTCGTCGTGGTCACGATTGGACAGCTCCAGGCGGGCTTCATCGTCGACTCCGTTTCCGAGATCCTCTCCCTTCCGGCTTCTGCGATCGGGCCGGCACCGAAGTTGCCGGGCAACGGCACACAGATATTCGACAGGGTCGCTGCCCGCGGCGATGCCGGCGAGATGATTTTGCTCGTCGACCCGAAAGAACTGCTGGACAAGGCTGAGCGCGATCTTCTCGCGCGCTTCAAGCCGGCGGCTGGCGATGTACAGGCATCGTGATCCGTCTCCTCATCGTTGACGACTCCGCCCTGATGCGCAGGTTCCTCGGCCGGATCTTCGAAGCCGAAACCGATTTCGAGATCGGTTCCGCGCGCGATGGCACCGAAGCCCTGAGGGCGATGGCCGAATTCCGACCCCACGTCGTGACGCTGGATATTGCCATGCCTAACATGGACGGTTTGGCCTGCCTGGACCGCATCATGGTCGAGCATCCGTGCCCGGTGGTGATGGTCTCCGCACTGACCGAGCACGGAGCCGACGAGACCTTGCGCGCACTCCAGATGGGTGCGGTCGACTTCATTCCGAAGCCGCAGGGCACGATTTCGTTGCATGCCGACGACCTCGGGCCCCTGATTGTCGAACGGGTACGCGCCGCGGCTTCGATCAAGGTTCGAACGAGCCGTCGATTGGCCGAGCGCGTTCGATTTCGTACCGAGTTCAAGATGCCGCGCTCGCTGTCGGCGCGGAGCGGGGCAAAAATTTCCCGCATCGTTACCGGTCTGGCCGACGAGTGCGTTGTGCTGATCGGCGCCTCGACCGGCGGACCGCCCGCATTGGACGCGGTGCTGTCCGCCCTGCCCAAAGATTTCGGCTGGCCGATCGTCATCGCCCAGCACATGCCGGCCTCGTTCACGGGCCCGCTCTCCCGCAGGCTCGACAAGCTCTGCGCACTTTCAGTTGTCGAGGTGACCGGCCCGACCGCGCTCGAGGCTGGACACGTCTATATCGGCCGGGGCGACGCGGACATCCTTTTGACCCGTAGGAACAGGGCGCTCGTGGCCATTTCCGCGCCGGCAGATCCGGAGCATCGCTGGCACCCGAGTGTCGACCGGCTGGTTCGCAGTGCCATCGACCATGTCCCGGCCGAGCGCCTGGTGGGCGTCCTGATGACGGGCATGGGCAACGACGGAGCGGGAGCGCTCGCCGAGCTCCGGAAATTGGGTGGACACACGATTGCCGAGGCCGAGCAAAGCGCCGTGGTATGGGGCATGCCCGGCGAATTGGTCAAGCTGGGTGGCGCAGCCGATGTCATCGAGTTGCATGGGATTGGCGAACGCCTGCTGGAGCTCGCCCGATGGCAATAGGCGAGGCACCGCGATACCTTTCGGCCGGCGATCTTCTGCGGCTTTGCGAGTTCCTGTATCGGCGTACCGGGATGCTGTTCGGCGAAACCAAGCGCTACTACATCGACCGGCGAGTCGCGGACCGCGTCGCTGCGACCGGGGCGATGTCCTTCGGCTCCTACTTCAACCTGCTCCTGAGCGATCCCGGCGAAGCCGAACTGCTGATCAATAGCTTCACAGTCAACGAGACATATTTTTATCGCGAAGAGCATCAGCTCCACTGCCTGAGCCGCTCCCTGCTTCCCGACCGGATCGTTGGCAAACGGCCGGGTGACCGGATCAGGATATGGTCAATTCCGTGCTCGACGGGCGAGGAACCGTATTCGATTGCGATCTGGCTGTTGGAGAACTGGAATCTCGTCGACGCGTATAATGTCGAGATCGTCGGTTCGGATATCGACAGCGCGGTGCTGCGGGACGCGGCCTTCGGTGAGTTTGGCAAGCGCTCCGTGTCTCGCCTTTCGGCCGATCTGCGGCAGCGCTATTTTCACCAGTTGGACGATGCTCGCTGGCGGATCATCCCGGACTTGCGCGAGTCGGTCAGTTTCCGTGCAGCAAATCTGATCGACCGGCAAGTGGCCGAAACACAAGGTGAGTTCGATATAATCTTCTGTCGCAACGTCTTGATCTATTTCGATGATGAATCGCGCCGCCGGACCGTGGACAACCTCTACGGCGCGCTCCTGCCCGGAGGCTATCTCTGTCTGGGGCATACGGAGTCGATGAGCCGGATCTCGACGCGCTTCGAGATCGCCCGGTTCGAAGATGCCGTCGTCTATCGTCGGGCGCGGGAGAGCTGAGTGGACGACCTGCTGGCCCAGTTCGTTATTGAGGCGGCCGAGCTGACGCAGCAGGCTGCGGAGGACCTGCTCGCGCTCGACCGCGAGCCGGGAGATCGCGGTCGACTAGGCAGCGCGTTCCGCGCCATCCACACTTTGAAGGGCTCGGTCGGTCTGTTTGACCTCGCTCCGATGCACGACACGCTTCACGCTGCGGAAGACGTGCTTGGCTGTGCGGTTAAGGACGATGCCGAAATCGACCCGGCCAGAATCGACCCCCTGCTCGCGATCATTGAATGGATCGATCGCTGCGTTCAGCGTCTCGAGCGCGCTGGAGTGCTCGCGCCGACGGCTGCGGACGAGGGGGCGGAATTGGTTCTTTCGCTCGCGTCAGGCGGTAGCGCCCCGCCAGCCGTAATGCCGATGACCGATGGCGCCGTGCCGTCATGGGCCCAGAGGTTGTTCACGGCCCATCCAGCAATCCGGGAGAGGGGAGTCGTTGCGCTTCGGTATTCGCCAGCGCCGGAGTGCTTCTTCAATGGCGATGATCCGATAGCGCTCATGGCCGCCATACCGGAGGTCTTCTTTGCCCGCGTCTCGACGCGAGAGGATTGGCCCGGCGAGGCAGAGTTCGACCCGTTTCGCAGCAATCTAATCTTCGAGGCGATTTCCACTGCGAAGCGCTCTGAAGTCGAGGCGGTCTTCCGCCTCATCCCGGATCAGATCGCAATCGCGCAGGACCCGGAGTCAGATGCCAAGGAGTTCTCGGCTGAGAGTGGAGAGACGATCACGCGAACGATTCGCGTCGATCTCGCGCGCATCGATGACATCGTCGCGCTCGCCGGAGAGCTCCAGACGCTCAAGAGCGGCCTGCCCGCGCTCGTCGCCCAAGCGCAAGCGCTTGAAGGAGGCATCGCACTATCGCGCAAAGTCGCAGCGGTGCATCAGGATCTTGGCCGCTTGGTGAGCCAGCTTCAGCGATCGGCAACAGATGTACGGATGGTGCCGCTTAGCGATACCTTCCGCCGTCTCGCGCGCCTCGCAAGGGAGATTTCCGGGCAGACCGGCAAGCCGCTGCAACTCGACGTCCGAGGAGGCGAGATCGAGGCCGACAAGACGATCGTCGACGGATTGTATGAGCCGCTGCTTCACATCATCCGCAACGCCGCGGACCACGGCATCGAAGCCGAAGAGCAGAGGCTAAGCGTCGGCAAGCCCTCGAAAGGCACTATCTCCGTCAGCGCACGGCAGGTCGGCCACAGCATCGAGCTCAAGGTCAGCGATGACGGGCGTGGGATCGAGCCGGAGCGCATTCGCTCCGCGGCGCTGGCGCGCGGGTTTATCTCCGCCGAGACCGCCGCAACGCTGGGCGATAGCGATAGTCTCGAACTCCTATTCACCCCAGGTTTTTCGACATCGGAGACCGTATCCGATCTGTCGGGTCGTGGGGTCGGCATGGATGCGGTGCGCGCATCGGTTCGCCGCCTGGGTGGTAAGGTCGCAGTCTCCAGCGCGTTCGCCATAGGGACGACGATCGTGTTGTCGATGCCCACCAGTTTCGCCATGAGCCGCGTGATCGTGGTGACGGTCGCGGGCGAGCAGTACGGCGTTCCCATGGAATCGATTACGGAGACGGTTAGGATTCCCGCAACCGCCATCATACCGGTCCGAGGGGGCGAAGCGAGCGTGCTGCGCGATAGGACTATTCCAGTAGTGCGACTGGGCAATATCGTCGGCGCGGTTGCGCAGGCGCGCTCGGAGGAGCTGATGCTGGTTCTTGAAATCGGGGCCGCTGCCGTGGGCTTGGTTGTCGACGGCATCGGGGAGCGCTTTGAGACGTTGCTCCGTCCACCCGCGGGCCTGTTGAAGGCGGTGCGGGGCATCCTTGGGACGACCGTGCTCGGAGATGGCCGGATCGTCATGGTGCTCGATCTGGAGGTCTTGCTCGCATGACGGTGACAGTCGAGGAACAGGAGATCAGGTTGACGGGCCGATGCGGTGTCGATGAAGCAGAGACACTGCTTTCGGCCCTTTCCGCAGCTCCGCACCGTCGGGTCGTTCTGGACGCGGAGCGCATGCATACGGCGCTCTGGCAGGTGCTTCTTGCCATGCGCCCGACCATTTCGGGCGAGGCGCCGGATCGCTTTTCAGCCGATTATATCCTGCCCCTGATCGCACCAAAGGAGGAGCTTCCATGACGACTTGATCGAAATCCGAAATCATTCCTGCGATACGGAACAAGTCTCCTACCCAAAGATTGCAAGACGGAAACACCGAATGACGGTTACGATAATGATTGTCGATGACAGCAAGCTCGCACGTATCGTCGCTGGGAAAGCCATAGGGGCCCTCCGGCCCGATTGGGTCAGGGTCGAGGCGAGCAATGCGCAAGAGGCGCTTCAGCTCGTCAGCGAGCAGCAGATTGATGTCGCGGTCCTTGATTTCAACATGCCCGGCCAGGACGGGCTAGAGCTGGCAGCTGACTTGCGGAAGTCTTACCCCAACATGCCGATTGCCATCATTACTGCCAACATACAGGATGAAGTCATTTCGCGTGCAAGGGCGGTCAACGCAACTTTTGTCAACAAGCCGCTAACTGAGGACGGCATGTCCGGTTTTCTTGAGGGGGCTGCTCTGCGCCTCAAGCAGGCGCGGAGATGACCGGAGCCACTATCAGCCTCGACGAACTCGAGCGCGATGCGCTGACAGAAGTCGTCAATATCGGCGTCAGCCGGGCTGCATCGAGCCTCCGCAAGATGGTCAAACGTCAGGTGCTCCTCTCAGTGCCGTCCGTTGAGATCGTCACTCAGGCCGCGGCCGCTTCGCTGATCGGGCAGCGCGAGAGCGAGAATCTCGTTGCGGTGAAGCAGGAGTTCGAAGGCGCATTTTCTGGCCGCGCCCTCCTGATCTTCCCCGAAACCAAGAGCCTGGAACTTGCCCGCGCCGTTATGGGCGACGAAGCCACCGACGACCAAGTCTTGGAAATCGAAAGCGAGGCACTTGCCGAAACGGGCAACGTTATCCTCAACAACTGCCTTGGCACCATGGCCAATATGCTCAAGCAGTCGCTCAAGATGTCTCTTCCGGAAATTATCCGCGGAAACGGGGAGCACCTCTTCGCACGCACGTCGGATGCCAACAAGAGTGCGCTAGTGCTGTTTCTCTACATCAATTTTTCGGTCCAAGATCGCAATATCCGGGGTTACATTGCGATGTTGATGGATCTGCCCTCGATGGCGGCTCTGAAGATACTGATCGCGGGTTTCATCGATCGTGTGACGGAAGATGTCGGCTGATGTCTGAGGTTGGAAGATCTGATCGCATCGAAGACGACGGGATTGAATTGCGCGATCGCCTTTCAGCTGAGTTCTCGCGCCTGAAATCGGACATCCGCGATGCGGAGCAGCGCCTTCATCTCACGCTCGACGCCGCTGGAGCGACCGGCACTTGGGAGTGGGACATCACAAACAAGATTTTGATTGGTGACGCGCGCTTCGCCGCGCTGACGTTGCAAGATCCCACCGAATTGGCTCGAGGCGTTTCGACGAGCAAGTTCTTCGCCAATATCGCCGCCGAGGATCAGAAGCGTGTCCGATTGGCGGTTGCTGGCATTCTCGCCGGAGCAGAGATGTTCTCGAAGGACTATCGCCTGTTGAAAGGCGACGGGACGATGCGCTGGGTCCACGCCAAGGGTAGGGCGATCCTCTCCGAGAACGACGAGCCCCTAAAGTTCGTGGGCGACCTGGTCGACATCACGGAGCAGAAGCGCATTCAGGAGCAGCTCCGCATCGCCCAGTCCGCCGGCGCGATCGGGACATTCGAGCACGCCACAGGCTTCGGCACGGTGACCGTCTCAGAACAATTCTGCCAGTTGCTCGGTCTACATCCGACCCGCATTCTGCCGGTCTCTACCGTTAATCAACTAGTCCATCAGGACGATCGTCCGATCATCGAGCCAATCCTGCCCGAGGAACCCAAGCCGGATTCGAATATTGAGTTCCGCATCACGCGCGCGGACACGGGCGAGCAGCGGTGGTTGTCTCGACGCGGTGAGTACGTGCGAGACTTATCGGCGCCGGGCTTGCGCTATATCGGCGTCGCATACGACGTGACGGCCTCGAAGCTGAACGAGGAAAGGCTGCGGCGCCTCAACGAAGGGCTTTCGGAGAGCGTCAAGGAGCGGACACGCGACCGTGACCGGATTTGGCAAAACTCACGCGACATGCTCGCGGTCACCGACACCGGAGGGCGCATTCTCGACGCCAATCCCGCTTGGACAGGCGTATTGAATATCGAGATCTCGGACCTCCTCGGCAAACGCGTTTCGGAGCTTGCCTGGCTGGATGATGCCGGGCTCGTCGCAGCGGGCTTTGCCAACGCCAATCTTGAAGGCGGCGCCGCTTTCGACAGCCGAATGGAGCACGTGGACGGGACGCCGCGATGGGTGTCGTGGACCGCGTCGCGCGAGGCCGATGCGATCTATCTCTATGGGCGGCATATCACGGTCGAGAAGGAACAGGAGACTGCCCTGCGCGAAGCCGAAGCCCAGTTGCGGCAAAGCCAAAAGATGGAGGCGGTTGGCCAACTGACAGGCGGCATCGCCCACGACTTCAACAATATGCTCACGGGCATCATGGGCGCACTGGATATCATCAAGCGAAGGCTCGCTGCGGGGAGGCTGGAGGGCGTTGATCGATTCATGGATGCTGCGACGGTCTCAGCGCAGCGGGCTGCGGGGTTAACTCACAGGTTGCTGGCATTCTCGCGCCGGCAGCCGCTCGATCGCAAGCCGACAGATGTGAGGCAACTCATCCTCGGTATGCGGGAGTTGTTCGACCGGAGTCTGGGTGAACAGCTTCGACTGCTCGTGCAGCCATCACCGGACTGCTGGGCCGCGATGACCGATGCAAACCAACTCGAAAATGCACTCCTGAATCTCGCAATCAATGCGCGTGATGCCATGCCCGGTGGGGGACAGCTTAGCATCGAGACTCACAATTTGGCGCTGGTGGAGGGCGACGTTCCGGGTCTGAATATTCAGGGCAAGCTTGATTTTGTCGCGATCAAGGTTCGCGACACCGGGGTCGGAATGTCGGCGGACGTACTAGAGAAAGTCTTCGAGCCGTTTTTTACGACAAAGCCTATTGGCCAAGGGACGGGGCTGGGATTGTCGATGGTCTACGGGTTCGCGCAGCAATCCGGAGGCGCGGTCAAAATTAGGAGCAAGCCGGGTCAGGGCACTGAGATACCTGTATCTGCCGCGTAGTCTCGAAGAGCGCGACATCGACGCTTGCGGGGCCCCCCAGGTGCCGCAGGGCGCGGGCGAGAGCGTCCTTGTCGTGGAAGATGACCCTTCCGTCCGTCTGCTCGTAGTCGAGGTGTTGCGGGATCTAGGCTACAGCGCGATCGAGGCCGTCAATGCCGATATGGCTGTTGCGAAGCTTCGCCAGAGCATCCATTTCGATCTTATGATATCGGATGTGGGGTTACCCGGCATGAACGGTCGGCAGTTGGCCGAACTGGCCCGAGATATTCTCCCCGGACTGAAGGTGCTGTTCATCACCGGTTACGCGGCCAACGCCGTCAACAAGAGAGCGTTCCTAGCCGATGGAATGGATATGATCACCAAACCCTTCGATCTGGAAAAATTGGCGCGCAAGATACAGGAAATGCTGGCGATCGCGAATTAGCGCTTCCGCCGAATATTTCCTTATCGCTTGGGGGCCGTAAGCCCGCTGTGTTGGCAGCCAAAGCGTGTGATCGCCAGCTCCCCCGTACTGCACTGAGGATTGCCGTCCTCATGCAAATGCTAGCGCGGGAACCTCGCCGTCAACAGCTGGCACAGCCAAGCTGCTGGAAATATTTCCCTTCGCGGCATCCCCAGCGATCAGGGTGTTCAGCCAAGCTAGCAATCGTAGCATTATCACCGTCAACCCACCGCGTAGTGGACGATGAGCCATGCGATGCCTGCCAGCAGCAGACTGCCCACAAGAACAGCAAGAACGGGCATGCCCAGGAAGCCTTGACGACCTTCTGCGGGCGTTTCGACTGCCGGGCTTGCATCGGTGTGAGTATCGGCGTGCATCGGGCTAATAGAGCCGCCTCCCGAGCCTTCCTGCTGCCGGGCAGCTCGCGCTTCAGCCCCGCGAACGTCTGCGACTTGCGAACTGCTCATGTTCGAATCCAATCCAAGGTTAAATGTCTTACGTGTCCATGAAGAGAGACGATTCGGCCGGTTCAATGTTCCTCACCCATCCACGAGCGAACTCACAAGTGAGCGAAGTGCGATGAGGTCAGCCATCTCGCGGCCGGCATCTCTGGCAACCTCGCCAAGTCAATCCCAGGCTTGAAAATGCTTGCTGTGCTTCCACTGCATAGGTTTTGCGATCCTCAGACCGAGCCTCCGAGGCTCTGCACCGGCCACTCAGTGTTTAATTTCAATGGGGGAACAGCACAGGCCGGTGCCCGTTGTGCTGACATTAACGCCCTCTCGACTGCCCAAGCAGGTAGAGAATTCAAAGGACGCAGCCATGGAAAACGGCTTCAAGATAATGTCTCAGCACGCCGACGAAGGACGGAGCGAGCTTAAGCAGGACAGCCAGAACAGCGTCTCAGCGCAGTTGAAGACCTATGGCGTCGATACCGACCAAAGGACCGAAACTGCTCCCGACCGCGCGAGCGAGCTGCAGCAACTCCTGATCGATGAAATCCGCGCACGCCCTATGAGAGCCCTCGGATGGGCTGCAGCAGCAGGCGCGGCGTTCGGCTTTTGGGCGGCCCGGTAGGTCCTGTGGGCGCCCTAGCAGCAGTTCTAATCTCTCGCGGTGTCGCATTTCTCAAGCGACAGGTCGTTGTCTACGGCCTCCTGGCGGCAAGTGGACTGCTGGCCATGTTTACCGCCGGATACGCGCTGAACGCCGGTCATACCGTCTTGGCATTGCGATACGGGGCGATAACGGCGAGCTTGCTCATTGCGGCAGCATTGCTGATCGGCGCGCTCGCCAGCGGCACCGCCGCGATCGTCATTTCAAGGCGGTCAACAAATGCGCAAACTCCGATCTCAAAACACTCCTCGCCCTTCAGCACATTTCCAGTTCGCCCGCCCTATTCGAAGGATGTGATCATCGCGTTAGCGTCGGGGCTGCTGGGGGCACTTTCTACAGCCAGCGTGCTGATCATGTTTCCGGAGCTTCGGAATTTGCTCCGCGGGGAGGGCTTCGCACAATCAGAACCACAAGGCGCCGTGCCCAACGGCCGCAAACGTAGGTGAGAGCGCAATCCCACTCGTCTGGAAGGAGAGCTTCCGTATGGTCAGCGGCCGGACCCTGACGGATTTTATCCAGGGTTGAATGTTAAACGCCTCGCAAAGTTGTCCCCCGATTGGACTGCGCCCCTTGAGGCGGATAGCGCGACGGTGAGAAATTGACCGTGAAGCCGGGCCAATCTGGGGTAGGTGCGTTGCATCGTGCAATCCGGCGGCCGATAACCCATTGGGATCATTTGCAAGTCTCACTTCCAAATCGAACCCACCCTGCCTACAGACTGAGTCGCAGTAGTTCGCGCTTCGTGGCAGCGCAGGCTCCCAAAAACGGGTCAGTCAAACGAAGGATGGTGACTGCCTCGGCCTATGCTACCAATTCGGCGGGGATCTGCTCAGACCATTCCGGTCAATGCCCACCGACAAGTGGGACAAGCCAATCTGAACCGTGCCTTCGCGGCAAGCACGGATGACGACGTAGGTCTCAAACCACGCTGCAGGGAGACCTTCATGGCTCAAGGTACAGTGAAATGGTTCAACGCCACAAAAGGGTTCGGGTTCATTCAGCCCGATGATGGCGGCCAGGACGTCTTCGTCCACATCAGCGCGGTCGAGCGCGCCGGCTTCCGTGACCTCAAGGAGGGGCAGAAGCTCTCCTACGAGATCGTCGCCGATCGCCGCTCCGGTAAATCGTCGGCCGACAACCTGAAGCTCGACTGATGCAGGTCCTCGTTCGCGATAGCAACGTCGACCAGGCGCTTCGCGTTCTCAAACGGAAGATGCAAAAGGAAGGCGTCGTCCGCGAATGCGCCAGCGCGAGAGCTACGAGAAGCTCAGCATAAGCGCACCCGGGAGAAGGCGGAGGCGATCCGTCGCGCCAAGAATGCCTATTGCCGCCTGCAAAAGCCGCGTGTTCCGATAACCCCGCGGCCATCACCGCCGACACCCTGAAAGAGAAAGGTCCCGGCGTTGCCGGGGCCTCAACCAACCGGCTTAAGCGCTGCCGCGTTGGAAATCTTGCCAGATGCGTTTTTCCGACGCTGCTGACCCAAGCCTATTTTCTTGGCGAGGTTCGACCGAGCCTCAGCATACGCTGGAGCAACCATCGGGTAGTCAGCCGGCAGGCTCCACTTCTGGCGATACTGTTCCGGCGTCATCCCATACGCAGTTCGCAGGTGCCGCTTCAGCGACTTGAACTTCTTCCCGTCATCGAGGCATACCAGATATTCAGCAGTGATCGACTTCCTGATTGATATGGCGGGGACTGGCTTCTCCTCGACAGGAGCGGCCGCAGGCTCACCAAGGTTGACGATCGCGGCGTGCGTTGTTGCGATCAGTGCGGGCAGTTCAGCCGCCGGGACACTGTTTTTTGAAACGTAGGCTGACACGATCTCGGCAACGAGGCCGATCATCTCGTCATTGACTACTGTCATTTTGTCTCCTGCTTTTCAAAGCCGCTGCAATTTCGCGATGCGGAACCCACTCACGAAATAGACGCGCAGGCTGCCCTGAACCTTTCCGCTGAATGGACAGCATCAGGATGCCTTGTCCAGAATTCAGAGTGTGGCACCTCGGTCAACCATCCCCGAGGTCTTCACTCGTTGAATGAGGCAAACCCCTATGTCCGGATGGTAGAAACCGCATTACATCGCTGCAAATCGTAATGCGCGATCGCGTCGGTAATATCAGCCAACTCCCACGCACCTTCCGCGTCTGTCGCAAGGGCCATCGACCGCTCGCTGAATGGCATTCCTCCGGTCGTCCTCAGCCGCGATAATTTATCCAGCCGACATATCCGCTTCACAAGACGGCGGTCGGAACGCCGAAACGGGTCAGGATAACAACGGGTCGTTCGAAGTGATTAGTAGGTGCTGCCAAGCCATATACTCCTGAAAGGAACATGGGTTCGGGCCGCTTCTCATGTGCGGCTGGTGTTGGATCGGCAGTGTCGTTCGTCAACGGGCCCTTGCTAATGGTCACGTTGACGGGGAACGACTTCGGCGAAAGCGAGTTAAATCTAGCCGTCCTGTTTCAATTCAAGCGTCGAGACGCAGTGAATGTCGATCTCCCAACTCAAAGCTCGTGCTGTTTGCGCCACGGGCAATCTGCCAGAGATGTTAGCCTTGGCGGACTCGGTCGCCCACAGCTCAGCTGCATCCGGCGAGCAAATTGCCTTGTCCAAAGCCACGATCCGCTCGATCAGGGCAGAGTTGAGCCACCCTTCCAAGACGAAGCGCGAAGTCGCGCTGATCCGTTATGCGAAGCTCGTTTCAAACCTGTAATCTCTGAACGGGAGATTGGCTGTGTTTCGGCGTGCAAGCTTGACCCCGTGAGGCAGGGGATCGGCGTCCAACTTTGGGTCTGACGCAATTTCGCTGACGGTCGGGATTATTGCGCGCCTATGAGGCGCGCTTGGAGAAGGTCGATCTTTCCACGGCCGTACATCTGGCGTTTGACAAGCTTGAGACGGGTGATCTGCCCTTCGGTTTGGCCGTTTGACCAAGTCGAGAGGATTGCCGCTCGCACGG
>JAESFW010000198.1_pt1 | contig 81853 bp, 78 predicted proteins | sample 9269481 | NCBI WGS metagenome assembly JAESFW01 (sample SAMN14515350, study PRJNA621654) | algae metagenome | isolation source: Lyngbya sp. HA4199-MV5 and co-occurring heterotrophs from soil with... | place: USA: Ahupuaa O Kahana State Park, Hawaii | collected 2009-07-21 | reverse complement strand
TATTAAAGCAGCGGTCTGTGCCGATCGTCGATGTGGCGTTTGACTGTGGGTTTGCTACTCAAAGTCAATTAACCAAATATTTCAACCGCTTTGTCGGCACCACGCCCAAAGTGTATCGCGATCGGGCGTAGAACTGACAATAAGTACCTCTTCACAAATCCTTTCACAGGTCAGTTTACAGCTACTCGCAGCGCCGCTTCAGTGACTACTCTTTATCAACAGACAGTACACGTCGCTGTTCAGCGGTTGCCAAAATTTTGAAACAATACCAACTAACCTTATCAGCCCACTACAACAGCGTTGTTGTGCTGTGATTATCGCGGTTGCTAAATTTTCTTCCATTTCGGTTTATGGCTGAATCGTGTCATTGATAAAAGAGCAGCAACAGAACCTATAGCGACTATACTTGTAACCCAAATCACACATGAACTTGGCTTGAACTGTTCTGGATAAACTTTGTAGAACACGCCCAGTGCAATCACATTACATGCGCCAACCAAAACAGCACAGGCAAAATCATGAAAACGACGTGCTTTATTTGCATTCACTGTCCATCGAGTTTCAGTGTTGTAGCTCGGTAACTCCAAACTTGTGTTGTTGAGTCGCTCTAGCTCTGCTAAATATTGCCGAAGATTTGTGAGTGTTTGTTCGTATTTGTAATTAAGAAGAACTAAGCACACAGAAGCAATTGAGAAACCATAGACGAGCCATTCAATTAATAATGTATTTGACTCTTCAATTTGTTTCGATGCAACAAGTGCAGCAATCAAACCTACAATAAGCGTAATGTAAAGAGATAGAGCGTGTTGCCTTTGACCGATCCGTGCATTGACCTCATTATATGCAGCAATGTAACGATAATTTGCTGAAACGTGATCTGTGGTAGTTACAGGTTGCATCATTTTTAATCGCTTTCGTTTAATTCTTCAGCATAAGGAACGTTCAAGTTCTAACTCAGTAAATTGTCATAGATCAACATTGGATTGTGTCCTGAACTTGAACAAATCAGGCTGGAGTCGCTACCCTCACTGACAGCTTAAGCGGCATAACGGTGCCTATAACCCTCTGCCAATACTCCCTCGGAATACACCGATCATATTTATACGGTCGGTGTATTGGTTTGTTAACTATACCTCACTGAGAAGCTTACACTGCCTGATAATCGAACAGTAAAGATACTTCCCTTGATCTATATCGAACGGCATCCGATCGCTATAGAGTGACTCATTCTAATTGAAGGTTTACCAAAACAACACTAGAAAATATCGATCGTGGGAAACTTCGCTTGAGCTTGCAGGCAATCCCATAGATAAATGGCGAGACCCAGATCTCCTGTCCAGAGCGGATAGCGCAACTGTCGATAGAGCTGCTGCGATAAGCGGTACTGTTCGATCGCGTGCATGGCAAAAACTCTAGCGCGATCGAGCCACATCTGATTACCAGTTCGCGTGAACAGCTTGAGAAAAGCATAGCCATTGCCCCCCGTGCCATGACACAAATTTGATCCTTTCCTTAAGGGACCCGCTTGCCAGGTCAGTTCCCCGCCCTGCTCCAAAAGGCGATCGAACGATTCATTGATTCCCTTGGGTAGCGTTGCCAAAGCCGTCACCATTCCAGGCGCACCATGGCAGTACTGCACCAGATTGGGCGTTTGATCAGGTTTGGCTGCGTCATACACGGCTGCCCAGTTGGCTCCATTATCCTCCGTTACAGCGGTTTGAACCACCGTCATCATCGCTTTGGTTGAGATGTCTTGAAATTCCTCATCGGTCAATAAGGACTGTCCCATCAGCAATGGCGTTAAGTTGCTGGCAAAGCCATGTACCGGTCCCAGCCATTGCTGTTGACTGCCGTACAAATCGATCGTCCACAAATACCCAGCGTCACCCACGGGTTGCCACTCCTGTAGCAGTAAGCCTGCTTGCAATTTGAAGACATCTTGCCATCTTGCTTCCTGCGTCCACTGATCCATAAAGCAAGCAGCCAGCATGGAGCCTGCGATGCCCCACATCAGCTCTCGAATTGGCTGGGAGTCGTTCTTGTGAATCGAGTTCAAGATTTGGGTGGCTGTGTCTTCTGAGGGCGATAACTTATATTGCAGCAGTAGTAGTGGCAGTTCTCCAAACAGATAAGACGATTGCTCTGGATAGGGAGTGACTTTGGGATAACGCTGCCGATTTTGTGCCAGTGCTGCATCGAGATGAGTGGTGACATCAAACGTTGAGTCAATTGCGCCAACGGTTTGCAGATAATGAATCGCCCACAGCACTCCAGCTTTACCGATATATAGGTCACTGCCAAACGCTTGATCGTCCATTGGGTGCCCAGGCAATTGTCCAGTTCGCAGTTGAGCGATCGTGTCGTGAGCGATCGCACTGATGGCTTGTTGAGCCGTGTCGGGATTCCAATCGAGTTGCAAGAGTGGATAGTGTCTGGCTGGATCAAACAGTGTCATCTTTTTGCCTCGCAAGGTCACGATCGCTTTTGGGCAACCAGACAGATCATGCCATTGATCATTTCATTCTGAATGACTTGCAATCCTGCTTTCTGCAACTGATCGCAAACCCAGATTCTAGCAACCCGTAGTTTCGGATAAGAACTCACACTCAATACCCATTGCTCTCCATCTTTGCGATGGAGCAGATCATACACTTCTACAGTATTCTCATGGTACTCAAGAAAGCAGGTCATCGATTGAAACCCCGACCCTGCTCCTAAATCGATCGCTAACCCTCGCGCAATTGAGTCGATCCGAAGTTGGCGAAAAAGATCTTGATTGCGTTTGATCGCCCCTTCTGGAGTGCCTGCCATCCAACTGTAAACAGAAGCCAGTTGCTGGTCATAGTGGTTTTTCGTTGTGTTCATGTCTTAGGCTCGATGATTTGACAATATCTCAGAATATGATCCCTGAATATTGTCGTTCCACATGTAATCTTCAAGTCTGCCTGCGGTGCTTCGATCGCTTGTAGGAGCCAGATAAATCGCAAGTGGACTGGTGTATGAGCAATGGCAGTCATTGAGCATCTCGCGGCTGCAACTGATCGTGCTCCATCAGCCACGGCGCGCACCATGTACTTTGTGTTGCCCAATCACTGCCTCAATTACCTGTCATTACTGCTGTGCTGGTCCGTACGCTCGGACAGACGCAGACCCGATTGGTGTTAAGCCTTTTGCTCCTGATCGACGAGCAGCGACTTCATATACCAAGACATTTGCCGAAGTGATTCTTCTTACGCCCTGTAAGCTCACTGCAAGCGTGGTACCCACAGGAACAGGCTTCGTGAAATTGATCACAACTTGCTGAGGTGCGATCGTCACGTTCGTCTCAACCGATTCCCCAGCTTGATTTGTCACCTGTACGGCTGTGGGGGGCTTGACATCGGCTGGCAGGCTCAACACCAGTTGAGCGAGATCCGCACTCTCCACGGCGAGCGCAATGTGGTGGGTGGCATTTTGAGGGGTATCGCTACCTGGCAAACTCGTCTCAGCCGGAACAATACGGGCGATCGGGGTCGTAACATCTGCTGCTTGTACAGACAACGTGCTGAAAGTCAGCGCCACTGCCGCTAACGCAGAGCCATAGATTAAACCTTTCATCGCAAAACTCCTGGTTAAAGACAAATTGCTTCTATAGCTACCTAACGTTAAGGATTGGAGCAATCATTGTCTTTGCAAACCTTGCGAAAACTAGCCACATCTTGCGCGAATTCAATAAAATTTCGCTCCAGGTGCCACAACATCACGCTAACTTTCGCAAGAACTGAGAAGACAGGAGCCACCTCAATTCCATACCCTGAAGAGGGACGATCAAAGCGGCAAACAAAATTTGTAATATAGGAGCCGAAAACCATCAAAAAGCGCTGTTAGGACGTTTCCATCACTGTTTGTGCAAACCGATCAAGCCAGATATGTTAATGAGTACGATCACCATCTTATTCACTGAGTAAACTGTCAGGAGCAACAATATCCATCGTCAACTTAAATCATGACCATAAGGCTCTCTAGATGAACGTGAATTTTAACGATCAAAATAAATATGCGTTAGTGACGGGCGGCAATAAGGGCATTGGGTTTGCTATCTGTCAGGGCTTGCTGAAAGCTGGTTTTGAGGTAATTCTGGCAGCTCGATCGCTCGACAAGGCGAAACAAGCGATCAACAAACTTCAGTCCTCCCAAATCCATCCTTTAGTTTTAGATGTTGCTGATGATGATTCAATTCATCATGCCGTTACAGCAGCGCAACATGACTTCCCTCACATTGATGTCTTGATTAACAATGCAGGCATTTACCCCGACGAAGGGGTGAACATTCTCACCATTAACCGCGATTTGCTCGATCGCACATTCAGTACGAATACCTTTGGCCCCATTCGGACTGCCCGGGCGTTTTTGCCACTGCTAGAGAAAGCTTCTGCTGCCCGCATCATCAACGTTTCGAGTGGCTATGGGGCGCTGGATGGCTTGTCTGCCAATGTACCCAGCTATTGCTTATCAAAATTGGCGCTCAACGGGGCAACCATCATGCTGGCAGAGGCACTGCAATCGAAAGGGATTACGGTGTATGCCATGTGTCCTGGTTGGGTGCGAACGGATATGGGGGGTGCGTCTGCGCCTCGTACCCCAGAACAGGGAGCGGATACTGCAATCTGGCTGGCAACCGACGCTTCACCCACGGCAGGTTTTTTCGCGATCGTCAAGAGATTTCTTATTAACCAAAAGAGGAATATAAGCAATGGATCTACAACTCAACGACAAGCGGGCACTGATTACGGGCAGCACCAGTGGACTTGGGGAAGCGATCGCCAAAACACTGGCAACTGAAGGAGCGATCGTTGTGGTGCAGGGTCGGAGAGAAGCCGAGGCGAAGCGAGTTGCTGATGAGATCGTGGCGACAGGTGGGAAAGCGGCGATCGCAGTGGGTGATTTAGCAACGGATGCAGGTGCAGAAGCTGTAGTTGAAGCGACCTTGAGCGCGATCAGTGGCATTGATATTCTGGTCAACAATGCAGGCATCGCACCTGTGGGAGATTGGTTCCAAACCAATGCCGATACCTGGATGGAAATTTATAACCTTAACGTCGCTGGCTTGATCCGGTTAATCAATCGTTTTGCTCCAACGATGAAAGAGCAGGGTTGGGGCGCATCATTTCCATTGCCAGTGGTGAAGCCAGCAAACCCCAGGTCTTTCAAGGTGCTTACGCGGCATCAAAAGCTGCTGTGGTGAATCTCTCCGTTTCGCTTGCCAATGCCCTAGCGAATACGGGTGTAACCAGCAATGCCATCAGTCCGGGCTTGATTTGGACAGAGATAGTGGATAAGCTTGCCGATGAAATGGGAGTTCCTCAGAATAGAATTGAGCGCGAACAGAAATTGGTGGCTGAATGGGCACCGAATCCATCAGGGCGACTGGGACGGGTTGAAGATATTGCCAATGCCATTGCTTTTGTTGCCAGTCCCAAAGCTAACTACATCAATGGTGCCAATATCCGAGTGGATGGTGGTTTTGTGCCAACGGTTAACTAACGCTCGGCTCACGGTCTGTCTGATTGCGATCGTCAACAGATTACTTACCAGAAGGAGTTCTTATGACTGACAGCACAAAAGTTTGGTTGATTACAGGCAGTTCTACCGGGTTTGGACGCTCTTTAGCAGAAGCCGTTCTCAAGCATGGAAGCCGCCTGATTGCCACTGCCCGCAAACCGGAACAACTCGATGACTTAGTGAAGCAGTATCCCGATCGCGTGAAAGCGATTTGGCTGGATGTGACTCAACCTCAGAGTATTCGTGAAGCGGTGGAGGCGGCGATCGCCACCTTTGGACGGATTGATGTTTTGGTGAACAATGCAGGCTATGGCTTGATTGGTGCCCTGGAAGAGGTTAGCGATGCCCAGATTCAGCGGAACTTTGACACCGTTCTCTTTGGTTCCATCAACATGATGCGGGCAGTGCTACCGATCATGCGGCAACAGCAGAGCGGTCACATTATCAATATGTCGGCGATCGCAGGCTTTACCAATGAGTTGGGTTTTTCCATCTATGGCGGCGCGAAATTTGCACTGGAAGGTGTGTCGGAAGCCGTGTATGGAGAAGTGGCACCCCTGGGAATCAAAGTCACCATTGTGGAACCTGGTCCCTTTCGGACAGACTTCATTGGACGATCGCTCGATCGTGCCGAACACAGTATGGAGGCATATCAACCCACCGTTGGTAAGTTTCTGCAATTTCTTAACACGATTGAAGGTAGCCAACCCGGTGATCCAGATAAAGCGGCGCAGGCGATCATTCAAGTCGTCAATGCTGAAAATCCACCCCTACGATTAGTGCTGGGTCGGTATGCCTACAGCAAGTTTCGAGAGAAAATTGAGTCGCTTACTCAGGAACTTAATGAATGGGAAGCGATCGCCGCTAACACGGATTTTGCAGACGCAGCACCATCTCACTAGGGATTCATTCACGATTAAGTTAACGAATTTACAATCACTGACAGTAGGGCGATCGTCTGAAACTAAGCCAGCTTTAGGAAAAGTTAGGATGGAGCGATGCAATTCAACGTGATGCGGCGGGAGTGGAATGGCATTTCCATCGACTATGGGCAGATGTTTGAGACAGGAGAGTTTGATGCGGCGATGCCACAGGAGGGAATTGCCGTCGCGTTTGCGCCCCACGATCGTGTGATTTGGTCGGTGGATGGCAGCGATCGCCAGACAACCGCCGTGCCTCCAGGCAGTGTATTTCTGTATGCTTCACGTCAATTTGTCTGGCATCAGCGTGAGAAACCCAGCGAGTGGATTCATATTACCTTTGATCCACAGTTAATCAGCCGTATTGCTGTCGAAAGCGGACTGCCAGCAGATACTCAACTCAATCACCGCGTGCTGTTTCTCGATCCCACAATTCTGCACATCGCGCACTTACTGAAAGCCGAAGTATTGAATGGTGGACTTTCGGGCGATTTGTTTGTGGAATCGCTACGGAATGTGCTGCTGATTCATCTGCTGCGGCACTACAGCCAAGCGACATCCATTAAGACCGTTGAAACTCGCTTGAGTCTGCCGCAATTGCATTCCATCAAGACTTATATCGATGATCATTTAGCCGAATCGTTGAGCATTGCGACTCTGGCAGCGATCGTGCCGATGAGTGAGTTTCATTTTGCGCGATCGTTCAAAGCCGCAACGGGAGAAAGCCCTCACCGCTATGTAACACAGCGTCGCATTGAACGCGCCAAGGTGTTTTTGTCGGTGACGCAGTTATCGGTGGCGGAGATTAGCGATCGGGTTGGGTTCTCAAATCAGAGCCACTTCACAACGCAGTTCCGCAAGCTGACAGGGACGACTCCTAGAAGCTACCGTGCCAGCGTGTAATCCCTTACCTGAAGTGAGCAAGATTGCGATAATTTTCCGCAAGAATCGATCGTGAAGTTTTCTCAGATTTTTTCTAGAGTGAAAACATTAACTGAATACTCATTCATACAAACTCATGATGCAACGCTTCAAAACCTTATTCCGTTCTGCTTTATCTCGCCGTCAGATGCTAACAGTTGGAGCAGTGGGAGCCGCTGGAGTTGCAGCCACGACGATCGCCCAACAGGTACAGGCAAATACGAAAACGCCGATCGCCTCCGAAACTGGAAAAGCCAATTCCCAGGGCAAATTTGCCAACAAAGTGGTGCTGATTACAGGGGCAACCTCTGGCATTGGTGAAGCAACTGCCTATGCGTTTGCCCATGAAGGCGCAAAAGTATTCTTCTGCGGACGGCGTGAAAACTTAGGCAAACAGGTGGAAGCTAAAATCAAAGGCTTCGGTGGCGAGGGAACCTACATGCGGGCAGATGTGCGGCAGGCGGAGCAGGTGAAAGCGTTTGTGGATGCTTGCGTTGCCAAATATGGTCGCCTGGATGTTGCCTTCAACAATGCGGGGGTAGATTTTCCGCCACACCCGATCGCCGATACGCCCATTACTGAGTTTGATGACTTAATGAGCACCAACGCGCGGGGAGTTTTTTTGGGCATGAAATATGAGATTCCTCCCATGCTCAAAGCAGGGCGAGGGGCGATCATCAACATGGCAAGCATTGGTGGCTATCGAGCGTTTCCTAACATTGTCGGGTATGGAGCCAGTAAAGCGGCAATCATTCACATGACCAAGATGGCGGCGCAGGAATATGGGAAGTTGCGAATTAATGCCGTTTTGCCCGGAGCGATCGACACGGCAATGCTCGACCGAGTAGAGCGGGATTGGAAAGTCACCAAAGAACAATTGGTGCAACCCTACCCCATCAAACGAGTCGGACAACCTGAAGAAGTAGCAGCAATGGTGCTGTGGTTAGCATCGGATCAAGCCTCTTATGTATCGGGTGGACAATTCAGCGTCGATGGCGGCGGACTGGGATAAGTTAGTTCTGTCACTTGCCGCTCCCACTTTCAAGCACGCCATGTCGCTCTGGATGCATGGAAAGGAGTATGGACATTGGGAGGACATTACAACCATGATTTGCCAGTACTTCGTCCGGTTGGCGCGTTCGCGGCATGAAGATGACCTGGATGTAGGAGGAAGAGAACCGTCCGTTCTAGCTAATATTTAACTCTGTATCCACTAATCTCCATGACAATGATTCCTAATTCAACGCTCACAGATTCCTTTCAAAACTGGCTGAAAGCACAAATTTTGCAGCTCAGTGTTGAAACACTCAAGTCAAACGCGGTTACATGTACTGCCTGCGGTGAAGTCTTAGGTACTTACATCATTGATTACGAGGGAGACCGTTTTCGCCTGTCTCTGGAGCAAGCCTACGCCTTTCTCAAATACATTCAGGAGAATTAATTAGGCGCTTTGAACTCTGCTTCCCGCATGACTTCTCTAGTCGGGAAATACCGCAGCCGTCTGTTTTGGGTGGACAATTCAAGGCGATCGATAATCGTCGCTACAGGCAAATTTACTAGCAGGGTAAAAGGAGTTTTGAAGCCATGAAAATTGGCATTATTGGCAGTGGCAATATGGGGCGATCGCTCGGCATTCTCTGGGCAGAGCAGGGACATGAGGTATTTTTTGGTGCCCGCACGGCTGAAAAAGGTGAAGCGGTTGCAGCCAGTGCCGGACATCAGACTCAAGGCGGCTCCAATGATGCAGCGGCAATGTTTGGAGAAGTCTTGCTGTACACGGCACGCGGTGTGAACCCGACTGAAGTGTTCTCGTCCATTAGCGTTCTCGATAGTAAAATCCTGATTGATTGCAATAACCAGGAAATTCCAGAGAACTTTGCGTATCCGGCAATTACCCAATCTCTGGTTGAAAAACTTGCTGCTGAAGCTCCCAAAGCACGGGTGGTGAAAGCGTTCAACACGATGGCACAAGAATTGTTTGAATTGGCACCAGATCCACTCAAAGATTACAACGTCTCCGTGTTTGTGGCAGGCGATGATGAGGCGGCAAAACAAACCGTAATGCAGCTTGCAGCAGAAATTGGCTTTCAGCCGATCGACTGTGGCGAGTTGCGACACGCCCGCTTAATTGAAGGCACGGGAGACTTTATTCGCCTATTAATGATTCAACAAGAGATGGGATCGACCGCAGCGATCTCTGTCCATACCTTACCGTTCGCTCAAACCCAACGTCTCGGCGGACGACAACCCTCTGCTTTGAAATAGATTGGCAGTACCCATTCAAGTGTAGAGGTAAATTTAGAGGTTAGAAGCACAGAAGTTATGAGATTTAGCAATCAAATTGTGGTGGTTGTAGGGGGTAGTTCAGGCATTGGCTTCACTAAATTCACTTCAGCCCTGACAAATAATTCATAGGAGTTCTCCATCATGCGCTACAAATTACTAGGTAAAAGCGGCTTGCGCGTTTCAGAACTGTGCCTCGGCACGATGACCTTTGGTGAAGATTGGGGTTGGGGTGCCTCACTGGATGAATGCAAAACCATTTACGAAGCTTTTCGTGAGGCGGGTGGTAACTTCATTGACACTGCCAACATTTACACGAACGGCACCAGTGAAAAATATGTTGGTGAATTGATTGCTTCAGAACGAGAGGCGATCGTCGTTGCCACCAAATACTCTAATGGCACACCTAGTAGCGATCCCAACGGTGCAGGCAATCATCGTAAGCGCATGGTGCAATCGGTGGAAGCCAGTCTTAAGCGACTCAATACTGACTACATTGATGTGCTGTGGGTGCATTCCTGGGATTTCACCACACCGCCCGAAGAAGTGATGCGATCGTTCGATGATTTGGTGCGACAAGGCAAAGTGCTATACATCGGCATTTCTGACGCTCCCGCCTGGGTCGTAGCACAGTGCAACACGATCGCCGATTTGCGCGGCTGGACACCCTTCATTGGGTTGCAAATCGAGTATAGTTTGCTGCAACGCACGGTTGAACGGGAACTGCTGCCAATGGCGCGATCGCTCGATCTTGGTATCACTGCCTGGTCGCCCTTAGCAAATGGTTGGCTGACGGGGAAATACACCAAAAGCAACGACAGTAATGAATCCAAGCGACTCGATAGCGAAGGCATGTCCGCTTTTGTTAAACAGGATGATCGCAACCACGCGATCGCTCGTGCTGTCGATGAAGTAGCGGCTCAAAGCGGCTGTAGTTCAGCTCAGGTGGCGTTAAGCTGGTTGCTGCATCAGGGCGCAATTCCGATCGTCGGGGCGCGAAAAGCATCACAGGTGAAAGACAATCTCGACTGCGTGAACGTGAAGCTATCTAACGAGCAGTTGACTCATCTCAATCAAATCAGCCAGATTGAACTTGGTTTTCCCCACGACTTCTTTAACCAGGAGATGCCACAATCCTTCATTTTTGGTGGACAGTTCAAGGCGATCGACAATCATCGCTACACGCAAATTCGTTGAGTTGCCTTGAAGCGATCGTGGCTGCCGACATAGAGACAAGATGAGCGTTTAATTAACGCTTTGCATAAGCCACCAGCGAAACGCCTAACACCACCAATACAACTCCAGCAATTCGAGTTGGACTTGCTTCCAACTTCGTGAGCCCGATCGCCCCATAGTGATCCAGAAATAGTGCTGCAATCATCTGACCTGCAATGGTTAAGGCAAGCGCTAGCGAGGCTCCAATTTTGGGTGTGGCAAAGATCGTTGACCAAACATACAACGTTCCTAAACAGCCGCCAATCCACATCCACCATGAAGTTTGAGCAAGCGCCGTTGTGGCGGGAAGTGGATACCGCGCCAAAACACAAATCACTAGCGATGCCAGAGTACCCGCAAGATAGGAGATAAATGTAACCTGCATGGGTTCACCAACATACCCCCTTAGCAAGGTGTTCAGGGCAACTTGAATCGGCAAAATTGCCCCACCTGCCAGTGCTGCCAACAGGTAAATCGTTCGTGCGTTCACTTTGAAACCTCCTGCTTTATTTATCTCGATGCTAAGATACTTGATGTCAAGATTATAGCAAGTTGCTTTGATGTCAAGATATTTAGTGTCAAGATATTTGGCGGAGGAGGTCATGGGATGAAAGCTGATCCAGTCGATCGCATTTTGGCGCAATGGCGGCGTGAGCGCCCTGATTTGGATGTTTCACCAATGGGGATTATTGGACGGGTGTTACGATTAGCAAAATATTTAGAGCGATCGGTTCAGGAGGTATTTTCAGAGTTTGACTTGACCATAGGCGAGTTTGACGTGTTAGCGACTCTGCGCCGCTCCGGTAAACCCTATCAGCTCTCACCGACTGAATTGTTCAACATGCTGATGGTTTCGTCAGGCACCATGACCCATCGCATCGATCGCTTGGAGCAAGCCGAGTTGGTGCAGCGGATTCCTGATTTAAACGATCGGCGCAGCACGCTCATAGAGTTAACGGATCAAGGCTTTAACGTGATTGAAACAGCGATCGCAGCCCATGTGGCAAATGAACATCGTGTTTTGAGCGTTTTAGCAGAACCGGAACGGGAAGCTTTAGCGCAATTACTTCGTAAGCTTTTGCTGTCATTTGAAGAGTGATAAGTCTGATAGTTTCAGCCAATCAACCACCGATGCATGCCCAGGTGTCCATCCCAAAGGGCTTCTGGCTTTCTCCGATCGCCTTCCTGTCCCCATTTCTGAACGGCTTCCTGGATTGTCCAGCCTTGTGCTGTGCCCTCAAAGCCAAGTTCACCTTGTGTGGTTTCAGCAATTTCTTTGAAACTTGATTCACTATTTTCAGAAAAGAATGAAGTAGTGCGGGTGCCGTAATTCCATCACATTTATATGTCTAACCTATTAATCCTCATCATATATATATTGGACACTTACCTGGCTGTCTCCTATCGTGAGAACTATGAGGCAAGTCTCGATACCGCTTGGTTAAGGGGAAAAGGAAAGGGTAAAAGCCCGGTGCCTTCTCCTTTCGCCCTTACCCTTTGCCCTGTCACCGAAAAGTATTGAGGCGGATCTCATTCTTTTTAGATTGGAGAAAACCAATGAACGCAGATAACAATCGTGTCGCTCCTAAAGTTTGGTTGATTACAGGCTGTTCAACCGGATTCGGACGTGCCCTCGCAGAAGCGGTATTGAAAAAGGGCGATTCCCTACTGGCGACTGCTCGCCAACCAGAGCAACTTCGCGCTTTGATTGAACCTTATCCAGAAACTGCAAAGGCTGTACGTTTGGATGTGACGGTAGCCCAAGACATCCAGACAGCCGTTGATGCCGCGATCGCCACCTTTGGTCGTATTGATGTACTGGTCAACAATGCGGGGCATGGACTCATTGCCGCTCTTGAAGAAGTCAGTGATGTTGAAATGCACCAATTTTTTGCAACCAACTTCTTTGGGGCACTCCGTTTGATGCGATCGGTCCTGCCTGTAATGCGCCAGCAAGGCAGCGGTCACATTGTGAACATATCATCCACAGCAGGATTAGTAGGATTTGCTGGCAGCAGCCTCTACTGCGGTGCTAAGTTTGCCCTGGAAGGCGCATCGGAAGCCTTAGCTAAAGAAGTGGAATCCTTTGGCATTAAAGTCACGTTAATTGAACCAGGGGCATTTCGCACAGACTTCAACGGACGCTCTCTAGCAGCCGCCAAACAAGCCATTGATGCCTATACGACCGTAAGCGGGGCTTCTTTGCAGTGGTTCAAACAGATGGATGGTCAGCAACCGGGCAATCCAGCGCAAGCGGCACAAGCCATCATTCAAGCGGTGGAAAGCCCTCATCCACCGACGCGACTGGCATTAGGCACCGATGCCATGAACCTGATTCAGGAAAAACTGGCATGGCTCAAAACGGAGTTAGCTGTCTGGCAGCAGGTGACAGTCAGTACGGATTATGCAGATAGGAACAATGAAGCGATCGTTGGCTAGGGCGCGTCATCAATTCAGCTCTGGGTTCTATAGAGCAACAGTTGTTTAGGCATACCCATACGAGTGAAAGCTTCTGCTGCGAGGATGATAATTCCGATTGAATGGAACTTACACATTTGATCAAAACCTCGGAGGTCTAAGCCACTACGTTGTTCACGGTGCTTGATTCTTGGTCAAAAGCTCCGAGGTGTGTGTAAGCCCTATCGAAGACACAACAAGCTCTCAGGCGCTAACGTTTCTTGGCGACGATGGATGCCACCCTTGCGATGTTTCAAGAAACCACCGGCATGATTGGCTAAAACTGCTTGAATTTCGGCGACGATCGCCAGGGCAATGGCTTCTGGTGTCTCTGCCCCCAGATCGAGACCAATGGGAGCATGTAAGCGCGTCCGTGCTTGAGCGATGTTGATGGAATAGTCTTGCTGTAAGGTTTGCAACAAGCGCTCCGTGCGGTGTTTGGGTCCGAGAATGCCAATGTAACGAGCAGACGATGGCAACAGTGTTTTGAGTAAGGCTGCATCGTCCAGATAGTTGTGCGTCATCACAACTGCCGTTGTATTGGCATCCATTTGCACCTGTTCCTGCACACGATCGCGTCGAGTGAGAAGAACCGTATCCACCATTGAAAAGCGCTCTCGTGTGGCTTCGTTTGCTCGACAATCAACGATCGTCACGCGCCAGCCCAGCGCTTTAGCAAAGCGTGCTACCGGAATGGCATCCTGTCCGGCACCAAAAAGGACGATCGAGGGGGGTGGTGCAAGCCATTCCAGCAAGACTTCCACATTGCCAGATGCACACGGGTACTGTTGCACGATCGACTGCTGGTGATGCAGCACGGATGGTACATCCATCAGTAGATTTGAAACCAGCGTGGAAGCCTCAATCTCATGAGAAACTGTATGATCAGCATGACAAATTAAACGCGCTCCAACGTTGATCACAACTGATCCGGCGGCGTTGAAGACCGTTGCCAGGACACCGGGCTGCTGGTGTGCCAGACAAGCAGCAATTAACAATAGAAGATTGAATGGCTTTTCCCTATCCAACCGTTCGATCAGAATTTGCACGATCCCGTTGCAGCCCAGTCCTAAGCCCCAGATAATATTTTCATTAGCCGTCGTGTCATAGGTGACAACGATCGATTTTCCGGATTGCATTACCTGTTGAGCATGTTCCACCACATCCTGTTCCAAACAGCCACCGCTAATCATCCCGACGGTTTGCCCCGAATTCATAATCAATATACGGGCACCGGGACGGCGATAGGTGGAACCGCTGGTGTTCATCACAGTCGCTAAGGCGGCAGCTTCGCCCGATCGCGTCACCTGATCATAAGCATTGAGAATAGCCTGGATTTCATTCATGGAGTTTCCAATAGCTTTTCTAGTCGAATGGGAAGATCTCGAATGCGCTGACCCGTGGCGTGATACACGGCATTGGCGATCGCTGCTGATGAACCCACCGTACTGATTTCACCCACGCTTTTGGTGCCCAGAGCATTCACAAAGGGATCATATTCTTCAATAAAGAACGTATCAATACCCGCAATGTGGATGTGTGCTGGAACGTGATAATCGGCAAAGCTGGCAGTGGCAATGCGACCAAGGTTGGGATCGGTGATGGTTTCTTCCTGCAACGCCATGCCGATACCCATCACGATGCCGCCGAGAATTTGACTGCCTGCGGTTTTCGGATTCAAAATACGCCCGGTGGCAAAGGCTCCCACATAGCGAGATACCCTGGCTTCCATCGATACCGGATTCACACTTACTTCCGCAAAATGGGCACCAAAGTTGTACATGGCATATTGAGAATCGACTGGACCGCGCAACGCATTGATGCCTGACCACACCTAATTACGATCGCTCTCATCGGCATCGCGTGGAAAGGTTTCCTGATAGGCTTCAATCACGTCTAAGTTGTGACGATTCAAAATCTCCTGATAGGTTTCGCCTTGAGTTGGATGTTGTGCCACAAACAAGCGTCCATCGATCGCCGTAATATCTGACTCATTCACTCCATAGAGCGGTGAGGCGGGATCAGCGATCGCCATCTGCACCACTTTACTCCGGGCGGCTCTGGCAGCGGCTTGCACAGCGGGTCCCACACTACCCACCGTCCGAGACGCTCCGGTAATGGGAGTGTTGGGTAAGTTGGTATCGCCCAGTTCAAACTGCACCTTTTCTGGTGGTAAGCCCAATCCTTTCGCTGCAAGCTGGGTCATGACGGTGTAGGTGCCATTGCCAATTTCGTGAGAACCACTTTGGGCGACGGCGTGTCCATCGGCAAAGATTTTCACCCGCGCCGCTGCTGGAGAGAGATAGACGGGATAGGCAGCGGTTGCCATGCCCCAACCCACCAGAAAGCCGTTCCCATCCTGCATAGAACCGGGCTTGGGATTGCGTTTCTCCCAGCCAAAGCGATCGGCTCCCTGCTGGTATAGCTGTATTCAGGGAGGTTAGGACATAAACTGGAGAAATACAACGCATCTTTCTCCCATTATGGCGAAACCTTACAGCAATGACTTTCGGCAAAAAGTGATGCAGGCGATCGAGTTGGATGGACTCAAGAAAAGTGAGGTAAGCCAACTGTTCAACATCAGTCGCAATACGATTAATCTGTGGTGTCGGCGCAAAGCTGAGACAGGGGATGTCAAACCGAAAGCCAGAGCAGTGACGCAATCGGGATTGAAGATCAACGATTTAGAGAAGTTTGGCGCGTTTATCAAACAGCATGGCGATCAAACTCAGAGTGACCTCGCCCAACTGTGGGAGGGCGAGGTGAGCCAACCGACGATTTCGAGAGCCATCGCGAAGATTAAGCATAGCCGTAAAAAAAACCATACGGCTATGTCCAAAGAGACGAAGCCAAACGAGCCGCCTTCTTAGTCCAACTGGGCGACCCGAAAGCACCGCACTTGGTGTACGTCGATGAGGCTGGCATGGATGAGCGGGACAATTATGGCTACGGTTATGCGCCAGTCGGGAAACGCTTCTATGCCCTCAAGTCGGGTCGGCGGCAGGGTCGCGTGAATATGATTGCGGGCTATCGCGATGGTGAACTCATTGCTCCTTTCACCGTTGAAGGAGCCTGCAATCGAACCGTGTTTGAGGTTTGGCTAGAGACTTGCTTGATTCCCCAACTGCGTCCCGGACAGTGGGTAATTATCGATAATGCCACGTTTCATCATGGCGGTCGTGTTGCCCAATTGATTGAAGCCGCAGAGTGCCGGATTGTCTATCTACCACCTTACTCACCAGACCTGAATCGGATTGAGAAGTGCTGGACATGGTTGAAGAGCCGCATTCGCAAGCAATTACCTGACTCTGTCAGTTTACGTGAGGCGATGGAATCTGTTCTGAAGCAGGCAGCGTCCTAACATAGTTGAATAAAGCTATAACTATTACCTCCTGTTAATAAGATCCACCAGATCCCCGTATCTCATCCCTTTGGGGCGATCGCTTCTCACTCCAGAGAGATGAAGCAACCCGACAACCTCGGCGATTCTGTGTACAACGAGAGCAATGTTTCCATGCTAAAGGCGTATTAAACCTCTGTAAGCGGTGGGCTGCTTGAGTTGGGCTTTCATGAGGGAAATTTCGGTATGGTTAGTAATTTTGGCATAGCGCTGGGTCTGGGCAGCCTGCCGTTATGGATGGCTCAAGTGCCCGTAGATGGGGCAGTCGATACCCCTGAGAGGGCAGCTCTAGTATTCTCAGGTCCACAATTTTTCATCGCGTTGATAGCAGGGCTAGTGTTAGCGTTTGCCTTTCAACTATTGCTAACAAATCTTTCGGTGGCAGCAGGCATTTCGTATCTGGGGCGATCGTCCGATTCACACTCAGACGACGATCACCACGAGTCAGGCAGTTTGGGCGGCACGGTGAAGAAGATTGGGTTTGCCGTAGGCTTATGGACGCTGATTACCGTGAGTGTGGCATTGTTTCTGGCGTGCCTGCTGGCAGTCAAGCTAAGCCTCATTACCAATGCGGTGCTGGGCGCGATCGTCGGTGTGGTCATTTGGGGCGCTTACTTTGTCCTCTTGGTGTTGTTTAGCTCCATGACGGTTGGTTCGCTGGCGGGTTCAGTCGTCAACACAGCCGTATCGGGCTTTCAGGCAATTTTTGGCACAGCAACCGCTGCGTTGGGTGCCAAGGCGGCAAGCAGCCAGGTCGTTTCAACCGCAGAAGCCGCAGCAGCAGCGATTCGACGCGAACTCGGTTCTGGGCTTGACCCAGTCAGCGTGCGCGATTCGATCGAAGATTATTTGGATGCACTGCGTCCGCCCGGGCTGGATATGCCTAAGATTCGCAGTGAGTTTGAGAGACTGGTCAATGATCCAGAGCTACGCGAAATTGCAGGCAGTGGCTCTCCTATAGAGATTGCCGATCGCCTGCGGAGTATCGATCGGGGCACGTTTGTAAATCTGGTCAGCAGCCGTACTGACCTTTCTCGTCGGGATGCTGAGCGGGTGATTGGTCAGCTTGAATCGGTCTGGCAATCCGTCGTCAGCCAGTTTCAAAAGAAGGACCCAACCGCAGAGTTGGTTGAGTACCTCCGGTCTGCTCAACCGGAAGCGCTGAACTCCAGCGAACTCAATACCAAGCTCGATCGTCTGACCGAAGAAGTGCGTCAACAGCGCGAATTGGCACAGTCAGGACAGCTAGTGCGATCGAAGGAAGAAAGTAGCCTGGTTGATCGAGCGCTTCAGTTCGGCTTTACCACGCTCATGGGCACTGTCATGGGGCGGGGCGATCTGTCTGACCTGAACGTAGAAAAAATTCTGGGTCAACTGCAAACGGCGAAGGACAAGCTGGGCGACGCCACCAAGCAAGTGGCGCAAAAAGTGCCCGGACTGCCGTTTAACACCATCAAGGCAGATGTTGAAAACTACCTGCTGAATGCTTACTCCTGGCACCTGAACCGCGAAACCTTGCAGACTGAGTTCCGGGATATCATTTACGATGCTGAAGCTGATCCACTCACCGTACAGCGGCAGTTAGAGGAACTGAATCGCTCTTACTTTGTGGATGTGCTGACGCGACGCAATGATCTCACACCTGCTAGAGTGTCTGAAATTGCCGATCAGCTAGAGGTCATTCGGGCTTCGACGCTAAGCACAGTCATGGCAGCAGCAACGCAAGAGCAATCGCAAGATGTCCGCAGTCGCGTGGAAAATTACCTGCGATCGACCAACAAAGAAGAACTCAATCCCGATGGCATTCAGCGTGATTTTCGTCTTCTGTTGGACGATCGTGAGGCTGGCTTTGATGCCTTGCAGTCTCGTCTCAGTCAGTTTGACCGCAGCACCCTGGTTGCTATACTCGCGCAACGACCAGACACAACCCCAGAGGATGCCGATCGCATTGTCAGCCAGCTTGAAGGTACTCGTGACAGTGTTCTCAATACGGCGCGAGAATCTCAGGAGCGCGTGAAGGCTGAAGCATTGGCAGTCCGCGATCGGGTTGAAACTTACCTGCGAAACACTAACAAGTCAGAACTCAATCCGGACGGAATCAAGCGCGATTTCCGGCTGCTGCTGGACGATCCGCAAGCAGGACGATCTGCCCTCCGCGATCGCCTCAGTCAGGTTGATCGAGACACGTTGGTACAACTGCTGGCTCAGCGCCAAGACATCACGCCTGAAGAAGCCGATCGCATCGTCACGCAGCTTGAAGATGTGCGTTACAACGTCATTCACGCGCGGCGCATCGTCGCGGACAAGGCAAAGGATCAGTACGACCAGGTGAGTACGGCGATCGCCGATTATCTGCGTCGCACCAACCTGTCAGAGCTTGACCCAGACGGCATTCAGCACGACTTGAAGACGCTACTGGATGATCCCAAGCAGGGGTCGATCGCTCTGCGGCAACGGCTCTCTCAGGTCGATCGTGAAACGCTGGTCAAACTGCTTAGCCAGCGGGATGATCTCACCGAAGAGCAAGTCAATCAGACCATCGATCAGGTGCAGGAAGCGATTCGTCGCATTGTCCGCTCACCGCGTCGGTTGGCATCGCGTACCAAGCAGCGGGTGCAGGACTTCCAGACCAACGTGGAAAGCTATCTGCTCCAAACCAACAAGGATGAACTTAATCCAGACGGAATCAAGCGCGATTTGCAACTGCTGCTGAACGATCCCCGTGCTGGAGCCAGCAGTTTGGGCGAACGCCTCAGCCAGGTCGATCGCTCGACGCTTGTGGCACTGCTCTCTCAACGGCAAGATATTTCCACCGCAGAAGCGGAACGGATCGTCGATCAGGTGTTGGCAGTGCGCGATCAAGTGTCGGCTCAGATCCAAAAAATCCAGAGCCGCATCCAGTCTGTCATCGACAGCATTCTGGCGCGCATTCGGGCTTACCTGAACGCACTCGATCGCCCCGAACTCAACTACGACGGCATCAAGCGCGACGTACGTACCTTGTTCTACGATCCCCAGGCTGGTTTTGATGCCATGCGCGATCGACTGGGCAGCTTCAACCGCGATACGCTGGTAGCCGTCCTGAGTTCGCGTGAGGACATCTCCGAAGAGCAGGCAAACCACATCATCGATCAGGTTGAAGATGCTCGTGCCAGCGTGTTGCGTCGGGCAGAACGTTTGCAAGCAGACGCTCAACACCGCTTGGCAGAGGTCAAATATCAGGCGCAGAAGCAGGTGAAAGAAACCCAGAAGGCGGCTGCCAGCGCTGCCTGGTGGTTGTTTGGCACGGCTCTTGTATCAGCGGGTGCTGCTGCCTTAGCAGGCGCGATCGCGGTTCGAGGTGTTTAACCACTGCTTCTAAAAGGCTCACACCTAATGCCTCTCTTCGGAGAGGCTTTTTTTATGGCTGAATTCGACAGGCTGCGTCACTATAGTGCATCGTGATTACGTCGCATAGTCATATACGGGGACTTCTACAAAGCGATTTGGCTCTCGTCGAGTAATGACCTGATTGTGACAAGTTCTACACCCATCAGTGAATTTCGGCATCAGATAGTCGTCCTGCTAGTGGCTCATACTCATCTTCCAAAAGCCAGAGTTGTGCGTCCTCATAGCTCTGAAACGTTTTTACAAGCCCATAGCCCACCGCAGGGTCAAAAACATACCAACTCCCAATTTTGTCACCCAGTAGTAGCAGAACGTAAGGTGGCGATTGCAGTGGATCAACCCAGACTTCTAAAAAACTCCAGCTATCCTCCACTCGATCTGGTGCGAGGGATAGGGTGGTACCGGTTGTTTGCATCGATCTTTACCTCGCCGCAGAACAATGACTAAAACCTCGGAGGTTTAAGCCACCATGTTGGTCACGATGCTTAATGCTTGGTTAAAACCTCCGAGGTTTGCGTAGGTCCTATTGTCTAGACTTTGAGCGCCACCATTTTTTGGACGGCTTCCACAATTTGCTGAGGTTGGACGATCGTCAGATTTTCCAAACCGCCATTGTAAGGGGTGGGAATATCCTGAGACGATAGCCGCAAAACGGGAGCATCCAGTTCATCAAAGAGACGATCGTTAATCGACGCAATCACTTCAGCCGCAATCCCACCCGTCCGCATGGCTTCTTCCACAATGATCACGCGATGGGTTTTGCGAATTGATGCGCCGATCGTGTCAAAGTCCAGCGGCTTCAGCGACAGCAGGTCAATCACTTCGGGATCATAGCCCTCTTTTTCAAGCGTTTTGACTGCCTGCATCACATGATGCCGCATCCTCGAATAGGTGATGATCGTGACATCCTTGCCCGATCGCACCACTTCTGCCTTGTCCAAAGGCAGCAAATACTCGCCTTCTGGCAAATCTTCCTTCAGGTTGTAGAGCAGGACGTGCTCAAAAAACAGCACGGGGTTGTTGTCACGAATGGCAGACTTTAGCAGCCCTTTCGCGTTGTAGGGTGTGGAACAGGCAATAATTTTGAGTCCCGGTACTGCCTGAAAGTAGGTTTCTAACCGCTGTGAGTGTTCTGCACCCAACTGCCGACCCACCCCACCGGGACCGCGAATCACCATCGGAATCTTGTAATTGCCGCCGGACGTGTAGCGCAGCATCCCGGCGTTGTTAGCAATCTGGTTAAACGCCAGAAGCAAGAAGCCCATGTTCATGCCTTCAATGATGGGACGTAGCCCGGTCATCGCGGCTCCCACAGCCATCCCGGTGAAGCTATTTTCGGCGATCGGCGTATCCAGCAACCGCAGATCGCCATATTTCTTGTACAGATCCTTCGTCACCTTATAGGAACCGCCGTAATGCCCCACGTCTTCGCCCATCACCATCACAGTGGGGTCGCGCTCCATTTCTTCGTCGATCGCTTCACGCAGGGCATTAAAGAAAAGTGTCTCTGCCATTGGTTCCTCTAGTCGCGGCAATTTCTGTCATTTTACAGGAGTCCAGGAAGGTTTGGCAGTCAGCGGTCAGCCTGTGAGTTTTGACAGTTGTTGGTTGTTGGTTGTTCGTTGTTAGTGCCTGAGCCGTTCCTGACTTCCTCTAACAACTAAAAACTAACAACTAAAAACCTCCCTTGCCCTCTGCCTTCTACTAATTTTGCGCGACCCAATGCGATAGTAGACCTAGCGCGAACGCCGCAACCCAGATTTGCACCAGCATGGGATTAGTCAACACAACGACTACGCCAACTGCAATCAGCCCTGTGCCAATGAGTCTGACCATTTTGCCTACCCGTCAACGTTTACTCTTTTCTTCAGGTGGCAACGAAAAATTCGGTAAAGTTCACAAAAGCTTCGCAAACGGAAAATCCTCCCGAGTCCTTCATGACCAGGAGGATTTTTGTCGAGAGCTGACTGTAGCTGAGGACTTCTAGTCTTGAGTCGTCCACCGAGCAACGAGACGGGCGCGATCGCCTACCGTCTCCGTCACCCAAATCATGGTGGGTCTAGGTTTACGTACAGCTTGAAAGACGATCGAGGCATCACTCGAAGCACTCTGGTTTGGTTGAGATGTGTGTGAAGAAATCATAAGGGGGGGTCCTTTTCTAAGATAATTACACTATGAAATGTCTTCAGATAAAGCCCCATAATTTACGCATTCTCTCTGTGTGATTGTTTGGGTCTAAATGTGTGACTTGCTATTTCCTAATGTGGAAAAGGAGGGGGAAAGGATGAAGGATAAAGGATAAAAAGTTGACTGCTAACCACTAGAGAGGAGTCAGGAGTCAGGAGTCAAGGGGGTTGTTAGTTTTTAAGAAGGAGGCAGGAACGGCTCATGCACTAATAGCCAACGACTCAAAACTCTCTAGCTTGTCGGCGCAAAGCGCTACTCAAAACTCCTAGACTGATGGCTACAGCAATCTTCAATCAAGTGAAGTACAGATCTATGCAGGGAGTCAAGGAGTCAAGGGAGTAAGGTGTACCTCAGCAAATTGGAAAACGCTGTAAGTTCAAAATCATGTTTATCGATCGCAAAGGATTGCACTATGTCAGCTTTACCGTTTTATATTGTGGATGTGTTTGCTGAAACAAAGTATGCAGGCAATCAATTAGCGGTTTTCACAGATGCTGGCTCGTTGTCTACGGGCGCGATGCAGCAGCTAGCAAAGGAGATGAACTACTCAGAAACGACGTTCATTCTATCAACCGAACCACGATCGGGTGGGTATGATGTACGCATTTTTACCCCAGCAAAAGAACTACCGTTTGCCGGACATCCAACCTTGGGAACGGCGTTTATTTTGCAGCATGACATCCTTCAAAAAGCAGTTGAAACGATCGTGCTTAATCTGGGTGTTGGGCAAATTCCGGTTAACATTCTTTACAACAATGGTGTGGCAGATGTGCTGTGGATGGAGCAGCGATCGCCTGTTTTTGGAGAAACATTTGCAGCAGACGCGATTGCACCAATTCTCAATCTAAATGTTGCTGATCTTGATGCCAATTTTCCCATTCAAGATGTTTCAACGGGTGTTCCATTTATCATCATGCCGCTCAAATCTCATCAAGCTTTGAGGCAAATCAAAGTCAACAAAGATCGCTACTTTGCCTTCATTGAACAGGCCCAGGCAAAAGAAATCCTCGCCTTTTGTCCAGAGACGTATCATCCTGAAAATCAATTGAGCGTGCGCGTGTTTGCCGATTCACTGGGAATTCCCGAAGATCCAGCAACGGGTAGTGCCAATGGTTGTCTGGCAGGGTATCTTGTGCAACACCGTTACTTTGGTCATACATCTATTGATCTGCGCGTTGAGCAAGGCTATGAAATCGGTAGACCGTCACTCTTGCTACTAAGAGCGTCCCAAACAACGACTACGATTCGAGTATCGGTTGGTGGACGCGTGCAATTGATTGCGCGAGGTGAGTTTGTTTGACAACATTTGGAGCAAACGGGTTGATGCGAATGGTCAAAGGCTACCTGCTCAGTCTGTTCGATCCAGAATTTATCGCCACGGGTTTGAAGACCGCTATCTTTGTGGGATCTTTACTCTTTATCATCAATCACGGGCTGGCGCTGTTACGCGGTGAAATGACCCTCGATCGCTGGCTTTCAGTGATTGCCACTTACGCCATGCCGTACCTGGTAAACGTGTACGGTCAATACAGCTACCGTCGCAAGCTATCAATGCAGACGAGTCCACCATCCGGCGAGGTTGGCAAAGCGCGATCGCCGCACCGACGCTAAAAGTCGCCAACGCAGGGACGGAACGATCGCGCGTCAATTAAACCTTCACCTACCGTTGACCTCATTCTGCTGCTTGATCTGGGGTTTGAGCGAGCCTGAGTGCCTTCAGTGCTTCAAGCTGTTGCTCAAGGTTTGTGATGACTTGATCGAGCGTCGGCAAAAGGCTCAACTGCTCAGGACTGTGCAGTGGGTAAAAGCGGGTGCGGATGCGGATTTCGTTCACTTTTTGCTTGAGGTCTTGCGCGATCGCTAGCGTATCGCGGCTGAGGCTTGCCAACTGTTGCTGCTGGTAAAACTTCAGCGCTGCACCCCGTAGCACTTGCACAGTCGCTTCTTCGCCATTGGCACCGGGCATGACGCGCAACCGTAGTAGTAGGCGCTGCTTTTGATACAGCCGCTCAATTTCAACTTGTTTCGGCTTTTGAATGGGTATCAAAGGGAGGTGAGTCAGCAGTTTTAGCTCATTGACCACACCTTGAATCACGTCCAGCGGCAGGTTTTCTAACACCGATTGCAAGACACCGTTCTGGCTCCACAAAATGCGACCATGCTGCGCCTGTCGCTCAAAATACAAGCGCCCAATGCCACCGACAAGCAGTCGCCCCAACAGTTCAACCAGCAATTCTGAGGGCGGCAGGGCAGAAAGAGCGGCTACAGGTTCAGTCAGATGCTTTGGCTCTACAGGCAAAATGGGTAAAGCATCACCAGGAGGAGGGAATTCTGGTAGATTAGCTGCCGTAGGCGGACGCTCTGCTTTGAGGATGAACGTTTCCCGAAGACGATCGAAATCACTGGGCACGGGTGTTAGGTGATCAGCCTGTGTCTCCTGCTCGGTAGGCGCTGGCGATCGCGCGTCCGGTGCCCCATCGGCTTCGACCAAGGAAGACGGCACGATCGCCGGAAGCGCTTCAGGCGTTGCAAGGTCTAAATCGTAGAAGTTAAGGTCTTCTGGGCTATCAACGAGTAAAGTCGGGTGAGCGTTTTGATCAAGATGGGCTTTCGCTTCAGCGGCTTCTGCCTTAGGACTTTCTGCCGTAACCTTTTTAGCCGCATCCTGAGCGGACAACCGTTGCCCCGTGTGTTCGGCGATCGCGCGTACAGCAGTGGGTTTGGGGCGGCTGGGCTGACGTTGGCTACCCGTATAGCTTAGATACGCCGACAGTGCTGCATGATGCACATCGGTTGCCAGCGTTTGAGGCGTGAGTGAGCAGTTCATGTAAGCCAGAATACGGCGCACATAGTCTAGAGCGGCGGCATCTTCCAGGTTAACCATACCCAGTTTGAGACGACTGCCTTCCAGGGAGAGCGGCAGCAGTTGGTGATAAAGACACGCCTCAAACGGAAGAATGCTATCAATGAGACGAAAAACTTGTTCGGTATCAAGATGGGCAGTCCAATCGGCTCTGGGCTTAGCTGAAACCGCAAAGTCTTGAGAATCTGCCATCTGTGCTTCAATTTGGTCGCCCGGTGAAGACACCATAGGAGTGCGCTGAACCTGTGTACTTGGTCTCTAGATTGCCCCAGTGCTTTATGTATCTAGCACACCCTTTGCGGTTAACAGTCTCGTAACGGTTGAGTTGGAGTCACAGGCACGCTGCGAACGAACCAAAGCAATAAACCCTTACCTAAGGAGCAAAAGGGCTTTAACCAAACGAACCTGGAGATGCACTAATCAACCTGCCAAACCACCACTCATTGCTCTGAGGGTCACTTCAATCGATCGCAGCAGCTACAAGCAAGCAATCCGTCGCAACCGTTGAAGTGCTCATCGAATGAGGCAGTCAATCAAGTCTAGCTTATTGCAAAAAGGTAGATGGGTTCTTGCTCTAGTGACTTACTTCACAGTTCGATCGCAGGAGCCTAGCCGTCTCGCTCTGACGCGTTCCCTAACCAGGCAACCACCAGATCTTGCTGACTTTTAGAGGCGAAAACACGGACGGCATGGTAGTTGATCTTTTCACGCAGGCGATAGACCTGACGGACAGGCATATCTAACGCTTCAGCGATCGCCTCTTGTGACCGTCCCTGAAGATAGAGCCGCAACCATTCTGCCGCTGTGGGACCAAGTTTATCCAGCAGATATGCTTCAAAGCGTTGGCAAACGGCAGCACGCAGCTCTTGTTGTTCTTCTGCCGCCTGAGCATCCTGATATTGAGAAACGGCTTGAGCATCCAGGAGACTCACAGAGCCTTCCGATTCATCTGGCGAAATTTCTTCAGACACTAAGCGGATAAACTCTTGGGCTGGAACCTGCGTCATGCCACCGCGTTGAGAACGGCGCAGATAGTTCACAAAACGGTAGGACAGCAGGGGTTGATTGCGAATGGGACGCAGGCAGTATTCTTCGGTACTCGCTAGCAGCAAAGCATTCCGCAAGCGTGCATCGTGAGTGCATTTGGAAATCCACAGAATCTGCTGCTGCATGTAGCTATCGGTTTGCAGCAGTTCTTGAATGACTTCTTGCAGCACATCCACTACAGAACGCTGACGATCGCGCGAGAGGGCGATCCAGGTGCGAATCTTGTTACGAATGAGAAACAGACTGCTGAGACGTTGAATCAAGCTTTTGTACGCGCGTTCAGGACCAAAATCGAGGTAGCGCTGACGCAGAATCCGATAGCGGTAATCCATTGCTTGCTCTGCAACCTGCCGTGACGTGGGGGTCAGGTCTTCAAACCGAGCCAGATTGTCGCCCATGAGCCAGCGCACGATGCTCTCGCGTGTCGCAGCACTGTGATGTGGAATCTCTGCCTCTAAGCGCGATCGCCACTCGGTTTCTAATACGTCAGCCAATACCATCGTTTGAGTCAAGACCATGAGGTTGTCATCCCAGTCGTTCTAAACGCCCTCTTAAAAGAGTTTGCCTTACCTTACCCACCTGGCGCACCACCCACAATAGCGACTCTGGGTTTCCAACTTCAGAAAACTGCGGTTGGCTGACTGGTTGCCGATCGTCGAAGCTATCCACGAACGACATAACTAGCATTGTACTGACCGCATTCAAAAGTTCAGCATTTTGAACGTTGAGTTTTACGTGATCGGGGGATAAGAGGCAGAAGGCAGAAGGCAAAAATAACTTACGCCTCTGGAAGCTGGCTCATTTGTTCCAGATTCAGCACGTCTGCCAGCGTTTTGGCATCCATCAAGCCCCGCTCCAGCACGATTTCGCGCAGGGATTTACCCGTTTCTAGCGATTCTTTTGCCACAGCAGCGGCGTTGAGATAGCCAATGTGGGTGTTGAGTGCCGTCACTAATGCCAAACTACCTTCGGCATAGGCAAGACATCGATCGCGGTTGGCGGTAATGCCTTTGATCCCTTTCTCAGCTAGAGACGCGATCGTGTTGCCGAGAATCTCGATGCTGTGAATCAAGTCGTAGGCAATGAGCGGCATCATGACATTGAGTTCGAGTTGTCCGGCTTGTGCGGCGAAGGCGATCGCGGTATCGTAGCCCATGACCTGAAAACACACCTGCGAAGTCATCTCAGCCATCACGGGATTGTACTTTCCAGGCATGATGGACGATCCCGGCTGGACAGGCGGCAGTTGAATTTCCTTAAAGCCTGTTTTGGGTCCCGAATCGAGCAGGCGTAGATCGTGGGAGATTTTGACGCAATCTTGCGCCAGGTTGCGTAAGGAGCCAGAGACATTCACAAAGGGAGCCATACTTTGCATCGCTGCCATGAGATGTGGGGCAGGCCGCAAGGGCTGATCGATCAAATCCGATAGAATCTCCGCCACACGAAAGCGATATTGAGGATGGGTGTTGAGTCCCGTTCCTGCCGCGCTACCACCCAAACCGAGAATCATGAGATCCTTGGATGCGGTTTCGATACGGATTAAATGTTCGCTCAAAATCTGTGCCCAGGCGCGAAAGTTGTCACCCAACCGCACGGGAACTGCGTCCTGTAAATGGGTTCTACCAGAGCGAATCACGTCATGAAATTCCTGCGCTTTTGCCTCCAGTGCCGCGATCGCGCTTGTCAAAGCTGGATACAGCGATCGCTCTAGCGCTAACAACCCGCCAATCCGAATTGCAGTGGGGATCACGTCGTTGGTAGATTGCCCATAATTCACATGGTCGTTGGGGTTCAGCCGCTTGTAATTGCCCTTCACGTCGCCCAGAAGTTCGAGCGCTCGATTTGCCAGCACCTCATTGACATTCATATGATGTGACGTGCCCGCACCCGCTTGATACACATCTACCACAAACTGATCGCGCAGTTTTCCGTTCAGCACCTCATCCGCTGCCTGCACGATCGCCTCACTGATGTCGGGCGTGATGCAGTGGAGTTCCCCATTGGCGATCGCGGTTGCCTTTTTAATCAACACACAGGCATCGACATAGGTTGGCAGGGGCTTCAACCCGCTAATCGGAAAGTTTTCGATCGCTCGTAGCGTTTGAATGCCGTAGTAGGCGGTGTTGGGGAGCTGGCGATCGCCCATCGAATCTTTCTCGACGCGATACGCTTCTGAGTTCGTCATAAGGTTTTTCTGGTCTGGTTACTCTCTCCACCAATATTCCACAAGTGAGCGTTGAAGCGGTGACTTGTGATACGCCCATCTCAGAACGCAACAATTGCCAGAATGCTAAACTTCAAATAAAAAGGGTGTGTCAAGGAGATTGGGCTATTCCTACAACAGAGCAGGTTTTTCCAAAGCTTCGTCCTTTGTTACTGGCTAACAAAAATGTACGTATCAGTGAACCTTGTCCGCATTGATGAGCGCACCAACAAGGTGTTCATTCTTGCAGGAGAGGACATTGAAATTGAAATCGGACCAAACGGTGTATGGAGCAAGTAGCGATGAAACCGAACTTCCAGGCAATGAATAAGAGCGAACTACGAGCCTACGTGCTGGCTCACCGGGACGATAACGAAGCTTTTCATGCGTACATGGATCAGATCAGTGCTGAGGGCGATCGGGTAACCTTTCCCCCCTTAAAATCCCTTGATGATCTGGAGAATTATCCCGAAGTGCTAGAACAATTTCGCCGCGATGCAGAACGGAGAAACTAATGTTTGCTGAATACATCAAGCTCGCAATGAGCAAAGCAACATACGAGATCTTGGAAGACGACGAAGGCTTCTTTGGCTCGATCCCTGGCTTTCAGGGCGTGTGGGCGAACGCTATATTCAGGCGCTTGAATCTGAGGTTGCATAATGCCTCCGCTTAGACCAATCAGGCGCTCAGCCTGATTTACTATCTCATACCAATCATTCATGCTGATGTTTCAGCACCCCAAGGAATGAAAGGGGTGTGGGGTGTAGGGTGTGAATAACCGCATTTTCAGAGCAATTTAAATTGCAAATGCGACACATCCTGTAAGGGCAAGGCACTGCCTTGCCCTTACTCAGCGATTGATCTGTAGCCGTCATTCTTTAAATTGATATCAAATCGTAATCAACACGGTGACATTGGCAATGTAAGGGCATACATTCGAGATCGATCACAATCCATTCGAGATCGACGCGGTGACATCGTAATGTAAGGACTTACATTCGTGATCGATGTGGTCACATTGGCAATGTTTACGGATGCAAGACAGCAACACAAGATATGAGAGAAACCGAGGAAAAGAAAGACAAGAACAAGTTGAAGCTCATTGGATTAACTGTCTTAGCTACTGTGTTGCTTGTCTCCGTAGTAGCAGCCGTATGGAACTGGGTAGACCTTCAGAAAAAGCCGTTAGAAGGTACGAAACGTCAATTCGATGCCTCGCTGGACTTTGTAAAGACGATCGCCACCATTGCTGGGGGTGTCGTACTTTTCCTGAATTTCAGAGTCGCGAATCGAAGCGCTGAACTTGCCCAGAAGAAACTGGAGCAGGAAACAGAAAAGGCTAAAGCTGACGCAAAGTTAGCCGAGGCACGACTGACGATGGAGCGGTTCAGCAAAGCCGTAGACATGATGAGCAGCGACAAAAGCATCCATCTCCGGCTAGGAGGCATTTATGCGCTGGAAAGTATTGCACTTGACTCCAGCGATGACAAGATTGACGAGAATTACAGGCAGGTCTTAGAGGTTCTGACTGCCTTCGTGCGGCAGAATTCACCCTATCCACTCCGAAAGCAGGTGGAGAAAGAGTCAACGATTTCTTCACAACCAATCGAACAGCCAACAGCGGAAGTTGGGGAACAGCACGACGAAATCCCCTCCTTACCAACTGACATCCAAGCCGCTTTAACTGTATTGAGTAGGCGTAAACACAAGGATACGGATTGGGAGCACTACCCGATCGACTTACACAAAACAGACCTGAGACGAGCAAATCTCCAGGGGGCGAATCTTCAGAAGGTAGACCTTGTTGAATCAAATCTCCAATTGGCAGACCTCAAGGGGGCGGAACTCCAAGGGGCACAGCTTGAAAAGGCAGACCTTACGAGTGCCATTCTTCATCTAGCAGACCTTAGTGGCGCGAATCTTCGGAAGGCAGAGCTTAGTGGTGCGAATCTTCAAGAGACACACCTTATAAAGACGAAGCTACAAGGGGCAAACCTTATAGAGGCTGATCTCCAAAGGGCAGACCTTCATGAGGCAAATCTCCAGGAGGCACTCTTGCTCTGTACAGACCTTCAGAACGCCCAAAATCTTACTCAACAACAACTAGAGGGAGAAAAGCTACCGTTACTGTGCAATGTGGCTCTACCCGAAGGATTGACAGTCAGCTCTAATCGAGACTGCGATCAGCGCCTGCTGGAAGCATTGGTAGAGCGATATCCGGAAGCGTTCGAGAACCTGATATCGGCAAGGTTTGTTGTGGATCAGATTAGGCAGAAGAAGAAATGGTAGAGCGATCGCCCCTTGCCATCAGTTGGTTATCGGCAAGAAACCCAAGCAGTGAGGCGGTTTGGTGGCGATCGGTTGAGATAGTGGTGTGAGGGTGTTTGTTCTACCCTAAGATATTGGAAGACTTTTATTAAGACGGAAGCTAAAAGCTATTGGTAGCCCTCGATTGTGCAATTTTAGGGGCGTTATAATTTCACCAGACGTAAAATTACAGCTTTGGAATAAGAGCGTTACAAAGGTAAGAATGGTTACAGCTCTCAATCAACCATCTTCACTAATACATGAGATTCAGCTTGAGAAAGTTGGCGACTGGAATTTATTCAAGTTCAGTGAGTCTCTTCAATTGCGGATGGAGAGCCTTCTAGAAAAAAAGAAAGCGGATGAGATCACGATCGATGAAATCGCTGAGCTGAGTGCGATCGGAGAGTTAGATCGCATTTTTACTCATATCAACGCGATGCTTGCTGCTCAAAATGACAATCAGTGATGCACTCAAGCAGGCGATCCGAGAACGTGCTAACTATGTGTGTGAATATTGCCATTCTCCAAAACGACTGAGCGCGAATCGCTTTACCGTTGATCACCTCATCCCCAAATCGTTGGGTGGTTCCGATGACTTTGATAATCTTGCGCTTGCCTGTCGTCGTTGTAATGAGCGGCGTTACAACTTTGTGGCTGGTGTTGATCCAGAGACTCAGGCGATTGTTCCGCTTTTCAATCCTCGTCAGCAGAAATGGGCAGAGCATTTTGTCTGGCTCGATCGAGGGGTTGTGGTTAAGGGAACGACACCAATTGGTCGTGCGACTTGTATTCGTCTTGATCTGAACGATACCCGTTATTCAGAGAACGATTCTATTCGAGCAACAAGACGGTTTTGGCTAAAAATCGGGCTACATCCACCAACGGATGATCCAAAGCAAGTTTGACATTGTGTTCTATGTGGGTTGCGATGAGCGGATGTGGTGATGTTCGCCTCCCTCAAAGCTGAAGCAACTCAACAAGCCTTCTATGACGAAGATAAGTAACTCTTCTCATTAGACCGCGTAGCTTCAACATGGCGTTTTCTTCTATCACTCGTGCGCTGGGGCGATCGCCCTTCCCCATCAGTTGGTTATCGGCAAGAAACCCAAGCAGTGAGGCGGTTTGGTGGCGATCGCGCCCTTCGTTCACTATCACAGACTTATGCGCCGACGGACTCTTTCGCCGCATAGAGCACTTCAGCGGTGATGACTTCGATGTTGCGATCGCGCGCAAATTTCTCGGTATTGCGCTTCACTTTGCCGCGTACAAAACCAGGGATTTTGTTGAGTTCCGCCTGTCCGTCCTTGCTCCATGCCAGATCAGAATCAGCAGAAATGCCTTTGGTGATGCCTTCTTTGGTATCGTGACCGCCGAAGATTTCCAGCAGGTGGTCTTCCATGCCCAGGGTGAAGGAGTTGTAGATGAGATCGACAAGCTGATTGGTGCCTTCGTAGCCAAGGAATGGCTTGTAGCCGATCGGAAAGTTCTGGACGTGGATGGGGGCAGAAATCACGCCGCAGGGGATATCCAGCCGCTTACCGACGTGGCGTTCCATCTGGGTGCCGAAGATGGCAGAGGGTTCCACACGGGCGATCGCGTCTCCCACAGCCCCGTGATCATCCGTAATCAGCACGTCGTCGCAGTACTCGCTGACCTGTTCGCGGAACCAGGCTTCGTCGTTCTTGCAGAAGGTCCCTGCCCAGACGACATGAATACCCATCTCACGGGACAGGATTTTGGTGATCGCGGCGGCGTGGGTGCTATCGCCATAGACGACCGCTTTTTTGCCTGTGAGGTTCTGGCAGTCGATCGAGCGCGAGAACCAGGCAGCTTGCGAGACGTGCAGGGTTTGCTCATTGATGTAGTCTTCGTAGTCCACATTGGCACCTTGCGCGTTCAGGATTGCCTGAATTTTGCGGATGCAGCGTGCTGTTTCCACGACCCCCATTGGCGTGATGTCTACAAAGGGAATGCCAAATTCTTGCTCCAGGTACGCGGCGGATAGTGGTCCCAGTTCACGATAAGGCACCAGGTTGAACCAGGCGCGGGATAGATTTTTGATGTTGTGAACGGAGGCACCTTCGGGAATGACTTCGTTGACTTCAATGCCCAGGTCTGCCATCAGGCGCTTTAACTCGGTGCAGTCGTGGTTGTTGTGAAAGCCAAGGGTAGAGATGCCAAAAATGTTGACGCTGGGCTTCTCCGTTTTGTCGGTGGGCAGATCGCCTTTACGACGCGCTTTTTCGGTGTAAAACTGGACAATTTGCTGGAGGGTACGATCGGCAGCCTGTAATTCATTCACGCGGTAGTGATTGACATCCGCCAGCATGACATCGCCTTTAGACTCGATCTGAGCACGTTCCACAAAGTTTTGCAGGTCTTCTTGCAGAATGCTGGAGGTGCAGGTGGGGGTCAGCACAATCAGGTCGGGATGCTCTTCGCCATCTTTGCGCGTGATGTTGTCCACCACCTTCTCCTGGGAACCCCGCGCCAGCACGTTGCGATCGACCACACTGGTAGTTACAGGCGTAAAATCCCGTTCCCGTTCCAGCATCGATCGCATGACATTGAAGTAGTCATCACCCAATGGCGCGTGCATGATGGCGTGGACGTTCTTGAAGGAACTGGCGACGCGAAGAGTGCCAATGTGGGCGGGACCTGCATACATCCAGTAAGCCAATTTCATAGAGTGCCTCGGTTGAGAGAAAGGGTAAAGGGCAAAGGGTAAAAGGTAAAAGTAAGGATGAAGTGCCTAACTCTTCTTGCTTGTGTGCCGTGACGTTAACGCCTATCGATTTTCTCAGACATCTTGCGTTGTTGAGCGATCGCGAATCTAGAAGTCTGAGTTGGTGTTGGTGTTCAAAATCACTCAGAATCCTTGCTGTGTCTACCTTTCAACGATGCTTAAACTACTAACTCATCTGATTAGATGTCATCATTCTTAATGCTAGTTAAGGCTACTAACGAGTGTTACGATCGCCTGTAAGCTGACCGACATCAACTCAAAGCTAGTCAATACCAAACAACTTCAGTAATTTTTACGCCAGTAGCCTTATGCAGCTTAAATTGACAAAAGTGTTTCAGAAAGTCCCTCAAGGCTATATTGGCTTTGTTGAAGAGTTGCCTGGAGCCAATACGCAGGGTGATACGTTGGAAGAAGCACGGAGTCATTTGGAAGAAGCGATCGAGCTAGTTTTGGAAGCAAATCGTGCCTTAGCTGAGGAGCAGATCCAGGGGCAAGTGGTCATTCGTGAGGCAGTTATTTTCTTAGCAGCATGAAACGCAAGGATTTGCTGCGTCACCTTGAGAGTCATGGCTGTGAGTTTTTGCGTGAAGGCAGTAACCATACTATTTACGTCAATCGTCTTGTTCAGCGGTCTTCAACGATTCCGCGCCATCGGGAAGTCAATGATCTGCTTGTTCGCAAGATCTGCCGTGATCTACAAGTGCCAGAGCCGAGAGGAACCTAGCCTTTATTTCGCTGAGAAATGAGAGTTAAATAAAATTAACTGCTGCTTGACCTCTTCCAGCAATTCTCGCGGTTCTTCCTCATGCGATCGCGCCAGCCACCCATCATAAATATCTGTGCAGAGCGATCGCGCTGTGCGCCCCTGACCTTGCCGAAACTTGTGAGAATCTACCGTTTTGCGTGGGAATACTGTAGGTGCAGTCAGCCAAAGCGACCTGTACGAGAATCTGCTTGAATGGTGGATAACCTGTTTTTTAGACGTAATCCAGGTCGGTTGGTCTCAAGTTACTGCCTTGTCTTTATAGGGTCAAAATCATTTTTTAGAGCCTGAGAAGGACTGCTCAACCGCTGTTAAAGGGATGTTGAGGTTAGTTGCGTTTCCTCATCACTATTCAGCTAGCTGGAGTTTATCGCATGCCTCTTGCCAATCTGCTGTCTCGGTTTAAGGGGCGATCGCTCCGCACCGTTCTGGTGGTTCCCTTCATCCTGCAAATTTTTGGAGCCGTGAGCTTAGTCGGGTATCTTTCCTTTCGTAACGGTCAGGCAGCCGTGAATGACCTTGCCAGCCACTTGCGGCGCGAAACATCCACTCGCATCCAAGATCAAATCTCACGCTATTTGAAGGCGGCGGTACTCGTGAATCAAATTAACCGGGACGATTTGCAACGAGGGCAGTGGAGCTTGCAGGATCTCAAAAGTCAGGAGCGTCAAACCTGGCACATGCTGCGACTGTTTCATCCGTCAATTCAGGCAAGCGCCATCGCCACCCAGAAGACATTTCGGGCGCTGCATCAGTACAAGGGAGATGATCCCCGGCTCCTTGCCGTAGACAGTCGTGGGGGACTCCTTCACTCCTATGCGGTGGATGCAGAGGGGAAGCCAACCAACGTGATGGAAACGGGTAAACCTTACGATGTGAAGGTCAAGCCCTATTACAAGGCAGTGGCAAAAACTGGGAAAGCCGCCTGGGTTATTTTCCCACACGCCACTCAAAAATACATGCTGGTGAGTCTTGCCAACCCCATCTGGGATCAAAACCGTCAGCTTGTGGGCGTTCTGCTAGGAACATCTTCTCTGGCAGATCTCTCTCAGTTTCTCAACAGCTTTCAGGTGAGTGCAAATGGAGAGATGTTTGTGGTCGATCGCGCTGGTTTACTCGTCGCCAACTCATCCGATCAACCGTCAATTACCATCAGCAGCAATGGTAAGCCGCAACGTTTGAAAGCAAGCGAGAGTGGCAATGCACTTATTCGTCAGACGGCTCAATACCTGAAGGGTCGATCAGGCAGTTTAGGCACGATCGAGGATATTCAACAGCTTGACTTTGCGATTGATGGCGCACGCCAGTTTGTTCAGATTACACCCTTAAAAGATGACAATGGGCTTGATTGGTTAGTGGTCGTCGTGGTTCCCGAAAAAGACTTCATGGGACAAATCAATGCCCATACCCGCACCACAATTTTGCTCTGTTTCGCAGCACTGGGCATCGCTACCATCATTGGCATTTTGACGGCACGCTGGGTGACTCGTCCGATCTTCCAGCTCAACCAGGCTGCCAAAGCGATTGCGATCGGTCATTGGGATAGCGCGATCGACCTCAAGCGCAACGATGAACTGGGAGAACTGGGTGCCTCGTTTAACAGCATGGCAAACCAATTGCAAACATCATTTGCAACGCTGGAGCAAAAGGTTGAGGAGCGCACTGCCGAATTAGCAGATGCCAAAGAGAAATCTGAAGTAGCTAATCAGGCGAAGAGTGAGTTTCTTGCCAGCATGAGTCACGAGTTACGCACGCCGCTCAATGGCATCCTGGGCTATGCCCAAATTCTACAGCGCAGTGAATCCATAGGCGATCGGCATAAGAAAGGCATTGATGTCATTTATCAGTGCGGCAATCATCTGCTGAATTTGATTAATGACATTCTGGATCTGGCTAAAATTGAAGCCCGCAAACTAGAGTTACATCCCAGCGCAGTGTGCTTTCCAGCCTTTCTTGAAGGTGTTGCAGAAATCATGCGCCTTCGTGCGGGGCAAAAGAGTATTGACTTTACCTGTGTAGTAGATGCAGCGCTGCCAATGGGAGTATGGGCAGATGAAAAGCGTTTGCGGCAGGTGTTAATTAACCTGTTGGGCAATGCCATCAAGTTTACCGAGCAAGGCGGTGTCACCTGGCGGATTAAAACCCACAGATTAGAAAACGATCTCTATCAGATTCGCTTTGAAGTGGAAGATACGGGGGCTGGCATCTCACCAGGCGGGTTAGAAAAGATCTTTCAGCCCTTTGAACAGGTGGGCGATCTGAAGAAACAGGCTGAAGGCACCGGGCTAGGACTGGCAATCAGCCAGCAAATTGTGTCTTTGATGGACAGCAGCCTTCTGGTTGAGAGCGAACCAGGACGGGGCAGCACCTTCTGGTTTGAGGTAACGCTACCTGAAGCTCCGGATTGGTCAGCAGCGCAGCGATCGAACCAGCGGGGCACCATCACCAGTTTTGCAGGCAAGAAGCGTAAAGTGCTGGTCGTGGACGATCGCTGGGAAAACCGCGCCGTGCTGGTCAGCCTGCTGGAGCCGCTTGGCTTTGAGATGCTAGGAGTGAACAATGGGCAAGCTGGTCTAGAGGCGGTGAAAGCTTTCCATCCAGACTTGATTATCACCGACCTGATGATGCCAGAAATGGATGGTTATGAGTTTCTACGCCAGTTGCGCCAGTTGCCAGAGTTGAGCGAGATTCCGGCGATCGCGTCCTCTGCCAGTGTCTTTGAGAGTAATCAGAACGATAGTCTTGCGGCTGGGGCAAATGCCTTTTTATCAAAGCCTGTCGATGCACCTGCCTTGCTCAAACTGTTAGAAACCTACCTCAATCTGCAATGGCTTTACACTCAGCCAGCCAGTGATGAAGAAGCCAAGATAGATCAGGCTCTTCTATCAAGCCCATCAACGTTAGTGGCGATCGTGCCACCCCCCGAAGATATCCTCGCTCAACTGCACGCATTGGCTCAACAGGGGCGTTTGATGGCGATCGAGCAGCGGCTTAAAGACCTGGAAGACACCGACGAACAGTACAAAGCCTTTGTGCAAAGCGTGCGGCAGTATGCAGACGCGTTTCAAGCTGAAAAAATTTGCCTGCTCCTTGAAAACTACCTTCCCACTGTAAAAACATAACGGCTAAAAACATAACGGCTGAAAACATAATGGCTCCTTCAATGTGAGCGACTAGCATCAAGCCCACCGAAAAAGGCTTTTCTGAAGAGTGGTGTTCCGTCTCTTGCCTTAAAAACGTTGCCCACACAGTGTGGCGATCGACCGCTCCAGGTTCCACCGTGCCTGTGCTTCCAACCGTGCTTGAAAAAATGGAGTGTAGTAAATGGTCGATCGCGCCAGAAACTGCTCTAAAATTGCCGCCCGTCCAGCGCGATATTGCTTCTCTGTCACCCAATGGTACTCAGTGCGAATGTGTTGTTCGTAAACGGCAAACGCTTCGGGGGATTGTCCCAGAATGGATAGGTCGATATCGAGCAGCAACGCGCAATCGTGCGTTTCCGGTGGGCGATCGTGCGTCGTTGCCAGAATCATCGTCGTGATGCGATCGCTCACCACCGCACTCACCCCACTCTGATGCAGTGCTTGAGCTGCCCACAGCGCACTTTGCGCCTCGTTATCGGCTGCTTTGAGACCATACACCGCATCATGAAACCACAGCGCCATTTCTACCTCAGCGGGTCGCTCTGCCTGGGTTTGAGCGACATCAAGCTGATATCCATCAAGCTGGTATAAGCACGCTTCAATGTGAGCCACTGTGTGATAAGCGCGATGGGGCTGGCGATACGCCTCCAGCAGGTGGGTGAACAACTCCACACCATCAACGTTACTACCAAGGCGTTGCCACACTGTTTGAAAGCGGGTTGCGTTACACAGAGGACTGGGGGAGGCATTCATGCTCTTTAACGCGCTTGGCAATGGGGACAGTAGTAGAGACGGCGACCCCCCGCAATCTCTTTCAGAATAACGGTGCCGCAGATGTAGCAGGGCTTGCCATCGCGGTTGAAGACGTAGAGACGGTACTGCTGGCGTGTATAGCCCTGTTGTTTGAGCTGCGCAACAATCTCCAGATCATTCGTGATGCCTTTGGTGATGTAGGATTGACGGCTCACCGCGATCGCGCCTTCTGCCAGTTTGAGAATCTGTCCAGCGGTGCAATCGATCGGACGCAACGCTGGGTTCACCCCGGCGACAAACAGCACTTCACTGCGAAGATAGTTGCCCAAGCCACACAAAAACCCTTGATCCAGCAGCAGACTAATCAATCCACGACGATAAAAGCGCTTGTCTAAAAAGCGTGCTTGCACCTGCTCTACCGTGGTCGTGTCATCCAACACATCAGGACCCAACCGACTGAGAAAGGGATGGGTCAATAGCTGCTCATTTGTGATGACATCAATCTCCGACGCACTGTACAGGAGCGCTGCCTGCGTTTGCGTGTGGATTGCTAACCGCAGTTGACGGTTCGTGACAGGATGAACATTTGCTTTCTGGATGTACCACTTGCCATAAAGCTGGTTGTGACTGTAGATATTGAGCTGATCTTGAAACCGAATCAGCAGCGCTTTGCCTTTAGCCTGCACTGCCCAGATCTGTTCCTTCACAAGCATGTCTTCGTAGGGCTGCAAGCGTTCAAAGGCAAACGCAACGTGGAGCAGCGGCTTCTGAACGATCGCCCGTCCAATCGCATCGGCTGCTTGTTTAATTTCGGGACCTTCAGGCATGAGCGATCGTCACAGTGACATCAATAGAATGACTCATTGATCCAGCAGGTTGAAGATAGACATTAATTTTTCTATAACGTAATCCATCTCGATCCAGGTGTGGCGGTATGGTCGTAACACATCAGCCATTATTGGTTTGGGTGTATTGCCTCTGTTCCAGCTTACAGGTGACGTTATGGTTTCTGCTATTGCGATCGAAAATATTGATCCGACGAAGCTTTCGATCGAGGAAAGCTACGCCTTTGCTATTCTCAAACATCTACCCGTCGAGCAACTCAATCAGCTCAAGCAGTTGATGAAGTTGGGTAAACCGGGTGCGATCGGTCCCGGCACCTTAACAGCCTTTATTCAGTTATGCCAACAGCAGGGCTTTGACCTTTCTACAGCCGGAGTCGGCGCATTCAAAGAAACCCATCGCCTGAATAATACAGGGACAAATCAAGGTGCGATCGGTGCTCAAACAGCAGGGGTTTACTTTCAGGAAATTGTCACCAATCACGCTACTGCCACACCAGCAGACTTGAATGCGGCGATTCTGGCGGCTGCCGAAAATTTGCGCGGCATGTGTACCGCCGATGGTCCCGATGGTGGCAACAACGCCTGTGCGTGGTCATTGAACCGGGTTCTCAGCAAAGCGGGCATTACGCCGTTGGGTGACAATCCTAACTACGTCCCTTCATTGTACGAAGCGCTGCAACACGATCGCGGTAAAGAAGTCTCACCCGCAGACGCGAAGGCTGGGGATCTCGTCGTTGCCTTTGGCGAAGCACATATTGGCATTGGGTTAGACGATGGTTGCAGCCGTGTACTGTCTAACTCTTCGTCTAGAGCACTGTTTGGGTGGGAGTCTGATACCGATTTTGATGGCTCGTATGGTGGGACGAGTACGATCTATCGTTTGGTGAAATAATGTCATTTCGCTGTACCGCCGCTCTACTCACCCTCTCAACGACTCGCTTTTCTGCCCTCACTCAGTTCTACAGCCAGCTTTTCAACCTGCAACCCGTCGTTCTGCGTCCCAACATCTACGCCGAATTTCATCTCCCAGGATTAAAACTCGGCATCTTTCACCCCACACCCACTCCCCACTCCCCACTCCCCACTCCCCACTCCTCCACAGGCATGAGTCTGTGTCTAGAGGTCGAGAATTTAGACAGTGCGATCGCCCACCTTACCCAACTCGGCTATCCACCACCCGGCGACATCATCACCGCCTCTCACGGCAGAGAAATCTATGCCTACGATCCCGATGGCAATTGGCTGATCTTGCATCAAGCCGAATCCCTTTAGAATGAGAACTAACGTAATGGTTCACGCACTATGGTTGTTCAAGCCAAGGGGTTACTGTCGCTTGAGGAATTTTTAGCTCTCCCGCCAGGTGAGGGTGATTTGACTTATGAATTAGTGGATGGGCAAGCGATTCCCAAAATGTCTCCTAAGAAAAATCACTCGAAGTTAACCCGCACGTTGCTTTACCTGATTGACGGATGGAGCAATGGACGCGGTGAAGTGTGTCCTGAACTGGCGATTACGTTAACTCGTGATGGCAAAAGCTGGGTGCCTACGCCTGATCTGCTGTACATAACCAACGAACGACTGCCTGCTGATTGGGATGAGGACGGGGCGTGTTCTGTGCCTCCAGATCTGGCGATCGAAATCATCTCACCAGGGCAGACGTTTGGCGAACTGGCGGCAAAAGCGAGGGCGTATCTGAATGCCAACGTGCTGCGAGTTTGGGTTGTTGATAGTAAAGCCAGAAGCGTTACTGTTTTCTACCCTGATGCGCCACCTCAAACCTATAGAGGCGATACACTGCTGACAGATCCGCTCTTTGAGGGGTTAGCATTCACCGCAGAGCAAGTGTTTCAGCAAGCAGGCATCCCGTTAGGTTAGTAACAGAGCGTCATGGTTAAATTTGGTGTCATTGTCTTTCCAGGTTCCAATTGCGATCGCGACGTGGCGTATGTCACGCAATCGCTGTTGCAGCAATCCACCCGTATGGTCTGGCATGAAGAAAGCGATCTGACTGACCTGGATGTGATTGTCGTGCCGGGAGGCTTTAGCTATGGCGATTACCTGCGCTGCGGGGCGATCGCGCGGTTCTCTCCCGCCATGCAGGCAACCATCAACCATGCCAAACAGGGAAAGCTCGTCCTGGGCATCTGCAACGGGTTTCAGGTGCTAACGGAAGCGGGGTTGCTGCCAGGAGCCTTAGTCCGCAATCGAGATTTGCACTTCATTTGCGATCGCGTGCCCCTCCGTGTCGAATGCACCGATTTACCCTGGACGCAGAATTATCAGAAAGGAGCCGTGATTACGCTACCGATCGCGCATGGTGAAGGCAACTACTATGCCGATGCCGCTACGGTGGCAGATCTGGAAGCGAATGGTCAAATTGTCTTCCGCTACGTCACCGATGCAGGAGATGTGGATGATGTCAGCAATCCCAATGGTTCACTCAACAACATCGCAGGCATCTGCAACCGCAACGGCAATGTGCTCGGCATGATGCCCCACCCAGAACGAGCTTCTGATTCACTGTTGGGTGGAACAGACGGGATGCCATTGTTTGAAGGCATTTTGGCAGCGATGGGCGATCGGGCGATCGCTTAGGATCGTGGATTAAATCAGGTGTCATTCTGTGCGTAGGGGCGTGGTATGCGGTAAAAAATCTTTGCTTTCGCCCAGAGTTAGCTGCCGCATGTCGCGCCCGTCCAATCAAACGGCTGAGGTGATCGAAGTGATTTAATTTTCATTCCTTAACGACTCAACACCCAAAACCAACCGTTAGACAGTTATCGGTCAACCATCAAGCTGTTAAAAGTAGAGAGTTGCTAGCAAGAACAGGAGTTTGCACTGTGAGTACACAGCAGGAACATCCGGATGACGGCGCTATCATGCCTTCAGGCGAAGAGCGGCAAGAGACCAGGATGCTTGAGGTCGATGGCAATCGCCCCATTGATGATAGTGAGCTTCAAATCCAGTATGTTTTACCCATTGATGGCAAGCGCCCAGTTGTTGCCAGTGACGTTCATGTGAGCGACACATTTGAGATGGATGGTACTCGCCCCATTGGTGCCCGTGCGATCGATAGTGACAAAACTTTGGGCATTGATGGCGATCGCCCGATTACGGCGAGCCATTTAGATGTGAAAGAAGTTGTCTACGAAGATGGCAAACGACCGATTGAAACGAGTAAACTTCAAATTCGCAAAACGCTTCCCGTCGATGGCGATCGCCCGATTACGGCGCATAACCAAGAAAAACCGGATATGCTGCGAGACTACATTGATTAGAACGCTACACCGAGCAGACACGAAAGCTAGTTGGGAAAAAAGGAGCGAAGATGCGGTAGTGAGCGTGCCAGCCAAGCTTGACCATGGCTGCGATGGCTTGCACTCCTCCTCCGTTAACCATATTTTATCGCTCTGTCTCCGTCGCCAGCCACGCCCGTAGTACCTCTGCGACCGTCCACGCTTGAGCAATGCAGCCTTGGGGTTTCATCGGTGCATCACCATCAAAAATTTCGCTGAGACTGCCGACTCCGTGGGCGTAGAAATGATTTGCCATCGGTTCGAGAAAGGCACGAGCTTTGATCGGATCGCCATAGACGCGCAGGTGTGCCAATACAAAGGGACCAAGGAGCCACCCCCACACAGTGCCCTGATGGTAAACTCCGTCGCGCTGACGTTGGTCGCCGCCGTAGGTGCCCTGATACTTGGGATGGTTAGGGTCGAGCGATCGCAGCCCGTGGGAGGTCAACAACGCTCGCCCGCAAACATCCACTACGCCTTTCTGTTGAGCGGCTGATAGAGGACTTTCAGGCAGCGAGACGGCAAAGATCTGGTTGGGGCGCAAGGATGCGTCATCGCCATCCGTGCCATCCAGCACATCGTAGCAATAGCCCAGTTCGGGATGCCAGAAGCGCGAGAAGCGTGCCAGGGTACGATCGGCCATCGCTTCGTATTCTTGATGGGGCTTGCCGATCGTGCGGGCAAGTTTGGCGATCGTTCGTAGCGCGTTGTACCACAGGGCATTGACCTCAATGGGTTTGCCAATGCGCGGTGTGACGACCCAATCGCCCACTTTGGCATCCATCCAGGTCAACTGCACGCCCGTTTCGCCTGCATACAGCAACCCATCAGCCGGATCGAGGTGAATGTTGTAGCGGGTGCCCCGGCAGTGCCAATCCACAACGTCTGCCAGCACCGGAAAGAGGTCTTGCACTAAATCATCATCTTCGGTCACGCCGTAGTAGGCGCGGACAGCTTCAAAGAACCACAACGTCGCGTCTACTGTATTGTATTCGGGCAGTTCGCCCGCGTCGGGAAAGCGGTTTGGCAGCATCCCCTGATTGACGTGACGGGCAAAGGTACGCAGGATCGATCGCGCAATTTCGGGACGACCTGTTGCTAGCGTCAAACCAGGCAGGCTAACCATCGTGTCGCGTCCCCAATCGCTAAACCAGTGGTAGCCCGCAATGATGGTTTTGCCGTGGGGTTCTTCGGGGGTCGATCGCTGCACAACAAATTGATCGGCTGCCAGCACCAGTTGATCGGCAAAGGCGGGAATATCTTTGGTGTCTACAGGACGGTTGCTGTGCCAGAGTCCTAACAGCTTGTATTCATACGCACGACGGATTTTAAGCGCGGCTTCGCCATCGCGTTCTGGCTTTCGCTCGGTACTGGCAACCAATGTGAGTGTTTCTCCTGGTTGTAGTGTGGCTTGAAAGGTCGCCGCATGGAGATGATCGTCGTGGTCGTTCAGCCCCCGATCGCGCTCAGCCGTGAGTTCAAATCCGTAGTACCAGTCGTGGGCAGTGGTGACATCGGCGCGATCGCTGGCGAGATAAAGCTGTGCCGCTTCCGGGTAAGCAGAGATGTAAACCCCATGTTCGGCAGGTACGATGGTCATCCGCCAGCCATTGCCCACCGTGTTGCTGTGGTAATCCCGGTAGTTCACCATCGCTTTCATGGTCAGCGTTAACGGTTGGGTGCCGCGTACCAGTTGGTAATACACATAGGTCGTATTGGCACCGGGCTGCATCCACACGCGCTTTTCCAGCAACGCATCGGCGCAGGCATAGTGCCAGGTGGGAATCGTGCCCTCTAAAACAAAGCGTTCCAAATGACGGTAGCCGTGGGGACCAACCGTACCGTCAGACCACCGATTGGCATGGAGGGGATAGAAGCGATCGCCGTACAATGCCGTATCGTCCAGCTTTGCCAGCATGAGCGTGCGCCCTAACGGGGGCTGCAAGGCTGCCACCAATAGCCCGTGATAGCGTCGGGTGAGTAGTCCCGCGATCGTGCCTGATGCATAGCCACCGATGCCATTCGTGACCAGCCATTCCCGTGCTTGTGCCTGGTCAAAATCACCGCAGACTTCACGTCCGAAGTTTATCCCCATTGGCATAATTGCCTCTCCCTTGAAGTCTCCATCGCCCATTCTGCCTTATACGCTCCGCGATCGTGGCGTGATTGCAACTCTGATACCAAACTTTAGATCGACGGCATGAACCGTGAGGCAATAAGACGCTTAATTTTTCCTGTGGACGGGGTAGAGTAGGGCTTGCAGCGGTTACTGATGAATAAGCCACAGTCTAGCGCGTGCGGGTACGGGGTGTAGGGTGTAGGGTGTGGTGAATGCAAATGAAAACGGCTGTAATTCAATCTCGGTGAACTTATAGAGAGGAGGCTGAACCATGATCAAAGTTCCGGTTAAACATGAAGTTGTGCTGGTGGCGCTGGCGATCGCGTTAGCTTTTTGCATTCATTTTCTGCAAGCGACTCCTGCGCTCTCAGCTGCGGGGTTGACGGCTGAGCCAATCAATCAGACGGGAGTGCCAGTGGGCGATCATGCCCCCGAACTCGTTGCCACTGCTGCTCAACCACCCAAACTGGTGCCAGCCGTACTGGGTGGTAAGCCTGTCTATGTGTTGTACAGTACGCAACCTAACGATGTCATTCTTGTGCGCTGCTACCCTACTTATCAACCGTCCTTAGATGTGAAACCGATGGGCGGGCAGCCAAACCAGAAACAAGGCACGCTGACCTGTAAACCGGGTAGTGCAATGTAGGAGAAGGCAGTGCGGCTAATTCGATTCTGCGTCACCAGACGTTGCTTGCTGAATCCTCTGCTCCAGGGTATCCTCCCAGCCTGGATCGTTTGGATTAATTGTAATCATGCGCCCTGATGCTTTTGAGCGATCGACGTACACATGAAAAGCATTAACATCTTCTCGATGAGCCAAGACATACCGACGTAACTCGTCTAAATTCATTGCGTCAAAGTTAGCGTTTGTCACGGCTCATATCCTCCACTTGGCTTGATCTCAAAGTCCAGGCTATCGCCAGCAAGCAGATACAAATTACCAGTTTGCTCATCCATTCTGACAAGCTCGATCGCTCGATACTGCCAGCCTGGATAAATGGTGTTAGTCAGTCGATAGCAGAGTCTGTAAAGTCCCTGAGCCTGCTCGTCATTCGGTGCCATGTATAACTAGGGCGCGTCATCAATTCAGCTCAGAAGCTTGTGGTATCAGCATTGTCGCGCCCGTCCCAACAAACAAGCTAGGGGCTGGAACCCTTGCCGCAAGTGGTGTGTAGTCGGAATTGATGACAGCCCCTAGTTTAACTGGCTGTACGTGTCTAATTCACGGTCGTAATACTCGCTTCTAAGCCTCGATCGCCCTTATCGTACCCGTTCTCCAAGTTCTGTGCTTGTTCTGACATGAATTGGTCAAAATTCACTGCATAATGATGGCTCAGTGAATTGATTCAACTAAACCTATCCAACCGAGGCAGTCATGGGTCGCGCCAAAAAAGTTGTGCTGGCATACTCTGGCGGAGTCGATACCTCCGTCTGCATTCCCTACCTGAAGCACGAATGGGGAGTGGAAGAAGTCATTACTCTTGCTGCGGATCTGGGGCAGGGGGATGAACTGGAACCTGTGCGAGAAAAGGCACTCAAGTCGGGGGCTTCTGTGTCGCTGGTGGCAGATGCAACGGCAGATTTTGTCAAAGACTACGCCTTTCCAGCCATTCAGGCGAATGCGCTGTACGAAAATCAATACCCGCTTTCGACTGCACTGGCGCGCCCGTTGATTGCCAAGCTCCTGGTAGATGCTGCTGCGGAGTATGGTGCGGATGCGGTGGCGCATGGCTGTACGGGGAAGGGGAATGATCAGGTGCGGTTTGATGTGGCGATCGCTGCCCTCAACCCCGACATCAAAGTCCTCACCCCAGCGCGCGAATGGGGGATGAGCCGTGAAGAAACGATCGCCTATGGGGAACGGTTTGGCATTGAATCACCCGTCAAAAAATCCTCGCCCTATAGTATTGATAAGAATTTGCTGGGTCGCGCGATCGAGGCAGGTCCATTAGAAGATCCCTGGACAGAGCCGCCAGAAGATGTGTACACCATGACGGCGGCGATCGCCGAGGCACCCGACCAGCCAGAGTATGTGGAAATTGGCTTTGAGCAAGGCATTCCCACTACCCTGAATGGTAAACCAACCGAGCCAGTAGCCCTCGTGACAGAACTCAACCAGATTGTGGGTGCCCACAGCGTGGGACGCATCGACATGATCGAGAACCGCTTAGTTGGCATCAAGTCGCGTGAAGTGTACGAAACGCCTGCTCTGTCTGTACTCATTCAAGCGCATCGAGATCTCGAAAGCCTGACTCTTACGTCTGATCTTATCCATTACAAGCGCGGCATTGAGGATACATACTCCAAGCTGGTCTATAACGGTCTTTGGTACAGCCCCCTCCGCGATGCTTTAGATGCCTTCGTGAAAAAAAGCCAGGAGCGCGTGACGGGTGCCGTTCGTATCAAGCTGTTTAAGGGCAACTCGATCGTGGTTGGGCGTAAGTCAGCGCACTCAATTTACAGCCCCGATCTGGCAACCTATGGTGCAGACGATACGTTTGACCACAGAGCGGCTGAGGGCTTCATCTACGTTTGGGGTCTGCCTACTCGCGTTTGGTCGCAAACCGGAAGACAGTAGAATAGGACTGACGCAGAAGCCATTGTAAAAGACGGCTCTTTGAGTTGTTGAAATAGGGAGTTGCTGAGATAGGTAATCGTCAAGCAAACCGTGTTTGAGTTGATCAATCGTCTGTCCTGTTTGTTTGAAAAGGGCATTGAGCTGTACCAAGACAAGTGCTTGGAGTCTGTACAATCTGACTGGTAACGTTCTCCCACACGAAGGAACGCGAATTTAATCAGGCGTAATTCTTTCTGTAGGGACATTACATGTAACGTCCCTACAGACGGGAAGTCAGAGGCTGTCTGAGAAGGCTCAAACGTGCTGCTTTTGCTCCTCGATCCCTAATCTTGAGAAAGTTTGAACGCCGGGTTCCCCAGAAATTGAAGGCTGTGGGACAGTTTGGGCTGTGACTTGTAGCCTTTAAGAGATCTTCTAGAGACTATTGATAGGATTCTCTGTCATGAAGCCCTTTTCCTGGCGGCGCTTATGCTTCTCTAGCAAAGCTTACCAACATCTGACAATGCTGCTGGTGGCACTATGGATCGTTGCCGTGGCTGGATGCAGCCTGTTGCAAGTCAGGATGCCAACCGTTTCATCCTCACCGCCCTCAGGAACTCCTTCTCCTGCGGCTGTATCCCCTCAACGCTTTGACGGAGTGACGATTCATATCATTACCCATGATGGCGCTCAACAAACGGTAACACGGCGACATATTGCTGGCTTTGAGAACTTGACCGGCGCGAAGGTAAAGCAGACAGGGGTTCCCTTTAAAGACCTCTACGACACACTCCAGCGAGACTGGTCTAGTGGCGCTTCCCAATACGAGATGGCGATCGCCTTGCCGCAGTGGCAGATTGATTTTATTCAGGCTGGCTACTTAGAAGATTTAACCGATCGCCGGAAAGCAGATGTGGCGTTGCAGTGGGATGATATTGCGCCCCTATGGCGAGAGTTTAGTGCCGTTTATAAAGGTCATACCTACAGCATTCCGTTGGATGGCGACTTTCACATGCTGTATTACCGCACAGATTTGTTAAAGCAAGCTGGGTTAACGCCTCCAGCAACCTGGGATGACTATCTGGCGATCGCCAAACAATTTCACGACAAAGACCTGAATGGCGACGGCAAACCTGACTATGGTTCCTGTATTGAAAAGCGCCCAAAAGAGTTTAGCGCTTCGATCTTGGGTTCCTTTATTGCACCTTTTTTGCAGTCTCAGGGCACAGCACAGGGGATCTTTTTTGACCCAGACACGATGAAACCATTAGTAAATAATCCAGGTTTTGCGAGGGCGCTGGAGATCTACAAACAAACGACAAACTACGGTGTACCGGATGATAAAAACCTGAGCCAGCCGGAAGCCAGACGCTTATTTTTGAGTGGACGGTGTGCTATGACGCTGGACTGGGGGGATGTAGGCACTCAGTCGATCTACCCAACGACCTCAAACGTGATGAACAAAGTGGGCACCTCGATCACGCCAGGATCTACGCAAGTGCTCGATCGTCAGGCAAATCAGTTGATAGCTTGCAATAAATTTACCTGTCCCTACGCAATTAATGGAGTCAATCACGCACCGTATGCCGCCTATGGAGGTTGGGTTGGGGTCGTTGCTGCGAAAGCTGCACCCAGAGTCAAAGATGCTGCCTATGCCTTTCTTTCTTACATGGGTCAACCGGCTCAGTCCAATGTTGATGTTACAGTCGGTGCAACAGGCTACAACCCTTACCGAGTGTCACAGTTTAAAGAGGTGGAACCCTGGCTTAAAGCTGGAATGTCGTTGGAGATGGCGAATAACTATTTAGGCACGATCGAGGTCAGTTTGAGCAGTCCTAATATAGTCTTAGATTTAACCATTCCTCACAATCAACAATATCTCTTGAACGTGCTGGATGCGGTACGAGCCGATTTTTTAAGGAATAAGCTGACCCAAGAAGAAGCCATGCAGCAGATCGAACAGCGATGGCAGCAAATTACTGACAGGGTAGGGCGGGCAGATCAAAAAGCAGCCTACCGCTCCAGCCTGGGATTGCCATCTTGAGGAAAAACCGCAATGCGTAAACAGAGCCTCAGTCGAAAAATTATCCTGGCTTATTCGCTGTTAGCGACGTTAGCGGCTGGATTGCTCACCTCAAACTTGTACTGGCAGTCCCACACGGTGCAACGTCAGGAAATTCGCAATCGATTGTTGGAATTATTGCAGTTGTCTGCCCCACAAATTGATGGCGACTATTTGGCGTTGACAACAACTGCCGACAGTATGAAATTGCCGTTCTACACAATTAACCAGAAACGGCTGCAAAACATTCAAGCTGCCGTACCCTCGATCGATCACATCTATGTTCTGCGCCAACTGCCGAATGGGCAGTCTGTGTTTATCCTGGATTACGCGGTCGATCGCCCAAGTACCCCGGTCGGCAAACCCGTACAACGCCTAACACCCATGCTTAAGGCAGGCATTGCTAATTTAAAGCAGCCGATCGTAGAACCTGATCTGCTAAACAACCCGGCTGGAACCCCTGTTCTCTATGGCTATGCGCCAATCAAAAATCAGTTTGGACGTACCAATGGCGTGTTAGTCATTGCACTGAATGCCAGTTCGATTATTCAGAGTGAGGTGCAAGCGGGTGAGATCGCCGCCAGCATTTTTTGTATCGTTTTGGTGTTAACGCTGGGGGTGATCTGGTGGTTGTCTCAAGCGCTCGTCATTCATCCCATCCTCCAGCTCAACCAAGCCTCTCAACAAATTGCCAGCGGGCACTGGAATCAACGCTTACCCATCGATCGCAGCGATGAACTGGGTGATTTAGCCGCCTCTTTTAACCAGATGGCAAAGCAACTGCAAGAGTCGTTTGCCACCCTGGAACAGCGAGTTCGCGATCGCACCTACCAGCTTCAACTGGCGCTTTCTGCCGCCAAAATGGGCACCTGGGAATGGGATATGCTCACTAATCGGCAATACTGGTCAGCAGAAAACTATGGCTTGTGGGGATTTTCTACCGATCCATCGGGTCGTGTTCTTGATCGATCGGGGGTTGAAATCAGCCCGTTTCCCACGTTCGAGGTCGTTCTCAAGCGGGTGCATCCAGACGATCGAGACCGTCTCCTTCACACCATCCAGCAAACATCACGCCAGGATCAACCTTACGAAATTGAACACCGCATCCTTTGGCATGACGGCTCAATCCGCTGGCGGTATAGTCGAGGAGCATACGGTTTCAATGAGCAAGGTGACCCCATCAAACTGGTTGGAATTTCGATGGATGTGACCGATCGCAAACAGGCAGAGGCAGATGTTCGCCGCAGCAAAGACCTGTTTGAAGCCATGTTTGAAGAATCGGCAGACGCTATTTTTCTGGTGGATGCAACGACCAAGTTAAACCTGACCTGCAACCAGAGGGCAGTGGAATTGTTTGAGGCAAACAGCCGGGATGAATTAATTGGGATTCACGGTCCCAGCAACCTATCCAAAGACCCATTTACACCAGAAGCCTTGGCGGTGGTGCGAATCAGTCTGGCAACCCAAGGGTTTTGGCAGGGAGAAGATGAGTATCTCACCCGGAAGGGCAACACGTTTTGGGGCAGTATTGCTTGCAAGCAGATTCAGGTAGCGAATGAACCGATGATTCTGGTGCGAGTGACAGACATGAGCGATCGCAAACGGGCAGAGCTAGAAATTCGCCACAATCGAGACTTATTTGAAGCCATTTTTCAAGAATCAACCGATGCTATTCTGCTGACCGCTCCGACTTCTGGTCAGATTTGGGATTGCAATCAGCGAGCCATCGAACTCTTTGAAGCTGAGACCAAAGTTGAGCTACTGGGCACAGTCGCTCATAGCCTCCGCAAACATCCCATATCTGAAGAGCATGGGGCTGAAATTCTCACATTCCTTAGAGGTTCAGGCGTTTGGCGGCAAGAGTGTGAGTATCGCACCCGCAAAGGGCATACCTTCTGGGGCAGCGTCGCCCTCAAGGGCATTCAAGTAGCAGATCAACGCATGATTTTGGCACGGATCACAGATATTAGCGATCGCAAAGCCGCCGAAACCGCCCTCCAAATTTCAGAGCAAAACTTCCGGACGATCTTTAACCACGTCACCAGTTATCTCTTTATTCATGCCGCAGACGGCACCCTGCTGGATGTCAACGATCGCGTACTCGAACGATACGGGCTAGAACGAGAGCAGGCATTAAGCCTTTCACTGCTAAGTGACTACTCAGCAGCAGATAATCCCTTCCAGTTTGCCCAGGGTTACTGGATGAGGGCATTTGCTGGAGAAATTGTCCATTTTGAATGGAAAGCCAAAGAAATTCACACGGGTAAGGTCTTTGACGTTAATGTCACGCTCAATCGGATTACTTGGGATCATAAACCCGCCATTCTTGCCAACGTGCTGGATATTACTGAGCGCAAACAGGCAGAACTGCGGCAACAGCAGCAGGCAGAAGCCGACCAGTTGTTGGCAACCATTGCTCAAACGATTAATCAATCAGTGCGGCTAGACCAGGTTCTAGAAACTTGCCTGGAGAAAATCCAGCAATTTTTGAGGAGCGATCGTGTTCTCATCTGTCGCTTCGATGCCGATTACAACGTGGTCATTGAGCGAGAAGCCCTCTCTCGTCCTGAATTATCCCTGCTGAATCTAACCATTGAAGATCCCTGTTTCGGTATCGGTTGGGCAGAACGCTACCGTCAGGGATACATCACAGTCTGCGGCAATGCTCAAGATCCTCATCTCACACCGTGCTACGCCACACTGTTAGCGCAGATGCAGGTACAGGCAAGTTTTGTAGTTGGCATTTTACAGAGCGACCAAATTTGGGGCTTGATGATTGTACATTACTGCGACGCACCCCACGCATGGCAACAATTTGAGCTTGATTTGCTCAAGCAACTGGGTTTGCAAGTCGGTACTGCCAGCCAAAAAGCCAGCCTTTATACGCAGCTAGAAAAGCAGTTGAAGCAAAAAGAAGTGTTGCTTAAAGAAGTAAATCATCGAGTCAAAAATAATCTTCAGATGATCTCCGCCATGCTGTGGTTGCAGAGTGAAGCGGCAAACAATCCCATCGTTTCTGGGGCACTGTTTAGCACACGCAATCGGCTGCAAGCGATGTCCCTCATTCACGAAATCCTTTACCAATCCAGCGATTTAGGACAAATTAACTTCCATGACTACATTCAGCGTCTGGCAAATAATATTTTGATTGCCTGTAGCACCAGCCATGACCAAATCAAGCTGAGCTTTGACCTACAGCCCGTCACTTTAAATTTGGAAACCGCTATCTCTTGTGGCTTGCTCCTGAATGAATTGATTACCAATGCGATCAAACATGGCTTTCCTGATCGTCACCAGGGCGAAATTCACATTAGATTAGAACAAATCGTTCAACCTGAGCCGACGGCTCGTCTTGCAGCCAAAATACCAACAGCAGCACTCCATAGCTATGCATCGCAAGCGACCGCTCACTATATGCTGACGGTTCAAGATAATGGCGTTGGCATTCCAAAGACCCTTAATCTTAACAAGTTGCAATCATTGGGTCTGAAGATTGTCTATGATCTGGCTCGGCAACTTGATGGCACCATCGAGCATGAACACAAACATGGCACCCTGTTTCGCCTCCTCTTTCCAGTCTTTGGGCTTCGGTAAAAACACCATCCAACCGAGTAAGAATGTGCCAGTTGTAGCCGGATTGTGAAAAGTTTTTTAGCATTTAAGCCAGACCCCGATCGGTTTGATTTATTCTTGTATCAATAGAAAAATTTTATGCAGTAATTTTTGGGAGGCAATTGATGCCTCCAGTTGCAATTTTTGTTTAAGCCTCACCAACGGGTGCATTCCAATTTTGCAGAGTTAAGGTTTTTCAGAGTGCGAGCGTCTCGCTCGCACTCTTGATCTAAAGCTGGGATGCACTCTCACCAACTGTTTCATCCACTCTTCTTAGTAACACTCGTTTTAATCACCCTTGGAGCGCGCAAAACAGATGGCTAAGCTTAGGATTTTGGTTGTCGAAGATGAAATCCTGATTGCTAGAGAGATCGAAGGTTGCCTCTGTCGATTAGGCTACGAAGTGCTTGGTTTCGCTACCAGAGCCACTGCTGCACTCCAGCAAATTGCTGCGGATCAACCTGATTTAATCTTATTAGATATTCGGCTACAAGGAGAGGCGGATGGCATTTCGGTGGCTGAGCAAGTGCGCGATCGCTTTCAAATCCCCTTTATCTACCTCACCGCTTATGTCGATGATGAAACCCTGGAACGTGCAAAACGAACGCGCCCCTCTGGTTACATCCTCAAGCCGTTTAAGCAAAACGATTTAAGGGTAGCGGTAGAAATGGCGGTGGCTCGTCACCAAGCCGAAGCTGAGGCAAGCAGTGTCACCAGAGCGAATACCGATCAATCATCCTTCGAGTACCTCTCTATCCTCTCCCACGAACTCCGCAATCCGCTGGCAGCCATTCAGCTTTCAACAGCAATGTTAGGCGATAGTCGTTATCCCGTTGGTGAAGCCAAAAAAGAGCAATTACTTCAGTATATTCAGGCTTCAACGAGCTGTATGAACCAGTTAATTGATGATGTTATGACGATGGGGCAGACAGACCACTGTAAAACTCTCATTCATTCTGAGACGATCGAGCTGGTAGAGTTTTGCCAAACGTTGCTGAAACCGTTTCAATGCCATCCTGATAGTCGTCATACGGTCACGTTTTCTTATCCCACACAACGTATCTTTGTGAAGGCTGATCAAAAATTGCTGCGTCAACTTCTGAATAATTTAATCAGCAATGCGATCAAATATTCTCCCGTTGACAAGCTAGTTCTACTCAAGCTTTATCGTACTTACGAAGCCATTTACATTGAGGTGCAAGACGCAGGCATTGGCATTGCGCCAGAAGACCTGGAGCACCTGTTTGAACCTTTTCAACGCGGCAAAAATGTCGGTAGATTGCCAGGAACCGGGTTAGGGTTGGCGATCGCAAAACGCGCCGCAACACTTCATGGTGGAGAAATCACCGTCAAGAGCCAGATTGGTCATGGCACCACGTTTACAGTCAGGTTACCCAGCCCTCAGTAGATGACAGCCGTTTCTGATCGTAAGAAAGACGAAACGCCTCTGTAACATCCTATGAATCGCGATCGGTTGCTCTGCACAGTTCCCTACAATGAAGGCAGAAACGCTACAAGGGTTCCGACCAGTATGCCCAAGACTGTTGCAGATATTATGACCCGTGACCCGTTGACGGTAACACCGGAGACACCCCTCTCAGAAGTCATTCGGACGATCGCCGAGAAAAAAATTAGCGGTCTACCCGTGGTGGATGACGCAGGTAAGCTAGTGGGAGTTATTTCTGAGACCGACCTGATGTGGCGAGAAACCGGAGTCACACCGCCGCCCTACATCATGCTCCTGGACAGTGTAATTTACCTGGAAAACCCTGGTCATTACGAACGCGAATTGCACAAAGCCTTGGGGCAAACCGTTAAGGAAGTCATGAGCCAGAAACCGATTACAGTCACCCCAGACAAGCCCCTACGAGAAGCGGCTCAAATCCTGCATGAGCACAAAATTCATCGCCTGCCCGTGCTCAACGCCGAAGGTCAGGTAGTGGGCATTCTCACTCGTGGCGACATTATTCGTGCAATGGCAGCAGAGCAAGACGGGTGAGGAGTGAGGGGTAAGGAGTGAGGAGCGAGGGGCAAGAGTTTTGAGTTGAACCAGTTGTTAGTTGTTGGTTGTTAGTTGTTGGTTATTACTGCTTGAGCCTTTCCTGGCTCCTTCTAAAAACTAAAAGCTCCCTTTGCCTTCTACGAGTCTTCAACAGTCAGGAGCCAGGAGCCAGCTTTTTACCCCTTATCCTTCTGCCACCTGCCTTCTTCTAACAACTAAAAACCAAAAACCAACAACTTCTCTCGCCTTCTGCCTCCTGCCCTCTGCCTTCTGCCTTTTCCAAGCCTTCATCCCTTATCCCCCATCCCTTATGCCCTCTGCCTCCTCACCCCTCACCCCTCACTTTCAGACTAGCGATGAGCATCACACCTGAATCCGTTGGCGTGTTATTAGAGTCGTCAGATTTTGGCGATCGCCTGCGTGCTGTAAATCAGATCCGACAACTGGAACCCCCAATCGGTTTTAAGCTGATTCAGATTGCCTTGCAAGACACGAATCCACGCGTGCGCTATGCAGCCGTCAGCCAGCTAGCCACACTGGGGCAGCAAGATTTGCCTCATGTCTCCAGACTGCTGCGCGATCGGCTACGAGATGACGACCCAGATGTGCAAGCGGCGGCGGCTGACTCTGTAGGTGCGCTTAAATTAACCGAGATCTTTGATGATTTGCAGCAGCTTTATCACACCACTTCTGAATGGCTGGTCAAATTCAGCATTGTGGCGACTTTAGGTGAGTTAGGCGATCAACGAGCCTTCGAGCTACTTGAAGAAGCGCTGCAATCGGATAACGAATTGCTGCAAACCGCTGCGATCGGGTCATTGGGAGAACTGGGTGACACGCGTGCCATTCAGTCGCTCATTCCCTTTGCAACCAATGCCGATTGGCAAATCCGCTATCGAGTGGTACAAGCGCTGGCACATTTGAATGGGTCAACGGCTCGCTCAACCCTGGAAGCACTGGCGCAAGACGATGTGGAGCAAGTTGCTCAAGAAGCCCGAAATTACCTCCAACAGTAAGCAAAACCTCCAAAGCGTTTGTAGTGCCTTAATCAATAAGTTTTAAACGACCCGTTTGAATGTGGTCAAAAATACGATTAATTTTGGTGCGATCGCTATCTGCCAACTGTTGCTCAGCCAGCAGAATGGACGTAAGTTTGAGATGCTCTTGACGGGACATTTCACCAACCGTGAGAATGCGATCGACCATCTGATGAATTGCTGAATTTGGGTTGCTTTGAAGACCTCGCATGATGCCCACCTGCTTGCATAATTTAATACCTGATAATTGATTGTTCCCCTCACTCCTCACCTTCTAGCAAGGGCTGCATAACGACTGTGCAACGATAGGGGCAAAATGGATGAAGAATTGGTAAAGCTTGAGAGAAGGCAGAAGGCAGGTGAGTTGTAAAGCCCTATGGGCATACCAGAAAGGTTTTTAGTTTTTAGTTTTTAGAAGGAGTCATTAGAAGGAGTCAGAAGTCAGGAGTGAGCGGACAGCGAGCACTCCAAGCGCCATCCTTTAACCCTACTCCCTGCTCCCTATTCCCCTCTTTCTAACAACCAACAACCAACAACTAACAACCAACAACCAACAACTGGTTCAACTCAAAACTCTTTCATCCCTCATCCCTCATCCCTCATCCCCCAGTTTGTTACGGTGATGGGGTAGCCTTACTATTTGGAAGTCTGAGCCATGCAAGTCTATCGGCTGCCAGCGCTATCGGATAACTACATCTTTCTGCTGCATGACCCATTGCAAAACCTCGCGGCAGTGGTTGATCCAGCGGATGCTGTACCTGTTCTACATTGCTTAAAAACGTTGGGTGCTGAATTGGTTGCTATTTTGAACACGCACCATCACGCTGACCACGTAGGAGGAAATACCAGACTGTTGCAGCAATTCCCCGAAGCAGTGGTATGTGGTGGGGCTGAAGATCGCGATCGCATTCCTGGACAGCAAGTGTTTTTGCGGGATGGCGATCGCGTGTCGTTTGGCGATCGTGATGCTGAGGTGCTGTTTGTCCCCGGTCACACCCGCGCTCACATTGCCTACTATTTTGCGCCTGTGACTCCAAACGAGGCAGGGCAACTATTTTGCGGCGACACGCTCTTTTCTGGTGGCTGTGGTCGATTATTTGAAGGCACGCCAACACAGATGGTGCAGTCTCTTAGCAAGCTTCGCGCCTTGCCAGACAATACCTGTGTTTGGTGTGCACATGAATACACGCTAAAGAATCTTGAGTTTGCTTTAACGGTGGATCGTGCTAATGCAGCCTTGCAACAGCGCTTCGCAGAGGTGAAAGCTAGTCGCAGCCGCAATGAGGCAACGATACCGTCGAATTTGGGAGTAGAGAAACACACCAATCCGTTTTTGCGCTGGGATAATGTAGAAATTCAAGCGATCGTGCAGTCAGGCAACGGCATTCAAACCTTTGCTCGACTGAGAGGTATGAAAGATCAGTTTTAGCTTCAGTAGCAGTTGCATGAAGGACTACGCGAGGTTGGGTTGCTGATGTCGTTGTGACAGCCGTTTTACCTGACCCGATAACATAGCACGTTGCAACATCGTTAGTGCTGTTACATCGTGTAAGTTGCAATGGTCGCTGATGTATTTGCACAGAGTTTGCTCTGCTTCAGCGGTTAGATAACCACGGCAAATCGCTTTTTGCACAACCTGATTAACCAGACTCATCGTACACCCCTTTTCTCAAGCTTACGAATCTAAGTTTTATGAATCTAGTATGAAGTTCAGACAGCATGAGTAGTGTGACATTTAGGTAAATGCCGTGTGATGCGCTGGATTCTCGCAGGTGATGCTGTAGCGATCGCTGAGTGATACAGCAACAAATGCTTGGTGATGCAACTCACGCACAGCCCGCGATCGTCTGCCGACTCTTTTACGGATGGCACGTCGCTGGGTCGGAGAACTCCTTAAAATAGAGAAAGCGTAACCTGTTGATACAACTTGATCCAAGCTGAAACCCTTGAACTTTTAGAATGGTCGCGGCTTTGCCAGCACCTCTCCACCTTTGCGGCAACTAAGCTAGGGGCAATTGCCGCTCGTCGTCTCCGCATCCCCAACACGCAAGCCGAAACGTTGACCCTGCTAGCACAAACGCAGGAAGTCTATGCGCTCGAAAGCCGTCTCAGCACGGGGCTAAAGTTTGACGGCATTACCGATATTGGTGAATCGCTGGAGCGGGCAGAACGGCGCGGGCTGCTGTCTGGTGAAGAGCTTTTGGCGATCGCCACCACGCTGGCTGGAATGCGTCAGCTCAGGCGTGTCATTGATAGCCAACCAGATCTAACGGTGCTGAATGCGCTGATCGAGGAGCTACGAACGTATCCTGAACTGGAGCAAGAAATCCACCGGTGCATCGACGATCGTGGTCAGGTTGCCGATCGTGCAACGCCCAAGCTAGCTGGCATTCGAGAACAGCAAAAACACCTGCGCGATCGAGTCTACAGCACCTTACAAAACCTCTTGCAGCGCAAAGCAAACGCCGTGCAAGAAAGCCTGATCACCCAGCGCGAAGGGCGCTTCGTCATCCCCGTCAAGGCACCCCAAAAAGACGCGATTCCCGGCATCGTGCATGATACGTCTATGAGCGGTGCCACGTTGTACGTTGAGCCACAAGCCACCGTTAGTCTCAACAATCAACTGCGCCAGCTTCAGCGCCAGGAGCAAAGCGAGGAAGAAGCCGTCCGGCAAGCACTCACTGATCAAGTTGCCACCGTCAAGCCTGACTTAGAACGACTACTGGCGATCGCCATCACCCTGGATCTCGCCACTGCCCGCGCCCGCTACAGTCTGTGGTTAGAAGCCAATCCTCCTCGTTTCATCACACGGGACACTGCAATCCCATCTGACCCCACACCCCACACCCCACACCCCACACCCACTTCGATCGTCCTTCGCCATCTCCGTCACCCCCTACTTCTCTGGCAACAGCAACACGAACAGGGACGAGCCGTGGTGCCGATCGATCTCGTCATTCAACCCCACATTCGCGTCGTCGCCATTACGGGACCCAACACAGGCGGCAAAACCGTCACCCTCAAAACTCTTGGGTTAGCCGTCCTCATGGCAAAAGTTGGGCTATTCGTCCCCGCCCGCGAACCTGTGGAATTGCCATGGTTTGATCAGGTGCTAGCCGATATTGGTGACGAACAATCTCTGGAACAAAGCCTTTCGACTTTTTCGGGGCACATTCGGCGGATTAGTCGGATTTTGGAAGCATTAGGAGGGCAGGAGGCAGAAGGCAGAGGGCAGGAGGCAGGAGGCAGAGGGGAAGAGGCAGGGGAGGCTGAGGAAGCATTAGGAGGGCAGGAGGCAGAAGGCAGAGGGCAGGAGGCAGGAGGCAGAGGGCAGAAGGCAGGAGGAGAAGCAGAAGGGGCAGGGGAAGTAGGAGCAGAGGGAGCAGGGGGAGAAGCTAGTTCTTCAACTCAAAACTTAGACCTCCCACACCCTGCACCCCACACCCCACACCCCACACCCCACACCCCATACTCCCTCGTCCTTCTCGACGAAGTGGGTGCTGGCACCGATCCCTCTGAAGGTAGTGCGCTGGCGATCGCGTTGCTCAAGCACCTGGCAGATCATGCGGGTTTGACAATTGCCACGACGCACTTTGGCGAACTGAAGGCGTTGAAGTATCAGGACGATCGGTTTGAAAATGCGTCCGTTGAGTTTGATGATGTGTCGCTATCGCCGACCTATCGCCTGCTGTGGGGTATCCCCGGACGATCGAATGCGCTGACGATCGCCCGTCGCCTGGGGCTAGATGCCAGCGTTGTGGAGCAGGCACAAACCTATGTCGGTGGTGCATCAGACGATGTGAACCAGGTGATAGCCGGACTGGAAGCACAGCGTCGCCGTCAGGAAACGAAGTCTCAAGAAGCGGCAACACTACTAGAAAGTGCCGAACGTCTTCATCGAGAACTGTCTCGCAAAGCCGCATCTTTAAAGGAGCGAGAACAGTCCTTACAACAAGCGCAAGAACAGGCAGTGCAAGCGGCGATCGCTGAGGCAAAGAGTGAAATTGCTCAGGTGATCCGCCAACTTCAGCAAGGTCCTGTATCGGCTCAGGCGGCACAACAGGCAACCGACTCGCTCAATCAGCTTGCCGAAACTCGTCTACCCTCACGGCAACGCAAACCACCCAAACCAGGGTTTCGTCCGCAGGTGGGCGATCGTGTCCGCATTCCACGTCTGGGTCAAACCGCTGAAGTGCTGACGGCTCCGAATGACGATGAAGAAATCACCGTCCGCTTTGGGCTGATGAAGATGACCGTGCCGATCGACGATGTGGAGTCGTTAGATGGAGAAAAGGCGGTGAAGAGGCAGAAAGCAGAAGGCAGAGCGCAAGGGGCAGAAGGCAGGAGGCAGGAGGCAGGAGGCACTCAAACTGACTTGCCCGACACCCTATCCCCAGAACCCGGCACCCCGATTATTCGCACCGATCGCAATACGATCGACATTCGCGGTAGTCGCGTTGCCGATGCTGAACCGTTGATGGAACAGGCGATCGCAAAGGCGTATGACAGTGGTGTTCTGTGGATCATTCACGGGCATGGCACAGGCAAGCTGCGGCAGGGAGTCCACGACTTTTTGCAGCACCATCCTCAAGTAGAAAGATACGAACTAGCAGGTCGTGCGGATGGTGGGGCGGGTGTGACGATCGCCTACCTGCGATGAGCATGGTTGCGTAACGCTAATCGGTAAAGTGCTGAAAGCCCCGCTCCAGCGTTAACGGCTGCTCAGGTGCGTTGCCAATTGTATCTACAAGCCGAACGTCTGGAGTCGCTGTAATGGAGCCGACGATCGCCGCGCTACCACCCACCTTCTGTACCAACGTCTGCGCCCACTCCAACGGCAGACACAGTACTAGCTCAAAATCCTCGCCGCCATACAACGCCCATGCCAACGCTTGCTCTGCACCGACCCATTGCGCTAAAGCTGGAGGGATGGGAATCTGACTGCGCTCAATGCTAGCTCCTACATGGCTGGCACGACAAATTTGGATGATTGCATCGGCTAAGCCATCGCTGCTGTCCATACCAGCAATGCGGGTGTGGGGTGTAGAGCGTAGGGTGTGGGGTGCAGGGAGGGGGAAGGGGGAAGGGGGAAGGGGAAAGGGGTGAGTTAAATTCTGTCCCTCATCGCCCCAAGGCTGTCTCTCTCCCATTACTGCCTCTGCTTCCCCAGCCTCCCTTGCCCCCTCTGCCTCCCCTCCTGCCTTCTGCCTTCTGCCCTCTGCCTTCTGCCCTCTGCCTTCCCCCCAAAGCCATGCCACCACATCCAGTCGAGGCTTGGGACGCTGGTGCGCTTGGATCAGATGAATACGATCGCCCTCACTGAGCGATCGACCGTTTTCAGCATGCAGTAACAGTTCTAATCCAGCTTTAGAGGCACCGTGATAGCCTGTAACGACGATCGCATCACCTGGTTGGGCGGCGGAACGACGGATAATTTGGTTTGGCTCAGCTTCTCCAAACGCTGTAATGGCGATCGTGATGACGGGCGATCGACACAGATCACCGCCCACGATCGTGCTCCTGTACTGTCTTAAACATGCAGACACGCCCCGATAGAGTCCTTCAACCCACGCTACTGGTACATCTCCGGGTAACCCCAAGCCGATCGTGATGCCTAAAGGCGTTGCACCCATTGCTGCTAGATCAGAGAGATTTGCGGCGGCGGCTCGCCAACCTGCATCTTCTGCCGAGGTTGTTTGGTCGCTGAAATGTACGCCATCCACCAAAATATCGGTTGTGACGATGAGCGATCGCCCTGGCTGAGGTGTCAGCACTGCCGCATCATCGCCGATCACGTCCGTTGGACAAAACGACTGCACAATTTTTAGCAAGCCTTGTTCACCGATCGCGTGAACGGTTAGCAAGAGGTCTTGTTTTGGCTCATCCATGCAATGCCGTCTCAATCAAGGCTGATGCCGTTGCAGCCAGTCAACTAAATCTGTGAGTGCGGTAAAGTCGAGCAAGTCTTCACCCAGGTCTTCTAGAAGCGGTCGGGGTAAGGTGGCAATTTGCGATCGCACGGCAGCATCAAGCGTGCCAAATCGCCGCGTTAATTGACGCAGAACCAGGGTAACACCTTCTTCCTGCCGTCCTTCTTGAAGAATCTCTTGGTCAATGACGGACTCCCGCATCATGTCCTCCTGCAATATCTGCTTCACCAGCTCTTTCTTAAAGCGTAATCCCACTAAGAGTTGCGTATAAACAGAAATCTGCTGTCGCTGCTGTGCTGATTCTATCTTACTGACTTGCTGAACTACCTGATGAAGCAGTTGCGCTGGCGCTTTTGCTGCTGTAAAAGGTGCTAGCGGGCGAAGTGCAGTATTGTTGAGCAATAGTGTTGGATCTAGCTGCTACATTTTAATGACGCTGTATTAATGGTGCGTTAAGCCGACAGCGAAAGATGTTTCGATCGCATGAGGCTTTGAGGGTGACAGTAGCAGCACGATCGCCTGCGTGATGGGTTCACTCTCAGCCATCCTGTTATCCTGAGAACAGTGTTCTTCCGCATCTTTCGTGACTCAAAATCCTCGTCAGTTGGCTTTTTTAGCGCTGCGATCGGTACAGCGAGGAGCCTTCGCCGATGTTGCTCTGGATCAAATTCTGCATCAGGCAAAGCTGAGTAGCCTGCCCGATCGTCGCTTGTTGACTGAGTTGGTGTACGGCAGCATTCGTCGTCAGCGCACCCTGGATGCCCTCATTGACCAACTCGCCAAGAAGCCTGCCCAGCAACAGCCTGCTGATCTGCGTACCATTCTGCATTTGGGGTTATATCAACTGCGCTACTTGAATCAGGTGCCTGCCTCTGCTGCTGTGAATACAACGGTTGATCTGGCGAAACAAAATGGGTTTGCGGGGCTAACGGGGTTTGTGAATGGGGTGTTGCGACAGTATGTGCGGTTGAGGGAGGAAGATAGGGGAGTGGGGAGTGGCGGTAGGGGGCAGGGGGCAGGGGACAGGGGGCAGAAGGCAGAGGGCAGGGGGCAGGAGGCAGAAGGCAGAAGGCAGGAAGCAGAGAACAATCGAGAAGATTCTGACCGTTTTGTTGATCCTTTATCCTTAAGCCTTTATCCTTCGATCGATCGCCTGGGTGTTTTGCACAGCTACCCCAATTGGATTGTGGATGTATGGCTGGAGCAATTGGGAATTGAGGCAACGGAGCAGTTGTGTCAGTGGATGAACCAGCCGCCGCACATTGATCTACGGGTGAATACGCTACGAGCAGCCATTGAAACCGTTGAAGCCGCCATGCACAGTGCAGGGATTGCGGTGAGTCGGGTGCCTCATTTGCCGCAGGCATTGAGACTTCCTAATGCGTCTGGAGCGATGCAGCAGTTACCAGGGTTCGCCGAAGGATGGTGGCTGGTGCAAGACAGTAGCGCGCAACTGGTGGGCTATCTGGTCGATCCCAAACCGGGAGACATCGTAGTGGATGCCTGCGCTGCACCGGGTGGCAAAACGATGCATCTGGCGGAGTTGATGCAGGATCAGGGTGTGATCTGGGCGTGCGATCGCGCGGCTTCTCGTCTCCGCAAGCTCAAGCAAAATGCTGATCGCCTAGGGGTGCGATCGCTTCAGCTTTGTGAAGGTGATAGTCGCAATCTGCCGCAATTTATAGGGCAATGCGATCGGGTACTGGTAGATGCGCCATGCTCTGGGTTAGGCACCTTGCATCGTCATGCCGACGCTCGTTGGCGACAAACGCCCGAAACGGTACAGCAATTGACTCAACTGCAAGCCGAATTATTGGAGCAAGCCGCCTCCTGGGTGAAACCTTCTGGCATGCTGGTTTACGCGACCTGCACGTTACATCCACAAGAAAATGAGGCGATCGTGCAAAGATTTCTTGAATGCCATTCTGAATGGGCGATCGACCCGCCAGAAGCCACTTCCCCTCCCGCTGCTTTCGTTACAACTGAGGGCTGGGTCAAGGTGTGGTCACATCAGCACAAGATGGATGGGTTTTTCATGGCGCGCTTAAAGAAGCGTTAAGGGGTGATATGTGGGGGTGGGGTAGAGGGTGTAGGGTGTAGGGAAAATAACCTGCACTCGTGAACCGCACTTTACCCCTTACCTTCTATAGACCAATGGCATCAACCCCTGACGTAAAAATGCTGCTTAAAATTCTGATTGGTGTTGCTTGGCTCGATGGTCAGATTCAGCCAGAAGAGCGTCAATACTTGCATCGCATTGCACAAGAAAAAGGACTGGAAAGTGAGCCAGAAATTCAGCCGTTGCTGCACGAATTTCGCCCAGTCAAACCAGAAGAATGCTACGGATGGGTCAACGATTACTTGGGCGATCGACCCACATCAGAAGGGTGCCAACAACTCATTGAAGCGATCAGCGGACTCATTTACAGCGATGGCATTGTCGATACGGCTGAAGCAAAGATGCTCACCAATTTGCAACAGTTAGACCCTGCAAGCACAGCTTCTGAAGCAAGCCATCGCCCGGTGCTAGCAGCCATTCGCAATGTCTACCAGCGCTGGGTTTCAACTCTAAATTCGTAGGTTTAACTGTGTCAACTGTGCCCTGCTAACAAGGACAATGCCGTTGAAAAAGATGCCAGTGCCAGAAGGCAGAAGTACGAAAGAAGGCAGAAGTACGAAGGCAGAGGGCAGAAGGAGAAATGCAGATCTCGTCTTGCTTCTAGGGCGCGTCATCAATTCAGCTCCGAAACCTTGCGCTATCAGCATCAGCGCGCCCGTCTTAACACACCAAGCTAGGGGCTGAAACCCTTGCTGCAAGGGATGTGTAGTCGTAATTGATGACAGCCCCTAGACTTTCCAACTTCTAGCCTTTCCAACCAGTGGGGCTATTTTCGCCGTGATTCACCAGTCAAAACGCAGAAACAGCTATCAGCCTGCTCTCTTAGACCGATAGCTGCCAGCCAGTTCAATTTCAGCCATTAAAGACTAAATTTGTTCACTACAGACCAGGGGTTTCTTCTTTTTTCACTTCAGGTATAGCATCAGGGCGCTCCTTACCTTCCCAACCGGGGGGGCGCTTAGAGTTATACCAGGCGATCGAGCCGATCGATACCGCTGCAATAAACCCAACCACGTAAACAACTGTAAAAGAAACGGGAAACTGCATTCCTGTACTAGCAGCATCCGCAACCATTAATATATTCATCGATCACACTCCATACGAGTTTGAAATCCTACGACAAAGGATATAGGTGTGAGTATATCAATACATCTTCCACAAGGTTGGTTTCTGCGATCGTGCCATCGCTTTACTTGGGAGAAGCGGTCAGCGGTCAGCTTAAGAGTTGTTGGTTGTTAGTTGTTAGTTGTTAGTGCATGAGCCTTGCCTCACTCCTTCTAACAACCAACAACCAAAAACTAAAAACTCCCTCTGCCTCCTGCCTTCTGCCTCCTGCCCTCTGCCTTCATCCCTCTACCACACCGTCCCTGCAATTCGGTAGGATATAAGATCAACGCTCACGTACCTCCAACCCATCTTATGAAGCCTGCCCTTACGCAACTTGGCAACGATATGTCTCGCCTGACTGGAGTGCGGGCGATTATGAAAGATATTGTGGAAACGCTGCGATCGGGTGCAGGGCGAGAATTCATCAACTTGAGCGCGGGCAATCCGCTGATACTGCCTGAAGTCGAACAACTGTGGCGAGACTGCACCGCCGACTTACTGGCAAGCACTGAATATGGTGAAGTGGTGTGTCGCTATGGTGCCAGTCAGGGCTATCAGCCGCTGATTGATGCCGTGGTGGATGACTTTAACCAGCGGTACGGCTTGCAGTTGACGGAGCGCAACGTGCTGATCACTCCCGGAAGCCAAAGCCTGTATTTTTACGCTGCCAACGCTTTTGGTGGCTACACCGCTGACAGAACGCTGAAAAAAGTTGTCTTGCCGCTCAGTCCAGACTATACAGGGTATGGAGGAGTAGCGCTCACGCCAGAATCGCTGTTTGCTTATAAGCCAGCGCTAGATATTGATGCTGCTACCCATCGGTTTAAATATCGTCCCGATTTTAGCCAACTTGAAATTGCTGAAGATACGGGCTGTGTCCTGTTTTCTCGTCCCTGCAACCCCACAGGTAATGTGCTCACCGACGACGAGGTGCAGAAAATCGCCGCCTTAGCAGCACCCTACGATGTACCAGTGTTAATCGATTCTGCCTATGCGCCACCGTTTCCAGCGCTCAACTTCACCGCGATGACTCCGCTCTTTGGGGACAACATTCTGCACTGCATGAGCCTCTCGAAAGCTGGGCTGCCCGGAGAACGGATTGGCATTGCGATCGGCGACGAGCAATTGATCCAGGTGCTGGAGTGCTTCCAGACCAACATGTGCATCCACTCGCCCCGCTATGGACAGGCGATCGCTGCCCGTGCCATTCGTTCCGGCGCGCTGGCAGATATTGCCGCAAATGTCATTCGTCCTTTTTATCAAGCCAAAGTGCAGATTGTGGAAGCCACGCTCGACCAGGCAATGCCCGATGTGCCCTGGTTTCTCCATCGTGGTGAGGGAGCGATTTTTACCTGGCTGTGGCTCAAAAACTTGCCCATGACCGATTGGGAGTTTTACCAGGAATTGAAACAAGTTGGCGTGATTGCCGTCCCCGGTAGCTCGTTCTTCCCCGGCTTGCGCGATGAGTGGGAACATACCCGCCAGTGCCTCCGCATTAGCCTCACAGGGAGCGTTCATGAGCTTGAAACCGCTATGAAACGCCTAGCCACTGTTGTCGAGCGCGTGTATCAACTGTCAGAACGTAACCAGCAACCAGCGGTGACAGCGTGAATGATCATCCCTCAGATGTAGAGCCTACCCAAACCCGCCAAACCGAAACCAGCAGCACCGGAGACCTCCGCAAAAAGGCAAAAGTCCGCAGCAAAAAAGCCGCCAGCAAAAAGCAAAAAGCCGACGACAAAAAGTCTGTACCCCAAACCCTACACCCTACACCCTACACCCTGCACTTCCTCCCCATCGGCAAAATCGTCGCCGCTCAAGGCATGAAGGGCGAAGTGCGCGTGTACCCAGAATCGGACTTTCCAGAACGCTTTTTGGAACCGGGAACGCGCTGGCTAGTGCGATCGCCCTCCACCCCTCCAGAACCGATCGAGCTAATCCGTGGGCGCTACCTGGATGGCAAAGGTTTGTATGTGGTGCAGTTTGCAGGCGTGTCCGATCGCACCCAGGCAGAAGCCTTGCGTGACTGTCCCTTATTGGTGCAAGCAGGCGATCGACCGCCGTTAGAAGAGGGCGAATTCCACATTTTGGATTTAATCGGCTTAGAAGTTTTTGATCAGGCAACGCAGACGCTCGTTGGCACCGTGAGCAGCATCATTCAGGCAGGCAATGATCTTTTAGAAGTACAGCGCGTTGGGCAAGCAGCAGACAAGAAAGCGCCCACAGTGTTGATTCCCTTTGTTGAAGCGATCGTGCCTGTGGTCGATCTCCAACAACGCCGCATCGAAATCACCCCACCACCCGGATTGATTGAGTAACCAGAAGACTGAGTAACCAAACGATTGATGCACCAAAGTACAACATTAAACTCAGCTTTCATTCTGCTGCTAGAACGCTGGCAACGGATGGCAAACGGATGAAACAGATGTCTACCTTCGCTAGTCAAAGATCATTTATTCGCTTCATTCGCTACAAAGCCGTTGCCAATCACACTTGCTCACTAGAATGAAACAGCTCTGCTGTAAATCGTCTGAAACGTCTAATAGTTCAAACGTGATTTGAACAAACCAAAATTAACAGAACTCATCGCTAGAGCATCGTAGCATTCGCCAGCTCAGTAGGTTGCAGAATCAGAGCATCCGGGCTTTGCGCCGCTAGAACTTCACAGGAATTGAAGCCCCAACACACGGCAATCACTTTAATGCCAATTTTGCGCGCCGCTTCTACATCTCTGGTTTCGTCACCCACGTAAATGACATTGACTGGATCGATGCGGTTTTGGCGCAAAATTTGTTGAATAATGCGACCTTTACCAAACAGAGTTAAGCCCGAATCAATAAAATCAAACAAATCATCCATTGCCTGCGCTTTTAGAAAAGCCATCACATTTTGTCGAGAATTAGATGTGACAATACCGAGATGATGTCCCTGGTGTTTGAGTTCCAGCAGTGCCTCTTTAATGCCAGGAATGGGTTGCAGCCCAGCAATTTCTCGGTTTAGCTCAATGCGCAGTCGTCGCAGTAAAAAAGGCAATTTAAAGAAGGGCACTTTCGATCGCCGCAGAATTTCTCTCGAACTCAAATTCTTGAGCTGATGGACATCTTCTAACGCCGTGTGTGGATAGCCAAACTCATCCGCTAAACGGTTGCTAATGTTAAAAACAGCGTCGAAGGAATCGGCGATCGTGCCGTCAAAGTCAAAAATGATTACTTTCACCGATTGCTCAGGAATGCTTTGATCAGAAAGAGGCAGCGGCAAGAATTTTTCTAACACAAGGATAATTTTTCTAACGCAGGTATGAGTGTATGGAGCTTGTTTTATGCACAAAAAACGCTTGACGTATTGCCCTTACGTCGCTTTGAGGATCAAAACAACCGTGAATGACCTCAAACAATGACCTTAAATGCAACGGCTATAGCCCTATTTTACAAACTTCAGCGATCGCTAGAGCCAGCCAACTAGAATTTAGATGCCCATCAAAGTAGATCTTGAGCGACAGATCTGGCTTTTTGATGCCAGCACAGCCAGTCTCAGACTACTAGACTTTAGGTAGGGAACCGTTTAAAGTCCAGAGTTTAGAGTCTCTTGATTTTAAAGGTACCCATGAGCCGGATCGTCTCAAATGCCCCTCTTTCCTCATCGCCGTCACAGAAAAAGGGATTCGTTCAACGCTATGCTCCGAGACTCTACGCATTCTGGAAGTTTGCTCGTCCACATACCATTATTGGCACCAGTTTGAGCGTGTTAGGGCTGTACTTGATCGCTACAGCAGACCGTGATCAATGGTCAAGCGTCAATGCCCTTGCTACAATCTTCCCGCCATTCCTCGCCTGCCTCTGCGGCAACGTCTACATCGTCGGCTTAAACCAGCTTGAGGATATCGAAATCGATCGCATCAATAAGCCCCATCTACCGCTCGCATCGGGAGAATTTTCGCTACGTCAAGGTCAGGGGATTGTCGCGATCGCAGGCGTGCTGGCACTTTTGCTAGCCTCCCAGGAACCCTTCTTGCTGGCAACGGTGGGTGTAAGCGTGCTGATTGGGACGGCGTATTCCCTCCCTCCCCTGCGACTCAAACGCTTTCCGGTTTGGGCATCGCTTTGCATCTTCACGGTGCGAGGCGTGATTGTCAATTTAGGGCTGTTTCTCCACTTCCAGGGCAGGCTAGTGATTCCGCCAGCCGTCTGGGCGCTTACTCTCTTTGTGCTGGTCTTCACCTTTGCGATCGCCATTTTCAAGGATATTCCTGACATAGAGGGCGATCGACAATACAACATCACAACCTTTACGCTGCGCTTAGGTCAAAAAACCGTGTTTAATCTGGCGTTGTGGGTGATTACGAGCTGCTATGTCGGTATGGTATTCGCGGGACTCTTAAAGCTACCTGGCACGAATGCGTTGTTTTTAGTGGTCACCCATCTCATTGCTTTGGGGGCACTATGGCTCCGCAGTGCTTCTGTTGACCTCGCCGCGCAAGCATCCATTAGTCGCTACTACCAATTTATCTGGAAGCTATTTTTTCTAGAATATCTCATGTTTCCGATCGCCTGCATCCTGGCTTGATTACCAATCCTTTCGAGCCATGCCAAACGTTCAGGATGGTGAAAGGATAGAATAGGGAACCGTCTACGACTGCGTTATCCCTTGCTCAAGGCTAAAGATGACGCTTTAACGATGTACGCTTACATGAAGTATCCCCAATGCCCTTCATCCAAGCGACTGCCTCTGCTCACCTGACGGCACTGGGGTTAGAAAGGCGATAAAACTTTACATCGCGTACATGCTGCGACCTCCTTGCGGGGAACACTAAGCAGAGTGGCATTGCGGTGGTTCTGCTGGAACGTCATCCGGCTTTGCGCTGTCGCTAAGCTTTGAGCGATCGACTGCCCCGTTCATTCCTCTTCACACAATGCCGTCTGTGCCACATCAGACAACTCCACCCGAACCGCTCTTGCACCAAGCGCCAATTGGTATTCTCCAACTTGGGTTGGATGGCGGCATCACCTATGCCAATCCAGCCTTCTGCGTACTCATTGGTTATACAGAAGCCCAATTACGTCGGCTTGATAATCGCGCCATTTCTCATCCTGAAGATTTTGCGGCTGAAGTCAGGCTACTGCACCAGATGCTAAACCGTGGTCAGCGTCAGCAGGTATTACAAAAGCGCTACCAGCGGTGTGATGGAGGCATTTTTTGGGCTGAAGTCCAACTCTCTCTCATGGTTGATCCCACCACCGGAGACGAGATGCTTTTGAGCTTTGTGACCAATCTGACCTATCATCGTCGCCTTGAACAGGAAGTGCGGCAATACCAAGAGCGAGAGGCACTCCTGGCAGACCTGTCTATGCAGTTGGAAACAACTTTTGACCTGCAAGCGGTCATGCAGTCTGCTGTGGAACGGCTGCGGCTTCTCTTGGGGGTCGATCGTGTACTTGCCTATCAACTGTTCCCTGATGGTAGCGGTACGTGCCTGGTAGAAACGGTGAACGCTCCGTACCCCGCATTGCAAGGGCGATCGTTTTCCTCTGAATGCATTCCGCCGCCCTACCTGGATGCTTACCGCAACGGTCGGTTGTGGTCAGTAACAGATGTCCTCAATGAAGATCTGGCAGAGTGCCACAAAAGTATGCTGACTGAGTCTTCGATTCGAAGCATGATGGCAGCGGCGATCGTCAGTATGGATGCAGCGCTAGAACCCCAAAGCCGAACCTTGTGGGGCTTACTTACGGTGCATTGTCACAGCCCCCGCATTTGGAGAGTGGAAGAACAACAGTTACTCCAAATCATTGCCTCTCAGCTTGCAACGGCGGCTGAACAAACCCAACTCTTACAATCACTCCAGCAGCGTGCGCAAGAATTAGAAGACCGGGTGGCTGAACGGACGCGATCGCTCGCGCAAGCGCTCAAATTTGAACAACTGGTGCATCATTTGACCGAAACCCTGCGCCAGCATTTAGAGGCTCATCAAGTTTTGCAAGCAGCCGTCGAAGGGTTAACGCAGACCCTCAACGTCGATCGCTGCTTTGCCAGTTTAGTGGATGCGGATCAAGAACAGTTGACCGTCCAGTATGAGTCGGTGCAAGAGGATAGCGCTTCATGTCCTTCGCTGGTTGGGCAATCATGCGATTTGCATTCGCCCTTACTGGAAAGCCTCATAACGCCATCGTCGCAAGCGTCAGAGCACAGCGATCGCCCTCTTAAAGTAGCCTACGCTCTCTGTTGCTGTATAGAGCCATCGGGCAACGCAAGCACAGACACAACGCCAGTACATACCCCCATTGAAGAGGTGTCCAGCCCCATTCGAGATGATCAAGGATTGCTGGGTCTGCTAACCGTCTGTTGTCATCAAGCCCGTACATTTGAACCTGAAGAAATCACGCTGATTGAGCAAGTTGCCAGCCAATGCGCGATCGCGTTGCGACAGGCAGACCTGAACGCTCAGAAGCATCACCTGCGTGTCAGTGCTGATTATTTTCGCTCTTTTCTAGAAACTTCTAGCGATGTGTTTGTCGAATACGATGCCAGACTCTGTTGCTTATCGATGAACCCTGCGGGTACCACAATGCTGGCACTCGATCCTGAAGCGATCGTTGGCAAAACCAATCAGGAATTGTTTGGTGATGCAGCCGAAATTCTCGACTCCGTGATTCAGCAGGTTTTTGCTACGGGTGAAAAAGTCTTTGTCGATCACGAACTGCTGCTAGCACAAGGCAGCCGGATTTTTGAGACGATCTACACTCCCATCAAAATGCCATCAGGAGTTGTGCAGCGAGTCGTTGGCGCGAGTCGTGATGTGACAGAACTCAAGCAGCAATGGCAGCTTTTAGAAACTCAAAACCACCAATTGACTGAAGCCACACGCGTTAAGCAAGAGTTTATTGCCACAACCAGTCACGAGTTGCGTACCCCGCTTACAGCCGTTCTGGGCTTCTCAAACGTGCTCTTACAAGGCTTCTTTGGCGGACTGAACCTCAAGCAACGAGATTACATTGAGCGCATTCATGACAGTGGGCAGCATCTACTCGATCTAATCAACGACATTCTGGATTTATCACGCCTCGAAGCCGATCGCCTGGATCTTGATCTACAGACAATTTTTGTACCAGATGTCTGCGAGGGAGTCATGGGGCTGATTCAAGAGCGGGCGCTGAATCAAGGGCTAAAGCTAGAGACTGACCTCGATCCAGATATTGATTGGATTGTGGCAGATCCCAGACGACTCAAGCAAATGCTGCTCAACCTTTTAGCCAATGCCGTCAAATTTACACAGGAAGGTACCGTAGGACTAAAGGTTTATCGTGAACCACTGCCTTTATGTGTCAATGCTTCGACCGATGCGTCTGCATTAACCGGATTAGAGCAAGACGACGATCGACCATTAGCCCGTCCACAAGCCATGATTCGCTTTTTAATTTGGGATACGGGCATCGGCATCGATCCAGTCAGTCAGGAAAAACTCTTCTCGCCCTTTTCTCAAATCGATAGCTCCCTGGCTCGTAAACACCAGGGAAGCGGCTTAGGCTTAGTGATTACACGCAAGCTGGCAGAACTGCACGGCGGCACGGTAACGTTAGAATCGGCACCCAATCAGGGGTCTCGCTTCACTATCGCGCTACCACTGCTTCAGACAAGCTGACTCAGTATATGTGGGAGGCAGAAGTCAGGAGGCAGAAGTCAGGAGGCAGAATCGCTCACGCTTCTGATACCAATTTGATTCGAGAATGTTGCAGATTGTCTAGGGGCGAACAGCCGTTCGCCCTTACAGAGGGTCGATGTGCCATGCGGTCTATTTAAATTGGTATGACACATTTCAAGCCGATTATACGAAGCAAGCTACAGACATCAGCGTTCAGCTTGTTAGCCTTCCGCCCTCTGCCTTCCGCCCCTTGCCTTCTGCCCTCTGCCTTCTGCCCTCTGCCTTCTGCCCTCTGCCTTTTGCCTCCCAACGCCCGATCGCCTAATAGCTATCATCCCCCGGCACTCGATCGCCCGCTCGTTCAACGCCGTTTTGCTCTAGTGAAGCATTCCGAATTGCCAACCACTGATAAAAGAGTTCAGCACCTTTCAAATCGCTTGCCTGGTAGAGTCTCACGGCGCGATCGAGTTCCTGAGCTGTCTTCAATATGGGCACCGTGCCTTGAAGTTCTTGCATAAGTTATCTCCGCTTCATTGCGCTTGGATAGTGCGCTTGAGTAGTGCGCTTGGATAGATCTGTATTATTCCTTAGAAATCCAGTGCAGATATGAAGCTAACAAAAAGTATTACAGGCTACATTCTATCATTTTCATGAACTAAACCAATTTCCATGTACTAGGGGCTGTCATCAATTAATACTACACATTGCTTGCAGCAAGGGTTATAGCCCCTAGCCTGGTGTGTTGGGACGGGCGTGACACTGCTGATATTGCAAGGTTTCGGAGCTAATTGATGACGCGCCCTAAACCAGGGGCAATAACAGCTCAAACTCTGTGCCAGTCGCGCAATGCTCAAAGGCAAATGTACCCAATGGTTCACAACCAGACTTACCCGTAGCGTTGCGGTAGGGGGACTCACAAGATGTATGGCGCGATCGCATCTCAAACTTACCGCCATGCTTAGCCGTCATAATTTGATAGCTCACCGCCAGACTGGTTTCTTTCTCGGCTCGCTTTTTCACGGAGAATGTTTCCCAAATGCGCGTTTGGTCTTCGATCGATAGACCAGGTCCGTTATCAGCAATGCAGATGGCAACCCAACGCGAAGTCTTGCCGTTGACGATCGCCGTGCGAATCTCAGTTGTGATGGCGATCGTCGGCTGAATCAGGTTTGGCGTTGGCTTACCAGATGACTGGTTTGCTTTGAAATCGTGCCCTAGCTGCTGACTCACCGCCTGGTCAATCAGGGCATCCACCGCATGGGTCAGAATATTCATAAACACCTGATGCAACTGACCGGCAAAGCACATAACGGGAGGTAGGTGCCCGTACTGCTTTACAACTCGAATTTCGCTGGTCAGGCGGCTTTTGAGCAGCAATAAAATACTGTCGAGCAGTTCGTGTAAGTCAGCGGGTTTGGGATACACCTCATCAATATGGCAAAAGTTCTGCAAGCTGCTAGCCAGTTTCGACAAACGTTCTGCGCCAGTACGAATACTGTCGATCGTGCGGGGTAAGTCCTGCTGAAGGTAATCAAGCTCCAGGTCATCTCGAAGCCGCATCAACGCAGCAGGCAGCGATACCATGTTGGCTTCGTAGGCAGACAATAGTTGTAAAAGGCTGTCGCTGTACGCAGAGACATGACTGAGATTCCCCCAAATAAAGCTCACCGGGTCAAGAATTTCGTGAGCAATACCATCCACCAAGCGCCCTAAGCTTGCCATCTTATCGCTCTGGATCAGTTGCGCCTGAGTGCGTTCATAGCGTACCTGTGTTTCCACTCCACGAATCTGCCAGTAGGCGATATTGAGGGTGTGAACATCCAGCAAATGGTAAGACTGAGCCGCTGATTGCACCACGATCGGTTCGCCTTGCAGTTCGGGCGATCGACGTAATGCTTGCTGTGCTGCGACCACGATCGAGGTCTCACTCGGCACCAACAGCAAATCACTGCGAGCGTAGCTGTATAAGACCCGCAGCGGTTCTTTTAGAAAAAAATCAATGCCGTGTGGACGAATTAGGTATTCTAGCAATCGCTGTCGCGACAGCATCCCGACAAACTGACCCCGCTCCATCAGTACCGCACCTGGTAGGAGTGGATACCGCTCAAACACTCTTGCCAGTTCGATGCCGAGACAGTCTAACTCGACGCAAAACGCATAACGCTGCAATTCCTGGAGTGTTGCTTCTAGATGCAGAGCCTGCAAACTGCCTTCTAGCAGCATTGGCAGCAAGTCATGTTGGTCAAACTCATTTGATACAGGGTGACAAACCAAGGGAAAGACTCCGATCGCAAAAGGAACCGATCAATAAAACGATTCATATTCTGAGTCCACTCAGTCTGCCCAAATTGAGACCAGTCTTAACTTTGACTAAAGAATAGTGAGGGGGTGAGGAGAGAGGGGTGAGGAGACAGGTTTGAGTTGAAGCAGTTGTTAGTTGTTGGTTGTTGGTTGTTAGAGAAGAGTAGGGAGTATGGCTATTGGTTGTTAGTTGTTGGTTGTTGGTTGTTAGGGAAGAGTAGGGAGTACGGCTGAAGGATCAGGGATAAAGGATCAAAGCCGACTCCTGATTTTTGCCTCCTGTCTCCTGCCTCCTGCCTTCTAAAAACTAAAGACCAACAACTCACTTGCCTCCTGCCTCCTGCCTTCTAAAAACTAAAAACTAAAGACCAACAACTCACTTGCCTTCTGCCCCCTGCCTTCTAAAAACTAAAAACCAACAACTCACTTGCCTTCTGCCCCCTGCCCTCTGCCTTCATCCCCCATCCCCTCTCTCTTCCCCTCAGTTCGGATACCCGTACAGGGCAAAAAGTTGCAATTATATCTAACCTTCGGTAGATTAGCACTCAGGGGGTGAGAGTGCTAACACCTCCCCAAGTGCTAACGCAACTAAATTTTGTTGTTCAGCTTAACCTGCTAGTTTGGAGAATTTTGTATGGCAGCCGTAACTCTGAGCGTCTCTACTGTAAAGCCGCTGGGCGATCGTGTTTTTGTGAAAGTAAGCGCTTCTGAGGAGAAGACCGCTGGTGGTATTCTTCTGCCGGATGCTGCGAAAGAGAAGCCTCAGGTGGGCGAAATTGCTGCGATCGGTCCTGGAAAGCGCAGCGATGATGGTTCGCGTCAAGAGCCAGAAGTGAAAATTGGCGATAAGGTGCTTTATTCCAAGTATGCAGGCACCGACATCAAGCTTGGCACTGAAGAATATGTCCTGCTGTCTGAGAAAGACATCCTGGCGATCGTTTCGTAGAGTTGTTAGTTTCTAGTTTTTAGTTGTTAGACGCAGCCGCGATTGCGTGCCAAATGCTAACAACTAAGGCTAACAACTGATTGCTACCTTGCTTTACTACTCACAACCAACCACTCACAACCAACAACCCATATGGCTAAGCGCATCATTTACAACGAAAATGCTCGTCGTGCCCTTGAAAAAGGCATGGACATCCTGGCAGAGGCAGTGGCAGTCACCCTTGGACCCAAAGGTCGGAACGTGGTGCTGGAGAAGAAGTTCGGCGCACCCCAAATTGTGAACGATGGTGTCACGATCGCCAAAGAGATCGAACTCGAAGATCACGTTGAAAATACGGGTGTTGCGTTGATTCGTCAGGCAGCTTCCAAGACCAATGATGCAGCGGGTGACGGTACAACCACGGCAACCGTGTTGGCTCACGCGATCGTCAAAGAAGGTTTGCGGAACGTGGCGGCTGGTGCAAACGCCATCTCACTCAAGCGCGGCATCGACAAAGCAACCAATTTCTTAGTAGACAAGATTGCTGAACACGCTCGTTCAGTGGAAGATTCCAAGGCGATCGCCCAAGTCGGCGCGATCTCGGCTGGCAACGACGATGAAGTCGGTCAAATGATTGCCGACGCGATGGATAAAGTGGGCAAAGAGGGCGTGATTTCTCTTGAAGAAGGCAAGTCCATGACAACCGAACTGGAAGTCACCGAAGGGATGCGCTTCGACAAAGGCTACATCTCCCCCTACTTCGCGACCGACACCGAGCGCATGGAAGCCGTTTTGGATGAGCCTTTCATCCTGATCACCGACAAGAAAATCACCCTGGTGCAAGACCTGGTGCCCATTCTGGAGCAAGTCGCTCGTTCCGGTCGCCCACTGGTCATCATCGCAGAAGACATTGAGAAAGAAGCGCTGGCAACTCTGGTGGTTAACCGTTTGCGCGGTGTGTTGAACGTCGCTGCCGTTAAGGCTCCTGGCTTTGGCGATCGTCGTAAGGCAATGCTGGAAGACATTGCGATTCTCACGGGGGGTCAACTGATCACCGAAGATGCAGGGTTAAAGCTCGACACCACCAAGCTCGAATCGCTGGGTAAGGCGCGTCGCATCACGTTGACCAAAGATACCACCACGCTGGTTGCTGAAGGCAACGAAAAAGCCGTCAAAACCCGTGTGGAGCAAATCCGTCGTCAAATTGAGGAAACCGAGTCATCCTACGACAAAGAGAAGCTGCAAGAGCGCTTGGCGAAGTTGGCAGGTGGCGTTGCGGTCATCAAAGTGGGTGCAGCAACCGAAACCGAAATGAAGGATCGCAAGCTGCGGTTGGAAGATGCCATCAACGCGACCAAAGCAGCCGTTGAAGAAGGCATCGTTCCCGGTGGCGGCACAACCCTGGCGCACCTGTCTCCTGAACTGGAAACCTGGGCAAACAGCAACCTCAAAGGTGAAGAGTTGATTGGTGCGTCGATCGTGGCTCGTGCGTTGGCAGCGCCCCTGAAGCGGATTGCTGAAAACGCGGGTCAGAACGGTGCAGTCATCGCTGAGCGCGTCAAAGAGAAGGATTTCAACGTGGGCTACAATGCTGCAACGAACGAATTCGTTGACCTCTTTGAAGCGGGTATCGTTGACCCTGCCAAAGTCACTCGATCGGCTCTGCAAAACGCCGCGTCGATCGCAGGCATGGTGTTAACCACTGAGTGCATCGTCGTTGACAAGCCTGAACCCAAAGATGCGGCTCCCGCTGGTGGTGCTGGTGGCATGGGTGGCGACTTCGACTACTAATTGGGGTATGGGGTTTGGGGTGTCGGGTGTCGGCAGTTCAAACCCAGTAACTTACAGCAAAGGCGATCGCTTTTCGAGGGCGATCGCCTTTTTTCTTTCATTTTTCACAACGACTCACAGCGCTACAGCAGTACGCAGGTTAGTTAGGACACACCGTTAAGGTCAAAGCACTAACAGGTGGAATTTTGCCTTCTGCCTTCTGCCCTCTGCCTCCTGCCTTCTGCTATACACTGGTTATAAGGTCGTTGCACAATCACAATGCAAGCAAACGAACAACACTACTATTCACCAGAGGCGTATCTGGAGCTCGAAGAACACGCAGAGTTCAGGAGCGAATATCATAATGGTCAAATTTTTCCGATGGCAGGCGGCACACCCAACCATAACCGAATCGTCGTTAATCTTGTTTCCGCTCTAGACTCAGCGTTTGCAGATCAGCCCTATGATGTATTCACAAGCGATTTGCGTCTCTGGATTCCGCGCAAACGTCTCTATACGTATCCAGATGTCATGGTGGTGGCTGGAGAGTTAGCGCTTGTCGAAGGGCGCAAAGATACGATTACAAATCCAGTAGCGATCGTCGAAGTGCTATCTGAATCGACCAAAAACTATGACCGGGGCGAAAAGTTTGAGTTCTACAGAACGCTGTTTAGCTTTCGCGAATATCTCTTGATTGACCAAACCAAAATTCACGTTGAGCACTGCACTAAAACAACTGACAATACCTGGTTGCTAGCTGAGTACGAAGACATCGAGACAACGTTGAATTTTGCTGCGATTCCGTTCCAGATTTCCTTAACCAGTATTTATAAGAAAGTAGCGTTTTAGATACATCTTTACGATCCCATTTAGCACCGTTCAAACAAAAAAGTTTCGATCGTGGTGATTAGATTAGCGGCTTTTCCAGCAGCGCTGATTGAATTCAATCCTAAACCGTCAACCCCACACTAACAGGCAACCCCAGGCGCATTTGTTGTGTTACGCCTGGGGCTGTCTCAGCTTTCAATCGAGGGATCAAAAGTTGTAACTTAAACTTTTGGCAGCACTTAGAACGGCTACTATGAGGAATCTCCTCTGATATGACGATCCTGGCTAGAGCTGCTTCGATACCGTCGTTAGATTGATGTTGCGGTCTCTAGATATCTATTGCCTTACTCTCAAGATTGCAGATGAAGAGATATCAACAACCTGGTTAAATGCTGCCCGCACGGAAAAAATCGATTCAGACGTTACAGCGATAAAGACCTCCTGTTTAACGTAAGCTGAACCATTTACCTTTCCTAGATAAGAAGCCTCCTTTACTTGCTTCTTGATTCTTAGAATACTCCTCTCTAATCGCGATTTCTAAGGTTGAAATCAAAGTTTACTTTTGGTGTCAGCGAACGGTACTTGCACATCGAGATGATGCTGGAGCCACTTGGCTGAAGTGTTCGTCTCCGGCTCTTTGAGCAACGCGATCGGTCGCTGCTGATCGAGAATAGACACCACTCGATTGTCTTCGTGCTGCATACGCACAATGACTTCACGAATATTTTCATTAGCCCATCAATGGTTTCACCCTGGCTATAGCACGCTATAAGTTGAGGCACTTCACCCACATAGATGCCGTCCTCGTCCCGTTCAATCACCACATAAAACTCTTTCGGTTTCATTGGTTATCCTCTGTTTTGTCTAGGTCACTTTTCAAGCTCTCAAGCATAAGTGTTGTTGAGTTTGGCTGCTACCAATGATTGACAAGCGAGAGTTTGACGGTGCTTAACCCAATCTACGACGAGAGGGGCGATCGATCTGTCCGTTCTACTTTGGTGGCATACTGACGAGGATTTCCTGGTTTCGGTGCTTCCAGTAGACTCTGAAGTCACTGTCAAGCGTCAGAACAGTACTTTCAGGATATAGCTCTGCCATTCTGACCAGACAGGCATCCGCTAATGACATCGGCACGTTTTTATAGCGGTCAATCAATGCTTCAATGACGTTCACTTCCTCTGAGAGGCAAAAGGCAATCTGTACGGCTCCTCTGCTGACGAGAGAGAGAACAGCCTTCTGGCTACGGGAATCACGCTCCGATAGAAAACACGCTTCTATAATGACTGCTTCGCAGGTTAGCAGGGGTGGGTTAGCTGTAGTAACGGTTGCTGTTGCTCATTGATGGTATCGATCGGTGTTACTCAGTAAGGCAACCAGTACACCCGTATCTAACAAAGTTTGTGGCTTCGTGACTTGCCAAAGTCGTCCATATAGCTCTTATTGGTGGATAGGTCAGGCGGTAATCCTTCCAAGCAGCCAATCAAGTCTCCGGCAACGCGGAGGAAAGACATGGGTTCCTCTGTAAGGGCAGATTGCTCTGAGGAAAGAACGGCGGTTTCATCAATCACCAACACTACCTTGAATGTTCCAGTAGGTGAGTCGTTAGGCAACTGAATTTTGAGTTCTTTGGTGGACGTAATGGTAGCAATGGTTTCGATCGTCTTCATAGTGGCATCCCGTAAGGATTAGTCTTACTGTAGCAAGCCTTTTGCTGTCATCCAATGCTATGTACAGAGAGAAGCTTATAAAAAGAATTGGGAATGCGAAGCCATCGCACAGATGTTGTTGGGTTTCGCCGCGATCTATGATTTGCAAGCAAGAGTTTGACGGTACTCAACCCAACCTACGGCGAGAGGGACGATCGTACTTAGTACATGAAAGGCAAGATTGCCCTGATATAGTGTGGACAGACATAATCGTATGTCATGTTTTATACCAGAAACAGGTTGATGAGAAGGCAAATAGTGGTGTTAGAACGATCGCGATCGTTGCTCCCCAAAATTCTTAAGGTAGGGGCATTGTGTGGATCATTAGTGGTTGGGTTGGGCGATCGTACCCTTGCTCAATCCACTTTTTCAGCACCCTTACATCCCTGCACGGTTAAAGACATTCCAGCGCTTGTTGAACAACTCAAAAATCCAAATCTGTTTGAGCGTGACGATTTAGCAGCGGTGTTGCAGAAACTGGGCGAACCAGCGGTGCAAGAGGCAATGCCGCAACTCATACCGCTGCTGCAAAGTCCAGATCCCTATGTCCGTGCGAGTGCAGCTAACGTGTTAAGCAGAATGGGAACCGCAGCGAAAGGCGCAGTGCCGTACCTCATTCCGCTCTTAAAAGATCCGAATGCAGATATTCGTAAGGACATAGCTGAAGTCCTGGGATCTATCGGCAAACCAGCCCAAGCGGCAGCTCCGCAACTTATCTTGCTGCTAAAAGATCCAGAACCATTTGTGCGCAATTCCGCAGCTATTGCTTTAGGGCGGATGGGAGAGCCAGCAAAAGAGGCAGTTCAACAGCTCATAGTGCTCTTAAAGGACGCACCTGATCTCCTTGATATAAAAGCCAATGCTTTAGGGCAGATGGGAGACGCAGCGAAAGCTGCCATTCCCCAACTGCTGCCTCTCCTGAAAGATCCGGATCCCTATGTTCGCTCTGGGGCAGCGATCGCATTGGGTCACATGGGAGACGCAGCAAAAGCCGCCATTCCCCAACTTCTAATTCATTTACGCGATCCAAACTCATTTATGAATCGAGGGGCACAAATCGCATTGGGTCAAATGGGGGAGGCGGCGAAAGAGGCAGTTCCCCAACTCATCTTGTTTCTGCAAGATCCTGATGCGGAGATTCGCAGCCATACCGCCTTTACCTTGGGGGCAATGGGCGAACCCGCAAATGCAGCAGTCCCGCATCTGATTCCCCTCCTGAAAGATTCGGATCAGTATGTTCGCCGTGATGCTGCTTTTGCCTTAGGCGAAATGGGTGCAGCAGCGAATGTGACGATTCCCCACCTGATTCACCTCCTGAAAGATCCAAATTTTTCTGTCCGCGAGAGCACAACCTATGCCCTAGAGAAACTGGGGTACCGACCAGGGGTGATGCGGCAGCTTCGCAAGATGGATCGAACTCCATTTTCTTCGACAAGCGGTCGTCTTCAATCAGGAGAAGACATACCGTCAACAAAACTTTGCGATCGTTGATGAGATTTGGGTGCTCAGACCTCGGAGGGTTTCAAAAACTCCGAGGTCTTGGGTAAAACGCTGACATGATCGTTACTTCCGCACAAATTGTCCTTACTTCCCAACCAGCAATCGTTACTTCCGCACAAGTGATCGCCCCTCTCAAGCAGCCGGATTGCTCCGTCAAGAGACAAGCAGTTCTTGTTTCTGCAACCGCTGTCCTTACTCCCACTTAAGCTGTGGTTACTTACGCTCAAGTCATCCTTACTTAACGTGAGTTCGGGTTAAGCAGGCAGCAGCAGATTGTGGTTGAGTGCAATCGACGGCTTCTTCGGTTGATGGCAGTAAGCAATCAAACCGCCCAGGATGTTGACAAAACAATTGATCGGCGAACG
>JAESFW010000197.1_pt1 | contig 81971 bp, 80 predicted proteins | sample 9269481 | NCBI WGS metagenome assembly JAESFW01 (sample SAMN14515350, study PRJNA621654) | algae metagenome | isolation source: Lyngbya sp. HA4199-MV5 and co-occurring heterotrophs from soil with... | place: USA: Ahupuaa O Kahana State Park, Hawaii | collected 2009-07-21 | reverse complement strand
ATGCCGAAAGGCTCGAAGCTTGTCAAAATTACTCATAGTCAAGTGATTTGAAACGTCCTTGACTATTAAGCAGTCAGATCGTTCGGTCTGGCTGCCTTTCCTCGCTCTTTAGTCTAAACTCCAGTTTGAGGTTCGCGCTTGATGTTCCAGGGTGCGTGCTTGATGCTTGAAGATTCATGCTCGACAGTCTGAGGTACTTCTACGGAGAAGCAAGCTACAGCGACGATGCTCAACGCTTCACGCTTCAAACCTGAGATGCACTCATATGATCGCGCCAGCAGCCATTTGATACGCTAGTTGAAATGTTGCCTGGGAGCGCATCCAGCATGACCACCACCCTAAACACCAAGAATCTTTCGCTCAAAGATGTCTACCGTCTGCTGGGCTTCCAGAAGCAGCCGATCGGGGCGTATGCAGATTTTCTCTCCCTCGAACCGCTGACAGACTATGAGCAGCAGGAACTCGCTCAAATCGCTAAAGACTTTGAAACATATCTTACTCCAGCCAAAGTATCAGAAGGGTTGATCAAGGTACTCACCCTCTTTCCGCTGCTACGGTTGGCAGGTTTTTATCGCTACCCGGTAGAGCTTCACCTGGAAGAAGCCATTGAGCGGATTGCCGTCACCGATGACGATGTTCAGATTACCGGACGCTTTGATGTGCTGGCGATTAATCGTGAAGCAGAATTTGGTGGTCAGCCGTTTTGGGTGCTGATTGTCGAGGCAAAGAATAGCTCGTTTGCAGTCAATGTAGGCTTACCGCAACTCCTGACCTACGCCTATCAAAGCCTGACCTCTCAACCAATGGTTTGGGGCATGGTGACAAATGGGTTGGACTACCAGTTTGCACGACTCCAGCAGGGAACGCCGCCAACCTATCAGCTCATGCCAACGCTACACCTGTTTGAACCCGATCGCGCCCTGCAACTGCTGCAATCGCTAAAGGCGATCGCCAGTCTGCAACGGGGTGCTTCTCGTACCGCTGTTGCTTAAGCATTTTGAATAACTCACCATAACCAGCGTGATCCTGTCCTAGAATAAGAAGTCTGTTGCCCTTCTTATCCTTCCGTGTCTTTGACGCTTCACGCCGACCACTTGCAGTCCATTCAAGCCCACACCGATCGCACCTATCCTGAAGAGTGTTGTGGGTTGCTGCTGGGCACGATCACCGCAGATAAAAAGGTTGTGCATCATGTCTACGAGGTTCCCAACGCATGGGATCAAGAGGCTGCAAACGTTCTGAACGATTCGGAAGGCTTCACCAAAACTCGTCGCTACTGGATTGCACCGGAAGATATGCTCGCAGCGATGCGTGAAGCTCGTCACCGCAATTTGGACATGATTGGCGTTTATCATTCTCATCCCGACCATCCGGCAGTGCCGTCGGAGTGCGATCGCGCGATCGCCTGGTCACAATACTCCTACCTGATTGTCTCCGTTGAGCAAGGCATCACTAAAGATTGCCGCAGTTGGACACTTAACGACCAGCACTTATTTGAATCAGAAGTCATTGCGATCGCTGAAACAGCTCGAATGTGAAGCCGTCCAGCCATCAGGTTCAATCTCTTTATCCTTCATCCTTTAGCCTTTCCTCCCATCATGCTAAATCCCGATCTGAATGACATTCATTTGACCAAAGAAGAGTACGAACGCTACTCCCGCCACCTCATCCTGCCCGAAGTGGGATTGGATGGACAAAAACGTCTCAAAGCTGCCAGTGTGCTGTGCATCGGTACAGGCGGACTCGGCTCCCCTCTGCTGCTGTACCTGGCTGCTGCTGGCGTAGGACGCATCGGCATTGTGGACTTCGACACCGTTGATTTCTCTAACCTGCAACGGCAGGTCATCCACGGTACATCGTGGGTCGGCAAGCCCAAAATCGAGTCTGCCAAAGATCGCATCCACGAAATCAACCCCTATTGTCAAGTAGACCTTTACGAAACGCGCCTGACTTCAGAGAATGCGTTAGATCTGTTCAAAGACTACGACGTGATTGTGGATGGGACTGATAACTTCCCGACCCGCTATCTCGTCAACGATGCCTGCGTGTTGCTCGACAAGCCCAACGTCTACGGCTCCATCTTCCGGTTTGAAGGACAGGCAACCGTCTTCAACTACGAAGGTGGTCCCAATTACCGCGATCTGTATCCCGAACCACCCCCACCGGGACTCGTCCCCTCCTGTGCAGAAGGCGGCGTGCTGGGCATTCTGCCGGGAATCATTGGGGTGATTCAGGCAACGGAAACGGTTAAGATCATTCTCGGCACAGGCACCACGCTCAGCGGTCGTCTGCTGTTGTACGATGCCTTGAACATGAGCTTCCGGGAACTCAAGCTGCGTCCTAATCCGGTGCGCCCTGTCATCGAAAAACTGGTTGACTACGAAGAATTTTGTGGCATTCCTCAAGCAAAAGCCGCCGAAGCGAAGGAGCAAGCTGGTATGCAAGAAATGACGGTGCAAGAACTCAAGCAATTGCTGGATAGCGATGCGAATGATTACGTGTTGCTGGATGTCCGTAACCCCCATGAATACGAGATTGCGAAGATTCCAGGTGCTGTGTTAGTGCCGCTGCCGGATATTGAAAATGGCGCTGGCGTGAGTCAGGTGAAGGATCTATTGAACGGGCACAAGCTGGTCGTGCATTGCAAAATGGGCGGTCGATCGGCAAAAGCGATCAGTATCCTTAAAGAGCAAGCAGGTATCGACGGCATCAACGTTACAGGCGGCATCACAGCATGGAGCCGGGACGTTGATCCCTCTGTGCCGGAGTATTAAGCGGCGATTGAGGGCAATCTGTAATGGTAAAGCTGAGGCGATCGGGCGATTGCCTCAGCTTTTTTGCTTCTAGTTTTTCTAACCCTTAGGAAGGGAAACAAAATAAGACTGGACTTTGTAAGTAAGGGCGTAGGGCGCGTCATCAATTCAGCTCCGAAACCTTGTGATATCAGCACTGTCGCGCCCGTCTCAATAAACCAAGCTAGGGGCTGGAACCTTTGCTGCAAGCAATGTGTAGTCGTAATTGATGACAGCCCCTAGCCTTTGGGCGAAAACCATTGGCACGATTGGAGCACCTTTCTGCCCAAGGCTACTCCCCTACCTGTCTAAACCGACAGGTTACTCCAGCAAAATTCAGATCGTGTTGACACAGATGCCGTCGATCCCTGCCCATACTGTTAGACCTGGCAAGTTTGTAACAAGGTACACAGGTATGAAAAGAGTGTGCTTCTAAGCTTCACACAAGCAGTCAGTTAATACTGTCGGTTAAAAAGAAAAGAACTGATTTTAAGGAGGGGTCAGAAGTTGAGGGTTAAGGCAATTGAGTGGTCAACTGTCTGAACGATCGACGGTTTTTTTACACGATCGATGAACGATAATCCATTGCGCAAGCCAGATTATTTCTTGTATCTTTAATCAAGCAACAGCGGATGCAGTTCATTACGAGCCGTACACCTGAAACTATAGGTCGATAGATTGGAACGTCCTTTCAGTCGGGCTTAAGAAATATTGCGAACCACTTTTGATCCCTTGGTTTTCTATGGTTCGCTGTAGTGAGTCGTGATCAATATCGATCGCAATTTAGGCTGAGGTCGTGAATTTTAGATGAGTAAACTATTAGCTTTGAACGATCGCTACAGCGATGTTGACTGATGGTTTACACTAACGGTTGATAACTTTTACAGAGGATGAAGCGATGCCTGAAGTAACAACTCCTGCACACAAAGCTGGCGATTTCTTTGTTGATTATGAAGAAAAAGTCTTTGAAGATGTGAAGGCTGAGCCCGGTGAAAAAGCGCTGGTGACGTTTCATACCGTTGCCTTTGAAGGGTCGATCGGTCTGGTCAATCTGCTTCAGGCGTTGCGTCTGCTGCGGAAAGGCTTTGAAACGTCTGTGTTGCTCTACGGTCCTGGTGTCACGCTGGGCGTGCAGCGCGGTTTTCCCAAGCTGGGTGATGCCGCTTTTCCTGGGCACCAAAACTTTAACGATCAGCTCAGCAAATTTATGACTGAAGGTGGCAAGGTGTATGCCTGCCGTTTTGCGCTTCAGGCACTCTATGGGCATGGTGAACCCTCTTTAATCCCCGGTATTCGTCCCATTAGCCCTCTGGATGTGCTGGATTTGATCTTGCTGCATCGCAAGGATAACGCCTTCATTCTGGATACGTGGACGGTGTAAGGAGTTCTGAGTTAACTGTTTTGAGTTTTGAGTTGAGGCTTCCGTTCACTTGAAACTCAAAGCTCTATCACTCAAAACTCATTACTCAAAACTATCAACGTGTATTGGGAGGGGTTGTGGATTATTCGCGCACAGTGAGAGCCGCCGCTGTACAAATTAGCCCCGTGTTGTTTAGCCGCGATGGAACAATCGAGAAAGTGTTGCAGTCGATCGCCAGTGCCGCGAAAGAAGGCGCACAGTTGGTCGTCTTTCCAGAAACGTTTGTCCCCTACTATCCCTACTTCTCATTTGTGCAGCCGCCCGTGCTGATGGGCAAGGAACACATGCGGCTCTACGAAGAAGCGGTTGAGATCCCCAGTGCTGTGACGGATGCGGTAAGCCGTGCGGCTCGTTCTTACGAAATGGTTGTGGTGCTGGGCGTGAATGAGCGCGATCGAGGTTCCCTCTACAACGCCCAACTCATCTTTGATGCGGATGGATCGCTGCTGCTAAAGCGCCGAAAAGTTACCCCAACCTACCATGAGCGCATGGTTTGGGGGCAGGGCGATGGGGCAGGGCTAACCGTGCAGGATACGGCTGTGGGCAAAGTCGGTGCGCTGGCATGTTGGGAGCATTACAATCCCCTCGCTCGGTTTGCGCTGATGGCACAGCACGAGCAAATTCACTGCGCTCAGTTCCCCGGCTCAATGGTGGGACAAATTTTTGCCGATCAAATTGAAGTCACCATTCGCCATCACGCGCTAGAAGCGGGCTGCTTTGTGGTGAATGCAACCGGGTGGTTGTCACCAGAACAGGTAGGACAAATCACCACCGATGAAAAACTTCAGAACGTGCTGAGCGGCGGCTGTCACACTGCCATCATTAGCCCCGAAGGAACCCACCTTTGTCCGCCCATTACTGAGGGAGAGGGGATGGCGATCGCAGACCTCGACTTTTCCCTCATCACCAAGCGCAAACGCATGATGGATTGTGTGGGTCACTACTCCCGCCCCGATCTACTGCAACTGCGATTGAATCCGAGCCAGTGGTCAGTAGTCGATGGTTTGCAGGACGAAAGCAATGGGCAAGCAGCCGCTGCACCGCTCAACATCCCCCAACCCGAATTTCTCACGCTGGAACCATAAAGCGCCAAGGCGCTCAGTTGTTAGTTGTTAGTTGTTGGTTTTTAGAGATCAAAAGACTGTTTCATCATAAATAGCTAACCAGAGTCAACGTAAGGCTCAGTTCTGGGTCAGCAATCAGCTTTTTTCTAACAACTCCGTTAGCCCTACTCCCCACTCCCTACTCCCTGATCCATGAATAAACAGCAGCTCATTACAGACCTTCAGACACAAGGGTTGAGATTGGTACAGGAAATGGGTGCCTCTGGGCGGAAAGGAGGTGCAGGTCCATCCGATCACAAAGCGGTCACGGTGGGCGGTACAACGGTGATGGTGCCAATCTATACGGGTTCTGCTGCCCGATCGCCTTACACGGTGACGATCGATGACACCCTCGAACCGCTGCTGCACTATGGCGATGAGGTGGTTGCGCCGATCGCCTTTCCTCATCAGCCAAAATTCTACGGTCTCACGACAGCGGATGGCATTCCCTACTGGAAAATCGCCCTGCTGCACAGTCACGATGTGCTGGCAACCACGGTGCTCCAAACCTGTATGCGCTACAGCGATGCGGCTACATCCTGCCAATTCTGCGCGATCGGTCAATCCCTGGAAGCTGGTCGGACGATCGCCCGCAAAACGCCTGCTCAATTGGCAGAAGTGGCAGAAGCCGCTGTACGACTGGATGACGTGAAGCACATGGTCATGACCAGCGGTACACCCAACGCGAGCGATCGAGGTGCTGCTTACTTAACTGAATGCGCCAGAGCCATCAAAAACCAGGTGTCGCTACCCATTCAGGCGCAGTGCGAACCACCTGATGACTTTCTCTGGTTCGATCGCCTGCGCGCAGCAGGTGTTGATGCGCTAGGAATGCACCTGGAAGCCATTGATCCGCAGGTACGCGCCAAAATCATGCCTGGAAAAGCCACCGTGCCCGTGGACTACTACTACGAAGCCTTTGCCGCTGCTGTGAAGGTATTTGGGCGAGGGCAGGTCAGCACCTACCTCCTGGCAGGGTTGGGCGACGATTTACCGACACTCCTAACAGCCTGCGATCGCCTCGTGGCGATCGGCGTTTACCCCTTTGTCGTCCCCTTCGTGCCCATCAGCGGCACGCCCTTAGCCAACCATGCGCCACCCACCAGCGACTTTATGCTTGCTCTCTACCAGCAAGTAGGTGGCATGTTAAACCGTGCGGGACTGTCTTCCAACGATATCAAAGCGGGATGCGCTAAGTGTGGGGCTTGCTCGGCGCTTTCGACGTTTGAAGAAGTTGTTAGTTGTTAGTTGTTGGTTGTTGGAGAACGTGAGCAGTATTTGAAGAAGTTGTTGGTTGTTAGTTGTTGGTTATTGGAAAACGTGAGCAGTACAAAATAGAGACGCAAGAGACAGCAGAAATCAGAAATCAGAAGTCGGAAGTGAAGAAGTCTAAAGGCAAGGGAGTTTTTGGTTTTATAGCCCTAAAGCCTTTCAGCCAACCAGAAATGGGCATACCCTGCGGGAAGCAAGCTACAAAAAAAGTTTTTAGAAGGAGTCAGAAACGGCTCAGACACCAACAACTAACAACCAACAACTAACAACTATTACTCTCCTCCATGTCCACCCATTCTTACCGATTCAAATTAGCCACGTCTTCTGCGGATGTTAGCAGTTATTTTTCGTTGCGGCGTGCGATTTTTGTGGAAGAGCAGGGGTTGTTTCAGGGTAGTGATGTGGATGCGATGGATGCGATCGCCTACCCGATCGTGGCACTGGCAGCAGAGGAAACCTTAGAGACGCAGAGACGCAGAGGTTCGGGAGCACTTGTGTTGCCGCTAACCCATCATCCGGTGTTGGTACCCGATCCGATTCATCCAAAGCATCACTCACCAGAGACGCTGGTGTTTCCTCTCGCACACCACCCCGTGCTGTCTCATCCGACGCAAAGTCCATCCATTCTCGGTGTGGTCAGAATTTACGAACCGGAACCAGGACTTTGGTATGGAGGACGGTTAGGAGTGCATGAGGACTACCGTCGTGCGGCGCGGATTGGCAAGGGTTTGATCTACAAAGCCGTAACCACAGCCAATACGTGGGGGTGCGATCGCTTTCTGGCGACAGTGCAGCTTCAGAACGTCCGCTTCTTTCAACGGCAGCACTGGCACTCGCTGAAAGAGTTAATGGTTCACGGGTTGCCACATCATTTGATGGAAGCGGATCTAAATTACTATCCACCCGGCAACGAGCAGCGTCCAACCCTCTCAACCTTCAACCGGGAAGCATCTTGAAGCTGGCAGATCTGGTGGCACACTTGCAGCGATCGCTGGGTATTTTGCACAAGCAGGATATTCAGGTCGCAGCGCGGATGTTGAGGGGAAAGGCAGAGGGCAGAGGGCAGAGGGCAGAGGGGTCTCTAAGAGAGGGGAGAAGGGAGAGGGTAGAGGGGTCAGAGTTGAGTGAAAGCGATCAGCAGTCAGCATCAACTCCTCACTCCTCACTTCTCACCCCTCACTCCTCACTCCTCACTTCTCACCCCTCACTCCTCACTCCTCACTCCTCACCTCCCCTCGGCGACGACTGTGCGGCAATTCCCGACGGCTCTGGCTACCTCCTCATGGCGGCAGAGGGCATGTTGCCATCGCTGGTAGAAACAGAACCCTGGTTTGCGGGGTGGTGTGCGGTGATGGTGAATGTCAGTGATATCTACGCGATGGGAGGCACCCCGATCGCCGTTGTGGATACCATTTGGAGCCAAACAACCGCAATGAGTGAGCTACTGTTGGAAGGGATGAAGGCAGCAGCAGCGGCTTATAACGTCCCGATCGTGGGTGGGCACACCAATGGGCACAGTCCCTACAATGCTTTGTCTGTCGCAATTCTGGGACGGGCAGAGAAACTTATGACCAGCTTTGACGCGCAACCGGGCGATCAGCTGCTGCTAGCAACCGATTTTCGCGGCAAACCCCATCCCAAAAATCCCTTCTGGAATGCCGCCACGACTGCCGATCCGGTTAGATTACGGGAGGATCTGGCGCTGCTGCCTCACCTGGCAAACACTGGTTTGTGCAACGTCGGCAAAGATGTCAGTATGGGCGGCATCGTGGGCACCTTACTGATGCTCCTCGAAACCTCCCAGTGCGGTGCGGTACTCGATCTGCAAGCGATTCCGTGTCCACCAGCCTTGCCCGTTGAACAGTGGCTCTTATGCTTTCCTAGCTATGGCTTTCTGCTGAGCGTGAGTCCAGAGAAGGTAGACACGGTACGGTCGCGGTTCCATCAGCGCGGGCTAGTCTGCGAGACGATCGGCAACATCCAGGCAGCACCTCAATTGATCCTCAAAGATGCAACCGAATCAGCCGTCTTTTGGGATCTCTCAGCTCAACCACTCACAGGCTTCTCCCCTGTTTGCCGAGCTTAAAGCGATCGCAAGTAACCCTCTTGCCTCCTACCTTCTAACAACCAACAACCAAAAACTCTCTTACCTTCTGTCTCTTGCCTCCTACCTTCTAACAACCAACAACCAAAAACTAAAAACTCTCCTGCCTTCTGCCTTCTGCCCTCTGCCCTCTGCCCTCTGCCTCTTACCTTCTAACAACCAACAACCAAAAACTAAAAACTCTCCTGCCTTCTGCCCTCTGCCTTCTGCCTCATATTGCAACCCAACCATCAAACTCAACCGGAGTCTGCAATGTAGGGTATAAGGTGTAATGAGGATTAATACGCGCTGCCACCCTGCGATCGTCTCACTAGCCCACCATGACAAAACACACGCTTACGACCTTCCCCAACGGCAAGCAGGCGATCGTGATTCCGCTTGATCCAACGGAAGACCTTACCGCGACGTTGCAGACAGCGGGGCTGCAAACTACCGCCCCCACGCTCGTCATCATTGGGGGTGCCAGTCAGATGACGCAGGAAAGCATCGATCGCGTCCATCAACTGTTTCAAACGGTGCTGGCTCCTCTTGCAGAAGCGCTTCACGCGGTAGTGATTGATGGCGGCACCGATACCGGGGTCATGCAAATGATAGGACAAGCCCGGACGGCAATGGGGGGAACGTTTCCTCTGATTGGGGTCGCACCCGCGAGCAAGGTTTCGCTACCGGATGGAAGTCACGCCGCCCCTGACAGCGAACCACTAGAGCCAAACCATACTCACTTTGTGCTCACTCCTGGCACTGAATGGGGTGATGAGTCTCCCTGGATTAGTGCCATCGCATCGTTGCTGGCTGTCGATCGGGGCGCTGTAACCGTCTTGATCAATGGCGGTGCCGTTTCATTACTGGAAGTGTCAGAAAGTATCCGCGCTGGTAGACCCGTGGTTGTGATTGCCGGGAGTGGTCGTCTGGCGGATGAAATTGCAACCGCGATCGCCTCACCGGGCACACTACCACGAGACGCGATCGCGCCTCTGCTCACATCCAAGCATCTGCTGGTCTTCGATCGTGACAAACCACTGTCTGCGCTCACTGACTTACTGAAACAGCACTTAATGCGCCAAGACTAATACGTAGCAACCCGAGTTGATTTGCGCCAGTGATTCCAGGTTTACTCCCTGTCCTGCTCGCTTCTTCTCAAGAAGAACGTTCAAACGCTTTCGAGTCCCTCTCCTAGGGGCTGTCATCAATTACGACGACACACTGCTTTCAGCAAGGGTTTCAGCCCCTAGCTTTGTGTGTTGGGGCGGGCGCGACCATGCTGATATCGCAGGTTTTGGAGCTGAATTGATGACGCGCCCTAGTGAGGGAAAGCTAGGATTAGAACAGCCTTTCATTATTACTCTGCGTCAAGCGCAACTTTGTCGTAAAGATCCGCAAGAGTGATTTCAAAAGGGACGGAGTTGAGCGTCAGGATGGCTTCTGCGCCGTCGTACTCAGAAAAAATCCATTTGCGAGGTTCGGTTTTGAAGTAGTGCTCAACGTGTAGAGAGTACTGATCAATCAACACATACTCCTGAAAGGATGGAATCGTGCGATAGGCTGCAAACTTGCCGCTGCGGTCATACGCTTCCGTTGAGTTTGACAGCACTTCGGCGATCGCGATCGGGTTGGTGAGGGTATCTCTTCGTCCTTCCTGGAGTTGCAGTTCGCCTTGAATGATCATGACATCAGGATAGATGTAGATGCGCTTGCGAGGAATCCACAGGCGTTGATCGGTGATAAACACATCGTAAGGTTGCTGCTTGAGTCCAAAGTTTAGGGCTGCGTAGAGATTCCCCGCAATCCGGTTGTGATTTGGCAGTCCACCAGGCATCAGAATGATTTCTCCATCAATGTATTCGTGCCGCTCCTCTGCGGTAGCTTCGAGTTCGAGGTACTCTTCAGGGGCGTACTGCTTTTTCTCTTCAGCTTGCATAACCATAAAAGTCGAAGCTCCCAATGCGTTCATAAATTGATCTTAGAGGGCGTTTTGTTTCTAGCTTACCGTTTGCAACGCTACCCAATATGAGCGATCGTTCTACCATTTGGACGGCACGTCCGGATGCAGTTGGTCTTCCTGCCACGACAGGGGATTGTTCTGAATGTATTGCCGCAGATATTGCAATGATGCTTCGTTGCGGACAATGTGTTCATAATAATTGCGCTGCCAGATTTTGACGGTGGTTGGTTGGCAGTAGCGGTTGATTCGCTGGGCTGATATGGATTTGAAATTTTGAACAATTGCTCCAATCGATCCTGGGGTTGTGCCGCGTGGTTGTAGGGATTGGTCAAAATCAAAATGCCGTGAACGTGATTGGGCATGACAATCAAGGCATCCAGAACAAGATGCGGAAAAGAGGATGGCAACCGTTGCCAACAAGCATTCGCCATTTGCCCTACAGCGTTCAACTGCATTTCACCATCGACAACCGCACCAAAGAGACATTGCCGCTGGTGGGTACAAAGCGTGATGAAATAGGCACCGGGAGACGCATAATCATATCCCTTTAGCCGAATCGATTTTCTGTGGTGCTTGTCTGGGTTGTATTTCACGTAACTCTACCAATCTCATTGATTGATAGAATGCCCAGCCAATAAGGGCGATCGGTACTGTTGCATCTGCTAACGCCAGCGATCGAAGGGCGAAGGGTTGCTCAACGTAGAAGCGCAATGAAGCCAGCCTGTTCAAAGTGGCGATTCCTTCGGAGAGCTTCGCTAACGTGGGTCAGGGCTTTCAGAATCTTTCGTTGCTGCATGATGCAGAAGGAAGCACAGTCAGTCAGGCTCCAGGCTTTGTCGGCTCGTTGGTTGTAGAGGTCAAGTGCTTGACGGAATAAAGCGCTGCTTTGAGGGACAACTTCGATTTTAGAATTATCGAACGATCGTTGCACAAATTGAGCTGCGGCTTGCCTAAACGCACTCTCTCGTCTGGAGAATGAATTTAAGACTTCCGTGAAAACCATCTCACTGGTCACGATTTGAAAGGGGTCTAGAGTATTGGAAAGGCTGACAGCTTTAGTCCGCAGGTCATCGGCAGGGTTGAGGATGGCAATCCAGTAACCTGCATCGGCGAAGACGGTTTTCATTCCTCGTCCTTCGGTGAGCCATACAAGTAGTGATCGACGTTTTTGGAAAGGTCGCTGGGTAGCTTTGCCCATTCTTCTCTAGGAACCTGGGCACTAATTTCTTCTACAAACTGGAGAAAGGATGGAAGACTGGGAGTTTGAGGCGAACTATTTGTCTGCTCTTCCTTGATTTTGTGCTTTAAGCGAATTTTGATGAACAGCAGAAAGTCTAAAGCCTCCTGCACAACGAAATCAGGTGTTTGGTCAAGTTCTTGAATGAGTTGTTCTTTAGCATCTGTCATGGTTGATTCCCCAATAGGATTCTAGCAAGAGACGATTGCGTAGGCTATAACTACTATTAGCGTAATGGTCACTGATTTGCTGTTTTGAACTCAATTCCCTCTTATTAGCATGACCAAAGATAGAAAACGGGCGGTTAGATCTTCAGACAATGAAGTTAGTCAAGAACGTTATGAGCTATACAAATCTTCGTTTGAATGGATTTCCAAATCAATCAGCGAAGGGTTTTATTTGGAAGCGATCAGTCTTGAAGAAAGCCTTATCACTGATCGTTTAGAAAGCTACCTAACATGGCGAACAAGTACTGATTTTAGCTTTATGACTTTGGGAAAACTTCAGAGGGCAGTTGAGAAGCACGAAACTGATGATGCTTTGCGACTACTTGTTCTCGATGATCTTAATCAATGGAGAGAAGCGAGAAATAAAGCAGCCCATGAGATGGTAAAAATTGAGGACGGAAAACAGATTAGCTGGAATGACAGGATGAAGATAAATAAGACAGTTGCAGAAGTGGGGCTTGAACTGATTCGCAAAATCGATCGACAAACCCGGAAACTACGCGTTGAATAATAATGCAGTAACTGAAAATAATCTTGAGACTTTTACCACTCCATTAAGTCCTCACAACTTATGTATAGGTTGATTTTTTCAGGCAACCGATTCAACGAATTTAACCTGTAGTGCAAGGGATCTTTCTAGTCGAAAGAGATATCGCCGCTATCGATCTTATCCTGAAGTTTCTTCCGAATAGATGGACTAAACCCCGTCTTGAAAACTAAATCTTTAAAGCTTTCGTATGGTCTACTCTTTATGAGCCTATCAATAGTTTTTGCTTGAAAGCGTGCAGTTTTAAGAGCAGCCTTAAGAATGGCTTCACTAGATTTGTTTATACTAATGCCATTTCCTGAAGCTATTGCTCTTAAATCAGGTTCTTTGCTTTCATTACTAACTTCAGTTTTGGTATTAGAAGAGTTATCATCTATTCTTTCTTCTGCAATAAACTCAATACCCTTTATTTTTAACTTTCTTTTCTGTAAATCTGTAGCAGAAGGAGAGATTATAAATGCAAGATCAGGAGGATTCCCATCTGTTGAGAAGGGTTCGTAACTGAATTCAGCTAGCCACTTGTGGAATGTATCTATATGTTCTTTAATCAAAGGACAGTTTTTAGCCTCTCCATAAGCTTCAGCTACTTGATGACCATTATGCCATAACTCTACATAGCAATCTACGGCGTGATCTTTGACTCCTCTAATAATAGTTGTAGTCTTAGCTATTAAGAGTAAAAATCCATTTTTACCTTTATACCTCTTCCACTTTGTGTGACCTCGATAACCCTGACTTTGCTCTATGCCATTGGGTTCCTCTGTCGGGTAGTCACCAAGATACTCACTCCATTTCGCTAGTGCTTGTACTTCAACTATTTGACGCGCTTTGCTCTCATATTTATTAAAGGATTTGTCAAAAGAGTGAAAGTATCGCTCATGAATTTCAATTACTTTTCCAGAAAACTTCTTACAAAATTCTCTTAAACTACTATAGTCATGTGCAGGTTCCAGTTGTATCTCTTCAATTTCTCTCCAGGCTTTATCAAAGTCTTTGCAACCACTGTAAGCCGCTTCAATTTGTTCTTCTATTTTTTTCCTAATTTGTTCGCATTCTTCCCGGCGATAGGCAACAAGGTTAATCACAGAATCGAAGACACGGCTATATAAAGCTTGGTCTGCTTTAATAAAAGTCTCTACATCATCTGATATGCCAACTATGTAGATCATGAGGCGAATATTTCCTCCGCCAAGCGCTTCATTTATTAAATCTCTAACAATTGATCTGGCATCTTGCAAATAATCCTTATGGGTTCGCAACCCATCCAGCTCATCCATCAGATAAACAAAAGTCGCTTGAGGATCAACCTGTAAGAAATACTTTATTGTGTCAAAAAATCGCCTTTTGAAGTTAGACTTCTTTTCAGCAAGATATTCACTCAATTGCTCAGTAAAATCCATCTCGGAATTCACCTTTAATCTTAGTTGAGCAACTTTCTCCTCACCAATAATTCTGCCAAGAGATTTTTCAGCCATATCTTTTATGTGCTTGGACAAGCTAGTATTGCCGTCTCTCATTAGCTCCCAAAAAGTCCGAGTTAAAACGTAAGAATAGAACTTAACTCCAAAACTTTCACTACCAGATTCTGAAAGTAGTTCATTGAATGGAAACTGAACTACTATTGCGTGTTTTCTGTATCGAGGGTCAGCCTCTATTAGTTCACGTAGATAATCAAGTAATGTTGTTTTACCGCCGCCAGGAATAGCAGCAATAAATCTAAAAGTAAAGCTTCCGTCATCAAAGCTATACCTTAAGTCATCATTGAGAAGCTCAGTGATATTAGAGATAGGTCTTCCAGAAAGGCTTCTTGCCTCATTAAACTTCCCTTCTGAACCGCGCTGTTTGACCTCACGTTCAATCCAGATATCTTCAATAAAATTAACGCCGTGATTGACACGTTTAAGAAATCCTCTGATGTCATCCTTCTTACCCGCATCTTCAGCCATAACTTACTCTACCCACTCAATCAACTCATCTTCTCCACCTTCGGTGACAGATATTTCTCCCTTCGATCTCAGCATCTCAAAATATTTCTCAAACTCTTGCTGTGAAATAGAATGCTGCTCTATAAAAGCTTGAGATATTTCTCGTCTGCGGATTGCAACAACACCCTTCAGTGACTGCTGTTTTCTCTCTTTGAAATAAAGTTCTTTGAATTGTTCTTGAAATTCATCAAAGGTTATTTCCTTCAAAGACTTGTCTTGAGGATGGGTCTCAGCGGCTTTTCTGAGGCAATCTAGTAAAATGTTTAAGACTTTTGGACCTTTGACAGAATCGAATTTATAGTCAGTGACAGCCAGATTACTGACAAGAGCTTCTACCCCTTGTTTTGTTACGGAGAAGCGTCCCTTACTTGTTTGTTTGATCAAGCCCTGAGTCTGTAAGGCATCATAGATTTTCTCAGCTTTTCCCTTCCACTCGCTCAGTAAGTAGGATTTAACAGTGCCTTTTGTTACCGTGTCTGCTTCTGAGTATGCACTGGCGTAAAGCAGATAGATTAGTTGTTCTGTAGTAAGTTCAGCCATATTATCCTCCCATTCAGTTTTAACGAATACAAAGCTAAATGTCTCTAACAAGCAGATGATAGCTGCAATATCCTTATAAAAGGTTCTTGGCTTATCTAGCTAAAGTTGAGCGATCGCCCTCCAACCCTCACCTTTCACCATCTGATCTCGACAAATCAAGCTTATAACTCAAAGCATGGATCTCTTTGTGGGAAGCACCGAGCTTTTTACCTAATCGTTGCGATTCCAAAGAAGAAAGAGCCGTGGTGGACGATCGTCGATCGCACCCCACGGCTCTGTAGACTAAACCCTCGGAGGTTTGAATCGCTCGACTGGCCAGGCTTAATGCCTGGTCAAAACCTCCGAGGTTTGTATCACCGAAACTAGATCGAGATGAAGTTGTTCGCGGTAATGGTACTTGCCTGGATGCCGGACAGCACGGCTAAGGTGTTGCCCTGACGCTGAATGAGGGTGTCATTCGCATTCAGCCCAGTGCCTTGCACGATCGAGAGCCTGTTAAGGCCCAAGCCTGCTGGTAAGCCGATCGTGTCAGTGCCGTTTTCAAAGTCGGCGATTGTCTGCGTCCCCCCGCGTGTGAGGGCAAACGTATCGGCACCTTCACCCCCGATGAGGAAGTTATTGCCTTTGCCGCCGCGCAAAAAATCATCGCCTGCACCCGCCTCAATATAATCATCCAGTTGATCACCCCGCAGGCGATCGTTGCCATCCGTGCCTTTATAAGTCTGGATGTTTAACCCGGCTAAACCAACCCGTGGGTCAAGCTTGAGGGGTTGTTCCAGTTGCAGCAGGATGATTTCGTTGTTGTCGATCGCGGGTGAACGACCGGATGAGAACGGGTAGTTGTTGTCGTTGGCAACCAGAATGGTGTTGGCATCGATTACCAGCACATCTTCAATGGTCTGGAACGGGAAGTTGAAGCTCGTGCTGCCGTCTTTGTTGAGATCATCCGGGTCTTTGATGTCCAGCAGGTTGGCAATTTCTGTTTTAGCGACGAAGCCGTTCGCATCCTGTTGAGAAAAATCGACCTTGAAGATCTTCTTGAACTGGGCAGCCGCTCCCTGGTTGTTGTCGCGCTCGATGATCAGGTATTCGTTGCTGTTGACGACGGTAATATCACCGATCGCGTTGGCGGGATTTTCGAGCTTGTAGTAGCCCACCACCCCTTCATATTGCTGGCTTGCCACGTCAAACTCGTAGATGCGCAGTGCGCCTGCTGGATCGCCAACCACCGTACCTTCCAGTAAGGGATACAGGGTGGACTTGTCGGGGCTAATTGCCAAACCTTCAAAGCCTTTAGAGCCACCCAGGTTCGCCACAGCAGGAGGCGTAATGAAGGTGCTGCGGGCATCTTCGCCAGTACCAGGGAAATCGGTAAAGTAGCCGTCTACACCCAGTTCAATAAACTGTTTGAACTCAGCCAACGGATCGCCGTTGTAGCTGTCGGGCAGGAAGAAGCTCTCGTTGCGGAAGGTGTAAGGATGCACCAGCAAGCCAGCTTTATGGGCATCGGCAACCAGGGTGGTGGGAGTGCCTGTGACGCGATCGCCGTCGCTAATTTGTCCATCCCCATTCAGGTCATCGGGAAGTCCATCATTGTTGCGATCGACGGTTGTAAGCGGCACAATCCGCTGCTTGTTGGGACCAATACCCTGGGCGTAGGTGGCAATTTCTGTCAGTCCTGCGGCGGTCGAGAGGTCGGTGTAGGTGCGCGTGTCGCCGCTGATCACAAAGTCGTAGGGGCGACCCGACCCGCCAAACAGTTGCACTAAGGGAATATCGATGCCTGCGGTCGGCATGATCGTCGTGTTCAACGCCTTCAGGTTGGCGACCTCAAAGGATTGAATGAAGATCCGCGACGGATCGGTGAACTTCTGCGTTACCAGAGTATCCACGAGCAATTGGCTGGTGTTGAAGCCCTGCGCCGCAAAGAAGCTGGGGTGCTTGGTTTCGGGATAGATGCCAATTTTGCGTCCCGTTTCGGCTTCCACTTGCTGCACGAGGTCGATGACTTCATCCAGGGTGGGCACTTTCAACCCATCGTTGTTGAAAGCGGTGCCGCGAATGGCAGGGATGCGCTCGATCGCGTTCAGGGTTTTGATTTCTGCCAGGGTGAAGTCTTCGGCAAACCAGCCTGTCACCGTGTTGCCATCCAGTACCTTGGTGGTCTTGCGATCGGCAAACTCAGGACGGGTGTAAATATCGGTGCTGGTGTCGGTGGTGTTAAGCGTACCATCGGCATTCAATACCGCTAACATTGGCTCGTGACGGGCAATCAAAATGCCATCTTTGGTGACCACCAAATCAGGTTCAATAAAGTCGGCACCATCGGCGATCGCCTTTTTATAGGAAGCCAGCGTGTGTTCAGGTCGTTCGCCACTCGCGCCGCGATGCCCAATCACGATCGGCTGCTTGCCATTCAGCGTATTAAACTCGGTCGTGGCGAGAACATCGGGATTTTGGGGCGATCGGACGACGGGGCTGATAATCTGGTTCCGCACCAACGCGCCCGTACCGGGGAAGTCGGTGAAGTACGCATCCACACCCAGGTTGATGAACTGCTCAAACTCCTTGGCAGGGTTGCCCTGATAGTCTGAAGCCAGAAAGCGTCCTTCGTTGCGGAAGGTGTAGGGATGCACTTGCAAACCCACCGCATGAGCATCGGTGACAAGTGAAGTAGGAGCCAGAGTCACGCGATCGGCATCATTGATCACACCATCGTTATTTAAATCGTCTGCAATGCCATCGTTGTTCTTGTCTACATTTTTGACTGAAACAATCATTCGCTTCCAGGGACCGATACCATCGGCGTAGGAGGCAATTTCTGCCAGTCCTGCGGGCGTTTGCAAATCGGCGTAGGTGCGAGTGTCGCCTGCCACAGCAAAATCGTAGGGACGCGCATTCACATCCTGATACAACAGGTCGCCCGTCGCATAATCCACGTCATAGGCATCCAGCAATTGCACCAGAGGAATGTCGGTTTTGGTGTTCAGTTTCTTCAGATTGGCGACTTCAAAGGACTGGATGAAAATGCGGCTGGGGTCAGTGAAGCCTGTTTGCTCTAGCGTTGCCAGCAGCGGCTCTTCCAGGGACAGCCCTAAATGATCGTGATAGGTGGGGTGTTTGGTTTCGGGATAGATGCCGATTTTTTTGCCCGTATCTTTTTCAACCTGCTGCACCAGCTCAATCACGTCTTGCAGCGTGGGAATTTCAAACACCCCGTTGAATGCCTGGGTACGGAAGCCTTGCGGCATGATCGCCCGCAGGGTTTTGATCTCTGCCAGGGTGAAGTCAGAGGCAAAAAATTCGTTTTCGTACAGCACGCCATCAACGATGCCGCTGCGCTTACGATCGACAAACTCAGGACGACTGGCAACATCGGTGGTGCCACCTAAAATGGGTTCGTGGCGGGCAATCAACACGCCATCTTTGGTGGAAACCAGATCTGGTTCAATAAAATCGGCACCGCGCTCGATCGCCAGCTTGTATGCCTCTAACGTATGCTCTGGCAATTCACCACTGGCACCCCGATGCCCAATCACCAGTGGAGCCTGACCATTCAGGGTGTTCAGCTTGACGGGGTTAGGAGTTGCAATGGGGGCATCCAGCAATTTGCCCGTGCCGTCAAAGTGCAGCAAAAAGGGACCAAACTCGTCACCCACCCAGATCGTGCCGTCCTCTGCCAGCACGAAGGATTCAATATCAAAGTCTGCGCCTGTGAGGACGCGATCGCTCGTTTTCTCATTCGTAATGGCAAACGGCACTTTTTTGTCAGGGTCGCGCAGTTGAATAAAGCTGCCAACCTTCACGCTGCCATCACCCGACGCTTCTGCTCCCTGAAAGCTAGGATCAACTTGATAGATTCGCAGTAGAAAATCAGCGCTGTTTCCTTTGGCACCAAAACCATTGTCTGGCAGAAACCAGAAGCGATTTTGATCCGCAAACTGTACGCCGCTAAAGCCCTGTACGGGCTGACCCGGAAACGGTCCCGTGCGCCCGTTACCAGAGATGCCGTTTCCGGCGGGAGGTCCTTCTGCAAAGGTGTCGGCTGGGAGTGAGGCAAAGCCCTTGAGAGTTACGTCTGCCATAGGTTTAGAGGTGTCTAGTGGTAGATGAATGGTTGATGTGCGAGTGGAACAAACGGCAAGCACCCTGATGCCATCACTTCTGCTACGGCGGTTTGCGTGGGTTTGATTGTTTTGCAGAAGGATGGGATACCAACCTCCATACATCCCACAGGGACTTTAAGACGCGTCTAACGCACCGTTAAAAAGCCAGTAATTCTACTGAATATGAATGTGTAGCTTTGATGAAACCTGCTGCAAAGACTTGACGAATGCTCGACACTAATCTCTCCGTAACACTCGTTACGGAGTGCGAGTAAAACTGACTACGCTACAGTTGGAAAGCACGTCTCTTCTCACACGTTCTTTTCACGGCTGTACGTTATGACTGGCTCGATCGCCCCTTCACCAAAACCCGATCGCCCCGTGCGAGAACGGATACGCGAAACCGACTGGCGCTTGTTTATGCGGTTGGCAGAATATGGGCTGCGAGACAAGCGGCTACTGGCATGGTCGTTTGCGCTGCTGGTGCCCACGGCGATCGCCGGAGCCATGCAGCCCATTTTGATTGGTGAAGCGATTTCCCTCGTTCGGCAAGAACCAACCACCTGGGGGTTTCTGCGTCAAATGTCCCTCACGGATGGCATTAATCTGCTGGCAGGGCTATTGCTGCTGACGCTGATTCTGCGTACCTTCTTTGATGCGCGACAGGGGTTTCTCGTGCAGAAAATGGGGCAGCGCATTACGGCAGACATTCGCGCCGATTTGTTTCACCACGTCACGTCGCTGGCAATGCGCTTTTTCGATCGCACCCCGGTTGGACGCTTGATTACCCGTCTCACCAGCGATGTGGAAGCGTTGGGGGATGTATTCTCCACAGGCGCGATCGGCATTTTGGGCGATTTGTTTTCAATCATTGTGATTGCGATCGCCATGTTCTTGCTGCAATGGCAGTTGGCGCTGTTGCTAACCGCGATGCTCATTCCAGCGACAGCGCTGATCATTTACTTTCAGCAGCAGTATCGCAAAGCCAACTACAAATCGCGCGAAGAATTGTCTACGCTCAATTCGACCTTACAAGAAAATATTGTCGGCATTAATGTTGTACAGCTTTTTCGCCGCGAAGCCTTTAACGCCGATCTGTTTCGCACCAGCAATCTGCGCTACATCAAAGAGGTTGATAAAACCATCTTTCACGATTCCGCTATTTCCGCCACGCTGGAGTGGATTTCGCTGGCGGCGATCGCGTCTGTCCTCTGGCTCGGTGGGCGCTTCATTCTCGATCAAACGCTCAACCTGGGTCAACTTTCAACCTTTATTTTGTTCTCTCAACGTCTGTTCGATCCCCTGCGTCAGTTTGCGGAAAAGTTCACCGCCATTCAAGCTGGGTTCACGGCTGTAGAGCGGGTCAGTGATATTTTTAATGAGTCGATCGACATCCGCGATCCCGAACATCCTAAAACGCTGGACAGCCGTGCTGAAGCCACTACAGGCGAAATCCGCTTTGAGCATGTCTCCTTTGCTTACAAGGAAGGCGAATACGTGCTGCACGATCTTAACTTCACCATTCGCCCCGGTGAAAAAGTCGCGTTGGTGGGTCCCACAGGTGCAGGCAAAAGTTCCATTATTCGGTTGCTAAGCCGCTTGTATGAGGTGACAGAAGGCTGCATTTTGGTGGATGGGGTGAATATTCGTGATCTGCCCCAAACCGAACTGCGCCGCCACATGGGCGTGATTTTGCAAGACGGCTTTGTGTTTGCAGGCGACGTGAAAAGCAACATTACGCTGGGTGAAACGTATCCCTTTGCTGCCATTCAATCTGCCGCCGAACGCACCAATGTTTCTGCCCTGATCGAACAACTGCCCCAGGGGTACGATACACCCCTCCGTGAACGAGGCACCAACCTGTCGGGCGGACAAAAGCAACTGCTAGCCTTTGCTCGTGCTGCCATCCGTGAACCGCGCATTCTGGTGCTGGATGAAGCCACCGCCAGTCTGGATGTGGGCACCGAAGCACTGATTCAAGACGCGCTGGATCATTTGCTGGAAAACCGTACTGCCATTATTATCGCGCACCGTTTGTCTACCATTCGCAACTGCGATCGCATCCTCGTCCTCAAGCGCGGTCAACTGGTCGAATCAGGTAGCCATGAAGAACTTCTCAGCCAGGGTGGACTGTATGCCAGCCTGTACAAGCTGCAACTGCTGGAGACGTAAAGCAGGAGGAGGCAGGAGGCAGGAGGCAGAGGGCAGAAGGTAAGGCAGGAGGCAGAAGGCGTGATTGATGGTTCTTGCAAAACCTTGAAGCCTTTTAGTCGGACTAAAAATAGGTATGGCAAAAAAAGTCAGTCTCAGGGGCAGGTTTGAGCCATCCGCGATCGACTTTGCTGTTGCTTCATAGCAAAACCCTTGCCTACAGATATCTACTGCGATGCACTTTAATCTTGTCTTGAAAACAAAAGGAACGCACAGCCCTCTGCCCTCTGCCTTCCCTGCTTCTGCCCTCTGTCGTTGTATGCATAAATTCGTGCGTCAGAGTCTATCATTTGGCTTAAATTAAGCGGTCACTTTCGTTTAAAAATGCTAAATTCACAGGGAGATTTCAGCCCATATTGGGAGGCTTCATGCTGAAGCAACGCAAAATCCAGATTGGTATAGGGTTAGCGGCACTCAGTGCGCTCGTGGTTGGAGCGGCAATCCCAATCCTGAAGCACGGTAAACAAGAGGCATCATCGATCGCGCTGGATACGACAACCGCTGTCAGCGACAGTCACAAACCCGTGAGCGCGTTTAAAGCTCTGCCGCCAGCCCAGCGGACAAAAGCCTTGGAGACAGTTGCCACCAAGGGCAAAGATTCAGTAGAACGTAACCGCGCCCGCTACTTGCTGGCATCCGAGTTGATCGAAAAGGGACAGGGCAAACAAGCCCTCGCCTCCCTGCAAGGCTTAGAAGAGAACTATACCGTGCTGGCAGCATATGTGCTCAAACAGCGAGCGCAGGCGTATGAGCAGGTGGGCGATCGCACGAAAGCCCAGGCAACCTGGCAGCAAATCCTTAAAGACCATCCGAAACATCCAGTGGCAGCGGATGCTCTAGCCGCTTTGGGGCAAGACAACCCTCGCTATGCCGATCAGGCGATCGCCCAGTTTCCGTCACACCCCAGCACGATCGCGCTGGCACAGCAACGCCTGAAGCAAAACCCCAAGCAGCCACAATTGCTTTTGCTCATCGCCAAGCACGCCCTTTACGCCCAAAACTACCTCACCGTTCTGGATACGCTCACCGGTCAGTATGCAGCGCAACTTAAGCCTGAAGACTGGGAAGCGATCGCCTTTGGCTATTGGGAAAAGCAGATTTATGGTAAGGCAGGGGCAGCTTACGCTCGTGCTCCCTATACGGCACGAAATGCTTACCGCATTGGGCGGGGCTTACAGCTTGGTGAGAAAGGAGGGGCAACCCAGGCATACCAGCGTGCCGTACAGGACTTTCCGAACGCCAGCGAAACGGCTTTGGCACTGCTGCGACTCGCCAAGATCACCGAACCAACCCAGGCTATAGCCTACCTTGATCAGGTGGTGCGACGTTTTCCAGCCAAAGCAGACGAGGCATTGCTTGAAAAAGCCAAGATTCTGGAGCAGCAAAATAGCCTCAAGTATGCGACGGCTGTGCGACAAACTTTACTCATGCGCTACAGCAAATCGGATGCGGCGGCTTCCCTGCGATGGACGCTGGCTCAAGAGCGGGGAGCCGCCAACGACCCTCAGTCGGCGCGGGTGTGGGCAGAATCTCTGATGGCACACAACCCCACCAGCGAAGAAGCGCCAGAAGCCACGTTTTGGAGTGGCAAATGGGCAGAACAGTTGGGTAAAGAGAAAGAAGCAAAAGCCGCCTATGAGCAGGTGCTGGAACGCTATCCCCAGTCGTACTACGCGTGGCGATCGGCTTCCAGGCTGGGTTGGCAGGTTGGCGATTTTAACAGTGTGCGTCAGCTAAAACCCGAAGTGACGCGTCCCACCACTCGCCCAGAGTTGCCCGTTGGCTCGACGGTGCTCAAAGAACTGTTTCAGCTAGGGCAAGACCGCGAAGCCTGGAAACTGTGGCAGGTCGAATTCCGAGACCCCATGCAGCCGACAGTGGCAGAACAGTTCACCGATGGGGTGATGCGACTTGGCGTGGGGGATTATCTCGACGGCATCTTTATGGTGTCCTTTCTGAGTGAACGAGACAAGCCCGAAGAACAGTCGCAGTATCGATCGCTCAAGCAGAAAGCGTCTTACTGGCAAGCACTGTATCCCTTCCCCTACCTGGAGCCGATCGAAGCCTGGTCTCAAGAACGGCAGCTCAACCCTCTGTTGGTGACAGCCCTCATCCGCCAGGAATCGCGCTTTATGCCTGGGATTCGATCGAGTGTGGGTGCCACAGGTTTGATGCAGGTCATGCCCGATACAGGAGCCTGGATTGCCAAGCAAATCAAACTCAAGCAATACCAACTGAACGATCCAGACGATAACATCAAGCTCGGCACCTGGTATCTGGACTACACGCACCAGGAGTATGATGGGAACTCCATGCTCGCAGTGGCAAGCTACAATGCTGGACCCGGAGCGGTTGGCGGCTGGCTGGCGAAAGCGGGACAGCAAGATCCGGATGTTTTCGTGGAAAATATTCCCTACGACGAAACGAAAGGCTACGTCAAATCGGTGTTTGAAAACTACTGGAATTATCTGCGGCTTTACAATCCCGACATCGCTCAAAAAGTTGCCCAGGTATCCAAAGAGCATCCCACTGGCACCACCCCTGATTCATAACCGCAAGGTCAAAATAAAGAGACATTACTTTAGGAATGTTTAACCCTTCCTTAAGACAAACCGCAGATTTTCAGTGCCTCTGTTGAATGATCCCCACAATCAATGACAACGCTATTCCAGTTCGTTGACGCAACCGTCGTGTCCTCCTTCTGGAAGGTGACTGACTGGCTTTAACTTCAGGTTTTAGCAAAGCCGTTCTCGTTTAAGCCAGCCAATTGTTGTTTAGTTGCTGGCGAGGAATTTATGAACGAGAACGTATTGCCGGGAACCCGAAACGTGGCGATCGTGGGTCCCTATCTCAGCGGTAAAACCACCTTATTGGAGAGCATTCTGTCGGTTACAGAGGCTGTCACGCGCAAAGGGAAGGTTCAGGACAGAAACACCGTGGGAGATAGCAGCCCAGAAGCCCGCGATCGCCAGATGACTGTAGAAATTAACGCCGCCAGTACCCAGTACGGCGGCGTTCGTTTTACCTTTCTGGATTGCCCTGGCTCCATTGAGTTTGCTCAAGAAACGTGCCATGCGCTCATTGGCGTGGATGCTGTGGTGGTCGTGTGCGAACCTGTCGCCGATCGGGTGCTCACCCTGGCTCCCCTCTTCAAGTTTCTGGATGACTGGCACATTCCCCATCTGGTATTCATCAACAAAATGGATCGGGCGGATGTCGCCTTTACGGATGTGCTGCAAGCCCTCAGAAAGGTGTCCAGTCGTCCGTTAGTCGCTCACCAATATCCGATCGGGCAAGGTGAAAAGCTGGTAGGATTCATCGACCTGGTGACGGAACAAGCCTATCACTACCATCCTGGTGCGCCCGCCGATCCGGTGCCCTTACCCGACGCTCTGCGTCAACAAGAGCAGGCAGCCCGCGCCGAAATGTTAGAAACCCTGGCAGAATTTGATGACCATCTGCTTGAAGAACTCCTGGATGATATTGAACCCCCGCAAGAAGAAATCCTTCAGGACTTGAAGCTGGAACTGGGTGCCGACCAGATTGTGCCTGTCTTCCTTGGCGTAACCGATCGTGATTTTGGCGTGCGTCCCCTGCTACAGGCACTGTTACGCGAAGCACCTGAACCTGAAACGACCGCAGACCATCGGGGTATCACGCTCCACGCCTCGGCTCCCCTGGCACAGGTGTTGAAAACCTACTACAGTCCCCAGGGTGGAAAACTCTCACTGGTGCGCGTTTGGCAGGGCACGTTAACCGATGGCATGGTGCTGAACGGTGTACGGGTCGGTGGCATCTATCGGCTCATGGGTCACCAGCAGCAGAGCCTCACAACCGCCGTGGCAGGAGACATTGTGGCACTGGGTCGTCTGGATGGCATCAAAACAGGTGACACTCTCACCACTGCAGAGCCGTCACTTGTCAGCGAATTGCCCAGAGCCGAGCCGATCGCACCTGTGTTTGCCCTGGCGATCGCCGCCGAAAAACGCAGCGATGAAGTGAAGCTGAGTAGTGCCCTTGCCAAACTGCTGGAAGAAGACCCCGCGCTCGCCTGGGAGCAACACGATGCCACCCATGAGATCATTCTCTGGGGACAGGGTGAGATCCATCTTCAGGTGGCGCTCGATCGCCTCAAGCGCAAATACAACCTGCCGATGCAGACTCACCTTCCCCAGGTACCTTACAAAGAAACCATTCGCAAGACCACCAGTGTTCGTGGGCGGTACAAGCATCAAACAGGCGGACACGGGCAGTTTGGCGATGTTTACCTCGACATCCAACCCCTACCGCGTGGAGAAGGCTTTCACTTTAGCGAGAAAATTGTGGGTGGGGTGGTGCCGCGTCAATATATTCCCGCTGTTGAAACGGGTGTCCGCGAGTATCTCATTCACGGTCCGCTTGGGTTTCCGATCGTGGATGTGGCGGTCACGCTCACCAGTGGCTCCTACCACTCCGTCGATAGCTCTGAGCAGGCGTTTAAGCAAGCCGCACGGGTGGCAATGCAAGAAGGGATGGTTAAATGCGAACCCACTCTGCTGGAACCCATCCTCAACGTGGCAATTTCAGTGCCAGCGGAATTTACAGCCAAGGTACTGCGGTTAATTAGCGGTCGCCGTGGGCAAATTCTTGGCTACGATGCCAAAGCCAACTGGTATGGCTGGGATCAAGTCGCTGCCCATATCCCCCAGGCAGAAATGCACGATCTGATTGTAGAACTGCGATCGCTCACGCTGGGCGTTGGCTTCTTTCACTGGCAGTATGACCACCTCCAGGAAGTGCCTGAAAAGCTTGCTGAACGCGTCCGCAGCAATGCCCATAGCTACAGTAAGTGATTGAGGCTTCGTGTTTTTGGGTGTTAAGGGAGTGCCATCAACACGATCGTGCTCCCTTGCCTTCATTGATCAATAGAACTTAGGCAAACCTCGGAGGTTTTCACCCAATCAAACAGCATGACCAACGTTGTGGCTTAAACCTCCGAGGTTTTAGGATTAATGGCGCACTTGATCCGCCCAGGGCGTTAGCTGTTGCGATAGCCATTTCAAGGCATAGTCAATCACCAACCCAATCAACCCAATGAAGGCAATGCAAAACAGAACTTTGTCGGTTTGCAAAAACCGTTGAGCCTGAATAATTTTGAAACCCAAACCATTTTGAGAGGCTACCAGCTCCGCAATGACGAGAAAGTTCCAGGCACCTGAGATATTCACTCGTAACGTGTCTAATACGCTTGGAAAGGTTGCTGGAATAATCACCTTAAACACCACACCGCGTCGAGGCGCACCCATTGTATAGGCAACATTAATCATCTCATTGGGGATGAATTTCACCGCATCGGCAACCATAATGGCGTTATACAAAACCGCGCCCAGCATAATAATGAGAATTTTGGCAGGTTCACCCAACCCCAACCAGATCACAATCAACGGCACAAAGCCCGTTACAGGCATGTAGCGAACAGTACCAACAATAGGCGCAAACAGGTTCTCCATGCTGTAAAACGTTCCCATTGCCAAGCCGATCGGCACACCAATGATGGCAGCAACCATAAACCCAGCTAACACGCGAAGGCTACTGGCAATCACATCTGCAATTAAGTTGTCTTCGGTAAACATTTTGTAGCCCGCTCCCAGCACCGCGAGAGGAGAGGGCAAAAAGATCGGTGGTACGAGCTGTAATGCACTGACAGCACTCCAAATGAGCAACGGCACCAGTAAAGCGGAGACAACGAGGATGAACGCTAAGCGCTGAGGAAAGCCCTGGCGAATGCTCCAAAAGATGGAAGGTTCAAGATAGCGGTATTGTCGGGTAGCGGGTTCTGGGTTGGCAGGGCTAAAGGGTGTCATGGATATTGTTTGGAAAGGGGAAGGGAAAATTGCATTTTAGAAAAACTTGAGATAGCGCTGAATTTCCCAATCGGAAACGTGCGTGTGGTATTCTTCCCATTCCTGAGTTTTGAAATCGATGTAGGTTTTGTACATCAGGGAACCCATCGCTTTTTCGCTAAACGGATCGCTGGCGAAGGCGGCGATCGCCTCCCCTAGTGTGCGCGGCAGAAAGCGAATGCCCATCTCATCAAGTTGCTCCAGGGAGTAGGTATACATATTTTCGGTATGCGGCTCACCGGGATCAAGGTCTTCTCGAATGCCTTCCAATCCAGCCGCTAAGATCATCGCGGCACCCAAATATAAATTGCTGGAAATGTCAGCAGCACGACATTCCACTCGTCCGCCTGCTAAAGGAATACGCAGCATATTGGTGCGATTGTTGTTGCCATAGCAGATATAAACGGGTGCCCAGGTAAAGCCAGACATACTGCCTCTGGCAACGAGTCGTTTGTAGCTATTGACCGTAGGGGCAATGGTGGCGCAAATGGCAGGCGCATGGCGAAGGATACCTGCAATAAACTGATAACCCAATTTTGAAAGCTTGCACCCGCGAGGATCGTCAGCCTCATAGAATAAATTTTTGCCCGTTGTGATGTCTGCCAGCGACATATTGTAGTGAGCACCGCTGCCAGTGCGATCGGCAAACGGCTTGGGCATGAAGGTCGCAAAGAACCCATGCTTGCGGGTAATTTCTTTAACCATCAGCCGAAAGAACGTGAAGCGATCGGCCATTTTAAGCGCATCACAATACATGAAATCGGTTTCAAACTGTCCATTACCATCTTCGTGATCAAAGGAATAGACATCCCAGCCCAGGCTGTTCATCGCTTCGACAATTTCTGTGACCCAGGTGTAGTTATCTAGCAGTCCTTGCAGGTCGTAGCAGGGTTTGGCAAGGGTATCGCGATCGCTCACAGGCACCGTTTTACCCTGCTCATCTTTGAGAATAAAAAACTCAGTTTCAATCCCTAGATTGAAAGTAAACCCCATCGCCGCCGCATCTGCCAGCACCCGTTTGAGAATGCTACGGCAGCAGGCTTCAAAAGGCTTTCCTTGCAAAGATAAATCGCTGACAAACCAAACCATCTCCGGATTCCAGGGCAGAATGGTGGCAGAATTGGGATCGGGATAGGCGGCAACTTCTTCATCACTCACCTCCTGGGGAACGCCATCCAGAGCCGCTCCAGTGAAGAGTTCCGACCCTGACATCATTTGCTCGAAATGGGAAAGAGGCACTGCTTTGGCTTTACACATGCCATGTATATCTACAAAGCTGGCAAGAGCATATTTCACGCCCTGCGCTGCCAGGGAATCTTTGAGAGCCTGTAATTCATGCATTGAAGATGCGGACATAGTGATGAAAATAAAAGATTGAGTGTGAATTGGTTAGGATTGTGGATTAAATAAGATCGAATAGTTAGTCTTCTGGAGGGGCGAACGGTCGTTCGCCCCGTACAAGACAGTAGCGAAGTTATTTAGTGCTCATTCCTAAGATGCCTTTACGATCGAGTCGTCATACAGCGATTCAACCTTGAGCGGCTTATCCACAATTTTGAAATCATAGGCTCCTTTCGCCGTTAATTCCAGGTTGCCAATCAAGCTATTGGGATTCTTTTTGTCAAAGGCGATCGACTTGTTGCCTTCCAGGTCAAAAAGCTTCGCGCCTGAAAGCTGCTGTTTGACTTCATCCCCCGTAATCCCTAACTTCTTGCCTGCGATTTTCAATGATTCTGCATCACCCGCCACCACCAAATCAACTGCTTTATCGATCGCTTTGAAATACGCCTTGATATCTGCCTGATGCGCTTTGATAAAGCTGTCTTTTGCGACAATCACGTCAGCAATGAGATTGGTATCTTTCGTTGAAAAGATGACTTCACCCCCACCCTGTTTAGCGGCATTGGTCAGATAAGGTTCGTAGGTCACTGCAACATCCACTTGCTTTGCCGCAAACGCCGTAGCTGCATCGGCGGCTGCCATATCTTTAATGACCACATCTTTCTCCGTTAACCCTGCTTTTTTCAGATAGGCTTCCAGAAGAATTTTTTCAAACAACACATTCTCGCGCCCAACCGTTTTGCCTTTCACCTCTTGAGGCGACTTAATTCCACGTCCCAAAATGCCATCAGACCCGTTGGAATAATCCACCAGGTAAATCATGCGGATTGATGGATCTTTAGCCGCCATCTGGACAGCATCACCCGACGTGAACCAGGCAAGATCAAGTTTGCCTGCCAAAAACGCCGTAATTTCTTCACTCACGCTTTGAAAAAATTGATCTTGAACGGTGAGACCTTGTTCAGAGAAAAAGTTTTTGCCCACGGCAACATGATGCCCCGCGTAGCCAACCCAGTTATTGGTTGCAGACACGATCGGTTGAGAGGCTGATGGGCTAGAACTTGATGGACTGGAACTTGATGAGGTGGTATTGGGTTGTTGAGCGCAAGCAATCGTCAAGGTTAAAGACACGATCGCAACGCAAAGCAGACGGATGACCGTAGATAGTTTCAGCATGGAATTCATTCACCAATCAAGCAATAGAACCATCAAACAATGAAACAATGAAATAAGCAAACGCATGGAACAACCGTTAAATGGCTTTAGACAGACTGAGGTTTGCTGTGCAGCGCATGGATAATTTGCCGTTTGATACCGACAAATTCTGGGGACAATTTAATGTCCAATTCACGATGTTCTGGTAGCTGAATCGGCACCTCTAGCTGGATGCGACCAGGATTGGATGCCATCACATAAACCCGTTGAGACAGGTAAATGGCTTCTTCAATATCGTGGGTAATCATCATGACGGTGACATGCGTTTTTTCCCACAGCTCCAACAAAAACTGCTGCATTTGCTCTTTCGTCTGAGCATCCAACGCGCCAAACGGTTCATCCATCAATAGCACGGCTGGTTCATTCGCCAGTGCCCGTGCGATCGCGACCCGTTGCTTCATCCCACCCGATAGCTGTTTAGGGTAGCTTTTGGCAAACTTCGAGAGTCCCACCACGTCTAGAAAATAATGGACGCGATCGCGCTGTTTAGCGTTTGGCATCCGTTGAAACTGCAAACCAAACGCCACATTTTGCGCCACCGTCAGCCACGGATACAGGGTATAGCCCTGAAACACCATGCCCCGATCGGAACCAGGGCGACCCGTCACCCGTTGACCATCCACCAAAACATCTCCGGTAGACGGTGAAACTAAGCCAGCAATGATATTCAGCAAGGTAGATTTGCCACAGCCCGATGCACCAACCAGACAGACTAATTCTCTAGGGAAAATCTGAAAATTAACGTCCTGTAGAACTGTCAACGTCTGCTTACCCCGGAGGGGATACGTCTTGTGAATATTTTGTACCTGAAGTTTTGCCACGAGTTGTTGGGACAATGGGCTAGAGTGATGAGTGCCAAGGACTTGCTCTAGCATAGGTTCAAGGATGGGTTAAACATGCAACATTAGAACATGCAAGATTAAAGTAAATTCTAGGGGCTGTCATCAATGACGACTACACATGACTTGCTGCAAAGGTTCCAGCCCCCAGCCTGTGTATTGGGACGGGCGCGACAATGCTGATACCAAAGGTTTCGGAGCTGAATTGATGACGCGCCCTAGGTATCATTAAAGCAAAATCATTGGGAATTGTGACAAAAAAGAAAGCAGCGAAAAGCCCGGAAGAAAAGCCGCGATCGCTCCAGAACTCTTCCGGGCTTGTCACCGTGTAACCCATCAAAAGCCTTAACTGCAAACCTTTTAACAAACTGACCGCTCTCAGACCAGCCGCCACCCAAGATCATCAGCCGGAAATCTGGAGCTTTGTATGCATACGTTTCGTCATTTCTCCAGAAAGCTATACCCCTGAATAGTGCTACTCATAACGGCTCAGTCCATATAGATTTGTATTAAAAGAAACAAAATAGCTGATTGCCGCAAGCAAAGCTTAAGTCAAACCCGCCAGCCCATCACCATAGGGCGCACTCACTCAAAGCACTCACTCAAAAGGGTGAGCCAAAAGCGTGGAACGGCAGCACGTTTTGCAGTATAAATGAACTATAAAAGCGATCGAGTTGAGACATGTTTTGTTCTTTTGGGTATCCTCTTTTCTATGCTAGGGTGCAACGGTCAGTCAATCTATGGTGCTGCGGATGATGCTGTCTTGTAATATCGGAAGTCTTGCAACATTAAACGTCTTACAACATTAGAATCAGGTTGGGTTAAACCGATGGCAGAGTATCAAAAAATTGAGTATCGCATTGGCAAAGACGGCAAAGTAACGGAAACGGTGCTCAACGGCAAAGGCGAAACCTGTACGTTGGCAACCGAAGGCTTGGAGCGATCGCTCGGCGAGGTTGAAGCGCGTGATTTGTTGCCCGCTTACTACGACGCTGACGAGAACGCAGTTGGCGTTGATGCCGTAACGGAACAGACACAAACGCTCCAGCAGGGTTAGCCCAATGGACATCGCATGGATGCTGAGCGAGGGGTTAGGCACCGCGATCGCTGGCTTGGGTGTGCTTTATTGGCGATTGCAACGCAGCGCTCAAGCAACCCAGGCAGCACTTCAGCATGAGTTAGAAACGCTTAAACAAACGTCTCAACAGATCCAGCACGATCTGAAGCAGCGCTTGCAGGAGACGATCGAAACCTTGCAAACCACGCAGCGAGAGAAGGCAACGCTGGAAGATCAGGTAGAAGCCCTGAAGCAACAGTGTTTGCGCCTTCGTAGTTCTTTGGAACAGCAGGCAACTCAGGTACAACAAGATACACAGGCAGCCGCGTTTGGGCAAGTGCAGGCATTGCTGACCCAGTATCCCACCGTGCGGCGCATGGTCGAAGGTAAGCCCGATTTACCTGCCCGCAATGTCGTGGCCATGTTTACGACGCTGGATAACCTGGTTCAGTCCTGGGGCTATGAAGCAATCGGTAGCCCGTGGGCATCTGTCGCGTATGATCCCCAACTGCACCAGGGAGACAGCGACGATCTTCAGCCAGAGGAGCCGATCTATATTCGCTTTGTGGGCTACCGTCAGGGCGATCGCATTCTCATACCCGCCAAAGTCAGCCGCACCCTGCCAGCAGGAGCCACTGTATAGCGGTTTTCACCTCAATGAAGCCACACCCCGCACCCTATACCCCGCACCCCACACCCCGCTATGACTGCCGTTGCGATTGACTTTGGCACCAGTAATACCGTCGTCAGCATTCTGCAACCCGATACGCAGGCACCCGAAACGCTAAGGTTTCCCAGTTTGTCGCGTCTGTTTAGCCTCAGCGGTAGCTCTGGTGGGGCAGAAGATGTCGCAGTGGTGCCCAGCCTGGTCTATGTGCGAGGCGCAGACGATTTGGTGCTGGGCGAGCTGGTGCGATCGCAGCGCTTAGGCTTACAGCAACCCCAACGGTTCTTTCGCACCTTCAAGCGAGACTTAGCCACCGATTTTCAGCCCCCTGCCCGCACGCTGGATGGACAGGTTTACGATGCGGCAAGTGTCGCCATTGAGTTTTTAGCGCACATCTGGCAGGCGATGCGAGCGCTCCAGATCGAACCGTCGCTACTGATCTTCACCGTGCCTGTGGGAGCCTTTGAGCGCTACCTCAACTGGTTTCAAGATGTGGCGCTCAAATTAGGCTTTCCTGAAGTGAAGTTTGTCGATGAATCGACCGCTGCTGCCTTGGGCTATGCGGTGCAGCGACCCGGCTCTACCGTGCTGGTGGCAGACTTTGGGGGCGGTACGTTAGATCTCAGTCTGGTTCGCACCGCTGCGATGGCAACCGGACAGGCGGTTCTACGGGCAGAAGTGGTGGCAAAGGCAGATAGCTATGTTGGCGGTGAGGATATCGATCGCTGGATTGTGGACGATTACTTGCAGCAGATCGGCACACCGCGCGAATCGCTGGGGGAAGTGGGCTGGCAGAACTTACTGGCGATCGCCGAACAACTCAAAATCCGGCTCTCCAGCCACGACGAGGCGAAAGAAAGCTGGTTTGATGAAGACCAACTGATGTACCACGACTTGAGCCTGAGCCGATCGCACTTTGAATCCTTGCTGGAGAAGCGCCAATTAATCGAACAACTGCGACAGGCGATCGATGAAGTGCTGGCATTGGGCTTTCGCAAGGGAGTACAAAAAACAGAAATTGATCAGGTCTTGCTGGTCGGTGGAAGTTGCCAAATTCAAGCCATTCAACAACTGTTCATTTCCTACTTTGGGCGACAGCGAGTTCAGCTTCACAAACCGTTTGAAGCCGTTGCTCACGGGGCACTGGCGCTGACCCAAATTGCGGGACTGGAAGATTATTTACGCCACGGCTATGCCATTCGCCTGTGGGAACCCTACTCCCGTTCCTACAGCTATTTCTCATTATTTGAACCGGGAACTAAATATCCCGCGCAACGGGCAGAACCGCTGATGCTGCAAGCGGCGTTAGAAGGACAAACCGAAATTCGGTTAGATATTGGCGAAGTGGCGTATGTAAGCGAAGCCGAAGTCACCTACGACGCACAGGGACGCATGAGCAGCGCTCCCCTACGGCAGCAAGAAGCCTACCGATCGCTAGAGCGCAACCACGAACAGGTCTGTATGGCACGGTTAGACCCACCTGGACAATTGGGCATCGATCGCCTCGCCGTCCAGTTTGAAGTCACCGAACACCGCATTTTAGTCGCAACCGTGCGCGATTTATTAACCGGAACAGTGCTGGTTGAGAGGGGAGCGATCGCGAAATTAAATTAGCTTGTTATCCAGTTAAACTTCAGGGCGGCGATGTGATGTTCTTGGAAACGATGCCCACTTTTCAGCAGCACTGGCAGAGTCAGGGCGGTTTAACTGAATTTCAAGCGTGTGTGCAGAATATGCTCAAACTGACCGAAAGCGCCGATAATGGATAAGGCGTAGTTTAAATGAGCAAAGTGAGATAGTAATGACTGAGTTACTTGAGCGTGCCCTTGCTAGGCTGCAAACCTTGTCCGAAAGCGAACAGAACGCGATCGCTTCAATAATCTTGGACGAGATCGAGGATGAGCGACGCTGGGATGAAGCATTTTCGCGTTCGCCAGATATTCTTGCAAAACTCGCAGCTTCCGCAATGGCTGAGTACCGTGCAGATCAGACTCAAGAGCTTAACCCAGAAACACTGTGAAATCGCGCACTACTACTGAGTTCCGTAAATTGTTTGCGGATTTGCCCAACCAGGTTCAAGAGCAAACCCGCACCGCGTATCGTCAGTTTAGGGCAGATCCAAGCTATCCAAGTCTTCGTTTTAAGAAAGTGCATCCAAAGTTGCCAATTTATTCTGCCCGTATCAACAAAAGCTATCGAGCTGTAGGTCAGTTAGAGGGAGATACAGTGATCTGGTTTTGGGTTGGTTCACATACAGAGTATGACCTGTTGCTAGAGCAGTTGTAGCAGCACGGCATAACAATTCAAATGCAGCGGACGGTTGAAAGGTGCTGGTGCTGAGTTCAAGGTTATTTGCCGCTGCTGATTGGGAACATTACCTAGAAAACCGATTTCTGGGCATCCTGGAGATTGTTGTCAATCAAGCAACCAATTTATGAGTGACCAAGCTCAGCCCAAAAGTCAGGATGCCATCCTGGGCGGTCTAGCACCACCAACAGGAGTTGTTTTAGGTGGACTGGAAGGTGTCAAGCAACGGTTAGCAAGCGGTGTTTGGAATCAACAAGCTGCTGCTGTTACACAAGCACTCCAGTATGGTGAGGCAGGATTGGATTTGCTCCTGCAAACCTTGAAGCAAGAAGAAAGGATCACGCTGCGATGGGCAATTTATTGGAACCTGATCCATCAAGCAAAACCAGCGCTCAAAGGTATTCTCTCTCAATACAATCCTTATCGTTCTTTTCAACCTCTCTTCACTTTAGAAGAACGTGATAATTAAAACAAAGTCGTTTTTGCAGTTAGCCCAGATTCACAACATCTTGTAACTCATAATGGTGGCAATGAAACGTTAAAGGTCTGGGACTTGCAAACCGGGAACCTCCTACGCTCATTCCAGGGCGATCGTCGAGACGGACACAATTTTAGTACAACCATGATCATTAGTCCGGATGGGCAAACCAGCTTTATCAGCTACTCTCTAGACAATCGCTTTCGAGTTGGGAAGTTAAGAACTGACCAAACCTATCGAATTCAAATGAAGCATTTAAGCACTGGACAAACGGTTGGAACATTGGAGGGACGAGGAGATCAAGTCGCGATCGCGGTTAGCCCAGATGGAGAAACGTTAGCCGTTACTACCAGGGAAGATGGCATTGAAGTATGGGATTTAACAACCCAGCGATCGCGTCGTTTTGAGCATCATTTTGAGCAGAAATCCTGGTTTTTAAGCTTTGTTAAATTCAGTCCAGATGGGGAACGCATCATTAGTGCAGCGAAGGATGCAATCAACGTTTGGCAGCGGCACACTGGAAAATTGCTCCACTCAATGCCAGCACACAAATATCACCACGCCCCCTCTGCTAGCTTCAGCCCTAACGGACAGTTTGCAGTGACGGGCAGTGCTAACGGCACCATCCAGGTTTGGGGCTTCCTTTGAGGCGTGAAATAAAAGCAACACTTGCTCCCTCATTTGGTGCCCCATACTTTAGTAAGAGTGCTCATGGTACGACCATTTTGACTCAGTAGGTAAAACCGTCATGACTGATTCCTCTGCTTCACTTCGATCGTCTGATGCTGTTCTAGGGGGTCAAGCGCCGCCTACAGGTGTGGTTTTAGGCGGACTGGAAGGTGTTAAGCAACGGTTAGCAAGTGGTGTTTGGGAACAACAAATTGCCGCTGCTGCTCAGGCAACCCAATACGGGGAGGCAGGACTAGATTTACTTCTGCAAGCACTCAAGCAAGATGGTTCAAGACAATCGCGCTGGGCAGCATATGGGGAAATGCTCCAGAGAAACGAACCTGCGATCGCAGATGCCGTTTCTCAATACAGCCCCTATCGCTCCTTTCAGCCTCTCTTCACGTTGGATGGAAGCAATAGAGGATACTACACTATTGCCATCACCCCAGATTCACAACATCTTGTTAGTCACAGCGTTGACACACTAAACATTTGGGACTTGAACACCGGAAAGCTCCTACTTTCGTCTCAAGGCGAAGGCGAGCGAGGCATACACGGGTTCATCTTTTGTACAGCGATCGCGACCAGTCCTGATGGCAAAACCTGTTACCTCGCCTACTCAGACAACCAGATTCGGATCAAGCATTTGAGCACCGGGCAAACCATCGAAACGTTGCAAGTCGAAACATCGGGAAGATATAGAGCGAGTCTAACGTCGATCGCGATCAGCCCAGATGAGCAAACGGTGTTGGTTGGAACCAAGGAGGATAGAGTAAAAGCTTTGGATTTGAAAGCAAAGCGATCGCACTCTTTTGACCGTTTTGAGAGGATGCCGCACAGCATAGAATCTGTCAAAATTAGTCCCGACGGGCAATGGGTACTGATTAATGACACTCTTTTCTCAGCAGCAGGAGAACGGATCCATAAACAGGATATTTTCTGCCACGCCGTCTACTTCAGTCCAGATGGAAAGACCATTGCTGGTGTAGGTATAAAGAGTATTGTCTACCAGTGGAGCCTTCAAACCGGGAACGTGCTCAACACGATAGAGCTACCTGCAAACGCATATATCCGCCCTGTAGGTGCCCCCAATAGCTATATCCCAGGTGCTCGCGGTGCTGCCTTTAGCCCGGATGGACAAACGTTGGCTACAACCTATCATTCCGGTCAAATCAAGCTATGGAACTGGCAAACAAGAAAACTTCTCCACTCACTAGAAGGACACGGTCCTGTTCACATTACATCCACTCTTTTCAGCCCCAATGGACAATTTTTAGCAACGGGTGCAAACGACACGATTCAGGTTTGGGGACTTCCTTCAGAAGCGAATGACTGAAGGGCACCGAGTACGATCAGGAAGTAGAAAGTGCTGGAGTTTGATCGTGCCAGTTACGATTTGCGACTGAATTATGCCCGCTTAATGCCTTCACCTGCTCTCTCAGAAGCCGACTAGCAGTGGTTGGATGCGTTCTTAGCCTCACTGAAGGATACTAAATGATGTTGAGTTAACATCTTGGGGAACTCTACAAAAAATCTGCCGTATTGCATATCTATGACTCACTCCAACTCTAATCCTCACTCCTCAGATGCTGTGCTGGGCGGCAACAACCCTGCTCCCGTTCAAGGGGCAATTCTCGGTGGCGTTGAAGGCATACAGCAAAAGTTAAATAATCCTGATCTCACGATTCGGTTAGAGGCACTCGACCAGGCATGGGGCTATGGCACAGCAGGACGAGCTTGTTTAGAACAGGCGCTAGGCGATCGCTCCAAAACCGTTCGGCGACGTGCCCGCTGGCTCTTGCGGCAACCCCAGGATGCGAAGACACCGCTACCCGCCCTTCCTCAGTGGAACTTAACCGAACGGCTGGTTGGCTATCCTGGCTATAGCGGCAATCATGCCACTCGCTTTGCCGATCGAGACGTGCAAGAATTTCAGCCCGAGCAGTCCTTAGCCAATCCTCAGCAAGTTGCCTATGCGTTTCGCTGTGACTATGATGACGATGCAGAAGTCCTGTTCAATCGCCTCAATGCCTTACTTGCTACACCGGAAGCCGAACAAATTGAGGCACTGGTATTTGGCACATGGGACGACGGGGAAGGGGTTTGTACGGGAGATACCTCTTCGCAGGCATTTGTGGCACGGCTGGTATCATTTCGCGATCGCCTACCAAACCTGAAAGCCTTATTCATTGGCGATATTACCTCTGAGGAGTGTGAAATCTCCTGGCTGGCGCAGAGCGATATGAGTCCAGTGTTGCAGGCATATCCACAGTTAGAACTGCTGCAAGTGCGCGGTGGCATGGGTTTACAGTTCACACCCACAGAAAACGCAGTGCATGAACATTTAAAGGCACTCATTGTCGAAACTGGTGGCTTGAGTCGGGAAACGGTCCAGCAAATTTACGCATGGGACTTACCAGCACTGGAGCATTTGGAACTCTGGTTTGGCAGCGAAAACTATGGCGGCGACTGCTGGGAGCAAGATTTAGCAGCGATTCTAGACGAACTAATCTTTCCCGGTTTGACCTACTTGGGTCTTCGTAATAGCCAGTTTGCCGATGATTTAATTGACAGACTGGTGCGATCGCCCCTGCTGGCTGGACTGCAAGTGCTCGATCTGTCAATGGGCACCCTCACAGACGATGGAGCCGCCAAGCTACTGGAATGTGATGCCATCCGAGATCTGGAAACCCTCAATGTTTCAGAAAGCTATCTTTCGGGAGCCATGATTGATCAATTGCGTGCTTTAGGGATTCAAGTGATTGCAGACGAGCAACGTGTGGAGGAGTACGAGGAGTATGAAGAACGCTATTGTGCGGTTTCAGAATAGTTGCCACGCATCCCAGTTGCCTTCGCTTCCAGAATTTCTCCAAAAGCACTCCTGAGGCAGCAATCATTCAGCAATCTAATGACTGATCAACACGATGAATTTGATAGCCCCTGGAAAGATATTCTGGAAACTTATTTCCAGGATTTCATGCAGTTTTTCTTCCCCCAGATTCATACTGATATTGACTGGAGCCGGGGCTATGGCTTTCTGGATCAGGAGTTGCGACAGGTCGTGCGGGATGCAGAGCTGGGCAAGCGATTGGTCGATAAACTTGTCAAAGTTTGGAAGCTTACTGGAGAGGAAACTTGGGTTTTAGTACATATTGAGATTCAAAGCCAGGAGGAGAGCAACCGTTTCGAGAAGAGCTGTGGGGCTGTGAAGCAACCTTTCGGTTTCCCATCATCAAACTGCTGGACTATGCATCCCGCTGGTCTGAGTTGGAAGCCAGTCAGAATCCCTTTGCCCTTGCAGTCATGGCGCATCTCAAAACAAAGGAGACTCGCAACGACGCGATTGCTCGCAAGGAATGGAAGTTGAGGCTGACACGACAACTCTACGAGCAAGGCTATGAGCGGCAAGATATACTGAACCTATTCCGGTTTCTCGATTGGATGATGGAGTTGCCGGAGGGCTTGAAACAGGCATTTCGGGTTGAACTTGAGCAGTATGAGCAGGAGAAACAGATGCCTTACGTCACCTCGATTGAGCAGATGGGAATTGAAAAGGGAAGGGAAGAGGGAAGAGAAGAGGAACGTCGATCGCTGGCTCTAAAAATGCTTCAGGAGAACATTCCACTGGAGACGATCGCTCGCATCACCACCTTAACGACGGCTGAACTTCAACAACTCCAGGCAAGCCAGCAGCAGACATAAACTAAACCTGCATGAGCCATTGCTCCATGCTTAAATTTGTTCTCATCGCCAATCCTGAAACTTGTCGAGTGGCACTCTTCCAGCAGGCACTCGCTCGATTGGGCTTACCAACGGCTGAACTGGTGCCCTATGAAAAACTGCTAGCGGGGCAATGTTTTTTGGATAAATGGGATGCACCAGATCTCTGGTTTCGCTTTGAGGCTCCAGAGCGAAATTTTGCGGTCGATCGCGCCTTCATTGCAGCAGGCGCAACGGTGAATGATGCGGGACAGCATCAGCGGATTGGGGCGATCGAGGCGTATCAATTACAACCAGACAAAGGACGGATTCTCTACCCGCGTCAATGGTATTTGGGCTGGCGGCAGCAGTTGCAAACCTGGGCAGGACAAATACATGGCAGCATCTTCAATCACCCAGCAGACATCATCACAATGTTCGATAAGGTTCAATGTCAACGCCTTTTAGCGAACCACAAGATTCCAATACCGCGATCGCTGACTCATGACACTGCCATTCTCAGCTACGGGCAGTTGATTGCACAAATGGAAGCACAGAATTGTCAGCGCGTCTTTGTAAAACTGGCACATGGATCGTCCGCCTCTGGAGTGGTTGCCTACGAGCGGCGCGGCATCATCGAACGAGCCATTACCACGGTTGAGCGGGTAGCAGAACAGGGAGAGGTACGATTCTACAACTCCCGCAAAATTCGCCAGTATTCTCACTCCAAAGAAATTGCTGACATCATCAATTTTCTACTCAAGGAATCGGCACAGGTGGAAGTGTGGATGCCCAAAGCACGATTAGAAGGGCGAGAATTTGATGCGCGGGTCGTGGTCATTGGTGGTAAAGCGCGGCAGGTGGTTTTACGGGTTGGAAATAGCCCCATGACAAATTTACATTTAGGGAACGATCGCCGCGATCTCTCTGCATTACCCAAGGCATTATCAACCGAGTGTTGGAACGAAATGCTTCATACCTGTGAACAAGCCGCTGCCTGTTTTCCTCGCAGCTTTTACTGTGGCATTGATTTGCTCATTGCCCCCAATTTGCGCGATCACTACATTCTGGAACTAAATGCGTTTGGTGATTTGCTACAAGGCATTACGTGGCAAGGACAAGACACCTACACTACCGAGATTGTCATGCTGATGGAGCAGGAAGGAATCGATATGAAGAGTTTTGAGTTTTGAGTTGGAGCTAATTGTGGCGATTTCCAACCCAATGAAGTACAGACTGGTTAAGGGAGTCAAGGTATCGAGGGAGTCAGATGTACCTTGTTTGAGTGGGAACTGCTATAGATTGCGAATGCAAATGATGAACTTCAAATCCAATATGCTTCATCTGAATTGCGAATTAGGAATGGCGAATAACGAACTACAAATTACAAATTACAATACGATCGTCGGTACCCATGACATCATTTTTCTCACCTTTGATACGCTCCGCTACGATGTGGCTCAATCGTTGTGGCAAACTGGGCGCACTCCCAATCTAGTGGCACTTTTGCCTGATACTGGATGGGAAAAACGTCATTCTCCCGGTAGCTTCACCTATGCGGCTCACCATGCCTTTTTTGCAGGCTTTCTGCCTACACCGATCGCACCTGGCAACCATTCCCGTCCCTTTGCGCTCCAGTTTGAAGGCAGCACCACGATCGCGCCTGAAACTTGTATTCTCACTGGCGCAAGTCTACCAGAAGGTTTAGCAAACCGGGGATATCGTACAATTTGCATTGGCGGAGTTGGTTTTTTTAATCAATGCAATCCGCTTGGAAAAGTTTTGCCTGGATTGTTTCAAGAGCAGCATTGGAATCCAGAGTTAGGTGTGACCGATCGCAATTCCACAGCACATCAAGTTGCGTTGGCGTGCGATCGCCTCAAGGCTTTTCCCAAAGACCAGCGCGTTTTCTTATTCATCAATCTCTCTGCGCTCCATCAGCCTAATTATTTCTATCTGCCTGGTGCAACTACGGATTCCATTGAAACCCACGCCGCCGCTCTGAAATACATCGATCGCACCCTCGTTCCCTTATGGCAGGCTTGCCGCAATCGTGCTCCTACCTTCGGCATTCTCTGCTCCGATCACGGCACCACTTACGGCGAAGACGGCTATACCGGACACCGGATCGCTCATCCGATCGTCTGGACTGTTCCCTATGCTGAAATACTGATTGAACGTTCGACAAACCTCTCTGACGGCAAAATCTTGGGAACACTAGAAGCAGAATAACCGTAAACTTCTACCATTGGAACCACAAATTTATGTCAAACGAACACTTAGAGAACCAGGCATCCGCTGAAAAGTTACTGCAAACGATGCAATCACTATATGGTCAGCAGCACACGTTTCAACAGGTGGATGGCAAAACCTTTCGCAATCTAGACCAGGCGTTTTATCGGCAGACCCAAACGATGCTGGAGAAACTGGGATTTCGCTCGATCGCCGATATTGAAGATGTCACCGTTAGCCAGACCAATCCAGCCCATCACACGTTTATTCGGATTTTGCTCAGTGGCGATCGCACTACGGTAGGAGCGTGCTACCAGTTTCCCTTATCATGGCTGGTGCGCCTGTTGCAATGGATTGGTCTCGCGCCAAAAGGTGGCAAGGCGATCGATTTTGAGAGTGAGTTGTCAAATGGCAGTTTCCTGGTGACATCAAACACGCTGGAGATGGATACAACCGCAGACATCCCGAACGTTCATCGCCAGCAACTTCCTCACAACACCCCAGCAGAACAGCTTCTCACCCGTCATCGGGAAAAATTGCGAGAATTTGGCAAACAAGGCATTCAGCCGCTTAAAGTGAACAATTATCATGAGATAGAAGCAGCACAACATCGACTGCAAGCGATTAAAAATAACTACCGCGCCTCTGTTGGCTTTGTGACGGATGATGATATTGATCAAACAGCGACCGATCGCCAACGACAAGCTGCCGAGACATTGAAACAAGCAATGCGAGACGTGCGATCGTCAGCGGATTAACCTTAATGACGAATTTACTTTATCATTTGCCTTCAGCCGTCAGCTACTAACCCAACAATGTTTGCTGCTACAGAGTTTGAAAGTAAATTCTGATTGCGTAAGGTGTGTAAAGCCTACGACATGCCTACGCTAAAGCAACGTCGTAACGCATCGATAGCATCCTTGGTGCGTTACGCTACCGCTAACACACCCTACAAGCTTTTCATCCCCCATCCCTCATCCCTCTGCCTTCTGCCTTCTGCCTTCTGCCCTCTGCCCTCCATTTTCATCCCCCATGCCCACCCTCTCTCCCTCTTCCCTACTCTCCCAATCGCCCTACCAGACTTACGTTTACTCCTATCCCCACAAAACCGCTTACCGTCCTTTGCAAGCGCGATCGCTCTCCGAAATCTGGTCAACGGAAAAACGAGATGCTCTGTTTTTGTACATTCACATTCCGTTCTGCGAGATGCGCTGTGGGTTCTGCAATCTGTTCACCACGGTTAACCACAATGATGAATTTGTGAATCAGTATGTGAAAACGGTGCAGCGGCAGGCTCATCGCATTAAAGCCGCTTTAGGAAAGGTGCAATTTGCTCGGTTTGCGTTAGGGGGCGGAACCCCCACACAACTCCCGATCGCTGCCTTAGAAGCCGTTCTAGATGTGGCAGAAGAGACGATGGGTGCAAAACTGGCAGAAATCCCCATTTCGGTAGAGGTGTCGCCCGAAACGGCTACGATTGAAAAATTGCAGCTTTTGCGCGATCGCCACGTCGATCGGATCAGCATTGGCGTTCAGAGTTTTATCGATCAAGAAGTGCTGGCAACCCAGCGCCGTCAAACGTCAACCCAGGTGCAGGCGGCTCTGATGCGCATTCGCAACCTGGGTTTTCCCACGCTCAATCTAGATTTGATCTACGGACTACCCGGACAAACGATTGAAACCTGGCTACATTCCATCCGCACGGCACTCCAATTTCAACCCGAAGAAATTTACCTATATCCCCTTTATGTGCGTCCCTTGACTGGATTGGGCTTATCCGATCGAGAATGGGATGATAGTCGTTTAGCGTGCTATCGGGTAGGACGCGCTTTGCTGCAAGCGGAAGGCTACACGCAAGTTTCAATGCGGATGTTTCGCGCCAACCATACGCCTGCAACGTCGAGTCCGGTTTATTGCTGTCAGGCGGATGGCATGGTGGGATTGGGCTGTGGGGCGCGTTCCTACACGCGATCGCTCCACTACTCCAATGAATATGCCGTCAATGCCAAAGAAGTGCGTCACATTCTGGAACATTATGTAACTCGTGAGGATGCCGATTTTGATACCGCAAGTTATGGCTTTGCACTCAACCGTGAGGAACAGCAGCGCCGTTTCCTATTACTCTCTCTACTATCTAATGAAGGCTTGAGCGTAGCCCACTACCGCGATCGCTTCCACAGCAACCTTTTAGCCGACTTTCCCAAACTTCAACAACTCCTGGATTGGCATCTAGCCAGCCTACAAGCCGATTTACTCCTGTTAACCGAAGCAGGCATCGAACGATCGGACGCGATCGGTCCCTGGCTCTTTTCTTATCAGGTTCACTCGCTTATGACTCAATACACATTGAAATAATTAGGGAGTCGGGAGTCGGGAGTCGGGAGTAGAGAATGATGAATTTTGAATTAAACCCTCATTCCCCTATTACCCATTTATCCTTCATCCCTCATCCTTTATCCCTCATCCCTCATCCTTTCCCCATGTCCCTCACCATTCTCTATCGCGGTTCGTTGGTAAGCTGTAACTATGGTTGTGAGTATTGTCCTTTCGCAAAACGCCAACAGACGACGGCTGAGTTGGGAGTCGATCGCCAGTCGTTAGAAAAGTTTGCCAACTGGATTGCCGATCATCCACAGCATGAATTCTCCATTCTGTTCACACCTTGGGGTGAGGCGTTGATCCATTCCTGGTATCAGCAAACCCTGGCTTGGTTGTCCCATTTACCAAATGTGCGAAAAGTGGCAATTCAGACCAACTTATCCTGTTCGTTGGATTGGATTGAACAGGCAAATCCCGATCGCCTCACATTGTGGACAACATTCCATCCCGAATGGTCGAAGCTGGATCAGTTTCTAGAAAAGTGTAACGATTTGCAGCAGTATGGCATCCACTTTAGCGCTGGTGTGGTTGGCTTTTCACGATTCAGAGAAGCAATTACCACATTGCGTCAACGGCTTCCTAAAACCATTTATCTCTGGATTAATGCCGTCAAAGCAGAATTGCCCCAACTTACCGCCGACGATCGCGCCTTTTTTCAATCCATTGATCCGCTCTATGAATTGAATACTCATCACTATCCCAGTCTGGGCAAAGCCTGTAGAGCTGGAGCATCGGTCATTTCAGTGGATGGTGATGGCACCATGCGGCGCTGTCATTTCATCAAAGACGCGATCGGTAACCTCTATGATCCTGCCTTTGAAACCGCACTGATGGAACGCTCCTGCACCAACAAAACCTGCCACTGTCATATTGGGTATGTGCATCTGGATTATCTGGAGTTAAACAAGGTCTTTGGTGCGGGCATTCTAGAACGAGTGCCGATCGCTTATCAGTAGAAAATGTAAAGGAGTTCTGATGACATCCGAGCCTGAACCGCAGAATCACGATCTTGTTTTGGGTGGGCAACTTCCTTCACCCGTGAGTGGTGCTGTGTTGGGAGGCATCGCTGGATTGAATCGGCGGTTTGAGCAAGGCAATGTGATTCAAAAGCTGGTAACGCTGGTACAAGCCGCGCAGTATGAAGATGGGTTAAGCCTACTCTATCAAGCGCTAGAGCATGAAAATTTACTCGTTCGTGCAGAAGCATATACTCAGCTAAAGGCGATCGCCTTTGCATCTTCTGTTCCATCCTCGTTCGTTGCATCCCCTATTCTGAACCGTGGCATTCCGCTTAGAGTAGGCGATCGTATTTATGCTGTATATCAGTCTTCTGTCTCATATGGAGATGACTGGTACTATATTCATGCAAATATTGCTGAGTGGTATCACGAAGATTACCCACTCTATCACACCAGTCAAGACACTACTGGAAGCAGGTTTGAATATATGTTTGATACGCCTCACAACAACTATGAAGAACCCAGTCTGATTGCCTACTTTTTTGATCAAACGGCAGCAGACGCTAGAGCCGAAACAGCTTATCTGAAAAAGTTTGAGCAATTCAACTGTAACATCTGCGATGTTTCTCCAGATGGTGAGCCAGAAGAATTTGATCTGAACATCTGGGTAGAATCAAATGCGGTCATTGTTGAAGATGTATTGAAGGATTGGGAAGACTCAGATTGGACTTACCAAGCCCGTGTACTCACGAGTCTCCACAATCAGAAACGCTATGATTTGTTACGTGAAATTTGGCAACCACTGGGTTATCACCCCCTCGCTTTTGTCCACGAATATGTGATCGATCACCCCTGCTATCTTCGCCTGACAGCACTGGAAATGTAGGTTCATGAAGAGATTGTGACTGAGCCAACTTATGTTAAAGTGGTAGAAAATTTATAGTACATTTGTATCATGAAAGCGAATTCTCAGCCTGAAAGTACTGATGCGGTCATGGGTGGTCAGGTTCCACCTCCCACTGGTGGTGCGATTTTGGGTGGCATGGAAGGATTGCAGCAACGTTTTACATCTAGCAATGTTGAGCAGCGGGTAGAGGCGCTTGCAGATGCGCTCAACTATGGCAGAGCAGGAGTGGATTTTCTACTGGAGGCACTGAATGATGCTGCGCTAGATGTTAGGGTGGCTGCATACAGGCAATTACAACAAGTTGTCTCTGCGCGAACCGGGCAGAAAGCGGCTGAGGGCATGCCGCAGTGGTGGCAACAGCTTGAAACCACATTGATTCCAGAAAGGGTAGAACGATCGCTCGCTAAAGGCATTCCTCTCAAGAAGGGCGATCGGCTTTACAGGGTATATATTTCAGCGATCGACTACGACGACGAATATTACACGCTTTTAGATTCTGTGCAGGCGTATGAAGCGCACGATTTTTGCTATGACGGAGAACTACTTTATCCGGTAGAACGCTATCTTTTTCGAGAGCAAGCTGAAACCGTTGCTCAAGACCTGCATCGAGTCTTTTTAACAAACGGCGATTTTGCGGCATTTAATCAGCGTCATCAACTTAATCTCAATCCTCGAAACTATTATCTAAAAGATATTACAGGTGATTTGTGTAGCTTCTACCGCAACGATAGTCAGTCAATCAAAGATTGGTGTGCGTCACACAACATTGATATTGATCTCAGTGACTATGTTGATGAAGATAATGTTGATGAAGATATTCCTGAAGACGATACTCAGGGCGAATACCGGTGGGAGGCACAGGAGGAAGTTTTGCAGCAACTTCAAGATCAGAAAAACTACCCGCTTTTAGAAGCATTCTGCAATCTGATTGGCATGGGCAGGTTTACCTTTGTCCATGAAGAAAGCGTCGATCGCGATGGCTACTTCCCCGTTGCGGGAACCCTTACCCCAAGAGCATAAGTTGGTGATCACATGACACAACAACCCCAATCTACCGATGTCATTCTGGGTGGACAGATTGCCCCGCCTGTCACAGGAGCGGTTCTGGGTGGTCAGGAAGGTTTGCAGCAGCGATTTCTACATCTTGACGTTGAACAGAAGCTTGCCGTCATGCCAAGTCTTTTAGAACTGGGAGAACCAGGGCTTGATTTACTGATAGCAGTTCTGGATGATGATGCGATCGCCGTTCGCCTAAAGGCATATCAAGCTGTACAGAACGTAGATTCCGAGAAAGCAAAAAGCGCGATCGCGGCGGGCATTCCCTTAAAGCCTGGTGATATCCTTTATTGCGTCTATGAAATTCCTGTTGGCTATGATGATGAAACGTACTATCGCTGTGATGCCATCCCTGAAAACATCCATTCAGCAGGGGATTACACAGACGTTGTTGAACATCCCTCAGTTAAAGAAATCGATTGGGAGTCGTTAGATTCAGAGGAGTTTGAGGCAGAAATGGAGGAATGGGAAATTCCTCAGCTTGTTTCACGACACTTGCAGAGAGAAACAGCAGAGGAAATAGCAGAGCAACGCCATCAAAAACATCTTCTCGATCGCGATACCCCTAACCTGTTTGAATTTGATTGGATTCACACCAATCAATTTGATGTAAATGTCTGGCGTGCTAACAACGGCTTGCCTTCACAGCAACCGGAAACAGACTGGTGGGACATGGGAGTGCAACTGGTGGAGGAACTCAAAGCACAGCAGCAGATTGAACTACTCAGTCAGCTTTGGAAGGATACCGCAGGCACATTGGCAGTCGTCCATGAACAGATCGTTAAACGCAACGGTTATTTCAAAGTTACCTGATCGCTCTAACCCACCAAATCTATGGATAAGCCTCAAGCAACCGATGGAATTTTAGGTGGACAAACCCCACCACCTGTTAATAGCGCCACATTGGGTGGTATTGAAGGGCTTCAGCAACGGCTGGCGATCGCACCCTCTGAAGAGCGATCGCACCTCCTCAGCACGGCACTGAGCTATGGAGAAGCAGGCATTGATTTACTGATTGCTACGTTGAATAATGATTCCGCTCTAACCGTTCGGGCAACGGCTTATCAACTGCTGCAATCAGTAGATTTGGAAAAGGCAAAAACGGCGATCGCAAGCGGTATTTTGTTAAATCCGGGCGATCGTGTTTACAGTGTTTATCAATCTGCTATCTCATTTGATGATGAATTTTTCAATTTAGAAACGAATGTATTTGAAGAATGTGAGAGCTTTGAGGATTTTATTGAAAATGTTGAATGGCGAGAAATGGGCTACGAAAGTTATGAAAGCTTTTATGAGGATCATTTGGATGACTATCAAAGCCACGTACCTCAGAAAAAATCCCGTCATCTTTCTAGAGCAGTAGCAGAAAGGGAAGCTGATTTACTACACCAAAAGCTAGCTTGGGAATGGGATGAGCAGGAGTACACAGGTAGTTTTGATATTCCTTTAACATTTCACCGTAATTTGCAGGAGTGGTGTGCAGTTAATCAAGTGAATTGCGAAAAACCATTCATTTCTACCTACACTCTCAGCAATTGGCTTAAGACCTCTGAAAATAGGGAGCTATTCGCAAAGCTTTGGAGAGATGCAGTTGGAAAATTTGCCTTTGTGCGAGAGGAAGCTGTGAATGAACCTCAATATCTAAAACTTTGACGGTACTATCTAAAGACTTTTGTAGGTTGGGTAGAGCGTTAGCGAAACCCAACAAGCCAGAGAATTCCGGCATGTGTTGGGTTTCGTGCCTCAACCCAACCTACGCTTTAAGTCAGTGTCTTTTGGAGCCTGTTGATTTAGAGGAATTTGAATGTTAGGACTGAGTATTACGGCGATCGGGATGCGCTCAATCGATCAATGTCTGGACATCTTCCACACGTTGCGAGAGCCGATGCAATTGCAGTATTTGGAACTGGCGATCGGGAGTCCCTGTGGGGTAGAAGTTGATTATGGTGATACGCCGCTAATTTTGCATGATGCTTGTTTGTATCAGGAGCGAATGCGGATGCGGTTAAATCCGTTAGTGCCAAAAACCTGGCAGGCTTACGCAGCGTTCATTGCAACTCATGATGTCCGAGCGGTCTCACTTCATCCGCCGTTGCAGCGCGACTGTGAGCGATCGCAGCTTGAAACTGCATTGGCGCAAATGGCGAAAACCTTTCAGGTGCCTGTCTTTCTGGAAGTCATGCCTTCACCCGAATACTGGTGTTCCAGTCTTGAGACGGTTGTGGATCATCCCCTGCTGGTGGATGTGTCGCATGTATTAATCTGGCATCGTGGCGATCCGGTACAAACCCAGGAAACCTGTTTATCCCTGCTCAAAAATCATCCAGTGGGAGCAATTCACCTGAGCCACAATAACGGTCAGGCAGATGCCCACGATTTGATTCCAGCATCGGTCTGGTTTGGCGATCGCATCTCTCAATGGTCAACCCAATATTTTGTCACCTACGAAAGCCTACCCACTACTCAGGCAGTTTACGAACGACTGGATAAACGAGCCAGAAAACCTGTTCAATCACACCCACCGTCCAACCACGACGCGCACGGTGCCATCTTGTAACGTTTCCTGAGACTCGACATCAAACCCTTGCGTTTGTACCGATGCCAGCAGCGTTTTGTGGGCGTAGTTTTGCACGATGGGATTGAGAAAATCCTGTTGATTGATTTTCGCTCCCCAGAAGTCAGCGACCAGTTCATACGTGTCATCGCCATCAGGCTTATCGCTATGACTGCGACGAAAGCCCAGGTCATAGCCATTCGATCGACGGATGACGTATTCTGCTTGAGTTTTGTTGCCCTGATACCCGCGAACCTCAGTATTGCAATCGACCTTGTAGCCCAATTCTTGCAGCACCTGATGTAACGTTTCGCCGTTTTTGATCTGAACTTTAATGCGGCTAAAGTGAGACATACATACGCTCCTGTTTCAATGAGAAAACTACCGTTGACATCAATCTGAACACTAAACCCATTTTGCCAGCACAACGCGAATGGTGCCGTCTTCTAAAACGTCATCTTCCTCCACCGCAAATCCCTGTAGTGGAACCTGAGTCATTAAAGCGTGGTAGGCATAGCGCTGCGTCATCTGGTTGAGCCATTTTTGCGAATACTTGTGACGATCGTACTCCGAAATAATGGCAGTAAAGCTACCGTTTTCCTGACGCTTAAAGCCAAGATCGTTACTCATTTTGCCGATCGATTGACGACGAATAATGACCTCAGCCGTATCCGATCGCCTGTCTCCCTGATAGCCGTACAAGGGTTGTGCCGTCTCATGAACTTCGATGGTTCTAAAGCCCATTTCAGTCAACGCCTTCACGAGCGCATCCGGATCTTTAATTTCGGTCTTGATTTGAGTGAAATGAGACATTTAATCTCCCTCCAGGGGTTCAATCGCACGATGATTGGTCAACTGACGTAACTCCTCCATAAGCTGCATATCTTGAGATGCTGGACGGGCACCTGCACTGGCAGCCCACTGCTTGAGCGCGTCGATCTGGTCACGGGCGATCGCGGCGAGTGGCACGGTTTCCTCGATCGCCTGCACAATATCCTCGCTGCTAAAGTCCTGCCGATTGCCAGGAGACCCGTGACTAAAGGCTCGCTGCATCCCATCAATAATGGTTTGCTCGATCTCCGCGCCGCTAAAGTTCTTGGACTGACGGGCTAATAGATCGAGGTCAAATTCCCGTAAACGGCTGGGGCGTAGGCGCTGTAAATGCACTCGAAAGATTTCTCGTCGTTCTGGCTCCGTGGGTAAGTTCAAGAAAAAGATTTCATCAAACCGTCCTTTACGAAGTAGCTCTGCGGGCAAAATCTGCACATTGTTGGCCGTGGCAACGATAAAGACTGGGCTGGTTTTTTCTTGCATCCAGGTAATCAGATTGCCAAATACCCGCCGACTGGTGCCCGAATCCCCATCAAAGCCAGCGTTAATGTTGCCAAACGCCTTATCAATTTCATCCATCCACAACACGCAGGGCGCGATCGCCTCCACAATTTGAATCATCTGACGCACCCGACTTTCGCTTTCACCCACCAGTCCGCCAAACAATCGTCCCGCATCCAGCCGCAGTAAAGGGAGCCGCCATTCGTGGGCGATCGTTTTCGCAGAGAGTGATTTGCCCGTGCCCTGAATGCCCGCCAGCAATACGCCTTTAGGGTTGGGAATGCCATAGCGACGTGCTTCTTCGGTAAAGCTATCCTGCCGCATCTGCACCCACTGCTTGAGCTGATCGAGCCCACCAACGCTCTTCAGCGAGGCGTGAGTGGTGACAAACTCCAAAATCCCCGTTTGCCGGATTGCCTGCCGTTTGGCTTCTAAAACACTGTCGATGTCCTGTTCTGTCACCTGCTGTTTGGCGGCGATCGCGTTTGCCAGCACCCGCTGAATCCGCGCACGGCTCAAGCCCTGGCACGCCTTCACCAGTTGCTCCCTGGAGAACTGCGACAGCTTCAGGTTTTCTGGCACCACCAGGAGAGACAGCAGGGTGTTGATTTCGTCTGCATCCGGTAGGGGAAAATCAATGACCGTCATCTCTTCAATGATTTCGGGCGGTACCGCGAGGGCATAGCTCGTTAGAATTAAGGTTTTACGACTCCGTTTGAGTTCGCGGGCTAAGGTTTTGAGTTCGCGGATAATGGGCACATGACCGGGCTGTAGCGGTGCTTTGAGAACGGGATGCAAATCTTTGAGCACATAGATGGTTGGTTTTTCACTGGCTGCTTTCGCAATGCGACCCAGAGCCGCGATCGCAGATCCCTTATCGGAGCCATTATCAGCCCAACCTCGCGCAATGTCCCACAGGTACACTTCTCGCTGAGGGGTTGAGCGAGCCGCCGCTTGCGTTAAAACTGCCTCGATCGGTTCTTCTTCCGCACCCACAATGTAAATCAGCGGATACCGTGCCCGCAGCATGAGATCAAGCTGCTCGACAATACTCTGGTGACTGGTCGGTAGCGCGGATGGGTGGACATGCATACACAACAGAGCAGAAGGTGGAATGTAAGGGGTAAATGCCAAACCAGGTCTAGTATGCCCCTTGCCCGGTGAGATTGAGCAAGCGTTGGATCTACTCTATTTTAGAGCTACTCTATTAAAGTACATTTGTCCTATCAGAAAATTAAAGCTTCGGTAAACTGATCTTTCTAACCATTGTAAACTCCAACTAAAGATCGAGTTTAGACCTCCGAGGTTTTGAAAACCTCGGAGGTCTTTGGGAATCATGGTGGCTTAATCGCTGCTTATTTTTGTTACGCTTCTGTAGCCTGAGAAGGGGTTGCCAGACGACCATTTTCCATGTAGACAATGCGATCGGCAATGTCCAGAATGCGGTTATCGTGCGTGACAAGCAAAATCGTACAATGCTGTTCTTTTGCCAGTTTTTGCATCAATTCCACCACATCTCGACCCGATTTTTTATCGAGCGCGGCGGTTGGTTCATCTGCCAACACAATTTTAGGACGGCTGATGAGGGCACGGGCGATCGCGACGCGCTGTTTTTGCCCACCCGATAAACTATCCGGGTAATAGTCCATTCGCTGCCCTAAGCCAACGGTTTCTAAAAGCGTGGCTGACATTGCATCCATGTCTTGATCGAGGTATTTGTTGTGCAGTTCCAACGCCATCCGCACATTTTGTTTTGCTGTGAGAAACGTCATTAAGTTATGCGCCTGAAAAATATAGCCAATGTTGCGGCGCAATGCCGTGAGCTGCCGTTTGGTTGCGCCGTTGAGTTCCTGTCCCAAAATTTTGAGGCTACCGTCTTGAGCCGATCGCAAGCCACCCATCAGCGTTAGCAATGTCGTTTTACCAGAACCAGACGGTCCTGTCATGATGATAATTTCGCCTGCATGAATGTCCAGATTGATGTCATAGAGCGCCTGTTGTCGCAAATCGCCTTCACCGAAATAGTGGTTCAGGTGTTGGGCAGAAATGACGGGCGTATCGGGAGCGTTTTGAGTACTAAGCGCTAAGTTTTGAGCTGTAGCTGTAGGGGTTGGAGTCATCACATTATCTCATTGAAATTGATTGTGAGTGAAACGTTACATTCAAACTTAAGATCGTGGATTGATGAGGGTTTCATTCTCTGCGTAGGGGCGTGGCAGGCGGTAGACAGTCCTTGCTTTCGCCCAGCGACATCTGCCGCATGCCGCGCCCGTACCACTAAAAGGCTGAGGTTATCCAAGTTATTTAATTCACAATCCTTGGCGTTCAAAATGCAACCTTAAAACACATCCGCCGGATCAGCCGATTGCAGTTTGCGTAGCGCAACGCCGCCCGATGCGGTACACATGACGATCGTCAACATCAGCACCATCTCCGCACGGCTCAAGGTCATCCCAATAGGTAGTAAGGTGGCTGATTGGGCGACGAAATATAGCCCTGTGGAAAGTACCAATCCAGGTAAAAATCCAAGTACAGCCAGGATCAATGCCTCTTGAACCAGCACCCCCACCAGGTAATTATCTGAATAGCCCATCGCCTTTAAGGTGGCGTATTCGGGCAGATGATCAGAGACATCAGAGTAAAGAATTTGATAGACAATCACCAGACCAACGACAAAACCAATGATTGTTCCGAAGCCAAAAATAAAGCCGATCGGACTGCCATTTGACCAGTAATTTTTCTCTCGCGTTGTCAGTTCATCCAACGTCAGCACTAAAACATCCTTGGGCAGCCGTGATCGCAAATCTGCTTGAATTTTCTCAATGGTTGCATTTGGTTTGAGCGTCAGCAACCCCACATCAATTTCGTGCGATCGACGCTCAGGAAAGAGGCGTAAAAAGGTTGAGTCGCTGGTGATTAAATTGCCATCGGCGGCGAAGGAGGCACCAAGGGTAAAGGTTCCTACAACTTTAGTGGAGCGATTATTAATCTGTACAGGCAGCGATGGAGTTTGCTCAAGTTGCGCTGGTACGTTGCCAAAAAAATTCTCTCGTCCTGCTTTGTCATACAAAACCTGGTTCAACAATTTGAGTTTAGGCAGTTGTTGATTTACGTCTGGCAAGGAAAACGCCGATTGATTGGGGTTCATGCCAAAGGTGAGAATGGTGTAGCTCAGCCGCGTTTGGGTATTGCGCCACTGCCCCCGATCGATATACAGCGAGTTAATCGATGCCACTCCAGGTACCCCTGCCGCCTGATACAACCGCTCTCTAGAGAAGCTTTTCACGACTTGCAAGTTTTCAAACGCAGGGCTGATGATAAACAAATCGGCTTGCAGTGGTGCATAGGGACTTGCCGCCGAGTCATACAGCGCGTCTTTAAGCCCCATCTGCACAAACATCAGCACATCTGCAAAGGCAATGCCAGCCAAAGCAACGGCAAGTCGAGTTTTTTCACGTTTGACTTGTAGCCACGCCAGAGGAGTTTTACGAAAAAAGTTGCGAAACATGATTCCATTCCAACATTGTTTTTAGACCATTTCCAGAAAAACGAATACCCGTACAGAGATAATATCTTTCTCGGAAATTTCCTCAGTGAAGCGGTACCATTGCTTCTAATTGACGTTGACGCATGAGCAAAAAGAGTGGGAGTCCAACCGCTACACCCAGTAAGGCAGCGATCGCGTAGACCCACAAATGTTGCATTTTGAGTCGTGTGCCTTCCCACGCGATGAAAACTAAGACAACCAATACTGAAACAATGACATCAACGCCAAAAAAGCTAGAGATTGAATTAGAAAAAAGCTGCTCAAAAAACAGGTTGATATCAAGACCGTGCTCAGCTAGAAAGGGGATAAATTGAGCATATTGCAGCACTGTACCCAGGATGAATAGGGTCAAATAGATTGGTTGAAGCATGATCAGTCCTCTTCTACAAATTGATTCGATAGGTCATGGGTTTTGGCAACCGTCTCATTGTCCAAAATGGCAGTGCAGTGGCTGAGTTTTCGTGCGATCGCACCACTTTGAATCCATGTTTTTCATAGAACCGAACAGCTCGCTCTGTTGACGTTTCTAAATAGCAGCAAAGCTGATCGGCATCGGCTTGTTGTAAAACGGGTTGAAGCAGCAACCCACCGATGCCCTCACCCTGACAAGAGGGATGCACACCCAGCATGAATAAGTACCAGTGAGGAGTGGGCATATCCTGTTTGTGGTATTTTTCAATCTGGTCAAACAGATGTAACGCTTGCCAGAAGCGGTTTAAGCGCAGTTGAAAGGGTAGAGTGTACAAGCCAAGCTGTAACAGCCGCCATTCGTTGAGCGGGTAATGCCCAGGTGAAAGCCAAATGGCGACTCCTTGAGAGTGGGGTGTTGTATAGACGTAATTGTCAGGCAGGCTGTAGCGCAAGAGTAGATTGCTGAACCAGCAAATTCTCTTTAGTCTTTCTGCCTTATTCCCATTCCACAAAAAGCAAAAGATTGGATCGTTGTCGAATGCAAGTGCCAACGTTTCTACTGCATTATTGATGTCTACTGCATGATCTAATTGCGGTTGCGTTAAACGAATGACTTCCGCTGTCATGTCTATCTCCTTGAGTAGCAGCCAGTCTTTTGTATCCTTTTGGAGTGATACCAATTCCACATGGGCTTACAGACAAATCGTAGGTTGAGTTGAGCCTAACGAAGCCAATAAAACTAAGTAATTGTTGAGTTTCACGCTGTTCTACCCAACCTATAATTCTGTGCATCTTCAAAAAGAATTGGTATGAGCGATCGACTAATAGAACCAATACGGCAGGTCATCAACGATCTCTTGAGCAAGCGCAAACCAGGGTGCAAAATCAATGTGTGCGATCGCGGTCATGAGGCGTATTTGTTCTTTTGTCTGTGCCGTTCCACAGACCCAAGCCAATTTCAGTGTAGATGTGACCAACACTAACCAGGGCATTACTTTACGTCGAGCAAACCGAAACCAAAGATGGAATTTCTTGTGCTGCTTCATCACATGCCACATCATCACACCTAACTCACGGTTGAATGGCTACTTGTACTTGCAGATTCGTTAATCCGGCAACTCGTCTGCTATCAATAGGATTGAGTCGCACTCGAACTTTAATCACACGCTGATCCAGGTTTTCGCCCGGTTGATTGCTGTTCACTTCCTGTTTGTTGACGAGTAAGCCAACTTCCTGCACGGTGCCCCGTAGTGCTCCAGCAAACGATTCGCCAGTGACGATCGCCCCTTGACCGCGTTGCACCTTGCCAATATCACTCTGATACACTTCTGCGACGACTTCCATCTGATCGGTTTGTCCCATCGCCACAATGCCGTTATCGCCAACGACTTCTCCGGGTTTGGCATAAAGTTCTAAGATCTGACCCGTCAACGGAGCGCGAATGGATGCCTGTTTTAACTCTGCGTGCGATCGCTTTGCAGCCGCGATCGCACGATCTACATCTGCTTGAGCTGCCTGCACATCGGTAGGGCGCACTTCTGCAACCTGGTCGAGGTTAGCCTGTGCTTCTCGAATTTGCGCTTGTAGCGAATCTGCTCGCAGATTTTGATTTGACTGAGCTTCCTTAAGCTGTGCCTGAGCCGTTTCAAACGCCAGTCGCTTTTGGTCAAACTGAGAGGCAGAAATAGCTCCCTGCTGCTGGAGAAATTGATACCGATCGTATTCCGCCTGAGCATTCTTCACTTCCGATCGCCGTCGTGCAATCTCTGCTTGTTTGGTTGCCAGTTCTCCCTGCAATTCAGCCTGAAATCGCGTCATTTGCGCTTGCTGGGCGGCAATTTCTCCCGTTTTAGCTCCGGCTCTTACTTGAGCCAACTTAGCCTGAGCAACGCTGATCTGTTCTTGGGCTTCCAGTAGCGCCTGCTGCAAGCGATCGCGCGAATCCATCACAGCAATCACCTGTCCCACCTGGACACGATCGCCCCGTTTGACCAGCAGTTGAGCGATGCGATCGTTATTTAAAGCGGCAGGCACCGAAACTTTGATCACTTCTTGCGCTGGCTCCAGCCGTCCTAATGCTGTGATGGGTTGGGCGATCGTGGGTTGAACTGGCTCTGGTGGCTTGCTGCTTTGATGGAACTGCTCAAGCCCATAATAGGCAATGCCACCTGTAAGTAGTACTCCGCCCACCATCAAACCGACCAACCAGCGCGGCTTTGGTTTCATCAGTTGCTGCATGTTCATCACATCCTTTCTTGGGTATTTTTAGCGGTCATGCTTTGATGGCGTAACAATGCATTTGTTTGCTGTAGCCGTTGTGAAACAAAGCGGCACAGAGCTTCCATCTCATACTTGAATGTGTTGTTAATGGTTGCAGAACGGAATCAGGCGAATAAGGCTATTTCATTCTGCCGATAGAACGCTGGCAACGGATAGCAAACCGATGAAACAGATGTCTTTATTCGCTATGCACGATCATTTATCCGCTGCATCCGCTGCAAATCCGTTGCCAATCACACTCGCTTGTGAGAATGAAACAGCCCCGACCAGGTGAATGGATCACGAATCAGCCCAATTCTCTAAATTCTGGTTACAAATCCTCGTAGAGGCTTACGACCATAAGCCCTAATAGACAGTTATCTGTCGTTCTATCTTTTGGAACTGGTATCCGTTGAGTCGTGTGCATCAATGCCTCCAGAAGGATTCAGTTAAAACCGTGCAGAGCAACGTTGCTGAATGAATTTAAATTTCAACAGCGTTCCATCAATCAATTGAAAAAAGACTTGAGATCAGGTTGAGGTGCGCGTCATGGCTAACAACGCGTCTACAACTTGAGTGCGGCGAGGTTCATCGGGTGCGCCCAGTTGGAATACTTCCGAGTACCATAAGCCATCGATCGCCAGTTGAATAATGGTGGCTTGAATTGGATCAAGACCATCAGTTTCGAGCAGTCGCCGCCATTGTTGCTCGTAGGCTTCAATAGGTATCAGTAGTTCAGGTGGCATCTCTACAAGCAGAGAGGACAGACGCGCAATGAGCGCCAGCGATTGTTTACTCATTCGCAGTGTGGAACGAATATACGCCCTCGCCCATTGTCCCGGCGTTCCGGGTGCCTCGTCCTGGTCAAACTCCGCTTGCAAACCTGCTTCAAAATCCTGAATCAGTTGCTCACCCAACCCCACCACCAACGCATTTTTGTTAGGAAAATGGTAAAGCAAGCCGCCTTTACTGACTCCAGCTTGACGAGCCACCGCATCTAGAGTCAGCGCTTCTACACCCTTGTCTAAAATGACTTGAGCAGCAGCGCCAAGGAGGGTGTCACGGGTGAGCGATCGCGGTTGTTTTTTAGTCGAAGCCACAGAAGCACAGACGTAAACTACTAAAACTGTCTAGCCGATACATCAACAGTTTTACTATACCGTCTGGACGGTTTTCGGTCAAGAGCATCAGCAAACTTTTTGGAAGCACGGTTGTAAGCGTGTAGCCTTTTGGTTTCTGATTGGTGAATGCCGAAGTATAGTAGGTTAACTTGACCGCTCCGGCGGGGATAGGGCTGCTGGCAGGGGGACAAAGACTTCTAACGCTGCGGGACAAAGCTCAAATAAAGCAGGCGTTTTGGTGGTGATCTCACCATCTGTATTCACTCGCTTAGGCTGATGCGTTCGGACTTTGATTTGTTTGCCCTCCCAGCGTGCAATGCCAATACGATCGCTGAATTGTCCCGTTCTCAAGGCTGGTAACAAAAAGAAAAGGTGCCACCAGTGGGGAATTTCCAGACTGTATAGATCAAGCCGTTGGTCGTCGATCGCCGCATCCTTGGCAATGGTTAAACCGCCGCCATAATAGCGCCCATTCCCAACCGCAATTTGCAGTGACTTTCGAGTCATTTCTGCCCCATCGTCTACCTGAATTACAGCGGTAAAACGGCGTGTTACCGCGATCGTTCGTAGCGCTGCGATCGCGTATGCTATAACGCCCCAGCGTTTTTTCAGCTTGCCTGAAAGTTCTTGAGTAACGTTGATACTCAGACCACAACTCGCTACGTTAAAAAAGTATTTGCCATTAACCCGCCCCAAATCAATAAACTGCCGATGACCCTCAGCAATCACCTGACAGGCTTCTGGCAGTGCCCGAGGTAGGTTAAGCGTGCGAACCAGGTCATTCGCAGTTCCCAGAGGCAAAATGCCTAATGGTAGCCCCGTTTCAACGAGTGCATCAACTGCAACATTCAATGTGCCATCCCCACCACCAATGACTACCGCCGACACTCGCTCTTGATAGCGACGGATGCAGCGGGCAAAATCTTCAGCCTCTTTGACCTGACCGATAATGTATTGCATTCCCAGGTCATTAAAACTAGCAACAGCTTCCCCAAACCGTAAAAGCCCTTGTTTGGATTGAAGATTGATCAGCAGCAAAATGGGTTTAGCCATCGATTTACGCTTTGATTGATGTTTCCCGCAAGTGAAATCGCCTATCTCCACCAGGCGTTAAAGCGTCTTTTTTGCCTGACTTTGGGATTTTCACCCTTTCATCTTAAAGCTCAGAGGCATTAAACTCACCGACGTGATCATCTTTGCCCCTTAAGGAGCGTGGATTTATGAAGGTGTCATTCTGTACGTAGGGGCATGGCATGCGGTAGACAGTCCTTGCAGTCGCCCAGAGTGATCTGCCGCATGCCGCGCCCCTACAATGAAAGACCAGGTGATCGAAGTTATTTAATTTCCATTCCTAACAGTAGTTGCTGATACTGCCCAGGCGTATCTAAATCAATGGCTCCTTGTGGAAAAGAGACCTGAAAAACGGTTTCGACGTGCTGCCTAATCAAGTACCTCGCACCAACATAAGCATCCATCGCCATCAATGCGGCAAATAAAGATCGATCGAACAAAGCAGGTACGCCGATCGTGTTGGCGTAGGCAGAGGCAATAATGGGGCGTTGGGTCGATCGATAGGCTGCAACTAATTGATTTAGCAATGGCGCAGCAACAAACGGTTGATCACAGAGAATAATAATAACTGCATCTAAATCCTGATGAATGGCTGTGAGTGCCGTCATGCCAGCGGCAATGGAAGTACCCATGCCGTCTGCCCACTGTGGATTCTCCACCACATGCAGGGTGAGTCCATCTATTTCTAGCTTCATGCGCTCAGCCTGTGAACCCAGGACAACTACGACAGGATCACAGCAAGACGCGATCGCCACGTCAGCCATGTAACGCAGTAGGCTACGCCCTTGAAACGGCAACAATTGCTTGGGCGTTCCCATTCGGGTAGACGCGCCTGCTGCCAGAATTATGATGCCGATGGAAGACATACAGGCTCTGGATTGCAGTGATGAATGGGAGCGTTCCGATCGCGCAGCATTCCACCTGAATGTTTGGTTAGAGTCGCTTGAATTTCTGCCACGATCGTTAGCGCAATTTCTTCGGGAGTTTCCGCACCAAGATCCAGCCCAATTGGATGATAAAACCGTTGTAGTTGCTGATCTGTTGGAGCAAATCCATCCATGCGTAAAGCTTCCAGCAATTGCTGTGTGCGCCGTTTTGGTCCCAACACGCCTAAATATTGAATGGGAGAGGGTAAGAGCGATCGCAATAAGGTCTGATCCTGTAAGTAATGATGCGTCATCACCACTGCAACCATGCGTGAGTTCAGATCGACATGGGCGTGAAGTTCGTTTGGGTTGCAAACAATGATGTCGTCTGCGTGTGGGAAGCGATCGCGTGTGGCATATGTAGGGCGATGGTCAATAACGGTGACGTGCCAGCCCAACTGCTTTGCTAATTGCACGACTGGAATGGCATCATACCCTGCTCCAAACACCAGCAGCGGTGTTGGTGGCTGGATGGTTTCAATCAATACCTCGACAGAACCATGATCCAATTTGTAGGAGATGGCTTGCGTTTTTCCTGCCGTAAGGACTTGATCCGTGTCTGGTAACAAGCGACTTGCCAGTTGACGATTTGCAATCCTATGGACCACTGTACCGTCAGGTTTCAAAAACAAGCGATCGCCCATGTGAGCATCAACGTCTCCTTCGATGTGAAAGAGGGTGGCGATCGCGCCGGGTTGGTTCTGTTGAAAGCATTCTGCGACAAATTTAAGCTGGCTCTTGGCATCCGTATTAAGCGATTCAATCAACACATGAACAGCACCATTACAGCCCATGCCCAGTCCCCAAATTAAGTCATCACTGGCAGTCGTATCGTACTGCACCATGATGGGGTGAGAGACTTGCAACAGCAATGGTTTTGCCCGTTCAAACACATCACTTTCCAGACAGCCGCCGCTGATGGCTCCTACCATTTGCCCCGCTTCGGTCAAGAACATCCGTGCGCCCGGTCTGCGGTAGACAGAACCACTTGTTTCGACGACAGTGGCGATCGCCGATCGTTGCCCCAACTGCTGACTCTGTTCAAACGCCTTGAGAATGTTTTGTAGCTCTTTCATTGTTTTGATTTACAGGGGCAAATACAACACAATTCCTTGCCACTCCAACTGTTCGCTACAGCCAACAATGAGTAGAAGTTCGTCAATGATTTGTCTGACCAGGCTCCGATCGTTGATGACAAATAAACCAGCCATCAATTCTCCTCTAGATAAACGCTCATAAGCGAAGTTCGGCATGGTTGCGCGATCGTGTGTCAAGATAATTCGCTCTTGTTCTGCTGCCCAGTTTAGAATGGTTGGATCGTCAGATTCTCCTAAACCAATGTCTTGAACGCGAAGTAAGTCCAAGTCTGGTTGGCGCAAAAATAATCCCCGAATAATGTCGCCATTGAAGTTCTCGTCAGCCAATAGCTGGAGCATCTTCGCCTAAAGGTGCTGTTGAGCCAGCAGACGCGATCGAATCAAACTCAGATCTGGTTGAACGGTTTTCAATCGCTGCTGCACAGTCTCTGACAACTGTTCTCGTTGATTAAGGTAAGTTTCTACGTCTGATTGATGCTTGAGGTAATAGCCGATCGTGCTGTAAACGTCTGATAGCGGCAGGGTTGAGTACCGTTGCATAATGGATTCGGGGGATGCACCATCTTGAAAGGCTCGAATCACAAGTTCTAGCAGTACTCTCGAATTTCCGACTCGAATTGCCCCAGTTTCGTCTTCTTGCAGTGGGGGCGCTTCCTGCTCTAAGCGAATATTCATCGATTATCGTCCTTGAGAATCTACAAAGGCGGAGAGCAGGAGGGAGAAGGTTGTTACTTGTCTTTCCTTCTGCCCTCTGCCTTCTGCCTAATTTACACTCGATCAATAAATCTACGATCCAATGCTAAAGCAGGCTTGGAGGGTGCTTTGAAAAAGCCTGCTTCAAGCAATCAACTTGTCGGGGATGAGGGGCAAACTGCGGAGGCGCTTACCTGTGGCGTGGTAGACCGCGTTGGCAACAGCGGCTGAAACCCCCGTCGTACAAATTTCACCGACACCACGCGCACCTGCCGGATTAAAGTTCAGATCCGGTTCGCCGACAAAAGCGACCTCAATGCGGGGAATATCTGCATGGGCAGGGAAGTGGTAGGTTGCCAGATCATAGACGACCGGATAGCCCGTGTTTGGATCAAAATGGCACTCTTCCATCAGCGCCTGCCCAAGCCCCATAATCACCCCACCGCGCACCTGACTGGCAGCAGCTTTGGTGTTGATCACGCGCCCAACATCCATCACCGACACCCAACGGGTGACACGCAGCCGTCCAATGGCTTCATCGACCGTAACCTCGCAGAAGTGAGCACCCCAGGATTGGAACGCCCATTTTTTGGTTTCATCACCGGGGGCGGAGGACGCAGAGGCTTCGATCGCCGCCCGTCCAGTCTTCTGAAGCGCTGCACAAGCTTCGGTGCCGCTGGTGCAGTTGGCGCTTTTGAGGATCTCCTGGCACGCTTTTACCACAGTGGGGACAAGAGATGCCGTCATCTGAGATCCCCCTGCCAGTCCGCCATCGGGCAACTGGGAGTCACCCATCTCCACCCGCACCTTTTCAACGGGAATCCCCAACGTATCGGCGGCGGCGATCGCCACGACCGTGTACGATCCCGTCCCCATATCGTTGCCAGAGGTGAGAACATGCACCGTGCCATCGGGCAGCAGACGCACCTTCGCAGAGGTTGCGCCACGAGCACCAGGGAAGGTAGCTGCCGCCATGCCCCAGCCCACAAGTTTACCGTCGCGGGTCAGCGATCGTGGCTGGGGTCGATCGTTCCAGCCAAATCGCTCTGCTCCAACCTTGAGGCAATCGGCAAAATGTTTGGCAGAGAAGGGAAGTCCCTTGCGCTGATGCTCTTTTGCTTCGTTTTTCAGCCGGAGTGCCACCGGGTCTAACTTCAACGCCCAGGCGAGTTCATCCATTGCCGACTCTAGCGCCCACATACCTGGACTTTCGCCAGGACCCCGCATAAACGTCGGTGTACCAGTGTTAACCACTGCCAACTCTTGATTGAGCAGCAGGTTGGGGGCGGTGTACATGGCTGGTGTGACCGAGGTACAAGGCTCTGTGAACACATCCACCGGAGAGGTAGTGGACTTTACCTCGTGGGCGATCGCGCTCAGGGTGCCATCCGCTGCTGCTGCCAGACGAAGGGTTTGTTCGGTCTCAGAGCGATGCCCCGTGTTCGCTGTCATCTGTCGGCGGCTCATTACAACTTTGAGTGGGCGCTTGATCTGACGAGCAGCAGCGGCGGTCAAAACCGCGTGGGGCCAGGGGAAGGCTTTACAGCCAAACGCGCCACCCAGGTAGGGAATCACGATGCGAACCTTTTCTGACGGTAGCCCAAACAGTTCCGCATAGGTGCGCTGGGTTAACGCCACCCACTGAGACGGCTCGTAGATTGTGAGAGCGTCTGATCCCTGCCAGTGAGCGATCGTGGCGTGAGGTTCCATCGGCGCGTGTAGCTCGGTCGAAGTGGTGTAGGTTGCCTCAATCTTCGTGGCGGCACTTGCTATGCCTGCGGCAACATTCCCTTTGGTAAACTTAAATTCCTCACCCATTTGAGGCGGCGCTTCTTTAAAGACAGCTTTTTTCGCTTCGATCGTGGGCTTCTGGGTATCGTACTGAACCTTCACCAGATGCGCGCCGTATCGTGCCCGCTCAAAGGTGTCTGCCACCACCAAGCCAATAATTTGCCCTGCGTAATGAATCTGGTCATCGGACAGCGGCAACCGGGCTTCGTAGATTTTCGACTTCATAAAGTCGTTGCTGGGCTTGAACACCTTGGGCGCATTTTTGGGCGTGAAAACGGCAATCACGCCAGGAGCCTTTTCTGCCTTGCGGGTGTCGATCGCCTTGATGCGACCCTTGGCGATCGTAGAAGTGACCACGTAGCCATGCACCAGCCCCGGAACGTCGTGCTCTGCCGAATACGTCGCCGTGCCTGTAACTTTTGCGTAGCCATCTTTGCGGTTGACCGCTGTACCAATCACTTTGTTCATGCGATCCCTCCTCCTTTGGCAGAAACTGCGAGGGCGCGTCTGATCGCCCGTTTGGCTAATTCAACTTTGAAGCCGTTGTGTTCGAGTGGCTTGGCTCCTTGCAGGGCGATGTCTGCTGCCTGCTGAAAGGTTTCGGTATTTGCCGCTTTGCCAATGAGAAATTTTTCTGCCTCTGTATAGCGCCAGGGTTTATGCGCCATGCCGCCCATTGCCAGCCGTGCGGTTTTGATGCGGTTATCGGCAAGCTCCACGGCTGCTGCCACCGAAACCAGCGCAAAGGCATAGGAGGCACGATCGCGCAGCTTCAGATAGACGCTGGACTTGGCAAACGGAGCGGGAGGTAAGATCACTGCCGTGATGAGTTCTCCCGGTTCTAGATTGGTGTCGCGCTGTGGGGTGTTGCCCGGTAGCCGATGGAAGTCGGTAAAGGAAATCTGGCGTTTGCCTTTGGCACTTTCGACCTCGACGATCACATCCAGTGCTGCCAGGGGGACACACATATCAGAAGGATGCACAGCTACACACTGATCGCTGGCTCCAAACAGGGCATGGATGCGGTTAATGCCAGTGATCGCCGCACAGCCTGAGCCGGGTTCCCGCTTGTTGCAGTCAAACGCGGTGTCGTAATAGTAGGGACAGCGGGTGCGTTGCAGCAGATTGCCGCCCGTCGTTGCCACATTGCGAATTTGCTGAGACGCTCCCAGCAGAATGGCACGCGCCAGCATGGGGTAGTTGCGCCGGACTTCGGGATGATCGGCAACGGCGGTGTTGCTTACCAATGCACCCAGGCGTAAACCATCTTTTGTCTGCTCAATGCGGGTCATGTCCAGACGAGAAATGTCGATCAGTTGGGAAGGCTCGTCTAAAAAGACCTTCATGCGATCGACCAGATTCGTGCCGCCCGCAATAAACATCGATTGAGGGGTCGATGCCTGCTGCACTGCCTCCTTCACCGACGTAGCGCGAACATAGGAAAAGTTTTTCATGCTGAAACTCCTGCTTCCTGCACCAACATCGCTGCGGCAGGAGATGGCGGCGTTTGCCCGGTTGCTTGCTGCACGGCTGCGACGATGCCGTTGTAAGCGCTACAGCGACAGAGATTACCGCTCAGGCGTTCTTTAATTTCGGCTTCCGAAAGCTTTGCCAAGGGGGGAGGGTTGGTCAGGTCTGCCGTCATCGCACTAGCACAGCCCCGCTTCACCTCATCCAGGAGCGCAACAGAGGCACAAATTTGTCCAGGAGTGCAGTAGCCGCACTGAAACCCATCGTTTTCAATAAAGGCGGCTTGAACGGGATGCAGCGTATCTCCTTTTGCCAGTCCTTCAATGGTGACAATCTGCTTACCTTCCTGCATCACTGCTAGAGACAGACAGGAGTAAACCCGTTCCCCATCCACTAGAACCGTGCAGGCTCCGCATTGTCCGTGGTCGCAGCCTTTTTTGCTGCCCGTCAGTCCCAGGCGTTCGCGCAGGGCATCTAGGAGGGTGACGCGTGGCTCGATCGCCAACGTTTGGGGCTTGCCGTTAATGTTGAGGGTTACAGACATTTCGCCTTTTCCAGGAGCAGGGCTGCTAGTCTGGGCGGCAGTGGTCTGGTTGAGCAGTGAGGGAGCCGCGATCGCCGTTCCAGCGGCAGTCAACGCCTGTCCTAAAAAATTTCGCCGCGCTCTGTGTTTTCTACTGTCTTCCGGTCTCTTACTCTCTTGGGGGGGATGCATCAGGGGTACCTCTGAACACGCCAATCCTACAGGTATTGTAAGCCTTCCAGGAAGACACCTTAAGGTAGAGAAGTCAGCTCCACACATTCCCATGCATTCAACGTGCGCCTCCTCTGGTGAAACAGGGCACTCTACTGAAGACCTGACCGTCTACACATCTTCGGTTGAGCGTTCTCAGGTGATGTTTGTCGAACCGTTTTCAGAGGATTTCCATGTTGGAACGATTAGAATCTTTTTTGAATCCACAAGGATTTATCGCTCACGGGCATTGTTACCTTTGGCAACCAACCCTGGTTTGGTTACATATCATTTCCGATGGCGCGATCGCGCTTGCCTATTTCTCCATTCCCCTCACGCTTGTTTACTTTGTGTCCAAACGTAAAGACATTCCCTTTAACTGGATTTTTTGGATGTTTGGGCTTTTCATCATTGCGTGCGGCATTGGGCATTTAATGGATATCTGGACGCTCTGGCACCCAACGTATTGGCTGGCTGGAACGATCAAAGCATTCACCGCTTTCATCTCAGTGGTCACGGCTGTAGAGCTGATTCCACTGGTGCCTAAAGTGCTGGCATTGCCCAGTCCGGCTCAGCTAGAAGCCGCCAATCAAGCCTTAGAAAAGACCCTTAGCAAGCTTCAGGAAGCCCAAATTCAGCTTGTGCAAACCGAAAAAATGTCTAGCTTAGGGCAGCTAGTTGCCGGGGTTGCCCATGAAATTAATAACCCTGTCAACTTCATTCATGGCAATCTGCTTCACACCAGCGGCTACGTGGAATCTTTGTTAGAAGTCTTAAACGTTTACCAGCACTCCTATCCACAGCCAACCGTTGCCGTACAAGCCGCCATTGAGCAGAATGATCTGGAATTTTTGCATGAAGACCTACCGAAAATGCTGTCGTCGATGAGAGTGGGCACCGATCGCATTCGTCAGTTGGTGCTTTCGCTCCGTAATTTTGCCCGGTTGGATGAAGCGGCGATGAAACCCGTTAACCTCCATGAGGGCATCGATAGCACGCTCATGATTTTGCAAAGCCACTTGAAAGCCAAAGCCGATCGATTGGGCATTCAGCTACAGAAAGCCTACGCCCAGTTGCCTCCAGTTGAGTGTTACGCTGGACAACTCAACCAGGTGTTTATGAACCTGCTCAGTAATGCCATTGATGCCTTAGAAGCGGCACCTAAATTTTGTCAACCGTCTGGAGGCGATCGTGCGGCTCAACTGGTACCGACCATTCAAATTCGGACAGAGCAGCTTGAGCAAAATTGGGTGCTGATTGAGATTTCTGATAACGGATCGGGTATGCCAGAAGCGGTAAGAGCGCGCGTTTTCAACCCCTTCTTCACCACGAAAGCGGTGGGTAAAGGCACGGGGTTAGGTTTATCAATCAGCCATCAAATTATTGTCGAAAAGCACGGTGGGCAATTAGAGTGCGTCTCTGTGGTTGAACAGGGAACTACCTTTCGGGTCAAAATTCCCATCAAACGAGATGAGAGTGCCGTGCAATCGGGCGATCGACGACCAGCCGTTAGCCATCAATCTGCTGCCGTACCAAATTAAATGCCCCTTACATGTAACGTCCTATACCATCCATGCGCCAACATGTGGTTTAGTAATACGAGTCAAGGACAATTTATTCCCTGGCTGCTACATTTGGGCATGAAAACGAATGACAGACACCTTTAATCGACGGAAGTTCCTGGTTTACGGCTCCGCTGCGTTTGGCTCTAGCCTTTTGCTCAAAGCCTGTGCCTCATCACCTGCACCAGAAGGCTCTCCCAGCGTGCAAGGGTCGCCAGCTTCGCCCGCAGGCAAAATCAAGGTGGCGAGTGTGTACACGGTGCCGATCGAGCAACAATGGGTAAGCCGTATACACAAAGCGCTGACTGCGGCTAAAGAGCGAGGTGAGATCGAGTATGTGTATTCTGAAAACACAACCAATACTGACTATGAGCGGGTGCTGCGGCAATACGCAGAAGGCGGCAATCAACTGATCGTCGGTGAAGCGTTTGCGGTAGAGAAGGCGTGTCGATCGGTCGCCAAAGAGTACCCCAAAGTAGCGTTTTTGATGGGGTCAAGCGGCAAGCCCGATGGTGAAAATTTTTCCGTTTTTGACAACTACATCCACGAACCGTCCTATCTCACGGGAATGCTGGCGGGTGGTATGACCAAATCCAAAGTGATTGGGATGGTCGGCGGCTACCCCATTCCAGAGGTCAACCGTCTGATGCACGCGTTTATGGCAGGCGCAAAAGAGACCCAGCCAGATGTGAAGTTCCTGGTCACGTTTATTGGTAGCTGGTTTGACCCACCGAAGGCAAAAGAAGCCGCCTTTGCTCAAATTGGCAAAGGCGCAGATGTGATGTACGCCGAGCGCTTTGGCGTGTCGGATGCGGCGAAAGAAAAGAAAGTGCTGGCGATCGGCAACGTCATTGACACCCAAAAAGATTATCCCAATACGGTTGTTGCCAGCGCATTGTGGCACATGGAACCGACCATCGATCGCGCCATCAAAGCCGTTAAAGATGGCACCTTCAAAGCGGAAGATTACGGCGAGTACAGCTACATGAAACACAACGGCAGCAGCCTTTCGCCCTTGGGCACCTTTGACAGTAAAATTCCCGCTGACCTGAAGCAAAAAGTGACTGCCAAACAGGACGATATCAAAGCAGGCAAATTTACCGTCAAAATTGACGACACGCAACCGAAAGCAACCGCGTAAGGTAGAAAGGATAAGGGATGAAGGATGTAGCTTGCTTCCCGTTGGCGAAGCCTGCTGAAGGCATAGGGTAGGATAAAACGTCTTACCCTCATCCTTGAACCTTGAGTCTAAGCGAATGGATTAATATGCTTGACGTATAAAGCAATTGATCGGTTGCTTATAATCTTGCGCATGGTGAACTATTGCTCACACCTAACCCTGATGTTTGTCTGCGTGAAAGAAAGGATTTACCCTCTAACATCAGCATCAAGTTGATTGAGCGATCGTCTACCATTAATTCAGTAGCGATGATTAACTCTATGTCGTTAGCACCCATCCCAACAAAGCAGTATATTGAGCAGCGAGATAAGGGATATTGGATCGAAGAAACACGCATTTCTCTCGATTCAGTTGTTTATTCTTTTTTGAATGGAGAGTCGCCTGAAAGCATTGCTCGGAATTTTCCGCTACTGTCACTGGAACAAGTTTACGGTGCAATCACGTTCTATCTTGCCAATCGAGAGCTTGTGGATGCGTATTTGGAAGAGGGCGAAGCCGAGTTTCGACGACTACAAGAGTCTTGCAGGGAAAAAAGTCCTTTGCTGTACCAAAAATTGAAGGTAGCCCAAACCCAGTAGTAGAGTACAGCATGACAGCAATTCGATTTCAAGCTGATGCTGATCTCAAGCAGTCAATTGTGACGGGTACACTCCGCAGACAACCAACGCTAGATTTTCGCTCAGCCAGTGAAGCAGAACTTGAGGGAATCAAAGATCCAGACGTTTTGGCAATTGCAGCACGAAGCGGCAGGTTGCTGGTTACGCATGATCGCAAAACCATGCCGACAGAGTTTGGTCAATTCATCGTCTTGCAAACAAGTTCTGGTGTTCTAATTCTTTCGCAGAATCTTCCCATTGGTGAAGCGATCGATGCAATCATCCTGGTGTGGGAGGCATCTACGGCTGAAGAATGGATTAACCAAATCATGACGGTTCCCTTTTGAAAAGCCACAAAAGACTTGCTGTTGAAGTCTGTGGAAAACGCCGCCTAACAATCCCGTTCCACACCGACCTTATAAAGTTCTACGTTGAGTCTGAAAGATTGTCTGTGGCGGGTGATTAGTATCGTTAAGCTTGCAAACGTGATGAGTAATTCAACCAACGCCATTTTCGGGAAGCGAGCACTGCATCAGGTCTTTGCGGATGACTACATTGATTGGGCAATTGAACTGCTCGTGCAGGGTTACGACTCGCCCAACCTGCGAATTTTGGCTGGACTCGATCGACGCAGCAGCGTTTTTGATATAGAGACGTATTTCATTCATGCGATCAAAGAATTAGAGATAGAGGAACCAGAGCCAAAAGCGGCTGTTCGGGCGTATGCCTGTGAAATGGCACAGCAAATTATTGATGGTCAGTTCACCTCACTTCGAGCGGTTGTACGAGCCTTATATCAAATCTGGCTGAATACCGATTATGATCCCAATTATGCAATCTGGCTTACACTTGACGATGCCCTGGATAGTCTTTACGCAGGCGAATATCCCTACAGTTACCCATCTGCAACGCTGGAAAATTTCGAGGCGATCGTCCAGCAAGAGGCTGCAAGATTCGTGAGCCAACTGTTACAACCAAAAGCCGACAAGAGGCTGCAAAATTCGTGAGTCAACTGTTACAACCAAAAGCCGACAAGAGGCTGCAAAATTCGTGAGTCAACTGTTACAACCAGAAGCAGAAGTGGTGCTTCAACTCACCAACATCAGCAAGCGGTTTGGAAGCCTGCTGGCAAATGATGCTGTCAGTTTAGAACTCCATCGCGGTGAAGTGCTGGCACTGTTGGGTGAAAATGGCGCAGGCAAAACCACGCTGATGAATATCCTGTTTGGTCATTACGTGGCTGATGAGGGAACGATCGCCGTCTTTGGCAAACCGCTCAAAACGAGTTCCCCTAGAGCCGCGATCGAGGCAGGTGTGGGCATGGTGCATCAGCACTTTACGCTGGCAGACAATCTTTTTGTGCTGGATAATATTACGCTGGGCACAGAACCTTTGTGGCGACTGTGGCATGATGCGCGATCAGCACGCCAACGCTTAGCACATTTATCAGAACGCTTTGGCTTAGCGGTGAATCCCGATGCCAAAATTGGCACCTTATCCGTGGGTGAACGTCAGCGCGTCGAGATTCTCAAAGCGCTCTATCGGGAGGTCAAGATTTTGATTCTCGATGAGCCTACAGCCGTGCTCACACCACCCGAAGCCGAATCGCTGTTTGCCACCTTGCGCCAGTTGACGGAAGCGGGACTCTCGATCGTCTTCATTTCTCACAAGTTGCAGGAAGTGATGACCGTGAGCGATCGGGTTATCGTCCTTCGTGCTGGCAAAGTCGTCGCCGATGTCACCACTGCCGACACCACCCCGACTCAACTGGCAGAACACATGGTTGGCAGACCATTACCTAAAACCATCCGTCAGCCGCTAATGCCCGGTGAGCCAGTCCTGCAATTAGACAACGTGACGCTAAAGACAGGTAACCTTGCCGTGCTCGACGCAATTAATCTACTGGTGCGTCAGCAGGAGATTGTCGGCATCGCAGGCGTTTCGGGCAATGGGCAAGCTGCCTTGTTTGATTTGCTGAGTGGACTGCTAACACCTACCCAGGGAACCGTGTGGCTCTATGGGCAAGCGCTACATCAGTTTTCCCCTGCTGCAATGGTGCAAGCTGGTGTGGCGCGTATCCCGGAAGACCGTCACACCACCGGACTGGTGGCAGATATGAATATTTGGGAGAATTTGATTCTGGAAACGCACCAGGAGGCAGAATTTTCTCACGTAGGATTGCTTAAACGAGATGCTGCCAGTCGCCATGCCGCTAACCTGATTGCTGCCTTTGATGTGCGGTGCCCATCGCCCAATGCAACGGTGCGCCTCCTCTCTGGCGGCAACATGCAAAAGCTGATCCTCAGCCGCGAACTCTCGCGTCAACCCAAGCTCATTCTGGCAAGCCAACCCACACGCGGACTCGACCTCGGTGCCGTCACCTACGTTCATCAACGCCTGCTGGATGCCCGCGCCAACGGAGCCGGAATCCTGCTGATTTCGGAAGATTTGGACGAACTGCTCACCCTCTCCGATCGCCTCTGCGTACTTTACAAAGGGCAATTATCAGAGCCGATCGCCATCGAAGACGTGGTAGTGAGCGAAATTGGACTCATGATGGCGGGGAAAGAGAAGATGAAAGGCTAAGGGATAAGGGCTAAATAGTTAACTTTTATACTTCATACTTTATCCTTATCTCCCCATTCCCCATGCAACTCGAACGTCGCGAACACATTCCTCTTCTTCTGGCAGTATTGGCACCGATCGCCGCTATCATTGCTGCCCTTGCACTATGCATCCCGCTGGTGTCCTGGACAGGGATACCAGCGTGGCAATCTTATGTCGTCATGCTCAAGGGATCGCTGGGTTCACGGTTTGCGATCGCGGAAACGCTTTCACGGGCAACGCCGCTGATGTTTACGGGACTGGGTGTGGCGATCGCGTTTCGAGCGCGGTTTTGGAATATTGGGGCAGAAGGGCAGTTGTATGCAGGCGCGATCGCCGCAACGCTTGTGGGTACAGGGCTGATCAGCTTGCCACCATTCTTGCTCATTCCCCTCATCTTCATCGCTGGCTTTCTTCTGGGTGGATTGCTACTGCTGCTGCCTGCCCTCCTCAAAACCAGGATTCAGGTTGATGAGGTGGTCACCACGCTGTTGCTCAATTTCATCGTGCTGCTGGTCGTCAGCTATTTAGTAGAAGGACCGCTGAGAGATCCATCCGCACTGGGATGGCCTCAAGCCGTACCCATCATTGATGAGGCAGCTTTACCCAAACTGTCGGGTCGCACGCATCTGGGACTCATCGTGGCAATTTTAAGCGCGATCGTAGTGTGGGTACTCAACAGTCGATCGGTGCTGGGCTACCGGATGAAGGCGATCGGGGCAAACATCCATGCATCCAGATTTGCAGGCATTCCCATCAACCGGGTAATTCTCGCTACGGCGCTTTTAAGTGGTGGGTTAGCGGGTGTCGGCGGCGTGAGTGAGGTCGCGGGACTAAAGGGCTATCTCAGCCTCGATTTATCACCCGGCTTTGGCTACACGGGCATCATCGTGGCGATGCTGGCACAATTACACCCGATCGGCGTTCTCGCTTCCGCCATTTTCATTGCAGCCATTTATGTCGGTGCAGATGCGATGAGTCGATCGGCAAACTTACCGTCGTATCTGGCAGATGTGATGGTGTCTACCTCGCTTCTATGTATGCTGGTTAGCATTCTGCTCACCCGCTACCGTTTGCGATGGCAGTAAGCAGTTATTAAGTTGTTAGTTGTTAGTTTTTAGTTTTTAGTAAGCTGCACCAAGCGAGCGATCGGTCTAACAACTTTTCTTGAACGCCCAATGGGCGATACAACTAATCACTAACAACCAACAACCAACAACTAACAACTCGAAACCACTGCCACTCCTATGAATAGCCTCAATCTGCTCTTTGGTGTCGAATTTTGGACTGCCACAATTCGGATTGCGACACCGTTACTCTTTGGCACGTTAGGAGAGTTGCTGTGCGAGCGATCAGGCGTTTTGAACCTGGGCATTGAAGGCATCATGACGATCGGCGCGCTGGTTGGCTGGGCTGCCGTTTATCAGGGAGCCGATCTGTGGATGGGTGTGCTGCTAGCCGCTGGAGTCGGGTGCGCGTTTGGATTGTTACACAGCCTGTTTACGGTTTGGTTAGGTTTGTCGCAGCACGTCACGGGCATTGGTATTACCCTACTTGCCGCAAACCTGGCGTATTTCTTTTACCGAGTGTTGCTGCCTCAAGCCACCACACCACCCAAAATTGTGCCGTTTCAGCCGTATCCAATCCCGTTGCTTTCGCAGCTACCCCTCATCGGTCAGGCGCTGTTTACCCAGACACCCCTGACCTATCTGGCGCTACTTGCCGTCGGTTTAGTAACCTATGCACTGTACTTCACACCGTTGGGGCTGGCAGTGCGGATGGTGGGAGAAAATCCCCAGGCGGCAGAGGCACAGGGTATCAATGTCTATGCGGTACGGACAGGCGCTGTGGTGGCGGGTAGTGGGCTAATGGCGATCGCGGGTGCCTTTCTGACTCTCTCTGCCTTTGATTCCTTCTTTATCAACTTAATCAACGGGCGCGGCTGGATCTGCATTGCACTCGTCATCTTCGCCTCGTGGCAACCCTTTAAGGCATTGCTCGGTGCCCTGCTGTTTGCTGGCTTTGATGCCCTACAGCTTCGGCTACAGCAAGAAATTGGTGCCACTATTCCCTATCAGGTGTTTTTGATGCTGCCTTATATCTTTAGCATTCTGGCACTCACCGTGATGTCCAGACGTGCCGGGTATCCTAAAGCGCTCATGCAGCCATTCCTTAAGGGAGAACGGTAGAAATATATAGCAAAAGGCAAGAGGCAGAGGGCAGAAGGCAAAACTACGCATATCAATGCTTTGAGCAGTGCTATGTGTCCTAACCCATCTTTCAATTGCTATAGCGTGCTTTCACGTTGCGATGAAGGGTTACAGGGTGTTATCTCCGGATCTTGCACCAGTCTCCAACAAGAGGCTGCCAAAAGAGCAAAAAGCTGAAACCGATCGTCCGCTGAAGCCTTGGAGCAAGCGTTAACACAGATGATCCATGATTGGATTGCCACCGTCGCTCTCTGCTGTTTCGCTTACTGTAGATCTTCATTTAAAGACTGCTATGAGCCGCAACAGGGTGTGAACCAGCCTACTCGCCTGTAATCGACAGTTCTTCTACCCAGATGTAGGGGCAAACGCCACCAGGGGTTAAGTGTGCCTCTGGCTCAATGTAAAGGATGGCTTTGAGTAACTCCAGGAAATCACCTGCGACGGTGGCAGATTCGATGCTGGTGCGCTGACCGTTGTTCACCAGCCAACCATCAAACGGGAGCGAGAAAGAGCCTTGAAGCGCCTTGACACCTGCGTGAAGGGCATGGAGATCATCAACAAGCACAACGTTTTCAGCGGTCTCCAGGCTGTACGGTTGCTCGGCTGGGCTGCTGGCAAAGACATGATAGAAGTGAGGGCTGACGGTTACTTTCGCGCCCATGTTGGCATGTCCTGTCGGTTGGGTGTTGAACCGCTTTGCTGTACCAGCGCTATGGAGGAAGTTGACCAACACACCATTGTCAATGAGTGGCACACGGCGAGTGGGGGTGCCTTCGCCATCAAAGGTGGCGATCGCAATATTGTCTGGATGCAGCGCATCATCACCTACCGACAGCAGCGGCGACGCAATTTGAGTACCCAACGACTCTGGCTTAGAGAGGCTCTGGTTGTCGAGAATGCTTTGAGCGTTGAATAAGTTGGAGAAGGCACCCAATAAGCTCAGGAACGCTTCTGGTGAGAACACAACGCGATATTTGCCCGTGGGAATTTTTTGATAGTCGAGGTGGCTGACGGTTTTTTCGATGGTTTCTTGCAAGCAGCCATCCACATCCAGCGAATCTAACCCACGGCTAATGCGGAATGCGCCTGCACTGCGGGGCTTTTTGCCGTCTTCTTCCGTTTTGGTATAGAGGTAGAGGGTGGTGGTGGAGTAGGCTTCTGTGCGCAAAGCACCGTCGCTATTGAGGTAGAAGTGATCGATGTCGCGCTGGGCAAGTCCGTTATACGGCACAGAGGCGATCGCGGGATGTGCCTCCGTCAGTTCTTTCTCGGCTGTCACCAACTTTTCTACCAGAGTGGCGATCGGAGCCTGGGGCGCTTTCTCCGCAAAGGCGCGTGCAAGGGGAGCCGTCGCTTCAGGGCTGAAGTCTGGAACGTTTTCTTTCACGCCAAAGAAGCTAGCCTCGTAAGCAGTCTTCAGGGCGAGTGCGAGACCGTTTGGGTCAACATCGGTGGTTGACGTGATGCCCATCGTCTGGTCGTCGTTCCACACCCGTACCGTCACACTCGAACGATTAGATGCTTTCACCTGATCGGGCTTTCCCTGATCAACCTTCGCACTACTTTCATCCACCGTAGAGCCGTAAATGTCGAATTTATGGATTCCCAGGCGATCGGCAGCTTCTTTTGCCTGAGTCGCTAGTTCGTTAATCGTCGGCACAGTCATGATCTCAACCCTTCAAAACGGATGGCGCGGCGGTCTCTTTTAGTATGAACGATCGCGCCTGTTTGGTCTTGATTCTAGCAAGAGCTAGTTGTTGGTTGTTGGTTATGAGTGTATGAGCCTTGCCTGACTCCTTCTAAAAACCAAGAACTCCCCACTCCCTACTCCCCACTCCCTACTCCCTACTCCTAAACGAAAGCATTTGCGCCTGTATCATGGCATCGGGTATCCTCACTCCATTGGACATCAGTTTGGCTGAGCTATGCGATCCTGGCACCGAGTGACACGCTTATTCCAACAGACCTTCAGCGATGACAGCTTTTTGAGGTCTTTACGAGGGTTTGAAGGGCTAGTCTCCAAAGTCCTATCGATCGCAATGGTGTTTGTGATTGTGCTGTCAGTTTGGGAATTAGTCACGTTTCTGGTGACCGACGCGTTTCGTCCACCCTACGGTCAGTTCGGGACAACGCTCTTTGCCATCTTTGGGCTGTTCCTGAATGTTCTGATCGCTCTGGAGATTTTGGAGAACATTACGGCATACCTGAAAAACCATGTGATTCAGGTGGAACTGGTGATTGTCACCTCACTGGTTGCCGTTTCTCGAAAAATCATCATCCTGGATCTGGAAAAAACAGCGGGGTTAGATCTTATCGCCTTAGCAGCCGCAATTCTGGCGTTGTCAATTAGCTACTGGTTAGTGCGGCATGTCAACCGTCACGCGAAGCCGCATGATTCGGATGAGACTTGAGTTGGACGTGGGGATGGGGGTTGGGGTGTAGGGTGTAGGGTGTAGGGTGTAGGGCTGTCAAAGCTAAGATATGACTGAGTTTTTTCACTTTGAAGCGGATTTTGTTGAGTCGCTGCGCTGTATTCCCATGCAGGTGCGGTTAAAACTCGATACCTGTGGCATTAAGCTGAAGCTCCCGCAGTGGCATCGGATGACGCAGGACGATCGCCGATCGCTCCTCGAATTACCCTGCGAAACGCCTCCAGAAGTAGATGCTTACCGCCGTTTGCTGACACAGCTTGTTCAAGAGCGGACGGGAGCAACGGTCTCGACGTTGGCAGTTGACCCCACTCCTCCGTGGCTTGATACCACCACTATTCCCGATAGCGTGCAAGCAAAAGCGCAGGAGTCTGGCATCACGATCGCGATCGACCAATGGGAACAACTACTCACAGCCGAGCGCTTTGCACTGATTAAGCTCAGCCGTTCTAACCACGAAAACGCTAACTTTCTACCTGCATTAAAAGAGTTTCATCTGCTCTAGAATCTCGTACTTTTTAACGCACAAGCACGGTGGTGAAGGGCTTAGATGAAGATAAAGTAGAGTAGGGCAACAGGGTAGGGAGGTACATAAAGCCTATGCCCAGGAAAATTCGAGAGTTGAAAGCCCAGATTGCACATGAAGGATTTGTTTACTTGCCCAAGCGCGGCAAGGGTAGCCATGAACGTTGGCGACATCCTTTGATCGGAAAAACACTGACAATTCCAGGCAAGGGTGGAGATGATGTGCCACTCTACTTAGAAAAACAACTAGAAAAGTTACTTACTGCATTGAAAGAGTTAAGAGAGGACGAGGATTCATGAATCGATACAGCATGATTGTTCAGTGGTCTGATGAAGATCAGCTTTTTCTGGTTACAATCCCAGAGTTTACTGATCTTGTCGTGATGCCTTGCACTCACGGAAAAACTCGTGAAGAAGCAATTCATAATGGTGAAGCAGTCATAGAAATGTACTTGGAAGCTTGGCAGATAGAGGGCGAACCTATACCTGAACCGAGGACGCTTCAGGTTGCTTAGTGATCGTGGTAATTACGGAGGCATAACAACCCCAATGCACGCGACCGTTGAGAGGTTATCGGTTGAGCGTTCAAGTTGATCTGCGGCGGGTAATTGGGAACGTTAAGGAGTCTGATCTATGGTCAAAGGTTATCGTCGTCGTCAATTACTGGTTTATGCTTCGACGGCTTTAGGAAGCAGTTTCTTCTTAAAGGCGTGTACTAGCCCAGCACCGATCGCGAGTCCTTCGGCTGGCAGCCCTTCGCCCTCTGCAAAAGGGTTTAAGGTGGCGATCGTTTTGCCGGGACCGATCACAGACAAAAGCTGGAACCAGGCAGGCTACGAGTCAATGGCAATCGTTAAAGCCAAGCTTGGTGCCGAAACAGCCTATGTTGAAAAGGTGGCTCAGGCTGACCAGGCTGAATCGCTATCTGACTTTGCTCGACGGGGCTTTAACCTGATCATTGCTCACGGTGGGCAGTTTGAAGCAGCCGTCAAACAGGTAGCTGCACAGTTTCCCAATGCTTTTTTTGTGATTTCAGATGGGGTTGCCACTGGCAGCAACATTGCTTCTGTGCAAGTGAACCATCTACAAATTGCTTACCTGTGCGGGATTGTGGCGGCAGAAATGAGCAAAACCAATAAAGTTGCATTCCTCACCGCTCAATCGTTCACTACGACCGATCAAGAACGTCGGGGGTTTGAGCTAGGTGCAAAAGCAGTGAAGCCAGCGATCGCAGTCAAAGCCAGCTACACCAATGACTGGAATGATGTCAGTAAAGCAAAAGAGGCAACCCAGGCACTTTTAGCAAGCGGCGTTGATGTGGTTTACAACATGCTGGACGAAGCCGCAGCGGGTGTCATCGAAACGTTGGCAGACAGGCAAGCCTACGCGATCGGCTACTTCAAAGACCAGCTCAGTCGTGCGCCCAAAACCGTTTTAACCAGCGCCGTGCAGAACTATGGGTTAGCGATCGAAACCATTGCCGAAATTGCTCAAAAGGGACAAATTAAAGGAGAAATCTATACGCTAGGGCTAGATCAACCCGACATCCTTCGTTTGGGCGAGTTTAGCGCGATCGTGCCTGAAGCCACTAAGCAGAAAGCAATCCAGGCAAGAGGCGCGCTTGCAACGCAAAAAATCGCGTTTGAAAATTGCACTATTAGCAGCAAGCCAAGCTGGTGCGTGAAGGGGGCAAAAACAAGTTGAGGGTGTGGGGTATGGGGTGTGGGGTGTGGGGTGTGAAGAAAAGCTAACTTCTACTCCCTGCCCCCCTGCCTTCTGCCTCCTGCCTCCTGCCTCCTGCCTCAAAGGCTAGCTGTCTTACCCGTTTCTGCCTGCGATGGAATGGGCTGGACGTTGCTAAAACCCATGCCGCTGACGATTTCACGTAGCAGTGAAATTTGTTCTTCAAACTCCAAGCCTTCGATGTGTCCAAGCACTTCTGTAACAGGCTTTTCTGCTTGATAATTTGCTGGCATACCCACAACACTTTGACCCATCGCCTGCGCCCAGGCATACCAGACCATAAGCTGGTTGTTTTCTTTTAGTGCCCCGTATGCGTGGGAATGGTCTGTATCTGCGCCGTTCACAATATCTCTCATGACATCAAGCTGCTGGTCATGAGACAGCGTGTAGAAATTATCCATGAGAAGGGGCGCTAGCTCAGGATCGGTTGCCGCTGGGGCTGCTGGTGTCACCGAATCACCCATCTTTTTGTACACCAGGTACAGTAACGCTAGCTTTGCGTCGGCATTTAACTTGTTGAAAGCACTGAGTGCAGTTTGAGTCTTCTCAGGAAGATAGGCGTTTGATGGCACATTTTGACTAGCAGATTGAGACATAACAGCACTCCAGTTCCAGTAGAGAGGTGAAATAAAGCATCTCTACTGGTGTATCGAAGTTTACAATCTGTAGCACCTTTCTAAAGGGGGAGGTTGAGTCGGTTGTTGAGCCAGTCGAAGTCTCTCCCTGGAAGAACGTCATGATCTGCCCAAAGGTCATCAGGTGATGGAGAGCGCTTTGCTAAGATTTCTGTATGAATCAAAGCGTTCTAAACAGGAGTCTTTATGTCTGAAGTTGCTGGTAACATCAATACCTCTGAGAATTATGATGCTCAGCAGATGGTTGAAGAGGTTAAAGAGGGCGATCGCAAAGTCCCTGAAGCAAATGTGGACGCTGATTACGAAGCCTCAAAGCAGTTTAGCGTGAGCACTATCGATCGCACAGAAGAAGGTGCCGCTGCTGCCGAAGCCGCTACTTCTCCTGATCTTAAAGTGCCGTCAGTAGAAAAAAGCACGCTGCCAGCCGCTACAACGGGGAGCCCTGACGACTACAAAGAAATGGCAACCGATGCCAATCCCAACGCGCAGGCAGGTCGTAACGTGAGTGATGACGTAGTGCAAAAAGCGCTGGAGAAAGGTAACGCTGGCAAATAGATCTGTCTCGTTAATCGGGTAGTGAACATTAGATAGGGGGTGGCGATCGCCATCCCTTTTTTGATTTGTGGCAACGTCTTATTTGAATACTCAACCTGTTCTTGAGCAGCATTTCTAGGGGCTGTCATCAATTAATACTACACATTGCTTGCAGCAAGGGTTCCAGCCCCTAGCCTGGTGTGGTGGGACGGGCGTGGCACTGCTGATATTGCAAGGTTTTGGAGCTAATTGATGACACGCCCTAAGACATCGAGCAATTAAATGTGCTTGAAGATACAATTTACTATGACAGAAGCCGTTTAATGACTGCTTAGAGCACGATCGCGTACCGTCAACTTCGCCAACGTGAATTTTAACCATTGGACTTGAGACCAGCCGCGGCATTCAATGTTCGACTGCGAACGAGACTCTACTGAAAGCAAGGCTCTGCTTCAAGACTGCCTGCTCCCATCCCGCTCTGTCCACTGTTATTTAAAGCCCGTCTCATCAGTCACAGCCCGTCTAACAAGGAATAGAGAAAGCATGGTCGGATTCAATCGTCGTCAGTTTCTTGTGTATGGTTCAGCCGCATTGGGCAGTAGCCTCTTGTTTAACGCCTGCACCAATAACCCGAACACCAGCAGCAGTCCTACGACATCCGCTGCCTCGCCCTCTGCTTCTTCTAGTGCGGCTGGCTTCAAAGCGGCAATGGTACTTCCGGGTATTATTACCGACAAAGCCTGGAACCAGGCAGGCTACACGGGGCTAGAAGAAATTAAGTCTAAGCTGGGAGCCGAAACTGCCTACGTCGAGAAAGTCGGTCAGGCAGACCAGGCAGAAGCGCTGTCCGACTTTGCGCGGCGTGGGTTTAATCTGGTCTATGCCCACGGTGGGCAGTTTGATGCGGCTGCTAAGCAGGTTGCCGCCCAGTTTCCCAAAACCTTCTTTGTCGTGGTCAATGGCTCTGCGACTGCGCCCAATGTGGCATCGCTGCGGCTGGATAATCTGCAAGTGAGCTACCTGTGCGGCATTCTCGCAGCATCGGTCAGCAAAACGGGCAAGCTGGCGTATATTGCAGGGCAAGAATTTTTGGCGACTCAGGAAGAATTACGCGGCTTTACCCTGGGTGCTAAATCAGTCAAACCGTCCATTGAAGTCAAACATACCTTCACAGGCGATTGGAACGATGCGGCAAAGGCAAAGGAAGCCGTCGATGCCCTCGTTTCAGCAGGCGCTGATGTCGTGTATCCCTGGCTGGATAATGCTGCACCCACTGCATTGAAAACGGCTGAAGAGAAAGGCGCTTACACGATCGGCAATACGGTCGATCAATACGACATCACGCCCAAATCCATTCTCACCAGTGCCGTGAAGCGGATTGACCTGGCGATCGGCAAGCTCGCAGACCTATCGTCCAAAAACGAACTCAAAGGACAACTGTATTCCCTGGGGCTGGAAGAACCCGAAATCCTCTATCTTGGCAAGTACGGTAGTTCGGTTCCTAAAGCTCTGCAAGACAAAGTGAAAACCACCGAAGACGCGATTCTGGCGAAAAAAATCACCTTTGAAAGCTGCTCTGAAGGAGGTAAAGAGACGCGTTGCGTGAAGGGAGCGTAGGAGGCGGAGGAGTTGTTGGTTGTTAGTTTTTAGGTGATTTCCGAGAATGAAAGTACCATATAATCTCGCCTTGTAGTACAAGTTAATTGGTCTATAGAGCGAATGCTGTTGCCATCAAACCCGGAAGCAGAGCAATTAACCAGCCGTCAAATCAAAGA